>ERZ808252.274-NODE-274-length-52444-cov-5.041707_pt1 | contig 52444 bp, 61 predicted proteins | sample MGYA00521242_ERZ808252 | MGnify/ENA primary metagenome ERZ808252 (study PRJEB31516, sample SAMN03275581) | gut metagenome | biome: mammalia-associated habitat; material: feces | host: Papio cynocephalus | place: Kenya | collected 2012-08-07 ... | reverse complement strand
TCAAAAATCATGCAAAGGCTGAGGCAGGAAGCAGCTATTACCTCACTGCTGAAATTGAAGGAAAAGGCAAGCCGCTCAGAATAGGTTCTTCTGGTCGTTGGAATTGTGTAATCAATTCAATTTTGTTGCAGGAAATTAACGCCGCCGCGGAAAATCAGGTTACCGTTGTATACTGCGACGAGGGCGAATATAAAGCCGAGTTTGCAGAAGAGGGCGGAGCCTTAAAAACCCCCGTTAAGGACGGCAAGGAATTCGGCGGCTGGTATTCTTCTCCCGATTTCAGCGAAGAAAAGGTTACAACCGTAACCGCAGGCGCTGTTCTTTACGCTAAATGGATCGATCTGGCAAAAAGCGACCTAAAGATTGATTTGTCAAAATCGAAGCTAAAAAATAGCAGTGCCGGTTCTTCTTCTATTAAATACGATACCAATAGTGGGAAATTAAATCTTTCTGCACTGCTGTGGTCGGGGACAAAAGGAGCCATAGGTGCGGCTGGCAGTACATCAGAATGGTGTGATGAGATAGTTTTAATGTATGCAGATGGCACCTTAGCAAAGCTTGAAAGCGGCAAAAAGTATGCAGTAACATTGAATTACGAGTTTGTTGATAATAATAATAATAGTAGTGAAGGTCATCTGCCCCAGATTGCTATCGGTTATGACAGTAACTCAAACGCATCAGCAACCTCTGCCGGTAAGTTTTATGTAGCTGCTGTCAAAAATCATGCAAAGGCTGAGGCAGGAAGCAGCTATTACCTCACTGCTGAAATAACAGGGAAAGGCAAGCCGCTCAGAATAGGTTCTTCCGGTCGTTGGAATTGTGTAATCAATTCAATTTTGTTGCAGGAAATTAACGCCGCTGCAGAAAATCAGGTCACCGTTGTATACTGTGACGGCGGCGAATATAAAGCCGAGTTTGCAGCAGAAGGCGAAGCTTTAAAAACCCCAGTTAAAGACGGTAAGAAATTCGTCGGTTGGTATTACACTTCCGATTTCAGCGGAGCAAAGGTTACAACCGTAACCGCAGGCGCGGTAGTTTACGCTAAATGGATCAACCCGATAGAAGGCGACCTAAACGAAGATGAGGTTGTCGATATCAGAGATCTTGTAATGCTTAAAGAGGCGGCAATAAATCAGGATACAGATATGAAATATGATTTAGACGGCGATACTCAACCTGCAACGGAAGCCGACCTTTTATTCCTCAAAAAATTACTTTTGTGTATAACCGTGTAATACCGTTTAAAAAATCAGGCAAAATAAATTAAGTCGGCAGTATATATCCGATCTACGCATTAAAATTTAATATTTTTCGTTTAAAACGGGAAGCTTGCGGTATGATAGCTACATAAGGCGACGGCTTTGCAAAGATTTCTTGCAAGAATTTTTGCTTCGTGTTATAATAACTTTATGTCGGCGGCGGACAGCCGCCGACACGCATACTGCGCTTGAAAATCAGAGATTTTCGCATAAAAACATTGAACGGCTGAAAAGGAATTCCTCGGAATTCCGAACGGCGCTGCCGTTTACAGAGCCTACGTTTTGTTTTTATGGTATGATACCTACAAACAAGCTTCCGGAGATGATATTTTGGCATTTTACGTTTTACGTTTTTTGAATTCGACTAAAAAACTTTCCAATGAGCGAAGCTTTTTCTATCATAACGATGTTATCGTAAAAAGAATGGCAGATATTTATCGAAAAAAGCTGAAGGTTATTGATACCTTTTCTTTTGATGAATTTATTTCGTCAGCCGCTCACGATGAAGAGGCAGTTGCGTTTTTTGTAAAAACCAAAATTGATTTGGACGAATACAGCGAATGGGTAATTGAAAAATGCTATGAGAAGAATATTCCGGTAATATTAAAGGATGATTTTTTAAACGTTCCGTTTAATATCAGGCACGCCAATTTGATAAGCAACGATATAGCCGATAAGTCAAATATAATTCTTAATTACTGCGTAACAAACAACAGAAGAAATTTGGCGCTGTACGGCTTAAATCCCCGTTCGAACGCCGATATGAAATTGGCGGAGGGAATATATCAAAGGTGGACGGCACTTGACATTGACGATATTTATACAGTTGTAAACGGTCTTGACAATTGCTATGAAAGCTTTTTCGAAAACCGCAAAAAATATGACGTTGTTATTTTGGTAAACGACCTTGTAGCTGTTGATTTGATAGAAAGACTTAAGCACAGCGATCCCGAATACATTGAAAAAACCTTTTTTATCGGTTCAATGAACAGCTTGTTGTCAAGGCTTTATTATCCGTCGCTTACGTCCTCAAGCTATAAACAGACCTCCGGGGCAATAATGCTTTACAGATTATATGAGCTTTGCGTTAAAAACAGAAACGATTTCGGAAGCATTAACATAATGCTCAAAAATTATTTCACTTCAAGAGACACTACCGCCAACATACCCTTTGAGCAGAGCACCGATTGCTTTAAGCTTACAAACCGAAAGCTCAATTTTGACAGCAGCGTTGAAGAAATAGAGACTCCCGAAATACCGATAATGATCGAAAGTATGCTAAGCTCAATTGATTTGAACGACCTGAAAATAATCGGTATGCTTATTCGCGGTAAAACCGCCTTGGAAATAGCCGACAGTCTTTTTATGTCTCTAAGTTCCGTAAAGCACAAAATGTCAAATTTATATAGGCTTCTCGACGTAAAGCGGAAAAAGGATTTTATAGATACGGTAAAGCCTTATATAAATTTGAAATATCTTGACGATTATATTAAGGAACAAAGTACAGTTTAAATAAAAAAATTATGAATAATTACACTCAACAAATTCAAAACCTTTTAAAGGAAATGACGCTGAGAGAAAAGCTTGCCCAAATGTCTCAAACGGTGGCGGGCTATCGCTGTTTTGAAAGAAACGGTGAAGAATTTGCTTTAAAAGACGAATTTAAAAATTTTATAAGAGATTACGGCGCAATGGGCGCTATCAGCAATTTTTTACGTGCCGACGGCTTTACACAGCATAATTGGGGGACGGGTATCGAGCCCCGCCACAGAGTTAAGTTTGCCAATATGATGCAAAAATACATACTCGACAATGCAAGAGTGAAAATTCCCGTTCTTGTTGAGGTGGAAGCAAACCACGGCGTTCACGCTTTGGGCAGTACGGTTTTCCCCACAAATTTATGTATCGGCTCCTCCTTTAATCCCAGACTTTATTCCGAAATGATGGATACTGTCGGTAAAGAAATCGAGCTTTCGGCAAATCATATCGGATTTGTTACTATGCTTGATGTTGCCCGCGACCCCCGCTGGGGCAGAACGGAGGAGCTTTTTTCCGAAGACCCTTATTTGATTTCCGAATTTGCCAAAGCCGGCGTTGAGGGCTTCAAGAAAAACAATGCGCTTATTTGCTGTAAGCATTACTGCGCGGCAGGGGATTGCTTCGGCGGTATGAATACAGAGGAGGTTAATGTCGGAATAAGGGAGCTTCACGATATTCATTTACCTCCGACCGAAAAGGCTGTAAAAGCCGGCGCAGATATAATTATGGCGGCATACAACACGGTTGACGGCGTGCCGTGCCATATAAATTCATACCTTCTAAGAGATGTTTTAAGAAAACAAATGGGATTTAAGGGAATAACCCTTTCCGACGGTTGGGCTGTTCCGAGAGTAATTGAACAAATGGGGCAGGACCCTGTAACGGGAGCTGCCAATGTTTTAAAGGCAGGCATTGATTTAAGCCTTGCCGACGCAGGCGCCTATTTAAAGCTTGAGGCTGCGGCAGAAGAAGGGCTTGCGGATATAAAGCTTATTGACGAGTCGGTAACGAGAATACTTGAAAAGAAATGCGAATTAGGACTTTTTGATAATCCCTATATTAAAGAGGACGACTCGCTTTCGGTATTTATTGAAAGCGGAATACAGAAAAAGCTGGCTTATGATATGGCGGCAGAATCTGTCGTATTACTTAAAAATAACGGCATATTACCTATAGACAATAATAAAAGGGTTGCCCTGATAGGCGAGCATGCGGCTGATATTTACTATCAGTTAGGCGACTATACGCCATTTGTAGACGATCGGGCAAGGGCTATTAAGGATGTCTTTAAGGAAACGCTCAATTTGTCGGGATTTACAAAGGGGTGGAGCTTTACAGGCGATACAGAGGACTTTGATAATGCTTTAAGGCTTTGCGAAGGATCCGATGTTATAATTGTAACAATAGGCGGAAGTACGGCGAAAAACAACTCAAATCTTACCTACGATTTTAATAACGGAGCGGCAATTAAGGCAAAAAAATTCCTTGACTGCGGAGAGGGTATGGATATTTCGGATATTTCATTACCCGGTAATCAGCTTGAATTGATAGAGACTCTCAAGAGAACCGGCAAGCCGATCATAGCTTTGCTTATTGCGGGCAGACCTTACGATATAACAAGAGTAAGCGAAATTGCCGACGCTGTGCTTACAGCGTGGTATCCGGGTGAAGAGGGAGGCCGTGCTTTGTCGGACATTTTAACGGGTAAGGTTAATCCTTCGGGCAGGCTTTCAGTATCTATTCCGTATGCACCCACCTGCCTGCCGGCATATTACAACCGCATCACAAGCGCACAGTCGTCGGTTTCCGATGATTGGGTAGTTAATACATACGGCGATAATAATAAAAGAGTTTTATATCCTTTCGGTTACGGACTTTCATATTCTGATTTTGAATACGTTTCAATGGAGGTTACCGAAAAGGGCGCTTGTTTGTTTGAAGTAAAAGCGGTAATCAGAAACGTATCGGATATCGGCGGCAAAGAGGCAGTTCAGCTTTATATTCACGGAAAAGGCAATTCTGTTCGCCGCAGGGTTAAAGAATTAAAGGGCTTTAAAAAGATCTACATTGCCCCCCACAGCGAGCAAACCGTAACGTTTACATTGGGCTATGACGAGCTAAGGATTTTTTCTTGCAATAACAGGTATGAGCTTGAAAACGGTAAGGTTGAAATTTATATAGGTTCAGGGGATAATTTACCTCTCCGTACAGAAATTGAAATAAGGGTATAGGCAAACAAAAAGAGCGTTCTTCATTACATTTTTGCGAAGCTGCCGACAAATTATAATAACGAACAGAAAAAGCTGCAAATGCAGCAGCATAAGCAAAACAAAATAAAAAAACGGAGTGTTGTTAAAAGTAATTCTCGATTACTATAACAACACCCCGAATGGTCGGGGTAGCGTTATAGTAATCGGGCTGAAACCCGCATAAATAAAGGCTTTTTACGCAGTCAAAACAGTACATTAACTCAAAATTTAAGCAAAACACCGACCTAAAACAGCACCGTTTTAAGTTTTAAAAGTGAAATGAGGGAAAGTAATGCTTAACATAAAAGAATCTGTAAAAATACTTTTTGTTGTTACTGTATCGGTATTGACTGTCGGCTGTAAAAAGCATAATACCGAATATACTTCATCAGAAAATATCGGAGATGTAAGCTCTGTTGTTTCAGAAACGGCAGCAGAGAGCGAGGTTGCTTCCTCGGCGGAGAATGTATCCTTGACGCTTAGTGCAAATGTTGTACAAGGTTCATCGGCCGAAAGCTCTAATATCGCGAAAGCGGATAAAACGGTATCACAGATAACGGAAAAGCCGAAAACTTCATCGGCTGCGCTGACTAATACAGATACCGCACAAACGCCGCCGGAGACAAAACCCGAAACGCCTGCAAACGCAACCGCGGCAGATACCAAAGCTGTTGCCGACCGGGTTATATATTACCTAAATAAAGCACGGGCAGATATAGGCAGCGGGGAGCTAAAAAAACTGCCGCGCCTGACCGTGTACGCAGAGTACAGGAGCAGCCAGCTGCCGTCAAACTTTGCCCATGATATATCCGATTGGTTCGCCGCAGCGAAAGCTACGGGCTACGGCAGATATACAGAAATGCCGGACGGCGGCGGGAGTTATGACATAGGCGCGCAGGAAGCCATAGCAATGGCGGGCGTAGTCGGCAGCGCAGATAAAATAGGTCAGTGCTTAGCGCAGATAATAATAGACAGCAGCCGCCATTGGCCGTATGTAGGTTCAGATGATATGAAATATACCGGCGTGGGCGTGACCTGTATTGACGACTTGTGGTATACTTGCATTATGGTAACAACGACAGACAAATATGAAAAGTAAAAGTTAAATATTTTAAGAGCCAAGCCTCGGTTTTTCCAAACGGAAAAGCCGGGGCTTTTTGCATTTCTAAAAAAATTAAATACGGGGAGGTGAGTCCGATGTATCACTAAAGCCGGTGGGACCGGCAAAGCGGAACGCCAAGCCGTCCGCAGAAAACAACAAATATAAAAAAACTAAAAGAGGAGAAATCAAAAATGTTTAAAAAATTCTTGAAAAAATTAAGCCGCAAGGCAGATAACGCAGTTATAGCCACTAGCGTGGCGCTTAAAAACCGCAAGGCAGAGGGCTATGTAGATACCGGCGTAAAGATTTTAATTGCGGTGGTTTTGGGAGCGCTGGTGCTGACGCTGCTCTATGCACTTCTCAAAACAACCGTTATGGGAACCGTGAGCACAAAGGTTTCAGAGCTGTTTAATTACAGCGGAGCCACCACCTGATGAATATTAAAACGAGGGAGAAGATTACGATGAGAAAGTTTTTAGATAAGCTCCGCAGAGGGGCAAATAATTTGGCAATAGGCGCAAAATGCGCTATACAGACACGAAAAGCCGAGGGCTACGTGGATACGGGCGTTAAGATCCTTATAGCCGTAGTCCTCGGAGCACTGGTGCTGACTCTGCTTTACGCATTGCTCAACAGCACCGTTATGCCGAAGGTCACCGAAAAGGTGAACAGTATGTTCGCGTATACGGCGTAGTCGGCATAAAAAACAGAATCCATAGGCGGAGCGCAAAAGCTCCGCCGAAAGGAGGGTTTACATTTGAGAGAAAATATGCTTCCGGTAATTGAGAGATTTACCGGAATTGAATACAGTACCGCAGGTCTTGTAATAACGGCAATTCTGCTGCTCGGTATTACTGCCCTTGCGGGATATATAACCGGCAAAAGCGCTGCGGAGAGCTTCGGCGGAAATAAAAAGAAAACGGCCGTTGTTTTCACCGTGACTGCGGTATTAACTATGGCGGCGCTGCTCTGTTTTTTCGGAGCGTCGGCAAAGGCGGAGTGTGGGGGTGTGATGTGTATTATCATGCTATACGCGGCGTTTGAGGATATTAAAACACGCGAGTGCGGCGACTTTTTATCCGTGACGCTCGGTATAACCGGGATCATAGGTAAAGAGCCGAAAGAACTGTTTTTATCCTTACTTGCCTTTGCCGGGATCGTTTTAATACTTTTAATCTCATCCGCTGTAACAAAAAACGGAATAGGCGGCGGAGATGTCAAATTTACAGGCGCGGCGGCACTTGTGATAGGATTCTTTAACACCGCCGCGGCATTGGTATTAGGCTTGCTTGCGGCAGTGGTAATAAACAAGATTAGGAAACAAAAAAACTTTCCGCTGCTGCCGTATTTAGCGCCGGCATTTATGACGGCATATTTTATAGCTTAAAAGGCACTATTAAATCCAAACAGCGTGCCGCTTAATATTAAGTTATATAAAACAGCAGTATGCGGCGAGACATAAAAAAGGAGGAATTGTATAGATGCGTAATAGAACAATATTAGGTATTGTCTGCATATTTTTAAGCCTTTTAATTACATTCGGCTTTTCGCCCTTAATAAACAGACTTTTGGGCGGAGATATGACGGTTATACGATTGTCGCGGGATGTAAGACAGGGCGAGGAAATAACCGCAGACTGTACCGAAAGCGTAAAGGTGAAAAAGTCTACCGTGCCAAGCGGAGTAATTCTGAATTTAAAGGATATAAAGGGGAAATACGCTTTGTCGGATCTGTACGCGGGGGATTATCTGAAAAAAGAAAAGCTGTCGGGTACGGGCAACAGTGTAAAGGAAGCGTTTGCAAGCCTTGACGGGGATAAAAGCGCCGTCAGCTTTACAGTCAAAAGCCTTGCGGCGGGGCTTTCGGGCAAGATAACCGCCGGGGACATTATAACCCTGCTAATTACAGACAAAAACGGCGAAACCAAAATCCCGCCGGAGCTTAAATACTTAAAGGTCATAACCACCACAACAGGCGACGGCACCGATGCTGACAAAGCAAAGGCAAACGAAAACGGAGTAAAGCCGACTGCCGCTGCCGTGACCGTGCTTTGTAATTCGGCGCAGGCAAGGCTTATTGCCGAGTATGAGAACAGCGGGAATATACAGGTTTCTTTAGCTTATAGGGGTAAAACAGAAAATGCAAATGTCTTTTTAGAGGCGCAGGAAAAATATTTCGGAGGGTAAAAAATGAGTAAATTAACACTTCTTTGCGGGCCGCCCCAAAGCGGAAAGACCGCGGCGGGAATTAAAATAGCGCAGGAAATATATTACCACTATAAGGGCAGCGTAATATATATTTCCGCAGATAACGTAACGCCCTTTATGGGGCTTGTGTTCCCGAACGCAAGCGAAAAACAATTATACTCGCTCGGCGAGGCGCTTGAACATACAAGCATTACAAAAGAGAATGTTTTGCGGCATACAGTGCCGCTGCCGAAAGCGGACAATTTCGGGTTTTTGGGATATAAGGCGGGAGAAAACAGATATACATATTCCCGCCCTACCAAGGATAAAATCGCGGAGTTTTTTGAGGTGTGCAAGTCGCTTGCAGACTATGTGTTTTTGGATTGCACATCATCGCTTGACGACCCGCTATCCGTTTACGGTATGGCTGCGGCAGATAAGGCAGTGCAGCTTGTAACTCCGGATATCCGCTCGGCGGCATATTACGCTTCTTTTGAGAAAAGCTATGAGCAGATTAAAGGAAAAAGTATAGGCGTAATAAATATAACAGATAAAGACCTTTACCTGCCCGTAGGCGAAGTGAAAGCCGGGTTTGCGAATGCTAAATATATACTGCCGTACAGTATGTATTTAAAGCAGCAGTATATAACGGGCGAGCTGACGCATAAAATACCCGACCAAAAATTCAGCGCTGTGTGCCGCGGCATTGCGGGGGCGGTGCTGTGAACAATCAGGAATTTTCAGAGCTGCTTAAAAGCACTCAAAGGCATATTTCCACAATATATTCGGGCGCGGTGAATGGCAATAAAAAGGAGCAGCTGCGGGCATATATAGAGCAGTATTTAAGGCAAAGCGGATATACCGATGAAACGGAGCTTAAAGAATTGACGGACAGGCTGTATTCCGAAATGGCGGAATATTCGGTGCTTACCAAATATCTCGGCAGAAAAGATATAGAGGAAGTGAACATAAACGGCTGGGACGATATAGCCATCACTTACCGAAACGGCATAACGGAAAAAGCGGACGAGCATTTTTTAAGCCCGCGCCACGCCGAGGATATTATAAAGCGGCTGCTGCACCATTCCGGCATGATAATAGACAACGCCTCCCCCATAGCCCAAGGGCATCTGCCCGGCAACACCCGAATAACCGCGGTAAAAAGTCCTGTTGTCGATGAGGACAGAGGAATAGCCGCCTCTATAAGACTTTTACATAATTCAGATATTACTACCGAGAAAATAGTAACTGTCGGAACGGCGACAAATAAGATGGTGGATTTTCTTTGTATGTGCCTGCGATACGGCGTTTCATTTCTTGTGGCGGGGGCTACCTCTTCGGGCAAAACAACGCTTTTAAATGCGCTGCTTGACACCGTACCTGACGGCAAACGGATTTTTACCATTGAATCGGGTTCAAGGGAGCTTTCACTCGTCAAGAAAAAGGACGGTAAGGTGGTAAACAATGTTGTGCATACGCTTTCCCGCCCGTCTGAGGATGAGGGGCTGAATATTGCCCAAGAGGATCTTGTTGTGGCGTCGCTCCGCTTTGACCCGGATATTGTGGTTGTAGGTGAAATACGCGACAGCGAGGCGTATTCGGCGGTAGAGGCAAGCCTTACCGGGCATACCGTGGTTTCCACCATTCACGCATTGGCGGCGGACGCGGCGCATACAAGATTAGCGCTTTTGTGCCAGAAGAAGTTTCCTATAAAATTTGAAACCTCGCTTTCCCAAGCGGCGCAGGCGTTTCCGCTGGTGGTGTTCGCACACAGACTTGAAGACAGCAACCGAAAGATAATGGATATATCCGAGTGCATAGTGTCGGGCGACGGAAACAGGCAGTACCATACATTGTTTCGGTACAGTATAACCGAGAATACCGTAAAAAACGGAAAATACATAATAAAGGGGCATTTCGAGCAGCCGGAAATTATGAGCGACAGCCTTAAAAAACGGCTGTTGCAGTACGGCGCGCCGGCGGATGTATTAAAGAAATTTGAGACGAAAGGGGCTGACTACGGTGGTATTTAAAATTCTTGCAATGTTAATGGCGGTAATAGGGATATGTTTGGTGTTCGAGCTTACACCCGACAGCATAACCGACGGTCTTTTAAGGGTTTTAAAGCCTAAAAGCACAATAGCGGCAAGGTCGGCGGCGCTGCGGGGCGGTAGCAAGCCCACAATGTATTCAAGGCTTATGCGGCTAAAGGAAGCGCTGAAAGCTACAGGAAAAGCAAAAAGCTTTTCGGTATCCGTTACGGCGGCGGTGGTGCTTATGTTTTTGGGCGCTGCCGCGGCGGTAATGCTGAACAACATTTTTCTGCTGCCGGTATTTTGCATTGCCTGCGGCGCTGCGCCGTTTATGTATCTTTCGTCTATTATTTCCGCCTATGAAAAGCAGCTTGCCGATGAAATGGAAACCACACTTTCGGCAGTCACCAATTCATATTTGCGCAGCGAGGATATTATTTCCTCAGTAAAGGAAAACCTTAAATATATTAAACCGCCTTTGTATTCGGTATTCGAGGAATTTTTAACCGAGACCGAGGCGGTATCACCGGATATACAGTCCGCCCTAATAAATATGTCGGACAAAACGCAGGACGGTATTTTTAAGGAATGGGTTTTAGCATTGGTGCGCTGTCAGGATGACCGAACGCTTAAAGATACGCTTTTGCCCATAGTAGCCCGTCTTTCGGATGTACGGCGGATAAACACCGAGCTTTCCGGCATTTTAAGGGACGCTAAAAACGAATACCTTATGATGGTGCTTTTGGTTGTGGGAAATATTCCGCTTTTGTATCTGTTAAACCGAGATTGGTTTAATACCCTTATATATACCACCCCCGGCAAGGCGGTAACGGGCATTTGCGGTGCGGTAATTTTAGTCACATTTATTTTAATGAAGAAATATACCAAGCCTGTGAAAGTGAGGGATTAAATGTGTTTTTAAAAATAGTTTTCTGCGTGTTGTTAGCCGCAGGCTTAATACTTGTATCATTGGATGTTTTTAAAATACCGTATCTTAAAACCTCACGGGCGGTTAAAAATCTTCTAAGGAAACGAAGCAAAAAAGAGTCTGCCGCCGAGCTGTGGCTATCGGGGTTGTCTGTAAGGCTTGCAAGGGTTATACGGATAAATGAGTATAAAAGAATTTCGCTTGCAAACGACCTTGCAAGCGCGGATATACCTTTAACGCCCGAGCAGTTCAGAGCAAACGCGATTGTAAAGGCGGGGGTCATAGCGGTATTCGCCGTTCCGTTCGCTTTTATCTTCCCGCTTTTGTGTCCCGTCTTTTTAATAGCGGCGGTGGTTACATATACAGGGGAGAGCCGAAAGCTATCAAAAAAGCTTAAAGCAAGGCGAGAAAAAATAGAGTACGCTCTGCCGGGGCTTGCGAACGCCGCCGAAAAGACCTTAAAGCATTCCAGAGATGTTTTATACATTATTGAAAGCTATTCGGCTAACACCGAAAAGGAGCTTGCCGACGAGCTTAAAATAACGGCGGCGGATATGCGTTCGGGCGGGTATGAAACGGCGGTAACAAGGCTTGAGGGCAGGGTCGGCAGCCCTATGATGTCGGATATATGCAGAGGGCTTTTAGGTATTATCCGCGGCGACGATATGCGGATGTATTTTTCCTCGCTCACTTTAAAGCTGTCCGATGTCCGCCGTGAAAAGCTGAAAGAAAAGGCTAAGAAAGCGCCTAAAAGGGTTAAAAAGCTGTCGGTCGCGCTGCTTGTCTGCTTTATGTTTATATATATGACCGTTATAGTTTGTCAGATAAGTGCGAGCCTCGGTTCGCTGTTCGGAGGTTAGAAAATGCTTAAAAGAATTAAAAATACAAAAGGTGACGGATATGTTGAGGTATGTATTTCGGCGCTGGTCCTTATAACTCTCGCCGTTATACTTCTTAACATTTTTGAGCTGATAATGCTCCGCATATCTTTAGGGCAGACCGCCGACGACCTTATAACCACCGCCTGTTATTCGGGCGGGTTTACCGATGAGTTTTGGGCGTGCGATACTCGGCACTGCGACGAATATCTTTACTACGATATAGATTACGGCGCGGACGAATTTTTTGACGCAGCAGACGAAACGGTGCAGTTAGGCGACAGTATGTGGGTTGAGGTATCCGCCGGAATGGATGTTAAGGGCGCGGGGGCGTTTAAAATACCCATAACCGTGACGGTTAAAAGATTCGGAATCTCTGAGAGGTACTCAAAATGATTATTTCTATGTTTAGCCACTGTGCGGTGCTTTTTAAGCGGCTCGGAAATTTTAAGAAATTCAAATCTTTTGGGGCTTTTAAGCCGTTAGTCGCATTAAAAAGCACAAGGGGCGACGGATATATCCCTGCCTGTATAATAACGGTCTGCGTTTGTATGGTTTTATCCGTTACCGTTTCCTTTATATCCGCTGTAACGGCGGTAAATCAATCTAAAAGAGATGTCCGTCAGGCGCTTGACGGGTTTGTAACGCATAAATCCATAGAGATATATAACGGCGTAAAGAACTATTCTGAGTTTGCCGAAACGCTTGACGAGGAAAGCTTTGAAAGCATTTTAAGCGAGTATACGGGCGGTCAGGGAAACTATGAGATAAAGGATTTAAAAATAGAATTTCGCGAGACTGACAGACTGAATTACACCGTCAGCTATACGCTGAAAGCCCCCGTAAGATTTGGGAATATAACCGCGGTGTATACAAATGTTCCGGTTAAAATAACCGGAGTATTTAACTTTAAATTTTAGAGGAGGATTGAATTTGAAATCTAAAAAGATTGTTTTAATAATTTTAAGCAGTTTGCTTTGTGCCGGGTGTATTGCAGGCATTATATATGCTGCTGCAAGGAAACCGGGCAAAAATGAAACAGTAAGCAGCGGGGATAATTCGGAAATAAAAATATCTGCCGAAATTCCCACAAGTGACAGCAAAACAGAAAGCACAAAGGCAGAAATTGAGGATAACGGCAAGGGCTTAAAACCCGACGAAACCGAGGCGGATAAAATTCTGCAAAAAGCCGAGCAGAAAAAGGAGGTATATACCGAGCCTGTATTGCAAGGCAGCGCACAGGAAACTAAAAAATATGTTCGCGACGCCGATCCCGAAACGGGTATTTCGTGGGACGGGGAAAGCAAGATTATCTACCGCACAGCAGAGGGGCTTACAACCGAGAAAACCTACGGCGTATATTATGAGGTCAGACCGAACGAGTGGGTGCAGCTGCCGTATGAAATTGCAGCGGAAACGGTAACAGATAAATGCGAACATTGCGGAAAAGTGCGCGGCGACGGGTCGGGCGGCACGTGCATAAGGTACAGCTTAGCTGACGGGGATATGACCTGCCCTAACTGCGGAAAGACTATACCGAAACACGCCTGCCATACCTGCGGAGGATAGCCTATGAGGAAATTTAAAATATTTTTAGGCGCGGTGTTCGCAGTAATAATTTCAGTAATATTTACCGTTCCTTGCTTTGCCCTTAATTTCAACGGCTCAAGCTCTGCGGCAGGCGACGGCAGCAGTACCACCAATTCGACGGGCGGCTACGCCATACCGGATATGCTTGCCAACAACAGCAACCGCGCCGTGGGTTACAGATTTACGGTAATAGACAATAAGGGTAACGGTATAAACGGCAGCAAGGATGTTTACCGTCATGCAACGCACAGTAAAGACGGGAAAAATTATCTTACATATTATAAGCCCAACGCAAAATATCCGAAAACATATATACGGGCTAATTATTCGTGGCTTTCACTGAGCACGGACAACGGGCACGCAAACTGCTGGTGGGATAAGGATTTAGGGCTTGCCTTGCCCGAAGTGACTACGCAGATAGAGGGTTGGTGCAACGACAGCAATGTTTCAAAGCTGTTATCTAAGCTGTGGAATATAAGCATATCCACACTTGAAAGCAGCCGATGGGCGGTGCTTATAGAGCCAATATTCCCGGTGAAAATCCAGAGTACATACCATTCGCTTACGGTTACCGAAATAGCCTTTTACGGCTCTGCAAAATTTGGGATAACGAGCAACGGCAATATATCCTCTAACAGCAATAGCTGGGGCTTTATTGCAAACTATACCAATCGCCATTTGCCAAATTCCCTGCGGTTAAAGGCGGCGTATGTCGGCATACCCGCAGCGGCAAGCACCACGGTGCGAATAACCTTTGAGTCCATTATTAAAAACGGCTACGGCGCGGCAATACTCTACGGCAGCAATCTTTCAAAGCCGGAACAGTATTACCTTGATGTAAACGGAATTTTAAACGATGAAATGGTGTACGACTTTAAAAACTGCGGCACCTGCGATGTATATGTAAACGGCAAATTAGTAGCAAATGATGTTACCGATTACTACCAAAAGGTGGACGCGGGTTCAAGCTATAAGATAACGGATGTAAAGCCGAAATCTCATTTAGACTATAACGGCGCGTCCTGGCGCGGTGACGCTATTGAGGGCAAGGTCACAAAGAATATCGCCGTCTGCCCGGACTTTACAACCAAAAAATTTTATCTTGATGTAAACGGAGTGCTGGACGGCGAACAGGAAACCTCGCTTGAGGGCTGGTGCACCTTTGATGTTTACCTTGACGGCAAGCTGTATAAGGAAAAGGTATCGGACTTTTACGAAAAGATAAAGTACGGCACGGCGTATACAATTACGAATATCCGCCCGGCAGAGGGCAAAACCTTTTTCGGCGCGGTGACCGACCTTGAGCCGTATCCGAGCAGCAAGCACAGCTTTCCGAGATACCCGTCCGGGCTTTCGGGGACAATGGGGTTAGAAACAAAATATGTATTTTTAGGGCTTGAAACAGATAAGCCGCTTGAGGCGGTGTTAATAGAGGTAAACGCCCCCTACCGCGAGGAAACCTATGTTATAACAAGCGGGTTTATAGTAAACCCATCGGGCAGAGATTACACGCCGGATAAAGGCTTAAAGGCAAGGCTTGAAATAATAACGCTCGCAGAGATTATATACAGCGAAGAAAAAAGCGTTATAGTCCCCAAAAAGGATAAAAACCTATGCTATTTCAAGTGGCGAGTGCCGAAGGATATAGGCGGCGAAGTATCAGCGCGCCTTACGGTTGTATATGACGGTAAGGATATATTTACGGACGGGAAAAGCTACGATACCGTGCCGTATACATATTTAACTACGCCCGACACCTCGTATGAGGCGGCAGCGCCCGCTGGATTCAGTAAAGCGTATCCGCCCGGAGAGACAGAGGGGTATGCGACTTGGTGGGAATATGTATATACAGACACCGGCTTTGAAAAAAGAACCTACGGCATAGGAATTGACGGCAGCCCGGACGCGCTTTACCCTATGCGCGGGGCGGATAACAAAATATCCTCGGGCAGAGGGTTTTACGCAAACATAGCGGCAAAATTCACGGCTGTTTCGGGCAGGAATTTAGCTTTATACAATTCCTACACGGATATACAGTATATAACGGCGCTGTTCCCGGAGTTCGGGTATGCGTATGCTCCGAACAAGTGTAAAACGCTTATAAAAAACACTTTAAACGGCTTTTTTGAGTTCCCGGATAATTTCGGCTACGGCAAGCAGCACTTTATACCGCTGAGCCACCCCGACGGGAATTATGTTATTCAGCTTATTAAAACAGATATGTGGACGCCCGCCGGGGCGGTTACGGCAAAGGAAAACTCGAAGCCGCTTAAAATTTCCGGCAGCGTTTACGATGAATATTATATAGGACGGTGATATTTTTATGTTTTTATTAAAAGACAAATATCATAAAATCGTTTGTTGTTTTATGATATTGGTAATTTTGGCAAGCTCGCTTTTAAATTTGTCCGCCGCACCCGCGGCAGATATTCCGAGCACAATGCTTGATAATATCTATTTAGACGCGCTGACATATACGGGATATAAGACAGACGCGCAGAAAGCGGACGGCAGTATTTTTAAAACCTACAGCGGCAATGCTCCGGCGTCGGTGCGGTCGGGCATAGGCTACGGCACAGGTCCGTCGGGGCTTGAAACCGTGGCGGCAGGCAATAAAACGGGCAAAGCGCCGGATATTGCAAAGTTTAAAGCTAACGGGCTTTGCTGCGCTTCGTATGTATCATATGTTTACTACAATTATCTGCCGAATATAGCGCGAATGGATGTTTCCAAAATCCCGCAGCCCGCAAATCCTCGCTCGCCCATATCTTATAACAGTGCGGTTGAAAATTGGGTGAAGTCGGGCGGTGCCAGACGGATTGCATTTACTCAAGGCACAAACAGCTTTACGCCGAGTGAAGAAATACCAATCGGCTCCCTTATAATCTTCAAGCATAAAACTACGGGAGAAATAGCGCATTTGGCTCTTTATGCGGGATATTATGCCGGCAAGCATTTTGTAACGCATGTAGGCAACGAGCGCGGGCCCGAAATCTCTACCGTTGAGGGAATGAGCAAGGGCAGTTACCCGGAGGTGGTAACGCAGGTTGTAGTGCCGGTAGTAGGCGAGCCGGTGGGTACAATATCCGTATATAAAACCGACGAAAACGGCAAGCCGCTTGCGGGCGCTAAGTTTAAGGCTACAATGGCAGAGCACCCGGAATATTCTTTTCTTATAGACCCGACCGATGAAAACGGCAACGGCAAGATGAATATGGGGCTGCCCTACGGCAAATATATTCTTACCGAAATTGAGTTCCCGGAGGGGTATACCTATTCGGGACAAAAGGAATATACCGTGGAGATATGCGACGAAACGCAGTTTGTAACCGTGCGAGCCGTAAACAGGCTTAAAAGCTCAAAGCTGACCGTAATTAAGGTAGATTCCGAAACCGGGCAGACTGTAAAGGGCGTTACGGGATTTAAGATTAAAAATCTTAAAACCAATACGGAAAGTGAAACATATTACACCGATGAAAACGGTTTTTTAACACTGCCTGATGAGATTACATACGGAGATTATGAGCTTACCGAGATTACTCCGCCTAAAGGCTATACGCTTAATTCCGTTCCAATAGCTTTCAGCATTGACGGCAATACGCCGGAGGTGGTAATAAGGCTATCTGATAAGCCCGAAAAGGGTAAAATATCCGTGCTTAAAAGGGGTGAAATGTTTTCGTCTGTAACAGAAACGGACGGCATATATACTCCCGTTTACAGCGAACGGGGCTTAAAGGGCGCGGAATTTGAGGTGACCGCCGCCGAGGATATTTATACCGCTGACGGGACGCTGAGAATTTCAAAGGGCGCACTGGCAGATACGCTTGTGACCGATGAAAGCGGAAAAGCGGTAAGTAAAGAGCTATACCCAGGCAAATATCTTTTAAGGGAAATATCTGCGCCGGAGGGATATATTTTAAACGCCGAACCCCGCGAGATAACCGTTGTTTCTGGCATTACTTCGGCAGAGATATTTAACAAACGCAAAAAGCAGGAATACACAATACAGAAGAATTTAGAAACCGATCAGAAATTCGGGATAGGGTTTAACGGAGAGATTTTGAATATACGGTTCGGGTTGTTCTCAAAGACCGAGCTTACGGCGCTTGACGGCAGCGTTATTCCGGCGGACGGGCTAATAGAGATTGCCTCACCCGACGAAGACGGTGCTTTAAGATTTACGGCAGATATGCCGTATAACGCCGAGTGCTATATAAAGGAACTGGAAACCGACGAGCATTATATTTTAAGCGATGAGCAATATTTAAGCGGCGATACCGCTGAAAACAAAATTATACGGGGCAGCATAGAGGGGCTTAAAACTGATCCGAACGGCAGAGTTTTAAAGGGCGCGGTCATAGGGCTGTTTTATCCGTTTGAAACAGAGTTTTCTTTAGATACCGCAATAGAGACTTTTGAAACCGACGAAGCAGGCAGATTTTCATTTAAAGATGTGCCGTATGGCGAGTGGATCATCCGCGAGCTTAAAGCCCCGGACGGATATATTTTATCCGAAGAAAATTATACCGTGACGGTAAAGGAAAACGGCGAAACGGTAAAGCTGAATATTAAAAACAGCAAAATACCTGAGCCGCCGTCTGCTCCCGAAAGCCCCAAAACGGGAGATACGGCAAATCTTTTAATACCGTCTGCAGTGCTGTTTACAGCGCTTGCGGTGATTATATTTTTAAGTAAAAAATTTAAAAAGGAAGGTAATATAAATGAATAATTACAATTTATCTTTTGTAAATTTATCCGAAATACGCTTTTTAACAGGAGATATAGGCGAACAGGAAAACGCCGACGCTATGTTGCGGGAACGCGGGCTTTTAACCGACAAGGGCAACCCGTCCGTTTCGGGCATAGCGGAGCAAAACGAGCATTATACACCGCTGCTTTTAAACAGGCTTTGGGCAAAGCTTCAATTCCGTGAAAACAGCTTTGAATGTATACGGAATACATACTTAAAAATGTACTCCGAAAAGGATTATACCGGAATGTTTTTGTTCACCGTTTTATTGTACGGGTTTATAGGGTGGCGGACGTCGCTTAATTTAAACCTTATGTCCTCCCGTAAAGAAATGCTTAAAATCTTTTTCGGGGAATTTGTACGGACGCTTGAAGATTTTAAACCGAAACGGAGCGCGAGATATGGGGAAAAAGAAGAATAGGCTTTTAGGCTTTCTGTGCTTTGCCGCCGTTTTAATTCCGCTTTTCTCGCTTAATGTTTTTGCAGCGGGTGAGGATATATTCACCTTGGGCGACAAAATAATCCGTGATGTATACAACCATATTGCCGGAATATCTACGGTGCTGGCGGCGCTTATGTCGGCTATTGCCGTAATAACTATTAAACTTAGCAGTACGCAGCAGAAATCCGACGCGGGGCTTGCCTGGCTTAAAAGAATATGGGCTTCCTGGGCGGTTATTAACGGAATAGGCGCGTTTATTGCCTATATTCAACCCCTATTCGCAGGCTATAACCGACTGCCTTGAGGTAAGCTATGATTAACCTTATTTTAAAGGATTTGGTACTATGGCTTTTCGGTTTGTTCCTTGATTTAATGAATTATTGCGCCGACGCGCTGTTGGGGCTTATGAATACGGACCTTGCGTACTTTGAAAGCAATGTGCCGATTATAGTAAAGCTGTACGGTGTGTTTGTTGCAATAGGCTGGGGATTTTTAATAGGCAACTGCGCCCTTCAGTGCCTTAAAGCTATGTTTGCGGGGCTCGGCTTTGAAACCGAATCGCCCGCAATACTGCTTGTGCGCACTTTTCTGTTCGGCTTTCTGCTTATTATGTCCAAACAGGTTTGCGAAATAGGGCTGTCAATAGGAAAAACCTTAATGGAACTTATAGGGCTGCCCGAAAAGGCAAGCATAACCTTTCCCGACGACAGTATGTTCCCCGACCTTACAAGCTCCTGGCTTTTAATAGTAATTATAGGGGTGTTAATAGGCTCGCAGCTGATTAAATTATTCTTTGAAATAGGCGAGAGGTATGTTGTGGTGGCTATTCTTACATTATTCAGCCCCGTAGCCTTTGCAATGGGCGGCAGCCGTTCCACAAAGGATATTTGTTCGGGCTTTGTGCGTACCTATGCCTCAATGATACTTCTGCTGGTTTCAAATGTTCTGTTTTTAAAGCTTATTTACTCCGCATTATCTTCAATGCCGGACGGCGTTATGATACTCCCCTGGACGGTGCTTATAGTGGGCATTGCGAGGGTAGCGCGAAAAGCGGATAATCTGCTTTCAAAAATAGGGCTTAACCCGTCCTTTACGGGAGATCCGTTAGGGAACGGAACGGGCAGGGCGGTTGCATTTATGGCGGCGCGAAGCATTTTAAGCTCGGCATCACATTCGGCTGATAAGCACAGTAATACGGCAGGAAAAAACAAGTCTGAATTTAAGGCAGATAATACGGGAAATACGCATAACCGCAGCAATGCAAGCAGCAGAAACACGGCGCATAACAGCAGCAGAGCGAATGCAAGAATTAACAGCAATGTAAATGCGGCAAGCAACGCAGGGGTTAATAATACTGTCCGAAACAGCTCGTCGGTAAATTCGGCGGACTTCGGAAAAACCGCCGTTACAGGCACAAATTTAAACCGTTTCGGTGGCAGCAAAAATCCGGGACAGAAAGGAGACGCGAGGGTTGATAATAAAAACACGGCAGGCGGCAGAAATGCGGCGAATACCGCCCGAAATACGGTGGCAGTCGGCGGCGGAAAGAAGAATAATATCGGTGCTCAAAAATACAGCAGTAAATATACGGGTAGCCAAAAATTCGTTACACAAAAAAGAGTTAAAAATACGGCGTGGAAGCCAGATAAGAGCTTTAGTCATAATCCTGCCGGAAAGCGGTTCGGACAGACAGATACCCCGCCGGAAACAAAGCCGGAAAAGGCGGTAGAAAATGAGCCGAAGCAGTAATTCTTTAGTGTCCGCCCTGCAGAACGCGCAGGCAATAAGGAAAATATTGCAGGCGTTTTTAAGGGGCGGCTGGAAAGCGGCGGCGCTTGAAACGGTCAAGCGCTATTGGCCGTATATATTAGGTGCGGCGGTAGTGCTTATTTTGCTGCCGACAATAATAATGGCGTCGCTGCCGTCGGTTATGCAAAGCAAAGCGCCAGAGCAGGTGACGGACGGGGATATTACAGATATGTATATATCCCGAATGGATGAAATACTCTGCGATTCGGAGGTTGGGTCTGCAAGCGAGATAAGGGTTGTCGGTCAGCCGCTTACATACAACGAGCTATATGCCGTAAGCCTTGCGCTGACCGGCAACAATACAGAAATGATTACAAGAGAATTTCTGATTGGGTGCGTAAACGATTCGCTTATCTACACCGTAGAGCGGGAGGGAAATAATACAGGAATAACAACCGCCGTTATACGGTATCTGAATTTAGAGGAGTTAGCACGGCTTAAAGGAATTTCGGACGCGGATATTGAGTGGATAGGGCTTGTGATTAAGGATTTGCAAAACAATAAAAAATCCTCACCGAGCGGTGAGGAATAGGGTCAAAATGTTTTGATACAATGCTTTTTCATAAACTCTGTTATTCGGGCTGTATCCTTACCCTCATAATAAGCAATGAGAAGTCTTTTAAATTCCGGCACACAGCTTTCCGGAATTATTATCATTCCTCCGCCGTGAGAAATAAGGTAATGATTTGCAAAGATAACGGAGGCCCGTTTGTTGCCGTCGTTGAAGATCTGCGTTTTCATACAATAAAGGCAAAGAGAAATAGCTTTTTCATCGTCCGGAATTTCGGATAACAGTATTTGCTCAATTTTTTCTTTTATAACCGATTCAATAGGCATAGGCGGAATATAGCTTGTTCCGCCGATGGTTACGGGTACGCCGCGGATTCTTCCGCCGTCCCGGAAAAAGCCCTCGTTTACAAGCTTTGCTATGTGGCAGAGTATTGAATAATCGGTGGGATAGCTTATAACATCACGGTCAAGTATAAATTCCCAGGCGTGTTTCAGGTTTAAGATTTTTTGCACATCTGTTGCCGTTACGCCGTTGACAATTCCGTTCTCGATTATTTCCTCGGTTTGCGGGAAGCTTGTGGCAACGCCCTCTAAAACCGCCTGATCGTAGATATTTGATTTCATATTTGCGCGCGCAAAATCTAAATTAAGCTGAACGCGCGGCGAAAGCTCGGCGTCGGAATATCCGAGCCGTGCCAGCTCTTTATCCAGACGGCGTATATTTCTTTTAAATTCCTTGGCTTCTCTTGCGTTGCGCAGCAAAAGCTGATAAAGCTCATCCGAATAAAGGTCAACATAGGTGGACGAAAGTCTTGATCCGATTCTTTTGCGTATATATAAATACTTTTTTCCGTCAATTTCTTTAATTTCGGGATTTCCGTCATAAGGCAGGAGATTAAGCCTTGCCTGATAATCCGCCTTTTGGTGTAAAAGCTCTTGTATTTCAGGATAGTTATTGCTCATAAGCACCTCCATAGGGAACATTTTATATGATTATTATAACAAAAAGTTCCCTAAAATACAATAAATATTTTTAATAAGAATAAGGATAAAAAAATCCTCACCAAAAGGTGAGGAATGAGGTTAAATGGGTTTACTTTCAACATAGCAATATTCCGGGCTTATATCTACCTTGTTGATCCAGACCTTTTCGCTGTCAATATCGGGGTCAATATCCCAGCATAAGGCGTTTGCGTTATCTATATATACGCGCCTAAAATTGCTTATGTCATTGAAGCTTTTAAAAACGCCGCCTTGTTTAAGGGTGGGTTTCATATCCAGCCTGCGGCGTTCGCCGTTATCAAATTCAAGCGTGACCGAAAAATCATCGTTTGCCGTTGCCTTTACAATGCTTTTTCTGCCGTTTGCAAAATACTCCGCATACGGCAGAGCAAAGTCTTTTTCAGGGTAATATTCTACTGTACGCATAGCTTAAATTTCCGTTATTTTATGAGGAATAAGCTCGGCTATATTGCTGCAGTATTTAAGAATATGGCGAAGAACATCTATATCCGCATTAGGACAGTTTCTCATAAATCAGCTTTTCATCCTTTCGCATATTCCGTATTAAATTCCGCGTCATAATATCGCTTTTATTCTGGCGTAGTGTGTCGGTGGTAACAAGGTCGAGGGATTTTTTAAGCGCTTCTTCAAGATCGGCATAAAATCCGCCGAGAGCAAACAGGTTACCGAGCCGTCCGCCGTCTACGCGCAGATCTATGTCACTTTTTTCATCTGCGTCGCCGCGGGCATACGAGCCGAATAAATAAAGCTTTGAAACATCATATTTTGCCGCTATGGGGGCAACAATATCCGCTATTTGCTCTACCGTATAAACCGGGTTGCTCATAATACATACCACCTTTCATTTTCAGTATATCACAAACCAAAAAATTCTTCAAGGAGGAAATTTGATGGAAGAAATAACCGTAGTAATACCCGTGAATTTCACCGACGCCGGGCGGCTGTTCGGGCTTTTTGAAATACGCAACGCTTTAGAGGCAGTATTTATCTGTGTGCCTTTGGCAGCGTTTTTAATGCGCGTATTGCCGTTCGGTCTTTTAGTGCGGATAGGAATTGTAAGCGCCGTCACCGTTATTGCAGGCGGGTTTACACTAATAGGTATCGGGGATATGAGTCTTATAGAATTTCTAAAGCAATATATCCGCTTTAAACGGCAGGCGAAAATTTTAACATACAAGGGTGGTGTAAAAAAATGAATCTTAAAAATATTCTGTTCGGGAACGGGGATAAAAATGCAGAGAACGGTACGGAAAGGTTAGTGCCCGTAAAGGAAATATACGGCGGAGTGATTGCGCTTAAAAACGGTAAATTCGTGACCGTGTTAGAGGTGCTGCCGCTGAATTTCTACTTAAAATCCGAGCTTGAGCAGAAGAACATTATATCCGGCTTTGCGGCGTTTCTTAAAACAGCGCCGGATGAATTGCAGATTATTGTAGAGACAAGACCTGCGGATATATCCGCATTTTGCGAAAGGCTTGAAAGCTATTATAATGCTGAGAAAAACGCAAACTGCCGCCGTATGATATTCGAGGACGCACAGCTGCTAAACTTTATTGCCGAAACCGAGGGGCTATCCCGCCGCTTTTATATCGTTCTGCCCTACACGGGTCAATCCTCCGAAATAGCAGAGGTCGCCGCCGAGATAAGCGAAACCACATTAACGGCAAGACAGTATCTTGAAGCCTGCGGGCTTGAAACCGTAAGGCATAGCGATGAAGACGAATTTTTAATAAACCTTTTAAGGAATTACTTCCGTCCGTTTTCTGCGGCAACTGAAAATTCAAATACAGATTTGTCGGAAGCCTTAACACCCGACAGCGCCGACTGTACCGGCAGCGGATATATCTGTATTGAGGGTGAATACCGCTCGTACCTGTATATTTCGGGCGGCGGTTATCCCACAACCGCAAGACTTGCCTGGGGCGCGCCGTTTGTTGAGGCGGGAGACGGAATAAATATCTCATTTGTTCTTAAAAAGGAAAGCCGAGATAAAATATTGCCCAAGATAGGCAACACGGCAATGTTTAACCGCTCGCGCCTTAAAGATGTGGGCGATACAAGGCAGGATTTTGAACAGCTTGACGACGCGGTGGAATCGGGGCTGTATATGAAGTCGCAGATCAACCGCGAGGGTGAGGATTTTTACTATTTAAGCACCGTAATAACCGTAACGGCGGACACGCCCGAAAGCCTTAAAAAGCGCGAAAGGGATATTTTAAACCTTTGCGGGGCTAACGGTTTCTCGGTAAGAAAAGCCTACTATATGCAGGACAAAGCCTTTTTGTCCTCTTTGCCGTTATTACAGACCGACACGGATATTTTTAATAAATCCAAACGGAATATTCTAACCTCGTCCGCTGCGGCGCTGTTCCCGTTTTCGTCCTTTGAAATGTGCGACGAAAAGGGAATATTTTACGGGCTTAATCTGCATAACAGCTCGCCTGTAATAATAGACCATTACGATACATCCCGTTACAGCAACGGAAATATGGCGGTGTTCGGAATGTCCGGCGCGGGTAAGACTTTCTTTTTACTCTTGCTTGCAATGCGACTGCGTATGCAGGGCGTAAGGGTATATATTATAGCGCCCGAAAAGGGCTTTGAATACCGCAATGCCTGCGAAGCAATAGGCGGCAGGTTTGTGTCAATAGGCGCTGGTTCTTCTGATTGTATTAACCTTATGGAGATACGAAGAACAACGCTGGATATTGATTCGGAAATGCAGGGTAATAGAGATAACGGCTCTGTGTTGCTCGATAAAATCCAAAGCATACATATCTTTTTCGATTTATTATATCCCGCCATTACGCCCGATGAAAAATATCTTTTGGACCGCGCAATACTTAACTGTTATAAATCGTTCGGCATAACGCGGGATAACCGCAGCTTAACGGACAAAAGCGGACGACTTAAAAAAATGCCCTGCTTTGCCGACCTTATTCTGTTTATGGAGAAGTTTACGGAATTAAAGGCGGTTACTATGGCGCTTAAACGATTGGTTGAGGGTTCGGCTTCGGGGCTTGGCGGACAGACGAATATAGACTTAAAGGTGCCGTTTATAGCGCTGGATACCTCGCGTTTAAGCAAGGAGTTTACCGCGCTCGGCACATTTATAGCAACCGAGTTTGTGCGGGACAGAATATCCGTATCGCGGGTAAATAAAAAGGCGGTAATACTCGACGAGGCTTGGAAAATAGCCGGAGAAAACGGAAACGAGCAGGCGGCGGATTTTGTAATTAACCTTATAAAGACCGTGCGCGGCTACGGGGCGATATTTGTTTCGGCAACCCAGAATGTTGTGGATTACTTTGCGCTGAATGACGGTAAATTCGGGGACGCGCTGCTCGGCAACAGCAGATTAAAGCTATTGCTGCAATTAGAGGAAACCGAGGCGGTTAAATTACAGGAAAAGCTGATGCTTACCGAAAGCGAAACGGCAGAGGTTATCCGTGCGGGCAGAGGCGAGGGGCTTTTATGTGCGGGGCGCAACCGTATAGCGGTGGAGATACGCTCATCCGATACTGAGTTTGACTTAATAACCACCGACCGTGAAAGCCTTGCTAAAAGAGTAAAAACGGAATAACGGAAATAATATAAGGGAACGGAGGAATAGAAAATGGGAGTTATATGTTTTGTATGCGGGGCAATGTTCGGCGGCTTGGTCGGCACGGTAACTATGTGTTTGGTGCAGGCGGGGAAAGAAAATAAAAAAGACTCATCCCGCTTGGAATAAGTCTTTTAAAAAATTAAAACAATTCGTCAAAATCTCTGCCGCCGTAAATAATTCTTAATATCTTTACAGATAAGCTTTTTTCGTCAACCGAGTAAAAGGTTATGAATTTTCCGGTATTTAAGGTGCGAATCTTTATTTTGAGCTTTATATTTTCATCTACCGGAAAACGTGTCGGCATGGTTTTAAGCAGCCCAATATTTTTCATTATTTTGCGTATGAGATTTTGAGCCGTATGTACCTCTTTGAGTGTATATGCTATATACTCAAAGATTTCGGTTAAATCGTTTTGTGCCGAATCGGAATAAAGAACAGTGTAATTTTTCATATTCCGTAAGCCTTTCGGAATTTATCTGAAAGATCTTCGGAGGTAGTGTAATTTCCGTTCTCAAAATCCGCAATACCGCGGTTCAACTCCTCGTTTAACTGAGCGTCGGACAGCGCGCCTAATGCGGTCGGCTTTTTTGCGGGAAGCTTCATTTCAAACGGAATACCGCGCTGTAAAACAACCTGTTTTAAAAACAGGCCGATTGCGTTTGACATAGGAATACCGAGTTCATCGAGAACCTGCTCAGCCTGCTCCTTTATATCCGGTTCAACTCTTGCAAATACACTTGATGTTTTTGACATACATATCGCCTCCAAATATATTATATGCGATTGTATTGCAAAATGCAAGCTATACTTAATATAATTTGGATTATGATAATCTAAATTATATTAAAATTCAATTTCCGACTCCGGTATACATTCAGACAGGGGTGTGGCTTTTCCGGCTATTATTTCATCTTTAACGAGCTTATCTGATGATAAATACTCGGTTTCGCTGATTTTGTTTTCAGATTTCATAAAACCACCCTATTAAAGAATTGCCTGCCAATCACGCCGATTATAGAGAACACGCAATATATGTACGGTTTTTGTGTTATTATCGGGGATATAGAAAGCGGTATAATTTTCTATTGCTATACAGCGTACACCCATTGATTTATACGGTTTTTCCTCAAGTAAAGCGAATCTGAAAGGCATTGTTTCAAGAGAAAGTATATCTTTTTTAAGCGAACGGTATATCCGTACGGCAGTTTCCGGCTCGTGAAGCTTGTTGCAAATATATTCGAATATATCCGTTAAATCATTTTCAGCTAATTGCTCAAATACAACATTATACTTCATTAAACCCAAATTCCTTTTCAAGCTTTTCAAATACTTCGCTTGCAGGGCGGTGCTTATTTGCTTTCATCTGAGCAATTCCTGCATCCAGCAATTTATGAAGCTCGGCTTGACCGCAAAGCCTTTCATATGCTTCGTTGGAAAGGACGACTAAATCTCCGGTTCCGTTTTTGGTTATGAAAACAGGTTCGTTATAACGGTTGCAGAAGTCGGATATTTCATTGTAATTATTTCTGAGATCGGAGCTTGGTCTGATTGACGGCATATTTATCACCTCGTAATTATTATATACATATTATATCAAAATATTGATATATAGTCAAGAAAGGATTTTTAAATTGTCTACAAATTTTCAATTATTAAAAGAAATGAAAAAGCGGGTTTTGGCAAGCGGGGCTTGCGTGGATTCGCTAATAGGCGTGCCGCCGGAGAGCGAGCGCTTTAATAAGCTGCTGGAGGTAGCATTACAACAACAGGAAATGGCGTGTATTGAAATGCGCCGGCTTTACTGGCAGCTAAAAAGCAAGGAAGAAACAAAGACGGAAATTAAGCCCGGCAAAGCAAAGGAGATATACGGAGAAATATCCGTAACGCCCGAAGGGTGGGTACATATAAAGCTGAACGCACTGCTGCCCCATTGCAGAGTGACAGGCGGCACGCAGTATGTGACCGACAGTATTTTAAGACTTTTAAATTCTGCGGAGTTTGACGGAATAAAGCTGCCGTTTTTCAGTAAAGCGTATCTTGGAATAGTGGAGTTTTGCCCGCGGGATTGCAGCGATGTTTTCGACCACGACAACAAGGGCTTTAAAGCGGTACAGAATGTTTTAAAGGGCAGACTTTTCCCGGACGACGATCGCTTTGAAATGTCCCTCGGATTGTTCACCGAGCAACGGAACGAGAGCGCCTGTCATATCTTTGTACTGCCGGATGATGAGGCCGGAATCTTTACGGATATGCGGCTTTCGCACGAATTAGGGTAGGACACTTTTGTTTTAAAACAGTGAATTTTGCACCTTTTTTTAAAACGCAAAAGTGACCTATATAAAAAGCCGCATAATAAAAGGCATTAAGAGCATTTTTAAGCAGAGAAAAACGGAAAAAGTAGCACGGGTACGGGAGGTAGGACACTTTGTTTATGACCGATGCAGAAATAAGCCTGTTACGCCTGTGCGCGTGGTGTAAGGATTTGCCTAACGATTCAGCGTTTTTAAACACGAAAGATTTAGGCTCGTTATTACTTACAAAGCTGTTATATTACAGCCGCAACGGTCAGAGTATAAGGCTTACAGATAATGGGCGTGAGTTACTTCAAAGTATAGGCTATGTTTATGAAAAGGATAATACCGTCAGAAGTGTCGGCACACGCCTTACAAAACGCCTTAATACTTCAAACCTGATGTTATTCTTCTTCGGCGGAAAGACAGATGTGTTTTGCAGCTCCGTTCCCGACCGAAACAGCCCGCTTTCATTTTTACCGTCCTTTGCTTTAAGGCGTGAAAAGAATAAAAATCCTTTAGGCACGGCACGCTTTAACGGAATGCTGTATACCAAAAACACCGCCCGCGCTGTGTATTATATAACCGAGGAAAACGACGGTCTGTACCCCGAAGCCGAGCGCAATACCTTTACAATGAACATTTTAACAGGCGGCAGAAAGAGCGCTGCGGCATTTACGGGAGATAAAAGCCTTGAAAGGATTATAGAATATTCCGCGCGCAAGACCACCAATTCAAGAGCGTTGCCCGTTCTCACAGGTATAAGAAGATTGGATTGCCCGGTTACATTCTTTCCTTTGTCACAGGCGGGTGCCAGACAAATGCGTATAATATCCGTCCGCGACCACCGAAGGATCATAGCCGAGAATATTTTAAAGGCGAAATACAAGCCGCCCGAAAAGAATTACTATGACGCGGCGGAAAAAATCTTAATAGGCATAGATATGGATATACCGCGAATGGAAACGGCGGCGGAGTACGGGGTGCATATATTTTTGCTCGATTGGCAGGTAAATGCGGTAAAGGAAATATTAAGGGGCAAAAGGGCTGTATTACACCCATTAACCACCGAAACCGCCGAGGAAATGCTGCGGCTTCCGTCCGAGCTGTATGTTAAGGAAACAAAGCCGTATATAACCGAGAAAGGAGAGTTTTTAAGTGCGCCTATCTAAAATCATTGAGATATTGGAGAACAAAGCAATAGCCTTTTACAAAAAGAATAAGGACAGCATACCGAGATATATTCTAATTCTTTTTATCGTATTGTATGCCGCAGGTTTTGTAGTCCATTCCGTAACCACCGGATTACATAATTTTCAAAGTGGCAGTAATGACAATCTTTTTATAATTGACCCTGTTAAGAATATAAAAGCGTTATTTACTCCGGCAGGAATAGGAACGGTACTGTTCGGTTTTCTTATGTTTCTTCTGTTCAGCGGAAAGGGCAAGGACCTTTTAAGCGGATACAAGACCGTAAAGGATAAGGAAAGAGGTATAGAGATACTGCCCGAAGGCACTCACGGTACATCGGGGTTTATGGATAAAAAGGAGCTGCCGGAGTTTTTGGTGAGCGGCAGCATAGAAAAGGTGGACGAAACCTTATTCGGAAAGTTAGATAACGGAGATTATGTCGCAATGAAGGATATGCCGGGTATGTCTAAAAATGTTATGGTGTACGGCGCACCCGGCACGGGAAAGTCGAGAGGCTTTGTAATGCCGTTTGTAATGCAGGCGGCCCGCAGGGGCGAAAGCCTTGTAATGGTAGACCCGAAAGCCGAGTTTTACGAAATGTATTCGGGATTTTTAAATAGCCGCGGATATACCGTTAAGGCATATAACCTGCTTGACCTGTTCGCATCCGACGGCTGGAACTGCGTAATGGATACCGCACGGGATATTACCCTTGTGCAGCGCGCGGCAGAAATAATTATACGGAATACCTCGAACGAGAACGAACGCGGCGATTTCTGGGAAAAAGCCGAGAAAAACCTCTTAATGGCGCTCTTACACTATGTTCAAACCCTTACATATCCGGGAACGGACAAGCTGCTGCCGCCCGAAGAACGGAGCCTCGGTACGATCTACAAGATTTTATCCACAACATCCGTGCAGGAATTGGATGCCCGATTCAGAGCGTTACCGCCCGACCATCCCGCTTTGCCGCCATACGGTATATTCCGTCAGGCGCATAAGCAGATTTGGGGGAATATTGTAATAGGGCTTGGCAACCGATTAAATGTTTTCCAGAATAAATTAGTAGACGATATTACAAAGCATAACGAAATAGACTTAACCCTGCCCGGCAGAGAAAAGTGCGCGTATTTTTGTATTATTTCCGATCAAGACAGCTCTTTGGAGTTTCTGTCCTCAATGTTCTTCTCGCTTATGTTTGTAAAGCTGTTCGACTACGCCCGTCAGCAGGATAACAGAAGATTGCCGGTCTGCGTAAATGTTTTGATGGATGAGTTTTGCAATATAGCGCTGCTCGACAGTAAAAAAATATTTTCGGTAGCGCGTTCACGCAACATAAACATTCAGGCGGTGGTGCAGAGTATAGCGCAGCTGTCCGACAGATACCCCGGCAACGAGTGGCAGGAAATCGTAGGTGACTGCGATTACCAATTATTTTTAGGCTGCAACGATGTTATGACCTCGGAGTTTTTCTCAAAGCAGTGCGGTGAGATTACAGTTAGGGTAAATAATACGAATACGCCGATGCGACCCTTTTTAGACTTTCTATCTCCACAAAAGCCATATATGCAGAATAAGACAAGCACCGGCAGAGCGCTTATGCTGCCCGATGAAATACGGCGGCTGCCCAAAGACAAGGCTATACTTTTGGTGCGCGGTGCAAAGCCGCTGCTTTTAAACAAGATAACGCCCGAAGAGCATCCGTCTTTTAAGCTGTTAAAATACTGCAAGGCGGCGGAGCATATACCCGCCTGGAAGCTTAAAAAGCCGGAGAAAGTAAAAAACAAAAAAATACCGAAATACAAAATGCAGTTTGAAATGCCGCTTGATACGGACGAAGACGAAAAGGAAAGCTTTGATCTGTCCGACGGGATAGATTGCAGAAAGCTACAAACAGTAAAGGAAAGGGATATTTAAAAATGTCAGTATTCAGAGTAGAACGAACCCACGATTATACAGTAATGTCTAATCATCATTTAAAGAACAGGGCGCTGTCACTAAAAGCAAAGGGGTTGCTATCCTTAATGCTTTCTTTACCGGACGATTGGGATTATACCCTGCAAGGTTTAGCGCATATAAGTCTTGAAAAGGTTGACGCCATACGCAAGGCTATAACCGAATTGGAAAACGAGGGATATATAACCCGCACCCGCGAGCGTGACGAGCAAGGCAGACTGCGTGGTACGGAATACATAATAAGGGAGCAGCCTATATCGGAAAAGCCTGCATTGGAAAAACCTATGTTGGAAAAACCAACATTGGATAAACCTACGCAGGCAAAACCAACGTTGGAAAAACCCGCGCAATTAAATAAAAAAATATATAATAAAAATAAATCAAGTATGTATGAAGAAATCCCTCAATCAAGTCAATCGGGAGAGGGAACGGAGACAGAGTTGACTGAAATCTTACAAAACTGCGAATTAAAAAGCTTTGAAACAAAAACCGCGCAAATGCTTGAAAGCGCCGTTAGAGTGCTTTACTACAAGCAGAGCATTAAGCTGTCCGGCGCTGTGCTGCCGCAATCTGAAATACGGAATCTGTTACGAAAAGTGAACCGAGATACGCTTATAGACGCGGTGGAGGTGCTGAGGCACAACGAAAACGAGGTGCAAAACCCGCAGGGATACCTCTACTCGGTTATTCTAAACGCCGTTAATGCCGAGCATACAAGCACCTTGCTTGAACTGCCTGACAATATGATAGACAGGGAGATGCTCTATGCTTCTGACTAAAACACAAAAGAAAATACTTGAAATTGTGCGGGAATACGGCGGTATGAAAGCTGAAATGCTTAAAAAGCTCTGCCCCGACGCATATTCGTTTGAGGTGGCGCTCCATCAGCTTGAAGTAAACCGTAAGCTGATAAAAACAGGAGAGTATTATTGCGATGATACAGCTTTGATCTGCGACAGAAATACCGAGACCGCCTTTGAGGTAATGCTGGCAGTATGCGGTCACCCGCCTGAAATATACTGCCGCGGTCAGCCACCGTTTTCGCTTACATTCTTCAAGGAGCGCGAGCAAAAGCTCTGCCGTTATGATATTTGTGTGGTGACAGGCGGCAGAGAGCAGGTTGTGAACGCAATGCTCGGCGGAATGGCAGGGAAATACGGTACGGCAATATTTGTTCTGGAACAAAAGGAACAGGCGGAGCGTATGATTGTTCCGCCGGACTGCCGCTTTGCGGTAAATGAAAATGCAAAATACATATTTTACGGAGGTTGTTAAATGGACTTACGAAATCTTAATTTAACCGAACTGGATAAAAACTTATCCGAGGAGGAACGCAGGGAATGGAACTCGATTTATGCGTCCTACAGGGCAGGCTCATTGCTTACGGGAACGGTATCCGGTATGGAGACGAGAACGGTGGATGTAAAGAATGAGGAAACCGGAGAATACGAGGAAAAGATATTCAGATATTTAGTGGTAATAGATTACAGGGTAAAGGTTATAATACCGCAGGATGAAATGTGGTATGAAAAGGGAGATATACCGTACCACGTTATGCGCTCAATGGGCGGCGCTAAAATAGATTATGTAATAACGGATATTGACCGCGAGGGAGATTTTTGTATTGCGTCGAGAAGTCAGGCGCTGCGTATCCGTCGGCACAGCTTTTTAAAGCTTACGCCGCGGGTAGGCAAAAGAATAAAGTGCGATATATTGGCGGTGGGGCAATGGCATTTGCTTTGCACGGTCGGCGGGTTTGATATAACGCTTGCCGCAAGGGATGTTTCTTATGCTGCGATTCCCGATTTGCGGGAAAAGTATCACGCCGGAGAGAGCAAGGAAGCGCTTATACGGTATTATGAGCCGGAAAATATGAGGCTCGGTATATCTATAAAAAGAGCGCAGCCGCACCCGTTTGACGGTGCAGATCTGCGCCACCCGATAGAAAGCCGCCGCGCTTCGGTTATAATGGGCAAATTTGCGGGCGGTGTATACTGCAAGCTCGAAGAAGAGCTTGACTGCTTATGCGGCTATTCCGCCGAGCAATGCGACGCAGATTTCCATATAGGGGATAAGGTAATAATAGTTATAACCAAGTACAGCTATGAACGCCGCCTGATATACGGCAAGATACTTGCGAGATGGTGATAATACCCATTAAATTGCGCGAGGCAAATGAGTTTATAGTGCGCCGACACAGGCATTTAGGCAAGGCGGTTGGCTGCAAATTTGCGCTGGGGCTTGCGGATGAAAACGGAGGGCTTATAGGCGTTGCGGTTTGCGGCAGACCAGTGAGCAGATACTACGATAACGGCGAAACGCTCGAAATATGCCGCGTTTGTACCGACGGGACATATAACGCTTGCTCTATGCTTTACGGCGCTTGCGTTCGCGTCGGCAAGGCTATGGGTTATAAACGGATTATTACATATACTCTTGAAAGCGAGCACGGCTCAAGCGTTAAGGCGGCTAATTTTAAATATGACGGAATTGCGGGCGGTCTTGTATGGAGCGGGAAAAGAAGAAATGACGCGCTGCCCGCCGAAATGAAAAAGCGGTGGGTGTTTTATTGCAAATAAAGATGAGGAGCACCGCAAGACAACAACGGCGCTCCTCAAGAAGACAGAAGGTGTTTTCAAACACCACGGACATTATATAACACAAAATTTCGATTTGTCAAGTTTGACAGGGCGTTTTTTGAAAAATATTTTTATTCTTTTTCTCATTAAAATATATGGCTTTAATTATGCTTGCAAAAGCAAGGGAATAATGGTATAATGTTGTCGGAATAAGGTGAACCTTAAACGGTAGGCGGCTAAGTCTTGCCCTCGAAAGGGGGCGGTGCCGATGGAGTACATAATAGTAATTTTAATTATTGTTTTATATACTGTCATTGTCATAAAAAAGAAGTAGCCGCCCGGTCTGGAAAACTAGCGGCTAAATCTTTTTAACGCTTATTTTTAGGGCTAGCCGTCTATCGGTTTGCCTTATTTCACTTATATTATACCACAAACCTTAAAAATGTCAAGTTTTTAAAATTCGGAATATAATTTCATTGACAACAGCGGTTTTATCATATATAATATTCTTGTAACAAGGTTTGAGTGTGATGTCAAATTTGACTTTTCAGATTATGACATTGGTTTGAGTAACAAGGTCGGATTTTTCCCATAAAGGGTGAAGTCCGGCCATTTTTGCGTTTTAGAGCAATTTAAAACGCCCGCAGCTAAATTCGGTAATCACAAGATTGACCGACCAATTCTGTATTTTTACAGGATAGGTCGGTCTTTTTTTGTTTTTACATACAACAAAACGCGCCTGAGAAAAAGCGGCGTATCTTTAAAAGAATTCACAATTTCATTTTAATTCTTTGAGATATTCCGCATTTTAAAAAGGCGCAAAAGGAGACGGAAAATGAGCAATCAAGACAACATCAACAGCTTCCTCGACAGTATGGATTTTGACAGTACACCTGCCGAGCAAACACCAAGCCCGCAAAGCGTGCCGTTTACTCCCGCAGCCGTATGGCCCGGAGAAGAACCGGCACAGCAAACGGCGGCAACGACTCCGGTTCAGACTGAACCCGCACCTGCTGCTCCGCCGACAGCACAGCCCGCAGCACCGCAGGAGGTAGTTTCTACGCCTGCTCCGGCTGTTCAGATGCCGCAGACCCCACAGGCAGCTCCTGCAATACAGCAACAGGTCATACCGCAAGCACAGCCGATTGTGCAGCAACAGGCTATGCCGCAAACGCAGCAAGCTGTACCTCAAGTTCAACCCGTAGCACAGCAACAGCCTGTAACACAGCCGCAACCGGTAGTACAACAACCTGCAATGCAGCCGGCAGCGCCTAATCCCGCACCCGTTCAGCAACCAATGCTCGACCAGTTTGACATGGTAATGCAAAATCTTGAGGTGCAGGGCGAAAAGCATATGCTTGAAGCATTAGCGGCAAAGCCCGCAATATTCTCATACGCAAAGGTCAAGGAGAATATTGAGGACAGAGACGCAACCTTTGAGGATCTGCGGCAAAAGTATGAGGCGGATTTTCCCGAGCTTTCGGACTCGAAGACCATATCCTGGACGGTGAATTACGGAAAAACCACAAAGAGCGTAAGCAACCCCGCCACGAGTAAGGTCTACGATATAAAAACCGAAATCGAGAACTCCAAAGCCTTTAAGGAAGCGCTTAAAAAAGCTAAAACAGACGCGGATAAAAACCCCGAATGTATCGTAAAGCTTTTCAAAAAGGCGCAGACAAAGGGCGAGGCGCTCTCAGGTATTAAGGAGCTTTGCCTTACCAAGGCGGAAGCCGCACAGACAAATAAGCCTATCGTACTCCTGCCGTCGAAAGACGGCAGAGTGTATGAGCAGCGCAGAAACGAAATTGGGTGCTTTACAGCCCCCGCAGCGAATATCCGTGAATTTGAGGATATACGGGCGGAGTTTAAAATGGCGCTCCCCAAAATTCCCGCGCATATCTTTTCAAAGATTATGGGCTTTTTTAAGAGCATTTCGGACGAGCTGCATTACGAGGTATTGGTGCATATTCTCTACGATACGGAAGAAAAAAAGTACATAATTAAAGTTCCTAAACAGAGAATATCCGAAGCCTCGGTAAACAGCGAAACGGACGAACCATACCCCGACAGATGTATTCATGTTATGGACTTTCATTCGCATAACACTATGCCTGCGGTATTCTCCGAAACCGACAACGCCGACGAAAAGGAAACAAGGCTTTACGCCGTTGCGGGCAGGTTTAACCAAACCTTACCCGAAATAACGGTAAGAGCCGGGTGTGCGGGTAAGTTTATTCCCCTTAACCCCGAAGATGTTTTTGAGGGAGATTTTTTCGACAGCTACCCGGAGGAATGGAAAGATAACATACGCCATTGGGGTACTCAAATGAAAAAACCGTGGCATATGGGTTTACGGTTTAAAAAGGCTTTCGGGGAGGACAGATTATGAGATATTCCGCAACAGCACCGGTTAAAATCATTGTTTTGGGCGCAGGCGGCACGGGCGGATATTTAATCCCACACCTTTACCGCATAGCCTTTGCCGATGAAAACCGCGACTGCCGCATTATTATCTGCGACGGGGATATTGTAGAGCGTAAAAACCTTATTCGTCAGAACTTTATTGAGCAGGATATAGGCAGAAATAAAGCGTCGGTATTAGCCGAGCGCTATGCCGGAGCTTTCGGTATAGAGTGCGAATATATACCCGAATATATTGAAAGCGAACAGCGGCTTACAGGGCTTGTCCGCCCGGACTTTACAAAAAGCCCGTGGACTAATGCCAGGGAAACCCAGCGTGTAATTTTAATCGGCTGCGTAGACAACAATAAGTCGAGAGCTATATGCCATAAGGTGTTTTACGAAACAAAGGATTTGGTGTATATAGATTCGGGCAACGGAGAGCATACGGGTCAGGTGGTCTGCGGAATAAGACAAAACGGCAGAACGACCTTTAAGCCCGTAGGTACGCTTTACCCGGATATTTTAAAGGCTGAGGATAAGCTGCCGACCGAGCTTTCCTGTGCGGAACGCGCGGTATCCGCCCCGCAATCGGTAACCGCAAACCTTACCGCGGCAACCGCCGTAACCTCTTTCCTTTACGATCTGCTTGTGACAGGCGACCTGACTACAAGGTATGTGACCTTTTCCTCTAAAATCATCTCAACCAGAGCGGAAACGGTTAAAAAGCGTAAGAGGAGGACGGAAAAATGCGCGGCATAGAAATACCGGCAGGTGCAAAGGATAAAAAGAACAGCGGCGGGTTTTATGTTGCAAACAGCGCGGTTTTTACCACGGACAACCCGACAAGGGATTGGGATATGTTCACTGCATTTTTAGGTGCACAGCTTTCACAGGCAATGCCGAAGCTTGAAATTACCAAGTGCTTTGAGGATGTGACAAGCGGCAGAAAAACCTATGTGTTCGCCAAAAGCGACCGTATGAAGATAATACTTGACGATCAGGAGGAATACATTGCGGTTTTTTTAGTTGCGGACGACAGTATGGAGACTTTAGTTTTCAATACGGCGCTTAATACCCTTAAAAAGATTCTCATTTTCGGGTATAAAGGCTCGGTGTTCAGGCGGATAAACTACCGCAGGCTAAGCGAGGTGAAATATGAGCGATTGTGAAAATAACGGCTGCTTTTGCCTTGACGAGCTGACCGAGTGCAGCGAGAATCTGAAACGCTTAATTGCCGCGCTGAATGAACAGTATCCCGTTTATCTTGAAAAAAGGGATTACGGTTCAATATCCGAGCTGCACATTACCGCTAAAGCATTATGGGCGGAGTTTGCTGATATATTGCACCCGCTCGGTGAGTACGGCGATGAACAGCTATATTCCACCGCCCTTAAAATGTTTGAGGCAATTCAGAAATTCGGGTATTTAAACGGCGGAAATTACCCCGCTTTAGTATCTGCGCTTAATTCCTTTGCGGAAATGCTGCCTAATAAAAAGAGTATTGACGCAAAGGCGGCGGCGCACCTTATGAACCGTATTAAAATGGGATACTTCCCTACGGATTTAGAACACATAAGGTTAATTAAGCAGGCGGTTAATTTCCCGAAAACGCGGGTGAATATTTTAGACCCCTGCTGCGGAGAGGGACTGGCGCTTAAAGCCCTTGCGGAAAACGAGAACGCAGATACCTACGGAATAGAGCTTGACGAAAGCAGAGGGCACGCGGCGCAGAAAAATCTTGACCGCGTAGGCCTCGGCAGCTTTTTCGGCTCGGTTATTCCGCCCGGCAGGTTTCACGCGCTGCTTTTAAATCCGCCCTACCTTTCCTGCCCCGGAAACGGCGGCAGCAAAAGAATGGAACGCGCTTTTCTTGCAGACACTCTCCCGCTTTTAATGAAAGGCGGACTGCTTATATACATAATCCCCTACCACCGTGCCAACGAATCGGTATGCCGAATGCTTGCTTCTTACTACAAAAATCTTTCGGTATACAGATTCCGTGACAGCGAGTTTAAAAAATATAAGCAGATAGTGTTTTTCGGTATTCGCACCGAAAGGCGCACAGCAGACAAGACCGCCGCAAGGATAGAGCAGCTTTGCTTGCAGCCGGATAAAATTCCCCTTATAGATACCATACCCGCGGGACTGTATTCACTTCCCGAAAAGGAAACGGAAATTTCCCATTTCAGAGGATCTGTTTTCGATGTTGAAGCCTTAGCCGAGCAGCTTAAAAACTCGGATAGCTTAGATATTCTTTTTGAAAGCTCACAGCTTGAAAACAGAACCCGAAATCCGCTTTTACCCCTTAATCTTTCGCAAATAGGTTTAGTGGGAGCGAGCGGACTTATGAACGGGATTGTAGAATGCGATCACCCGCATGTTATAAAAGGCAGAATTGTAAGGGAGAAAAAGCAAAAAAATATACCAAGCAACAGAGAGGGCGTAGCCCAAATAAGCGAGGTTGAAAGCAACAAAATTATCTTTAATATCTTAACAGCAGATAGGTATATAACGATTGGATAGGAGACAGAAGGAATGGAAGATATAAGCATATTGGAGGAGCTGTGCGATATGGTTTTTGAAAAAGCCCAGCCCCAAACGGAAAGCTACAAGCGAAAGCGTTCAAATGCGGCTGAAGCGGGGGAAAGACTCCGGAAAACACTTACGGACGAACAGAAACAGCTGCTTGAAGAACGCGACGACGCATTGGGCAGGTGCGCTTCGGAAGAAAGGATTTTAATGTTCAGGCTTACCCTTAAACTGGCATTTGAGCTATTTAAAACGATGGAGGAAACAAAATGATTATAACTGAACCGAAAGCCGAATTTTTATACGAAGGCGAAACCTACCGTATAGGAGCTACCGTTATAGCAAATGAGAAAAGTGCTTATGCGGGACTTGTAGGTGAAATATGCGAAATACGCACCGGCGAAGACAAAGAAACCGAAAACGAAACGCCGGAGATATTCTGCCGCTTTGAACCGCCTAAGCTTTCCGCGGATATAACGGAGCTTGAAAAAAGATTTTCAGACGCCTGTGCTGCGGAAAAGAAAATAGAGGATATACCTCTTGATTCTGTAATTATGTCGCCGGAAATGCTTATCTGCCCGGACAATGACAGGAATAAAGAGAAAATTTATGTTTTGACAGAAGAATGGGCAAATGACGGAGACGGCGGGTTTAATACCGAGGTTTTTACGGATGCTCTTACGGCTAAAGCGTTTTTGAATTTTAAATTGTCAAATGAGATGTCCGATGGCTTAATAGCAAAATGGCAATCCGATGAGGAGTTTAAATTCGAGGAGAACGACTCTGCATATACAGCTTGGGTTGACGGATATTATACCGAGCTTCATTATACCTTGAAGATAGAAGTAAAGGAAATGACCGTATCGCCGGATTTTGTAAGCGGAATCGGCAAGCGCTATTTAGAAAAATGCCGCTATGAGGATTTTTATTCTCAGGTAAGCGAATGGGAAGACGCAGAAACGCTTAATGAGGACGAATGGCAGCGCTTTATTTCAGACGCGCGAATACCCGAAGAAATAAATGCGGGTCTGAGCGATATATACTGGGAGGAATATTGGAACGCCGTTTGCGAGGCTGCACATAAGCTGTTAAACGAATATCTTGAAAAGCATTCGGAGGAAACAAAATGAAGTTCACAGTAAACCGTCCGGCGTTTTGCGAAGCATTAAAAACCGTAACGAATGTCGGAAAAAGCAGCCTGCTCACAAGAATTTCGGGTATATATCTTTACGCCGACGCTTCAAAGAGGATATTGGAGCTTATAGGCACTGACGTTATAACCTCGGTTGTAAAGCGTATACGCGATGTGGATATATCCATGAGCGGCGAGATTATACTGTCGCCCATAGTGCTTGAAATTCTGAGAAAAACAAAGGAAGAAAGCGTAACCCTTGAAACGGATGAAAACGGCGCTTTAGGTCTTAGCTTCGGCTCTGCGCGGTATTTACTTGTAACAAAGCCTGTAAATGAATTTCCGAAATCCGAGCTTGTTTTCCCGAGTGCGTATGTGTCTGTATCCGGGCTTTTGCCCCTTTTAAAGCACGCGGCGTTTGCCGCCGAGACAAAGGGAGATAAAAGAGAGCTGCAAGGCGTAACGCTAAAGCTTACTCCCGGTATCAGCACGGCGGAGGCGATGAACCAAAAGCGAATGGCTTCGGCTGTAAACCGAAACGCGGCGGACGGGGAAATAGAGATGAAGCTGCATATAAGCGCGGTAAATATTCTGTTTTCCTTACTTTCGGCAGATAAAACGGTATACGCCGGTACTGCCGACCAAAGAGCGGTATTTGTCTGCGGTGATACGGTATTTTCCACCGTTATGATGAATAAGACAGGGCCGGATATGAGCAGCTTTGTAAAAAGACTTGTACCCGAATACTGTGCCGTGGCAGGCGCAAAGGGGCTTTTAAACGCCATACAAACAGCAGCGGTGTGTCAGCTGTCCGGTGACGATAAATGCGTGAATATCTGCTTTACGCCTATGGGAATAAGGCTTTCCTGCGCGGCATATAAGCGGGCAAGCTCCGCATTTGTCGCTACCCTCTGCGATAACCCGACGCCCGATGTCGGCTTTAACTATGACCCGCGGATAATAGAGGATTTTTTATCTCTTACAACGGGTAATGTTTCGGTAAAGTTAGATAAAAAGGGCTTTATGCTGCTTGAAAGCGCTGACGGTGTATATCTTGTAACGCCGAGAAATACCGTCAACATTGTGAAGCCGAAAGCAAAGCCCGAAAAGACAGAAAAAGCCAATAAGAAGACCGCAAAGAAAACCAAAAAAGCCGCATAAAGGAGATTTTTTATGAGCAATGAAAAGATTTTAAAAGTAATGGCAGAGGTAAACGGCGAGGTCTGCGAGCGCGAGGAGCTTATACACGGTATAGCGCTGGCGCTGCTTACGCGTAAAAACCTGTTTGTACTCGGTGATGTGGGGCAGGCAAAGTCCTACGCCATAGACCGCTTCTGTAAAAGGATAACCGGAGCAAAGCAGTTTTCAACCCTTATGAACAAGCAGACGGATACCGAGCAGTTATTCGGTCGTTTAGACCTTGCAAGCCTTATACCCGGTCATTTGCCGTCAAGCGTAATCGACGGCGACCCGACATATTCGGATATGCGAAACGAGCTTGAGGCGGCGCTTGAAAAATTCCGAAATGATCCCGGAAATACGGTATATTCGGACGAGGTTAAAAAAACACAGGCAGAGCTTGAGACTTATGAAAAGGGCTTGGCTTTAAGCCGAACCCCGCGGCCGGAATACATAACCGCGGGCAAGATACCGGACAGTAATATTGTTGTGTTAGATGAGCTGTTTAAATCTAATGAGGGAATACTCAACAGCCTTTTAAAAGCCCTTAATGAGCGTGTTTACACCAACGAGGGAAAAGAGGTTAAAATTCCGGTTATAAGCTTTTTCTCCGCATCTAACGAAATACCCAACTTCAATAATCCCGAAGAAAAAATCTTAAAGGCGCTGTATGACCGTTTCGATTTAAAAATCCGAACCGAATATGTTTCTGAAAAGGCTAACCGTATGGAAATGCTCAGAAAAAAGCAGAACGGCGGAGAAAATACCGTCAATGCAACCGTTAGCCTTTTGGAGCTTGAAGAAATGCAGAAAGAGGTTAAAAGCATAAGAATATCCGACAGCATTAACGAGCTTATGGACGCGGTGCTTTTGGAACTTAGGAAAAAGGGTATTGAGGTATCCGACCGAACATTTTTCGGCTTTGGGGATATTGTCCGCGCGGAGGCGTTTTTAAGCGGCAGAGACGAGGTTGTTCCTAAAGATTTGCTTGTATTAAAGAATTATCTTTGGAATAAGCCGGAAGAAATATCTGCCGTGGCGGATATTCTTAAAAGAATATGCGAAAACCCGATGGGTGACCGCATAAATGAGCTTACCGTAAAGGCGTTTGAAATTCGGGAGAGCTTTAATAACGCAAGCGACAAGAACAGGGCGCTTATGAGCGTTAAAACCGAACTCTTAAAGCTATATAACGAGGCTTTGAACATAAAGAAGGATTTTGACGAAACCGACGCGGCGGTATCCGGTGTGGACAGCTTTATAGGCACGCTTGAGGATATAAGCCGAGCGGCGTATGCCGAGACTTCATTTACCTATGTTTCATTGCCGGAGCTTAAAGAGTACACTGACCTACAAAACTGAAAGGACGGAAGATTATGTTAAACTCGGTAATTATGACAGGCAGAATGGTGGCAGACCCGGAGCTTAGAACCACACAAAGCGAGGTCAATGTGACTTCGTTCCGTATAGCGGTCACGCGCAACTACAAGGTGAACGGCGAATATCCGTCGGACTTTTTCACCGTGGTTGCCTGGCGCAATACGGCGGAGTTTGTGGCAAATCACTTTAAAAAAGGCGACAGCTTAACCGTTCAGGGCAGAGCGGAGATACGCAAGTTCACCGATAAAGACGGCAATAACCGTGAAACGGTGGAGATAATTGCAGACAGCGTGTATTTCGGTGAGAAAAAGCGTGATACAAGTGAAGTGAACACCGCGCCTGTGCCGGACGACTTTGAGCCGATTGAGGATGAATTTCCGGATTTCCCCGGCTGAGGGTTAATCTTGTAACGCAAAAGTAAACAGAGTGCTGTCGGGCGGAGTACCGTCCGACAGCCGGAAAGGAAAAGAAATGAGAAACCCATTTAAAGACAGCGGCAGCGCCGACGATTGGTTTAATAACCTATGGACGGCTGAGGTGGATATGGGCACTGCTATGTACGGCAATACCGGGACGGATATGCTGTATAAAAGCCTTATTCCGAAATCCCCGGAGCTTGCGGATATTATTGACCGTGTGGATAAACGCTTCGGTCTGGGCGACGCGCTTAAATCCTTATTTGCGCTTTTGTATATGAAAGAACCGGAGAAAAATAATGACGGCGGCATTTTGGAAGAGCCTGTTACCGACGGTGTAATTAAGGATAAAAAATATTCGCAGTTAAAAGCGTTATCTGAGGATAAAAAGCTGCCGACATTCAGCGCCGTATGCTCATTTGCAGAAAGCATTGAAAGCGTAACGAATAATGCCGAGGTGCAAAAGGCGGCGGAGATTGCCGGCATAATATCTACTCTCGGTAAACAGGAGGAAAAACTTGCAAAGCGTATAAAAGGCGAGACAAAACCCAATAAACGGCTGCTTTTAATAAACCGCCTTTTTAAGAAGCAAAAGCAGATAAAGGATCTGAACGAAAAGCTCCGGGAACAGCGCATAAAAATCTCTATCGCCATATCCGAGAATATTTCCGTTGCGGCTAAAAAAGCGTTTGATGCCGCAAGTCAGACGGCGGCGGTGCTGCGGGCTTTCGGTGATGATGACGCCACAGGCGGTAATACCGAAACAGACGGGGCGCTGCTCGATAAGGTGCGCGAGAACGATACCCTTAAAAAGATTTCGGTAACGCTCGGCAAATACCGCGAAATAATCGCGGATAAACGCAAAAACAGCTTTTCTTACGGGCTTGGCGAGAAATACGATATAACCTACGGTAACGATATTTCAAATTGTTTATCTTCGGAATTGGCGTTGCTCGGCGCTCCCGAAACCGAAATACTGTTTTTCAAGCGGTATTACGAAAAGCATTTGCAGCAGTACCGCAAGCGCGAGCCGTCCGTTAAGGGCGACGGGGATATTATAGTCCTTGCCGACGAAAGCACCAGTACACGGGAGATTGCTCCTTGGGTAAAGGCTTTTGCATTGGCGCTTATGGATATTGCCCTGCACGGAAACAAAAAATTCGCGCTTGTTCACTTTGCAAGCAGCAGAAATGTAAAGACCGATGTGTTTGAAAGCGGCAAATATACGACTGATGATGTGTTAGCCGCGGCAGAGCATTTTTTCGGCGGCGGAACGGATTTTGAAGCTCCGTTAAACGAGGCTTTAAGGCTTTTAACAAACGGCTTTGAAAGTGCGGATGTTGTAATCATAACCGACGGCGAATGCGAGGTAAGCGATGAGTTTGCAAAGCGTTTTACCGAGGAAAAGCTTAAAAACCGCCTGACCGTCACCGGAATACTTTTGAGTGCCGATGATGACTGCGGTAAAAGCCTGCTCCCGTTCTGCGATAAAATCTATCGCTTGGGAGATATGTCCGCCGATGAAATAGCGCTTGAGGTTATAGGAAAGAAAGTGTAAAAATGAAAACAAATGTAAAAAGCAATATGATCTACAGCCCTCAAAATTATCTTGAGGTGCTGACCGGGAAGTGTTACATCATTCACGGCAGAGAGCCTGTTTTAAAGCAGGTATGCAGAATATTAAAGGAAAACAATCTGTCTGCAAAGAGCTATCCGTTAAAGGAAACTGTAAGGGCTGTCCGTGTCAGATATCCGATAGTGTTGGTGGACTGCTCTGAATTTACGGAGGATATGCGGCTTGTACCGCAATACCGTTGGTTCAGAGTGCCGGATAATTTTGAGGAGTGTGGTTGAAATGAAAAAGTACATACCCATAGTGCCTACCGAAAGTGAAAATAACCTTTGCCTTGAAGTCCTTTATTCCAAAGGGGGACACAATTGGTTTAACGGCGACAACGAACGTCGAGGCTATTATCTTCACTGTACGCCTACGCTGATTAAAACTGATCGGTTAAGTAACGGTACGGAATATTCCACAAGTACGGTTACTCTCGGTAAAGGATATAAGCTTATGCTAAAGGAAGTGGGCAGAAGGTCTCAAAAATCCGAAGAGGAAGCTAATCGACTTGCCGAAGAAAAGGAGGAGTTTATAGTCAAAGAGGTTTGCAAACGATACGGATTAGAGCTTGCTGCATAGTAATAACCGTAAAAAGCATAATGCGCTTGTAATATGGCGGAGGAAAAATTAAGATTTTCTCCCTGCCGGTTTTTCGGAATGGAAACAGCAAAACAGATTTGTATAGAAAATACGGCCTATTGCCGTTATTGATTATATTATTTATTTTTTTGAGGTAAATTTATGAAAACTTATACCGACCCCGTTGCCAACGGATATATTATGGAAGCCAAAGCCTGTGCAAAAATTGAGAAAGATCTGTTAAGATTGGCAGATAAATACGCTAAGGCTGTAAAGCGTGAGGAAGAGGCACGAAAGCAGCAGTTAGAGCAGGCAATGCAATACCGCAGCTTTAGTGAAATCCAAAACGACTACGGCTGGGATATTATAACCGAAAAGCAATATGAGCTGTATGTAAAAATTTTTGAGGAGGGTGAAGAAGCTATAAAAAACCACCCAAAGACCGTAAACGAAATTGCACATTCGATTATTTGCACTATGTGCGGTTCTGTTTCACGAGATCGTATGCAGTGGGAATTTGAAGCGCTGTCACCGGAAGAACAGGAGGCGGAACGGAAACGTGCCGAGGAAAGCAATAAAAAGTGGAAAGCATATATTGCCGAACTCAAAAAGAAACGCAGCGTGATAGAACACACTATATAGAAAATAGCTTTTAATTGACTTATTATTATTTGATGATTATAATAATAAGTGTAAGAAAAGCGACTGCATAAATTCATTTGTTCGGAGGGATAGTATGACAGTATATCACGGCAGCAATGTAATAGTAGAAAAACCAAAACTTATTCCTCAAAACCGTTATCTTGATTTCGGATTCGGATTTTATACAACAACAAATAAAGCACAGGCAATAGGATTCGCAGACAAGGTAACCCGCAGACGCAAGGAAGGTAAAATGTGTGTCAGCATATACACACTTGATGAAAAAAGGGCGTTTTCCGAATGCTCGCTGTTGCGCTTTGATAATCCTGATGAAGGCTGGCTTGATTTTGTTTCTAAAAACAGAGCCGGAGAGAGTCTGCGGGAAAGCTACGATTTTATTTTCGGACCGGTTGCGAATGATGATGTTTATACGACATTTTCTCTTTATACTGCCGGTGTACTTTCAAAAGCTCAAACTTTGGAAGCGCTTAAAATCAAGAAACTGTATAATCAGCTGGTGCTGGCTTCAGATAGGGCGCTGTCATATCTGAGGTTTGATGGCGTTCTGCCTGCGGAGGAATATTTATGAATGATAAAAGCTTCGCCGCGGTATTAGGTATAATTGTTCCGGAAATTGTCCACCGTATATCAGAAAACTATTCTTGTGATGAGGTGGCAGCAACAGAGGAATTTTATGCTTCAAAGGTTTATGCACTTTTGGAACAGGAAGAAACTAAACTGTGGCATTTCAGCCCATTAACACTCTTTAATATGTATGATGAAGAACGCAATACAGGTAGTTTTTCATTCCCGGAGGAGGGATAGCTTATGAGTGCTCAGGGAAAGTTTATAATATTCTGCGCCGAGCAGTACAAGGCCGCAAAGCATCTTACGGGGAAGCAGCTTTCAGAACTGTTTGGAAAGTATCATGTTTGGGAGTATCTTTATTCCTGTTTTGAGGCATTGCATACAACCGGAACAAACTATATTATTGAGGATATTGATCTTTACATTGGCGCTTAAACAAAAAATCTGCCGGCTTCGTAAGAAGTCAGCAGATTTTTTATGCCTTTATAACGGTTGCGAGCTTTTCAAGCCCATGCCGTTCTATGTACTCATATACTGCCACAATATCGTTAAAAACCATAGCCTCGCTGAAAAATTCGGTATAGTTAAGAGTGTCCTTTAAAAGCGGATATTTTTCGCCCGTATTTACCGCAATATAATATTTCTCTTTCATTCAAAGCACCACGCAGACGAATATCATTATACCATACAAAAATATATTTTCAATTATCTTTTTACATAAAAACACAACCGTCGTTCGGGCGGTTGTGGCAGCGGAGTTTTTCGCTGATTATATTCAAACCTATTTTTTTGCTTCTACAAACCATGCGTTTTCTTCGAGAAATATATTTGTAATGCTGTTACCTATGCGGCAGGTATACCTTATTCCGGCACCGCCGGCTTTAAGGGACGCCGCACGGCAAACCTTTATTATGCTGTCTATCGTGTAAACCGTGCCGTCCACCCACTTTATACTTAAAGGTATAATTGTGCCGTCGGCTTTAAAATCCGCATTAACATCAACAAATACTTTACGGCACATAAGCGAGCCTCCTTTACTTGAAATACGATACAGGGTGAATTATATTTTTTTCATAAGGGTCAAAATCCGATAGCGGTTTATCGCTTAATAAAAACGCCTGCCTTACACAGTACGACCCGAATCGTTCTTTAAGACCGTCTATTGTGTGATTGAGCCTGTTTAATTTTTCGTTAAGAGCGTTGTCCTCAAACATATCAAGCTGAAAAGCCTCGTTTTCATCGCAAAGATCGGATACACTTACCGTAAGCGCGCGTACAGGTGGCATTGTATCAAAGCTGTAATTTGCCCGAAAAAGCTTCAGTGCGGCGTTTTGGAGCTTCACGGTATCGTTGGTTGCAATTTTAAGCCTGCTTTGCCGTGTAAATGAAAAAAGGTTTTTATCCCGAATACCGATAGACACAACCCTGCCTTTAAGCCCTTGTTCCCGAAGTCTTCTTGCCACGCTTTCGGTTAAAACATATTGTACGGATTTAATATCATTCTCATTTTTAAGGTCGCGCGGTGCGGTAATTCCGTTGCCGACGGACTTTATAATTGGGGCATAACCGCTTGCGGTGACAGGGGAGCTTTCTCTGCCGTTCGCAAAATTATTAAGAATATAACCCATTTTACCGAGGAAAGAGGCAAGCATTTCGGGCGGAGCTGCTGCCAGTTCGCCTATAGTGTATATCCCGTGGCTTTTAAGCTTTCGCGTTGTTGCCGGACCTATCATTAAAAGATCGGATACAGGCAGGGGATAGACGATTCCTTTATAATTATCCTTGTTTATTACAGTCACAGTGTCGGGCTTTTTGTAGTCCGAACCGAGCTTTGCAAATATCTTATTCCACGATACGCCTACGGATACGGTTATACCGAGTTCAAATTTTACACGCCGGCGGATATCGTCTGCTATTTTTTCGGGACTTCCGAATAATAACCCGCTGCCGGTGACATCAAGCCAGCATTCGTCAAGTCCGAACGGCTCTACCGTGTCGGTATAATCCGAATATATTTGCCTTAACATTTTGGAAAAGCGCAGGTATCTCGGATAGTTCGGCGGCACTACGACTAATCTTGGGCAAAGTGCGCGCGCTTCTGCAAGAGACATACCGGTTTTCACTCCGTAACGGCTTTTGGCTATGGCGTTGCCCGTTAGTACAATACCGTGACGCGTTTCTTCGCTTCCGCCTACAACTACCGGTTTATTCCTTATTTCGGGATTATATAAGCATTCGACCGAGGCATAAAACTTGTTTGCGTCGCAATGCAGAATTGACCTTTCCATAAAATCACCCGAACATATGTTCAGATTATATAATAGCATTTTCAGTCGGTTTTGTCAATAAAACTGGCGCTGGAAACATTTACCGTTTCAAGCCCGTGCCTTTCAGCGTAATTAACCGTATATGCAGTACCGCCGGCGTTCTTTGTAAGATAACAGATACATAAGCTGCTGTTATCTGCAAGGTGCCGGTTTCTTTTTTGCATACAACCGTTATAGTATTGTTCGGAGGTAAAAACTACCTTATCCGCTTTTTTCTTTATTTTATTGTATTTCCGTATTTCTTTATCCGACCAGTATTTGGTTTGTCCGTGACAGGGAAGAACAAGTATAAGCCGAATATCCGGATATTTCTTTTTTAGGTGTAAAACGCAGTCGGCGGCAAGGAGATCAAAGCCGATTGCTCCGCCCGAACCGAAATATCTGTATCCGTTTTCATATGCTTTTATAATGACATTCAAGGTATTTCGCCTTACTTTCCGCATATCCTTTTTCGGTATTTTCCTGTGTCCTGTAAAACAGGCTGTTTTTTCACGCATAAATATTTCCCCAATCATTTTTTGTTTATTATATCGCATACTGTGTATATAAATCAACAACGCGCGATTAAAAATTTATTATGTTGTGGATATAATTAAACAGGAAAGAGAGGGACGGTATAATGACAGATGAAGAAATAAACCTTTTGGAAATAGGCAAAAGAATAACCGAACGCCGCAAAAAGCTCGGAATGACGCAGGAAATGTTAGCTGAAAAGGGCGACCTTACGCCGCAGTTTGTATCTTATGCGGAATCGGGCAAGCGAGCTATGAGACCCGAAAATGTTATAAAGCTTGCAAATGCGCTTGAGGTCAGCGCCGATTATCTTCTGACGGGAGATATAGTAGACAAGGATCTGCTTATACTGTCGGATAAAATGCGTAAGCTGTCACCCGAAATGCTGCGCATAGTGGAAAATATTATTGATGAGTGTAATAAATTTTAAGATTGTTCTTGTAATTCAAATAAAAAAATTATATAATATAAATGTCAGCGGGAGTAATCGTTACAAGACCGGTATTTAATGATGCTTGGAGGGAAATTTTTGACAGACAGAATTGACGGTTGTTTATATGAAGACTTAGACAGGTTGAAAAGGTTTCGGTTAATGGACGACGATTTTATGTCAAAGGTTTTCGACCACAATACAGAAGCGACGCAGTTATTGCTCAGTATAATATTGGAAAGAAATGATTTGACGGTTCATTCGGTTGAAGTCCAGAAAGAGTTTCAGGCTGTTGTCGGGCATTCCGTGAAATTTGATGTATTTGCTACCGATGAGAACGGAAAACCGTATGATATTGAAATTCAGCGCGCCGACAGAGGTGCAAGCCCGCAGCGTGCACGGTACAACAATTCGGTTCTTGATACATATATGCTGGAAAAGGGCAAGGATTATAAAGACCTGCAGGAGACATATGTTATATTTATAACCGAAAAAGATGTATTGAAAAAAGGTTTCCCGATATATCACATTGAGCGTAAAATATTAGAGACCGACGAATTGTTTGACGACGGTTCACATATAATATTCGTAAACGGTCAATATAATAATCAGGATAACCCCATAGGTAAGCTGATGCACGATTTCAGGTGCACCGACGCCGAAGATATGTATTACGGTCAGCTTGCTGACAAAGTGAAGTATTATAAAGAAACAAAAGGAGGCTGCAATGCTATGTGCAAGATGATGGAAGATATGAGAAAAGAAGCTGCTGAAGCGGCTGCAAAAGAAGCAGCCATGGAAAAAGCAACAGAAACCGCAATGAATATGCTTAAAGACAATATTTCTCCGGAAAAGGTTGCTTTGTACTGCGGTCTTTCTCTTGAAGAGGTAGAAAAAATCAAAGCAGAAAATAATCTTTAATTTGCTTCGGTGTGTAACGAATAGCCACGCCGTCCCTTTCGGTGGGGATATAAAATATACGCCGAAGTCGTCCTGATTGGGGAAGGAAAACCAATCTGCTATTCATTATTCCGTATATTTAAAAATCAACACCGCCTACAGAGGGAAAAGATTCTTGCCCTTTTGTTGTTTGTAATGAGTATAATAAATAAAAGAGTTTTTGCTCGGGCTGGTCTTTTGACCCAGGTCCACCACATCAGCGGGGAATTACCCCCTGACAAAAAAACACCGCCTATCCCTATTGGGACAGACGGTGCTTTTTTATGCCGCTAACGGCATTTCCATTTGGTTCTTAACGGCTCTGAGTGACAATTCCTGCGACTGCATTTGCAGCAGTGAAAAGTCTTGGTCAAGGTCGTCAAGCTGTCGTTTGAGCACCTGCTCATAGGTTGCCTTTTTAGCCTTTAACGCCTCAATCTTTTTAAGCCAGCGGTTAATAACCGTAGCAGATGAGCAGCCGTTGTCAATGAAGTGCTGGATTCGTTCCTCGTAGGTCTCTATATCCCTCTTGTAGTTCATATAAAATTCAGCCGTCATTTTCTCGCGCTGCTTTTCATCGTTTGCCACGAACATACTGTTTGAGGAAACATTACCGGCGTTCAGATTGCATTTTGAAAGCGCCTCAATGTAATCCTCAAATATGTTTAACAGCGGCAAATGCGGGTTAGGTATAAAATACAGGTTGCCGTGAATGTTTATCTTGACAGCCTGCATTTTTTCGAGTAAAAGCTGCACCACCGAATCAACATGGTCGGAATTGTAGCAGCGTTTAAACCGATCGAAAAGGGTGAGCGCCTGCTCGCAGTATTGCGCCGCGTCAATATCCGAGTCGTATTCGGTATTGTCGTAGAACATTTCCTCGGTTTCACGCTTAAAAGCTATGTTCGCGAGCTTCTTGTAATTGTTGGTCGTAGAGTCAAGCGTTTCCTTTACAAGCTCGCGGCAGATAACCGATGATGTATCCTGCTTGTTGTCCCGGCAGTAAATGCGGTAGATATGCGTACCGCTTGCGTCCTTATTAACCACACGGTCTTTAAGCGCCGTGGTAGCGTATCTGTAAGCGCTTGCCGCCGATTCGCGCGCGGGCTTTACCTTTGGTAAATTAAAAGCCTTGCCAAGCTCAATAAATCTATCTTTCGGTATTAAAATATTTGCTGTAGAATAATAGAGCAGCTTGCCTATAATTCCGCTGTTTCCCTCGTTTACTCCCATATATGACTGCATTTCCGGCATAAATCAATTTCCTTTCCGTATAGCTTTTTGGTATGCTCCGTTTAGGATTTTTCAGAATCAGGGTTCAAGTGCAATATGCCTATCGAACATAGAGGAATACTGTTCATATTCTTCTCCGCCTATTTCCTTTAAAAAATCCTCGTTGAAAATCCAAAGGGGATAAGAGCAATAACCGCTGTTCTTGGTAAGCCCTGTTTTCTTTGCTATGCCGTATTTTAAAAGCTGGTCTGCAAAGGGGCAATTGTTGGTATCAATATATGCAGCATTTTTTATAGATATAAATTCTCCGAACGATACGGTAAGCTTTGCAAACGGTTCTCCGACTTCATAATCTTCCGTAGATTTCGCCATATACAATTGGATTGCAATTCCGGTCAATTTCTTTTTTTCGTACATCAGATCGCGAACGGGGCAAAGCTGAAACTCCGGTTCTACAGTATAGGTTTCTCCGTCAAAAAGTTTAATGTCATAAGTTTTCATTTTGGTTTTTCCCTTCATTTTGTATTTTTTCTTCGTATTCTTTTTTGAGCTTCCTAAATAAAAATAGTGATAGGTAAGTCCCTGATATTATCTCAGACTTTTCCCCCACT
>ERZ808252.273-NODE-273-length-52696-cov-96.466993_pt1 | contig 52696 bp, 53 predicted proteins | sample MGYA00521242_ERZ808252 | MGnify/ENA primary metagenome ERZ808252 (study PRJEB31516, sample SAMN03275581) | gut metagenome | biome: mammalia-associated habitat; material: feces | host: Papio cynocephalus | place: Kenya | collected 2012-08-07 ... | reverse complement strand
CTGAGCGTTGCCGTACACCCGAGCATCGCCGCACACCTGAGCGTTGCCGTACACCTGAGCGTTGCCGTACACCCGAGCATCGCCGTACACCCGAGCATCGCCGTACACCTGAGCGTTGCCGTACACCCGAGCATCGCCGTACACCCAAGCGTTGCCGGACTGCTCCAGATTCTTCTCACTCTCTATCCAGCCGCCAAGCTCGCCAGCGGCGATGTTGTAGCTCTCAATCGAGACAGTTGCGCGAATGCGTTTCAGCGTAATGCCAAAGAGAAGTTTGGTTTCGCCGGTAAATTCGTACTTCATGGGTTGCCTTCCTCCTCAACCCTGCGAAGCGGGAACTGCGGGGTTACACACCTGTACCTCTGCACTGAGTATCTCCGCGCCGCAGTCAGCGCAGAAGCCCTTGATGTCAGTGCTGCCGCAGAACGGGCAGGCGAACCCGGACACGACGGTCGCAACCTCGTTGCCCTCGTCATCGCGCCATATCCTGAACTGGGGCACGGCATCTCCCCTCTTATACGTTCTCGTGTGGGTGTTAGCTACAGCTCTGTTGAGCGCTTCAAACGAAAGGTCTGAATACTCATACGCCGATAACGTTTTACCAAAGCCCTTGTGGTACGCCTGAAGTATTGCGCTGACCGCCGCGTCAATCCTGATGTAATTGTCCTTGTACTTCCTCATCGTTTTAGCCATGTTAAAATCCTCCTATTAACTGTTTGTCTGTTTAATCTGTTTAGTCTGTTTATGTCTGTGCCATGTCGACAAAAGCAAGGTCGGCTGACTCGAACGCAACGCGCTTGTCATCGTCAGGTACAAGAGTAAAGTTACCCTCGCCCTGAACCACCTGCCCGGACATGATGGCATCGAAGGCACGCTTGCCCATCAGCTTCTCAATCTCGGCGACAGTCTTCATGCGTGTCTCCATGTACTGCTCAGGTGTGTACCCGGCACGGATGAGCTGCTGCTCGGCCTCCTCCTGATTGCGGAAGGCACGGGAGGGACGCTTGCCGCGCACCACCTTGTAGCCGCTCCACTCCTGCCCACGCAGAGCCTGTGCCAGAGCGTAGGCTTTCAGGTCTTTCAGCCAAGCTTCTGCCGTGTCTGCCACACGAAGCAGACCGGGGATGAGCTCATCGGGTAACACATCGGGCGAATCAACGCAGTGGGTCAGCACATCGAACGACTCGAACGCGCGAGCCTTGCATATGGCGCGGGCGTTGCAGAAACGGCAGTGCTCACCTGTATGGAACTCACCCTCGCCGCGCCAAGCCTGCTCGGCAATGGGCTTGATACTCTCGCCCCACGCAAGCAGTTCATCCAGAGGTAGAGTCTCTTCGGTCACGCTGTCGAGCCGGGGCTGGATGATGACATTGCGCACGGACTTGAAAGCGTAGATAGCACCGAAAGCGTTGTACGCGCCCAGCCCATAGCACCGCGCCTGCGGGTTGCCCTCAGCAACGACAGGCACGCCCTTGCCGTACTTCAGGTCACAGACCACGAGCACGTCGTCAGAGACGATGACCGCGTCGCCGGTGCCGAAGCAGCCGGGAATCCACGGGGACATGTCGAGGCGCTGCTCAACGAAGAGCTGCGTGTCAGAACAGGTACGCTTAGCCATGTAGTAGCGCTCCATCACAGCGTCAAAGTAGTCGTCGGTATATCTGTCCATCTCCTTGGGAATGTCGCCGAGGGACTTGCGCTGCGCCTCATAGCTGAATCTGTTTACCTCGCCAAGCTCCAAGCGCAGCTTCAGCTCGGCGAGAGCGTGAGCCTTAGTGCCCTCGCGTGCATACTCCGATGACTGCTCACCGAAGCGCTCGTCTATCTTAGCGTTGAGCCGTGCTGACGGAGGGCAAGCCAGCCATTGCTTGGACTTGCTCGGCGAGAGCAGAGCATGAGAGCCGGGCATCAGTCATCACCCTCCAGCCGCTGCATGAGCTCCCAGTAGCGCCCGGCGGGGAAGGCACTGAAGTTCTCCACGCCGAACTCTTGAAGAAGCGCAGTGACGTTGACACCCTTCTTCCGGCGGGCGGCGACCAAGGCAGCCCTGACGTCCTCCATCTTGTACTCGGGGTGCGCCCCAGTCTCGGGAGGAGGGTTGACGTCCGGCTGGCTGACGTCGGTCTCGGGAGGAGGAAGAATGATGCCCGGCTGGCTGACGACGGCCTTGGAGGGCGCAGCCTCTTCACTGACCGGCGTTTCCTGCGGTTTGGTCTCCCTATCCTCTGCCGGGGCAGACTCTGAGGGAGGGCGGCTCCCAACAATATCCGCGCCGGTCTCGCGCTCATCCGCGTCCGCATCTGTACCCGCATCTGTGCAAGCCTTAACCGGGAACTCGATGACGTTATCTACCTTCGCCACACGGCTCTCTGCCTCTTCAGAAAGCAGCTCCTCGACCTCGCCGTACATGTCCATCTGACTGGACAGAATCTCAAAATTGCGCATGAGCTGGGTGTACTCAATGCTGCGGGGGTCGGTCTCGGCGAACATGCCAAGCATACGAAGCAGCTCGCCCCTTACTACCTGTGTCATCTGTTTGTCCTCCTCTTTATTCTTTCAGCGCTCTCGGCAGACAGCAGAGCCTCACACTCCGCTGCCGCCGCCGGGCTTATCCTGTAGCCTACGCCAAGCTTGAAGGCTCTGAGCTTGCCCTGCCTTATGAGCCTGTATATCACGCCGGGCTCGCATCGCCATACGTCCGCGAGCTGGTCTACCGTGCAATACACGTTGAGAGCTGCGCATTCATTCACGCTTGCTCACCGCCTCTACACGTATGCCTCCGTGCGTCTCGCCAAGCTCGACCTCACGATAGCCCTTGACCTTCTTGGTCTTGCGTCCATGATGGAAGAGGTTGTTCGCCTTGTGATGTACAAGGTAGAGACCGGGCACTGGCTTGCCGTCAGCCTCGTCAACCGTAACAAGGTCGCCTACCCGCAATCTCGTACCTGCGGAGTCCTTGAACTTCGTCTCGCTGCCTACAAGTCCAAGGGTCTCTCCTGTTGCCACGTCCGCCAGATGAAGCAGGACGTACTTCTTCGCAGCTTTGCCGCAGGGCAGACCTGCGTCGTCAGCCCAGCCTAGCTTATGCAGTACGCGCTGACACATCTCAGCGGGGTCTTTGCCATACGCCTCACACATGGCTATGATGGTGGGGATTAAATCAATCTCGTTGCCGTGGTGGATTATTACTTTCATGTTTTTTTCCTCCTTGATAACAGTTCGACACGTGCGCGGCGTTAGGTCACGTCGGTCGGAAAAAATAAATCCAGTAACTCATCTACTGGAACTTTGTAGTATTGCGCGAGCTTAATCAGGTTGTCTGCTGACGGAGACTTCTTGCCTGATTCCCAGCTGCGAAGGCTTGCGTCACATACACCTATCGCTGCCGCAACCTGCGTCGGCGATAAACCAAGCCGGATTCTGTGCTCGCGCAATGGTGTGAGCTGTCCTTTGTTTGCCATGTACCGTCACCTCCTTTCAGGTGTCAGATTTTTTTACGCAGACTTTCGCGTCCTATGTGTCGTTTGACACAAGCATACGACGTATCCACGCCTTTGTCAATAGGTCGGTCGAAAAAATTTTTTCGTGGCGTGTTGCAAGAGGAAGCGCATTCGGGTTATAATACCAGCGTACACATGATAATACGCAGGAGAGGAGGTCTACATATGAGCACCGAGAACAACGCCATGAACACCGCAAACACCAAGCCGAGCAGCAAGCCGGACGCCGACACACAGAAGAAGCGCGTGGGTCAGAACCTCTACGCCTACATGTCTATACGCGGGCTGACACAGCAGGAGCTGGCAGACAAGGTGGGCATCAGCCGCACTGCCCTGTCCTCGTACATCACCGCCCGACGCTATCCAAGACCAGCCATAATAGAGAAGCTGGCAACGTGCTTGGGCGTGTCGGTCGGAGAGCTGACCGACAACTACCGGGAGGAGAACGATGCACGTGAGCCGCTCAGTGATGAGGCGTACAACGTGGGTCGGATGTTCGATACACTGGACAGCAGAGGCAGGAAAATCGTCCGCGCAGTGCTTGAGGCGGAGGTCAAAAGTGTCCGCGATACGCGGACAGATGAAGCAGAGAAATGGAAGAAACTAGGGTGACATGTGTGACATGTTAGGGTCTGTACTTTAATTCGATAAAGTTTTGAGGGCAACATGTCACACATGTCACTCATGTCACTCATGTCACGAAAACACGTGTTTCGTGACATGATGCAAGATTTTCCAGCGCCAACATGTCACCCTAGTTTCTTCCAAAATAGCTACAGCGTGACATGTTGCGGCGCACGTCGCCTTAATATATTTGCCCAACATGTCACACATGTCACGCGTATCTTGAAACCGTTGCGCCCCAACGCTTTCGGGCGTGACACTCAAATTCTGGAACATGTCACGCCTCACCTTATAAATACCAAATACCCTAATATATACCATAGTATATATTGGAAATATGACCTATTATAGAGTATGGTGCGTGACATGAGTGACATGTGTGACATGTTGTAGGGGGATATTAGGGAGCGACGCGCTCAACATGTCACCCTTCTGGTAAATTTAAGGTGGTAAAATTCAGGCGTTCCAGTATTTAACATTGCGTGCTTTCGTGTTCTGAACACAGACACGTCCGTGGAGGAGAGACACATATGAACGTAAGAGAGAGAGACATTGAGGCTTACCTGACTGGACAGCTCAAGTCCAAGCTGGACTTGACATGTGTCAAGTTTATACCGGATAATAAGAACGGTATGCCGGACAGGATGGTGCTGCTCCCCGGCGGACGTGTGCTGTGGGTGGAGCTGAAGACCATAGGCGGAAAACTTTCACCTATACAGAAGCTGAGGCATGAGGAACTTAAGCGAGCCGGGCACGACGTCGTATGTGTGTGGACGAAAACACAGGCGGACGAACTGGTGGCGCGGCTGGCTCAAGAATAAAGAAAGGACATGATGCAAATGAAGACAGAAGAATCCAGAGCGCCCGAAGAATCCAGAGCACCCGAAGAATCCAGAGCGCCCGAAGAATCCAGAGCGCCGGAGATACGTCACATAGGTACGCAGGTAGCCGCAGGTGATGACGCGATGTTCTGCGAGGGGATGTACTACCTGAGCCGTGGGTTTCATAAGAAAGCGTACAGATGCCTCTCAGCCATAACGGATGAGAGGCTTAAGGGGTCGAGCAGATTGTACGTAGCACAGTGTCAGCTGCTCAGTAACGACGTTGACGATTTTGACAAGACGATATACAGCGCCTGCCTGTACAATAAACTCACACGTGCGGAGCTGCTGTACATCGTAGCGCAGTATGAGGCGCGGGGTCTGCATCGCAATAGGGCGCTGAAGGGATACGCTGAGGCAGTCAGGCTTCTCTACCCGGACGGAATTGAGAGCCATGACATTGAGCCTCACCCTGTCTGGCTGGTCTCGACGCGTTCGCAAGAGGGCTGAGCGAAGCACACGGTGAAGTCGTAGGCAAGGTTCACCGGCAGGCATTTGCGCAGGTAGTGGTCGAGCTCAAGCAGCGTGCCGGTGAACTTGAATGCGCCGCTTGTTGGATAGACCTCAGCCGGTGGGGGCAGAACATCCGCAGCGGGTGTGTCCTCTTCCGCCGGTGAGGTCGGGGCAGTCTTGACAGGTGTGCCGTCTATCGTCAGCTTCCCGGCGGTGAAGTCAAACCACTTGTTGCCGGGCTCTGGATAACCTCTCCCGCGCACAGGGTCGTACTTCAGCCGTTGCGTTATGCGGCACATGGTGCTTTTCGCGCAGCCCATTGCCTCTGCTATTGCGCCCATGGGAACTTCATACACCCGGCTGACGGCACGGATGTACTCGAGCTGAAGGTCATCGGGCAGGCGCTTGAACTCATCATAGCTTAAGCACTTGGTCACGTTGTATGTAAGCACTGGGCCGTTCCTCCTTTTAAGCTGAGCTGCCGTCAGATTATCTGACGGCAGTCTGCATTGCTTGGATTTACTGCCGCTGACCTTGGCGCGTGCGCCTCGGGCAGCGGTTTTCTTTTCGCGTATACTCTGACGGAACAGGTATTCAGCGTCCGTCATACGTGGGTCACCTCTCCTTCAGTATGTTCTTGACCTCTTCCTCGATGCGGATGAGCAGCAGTCCGGTGTAGCCTAGCCCAAGAGTGGCGCGTTCGTGGAATAACTTGCTGAGTATGGGCGCATAGTCCGTGATGCCTGTAGCCTTGAGCGTGTCAAGCTCTTCCATGTACGTGTTGAAACGTTCCTCGCTGGTTGCTGTGTCCTTGATGTTCTTCTTTGCCATGGTGATAACTCCTTTCACATGCGGCTCATTACAAGCCAGTATATCCTGTTGTAGTCGGCGTCTGATAGTACGCTAGGCATTTGCTTGGCTGCATCCGTGAGCAGCTCATCGAGCTGCCCACTGGTGAGGCTGGGATTTTCCAGAGCTGCGAGATAGTAACGCAGCCGGTGTGTCTTCCGCTTTGCCATATGTCGTTCACCTCCTGTCAGTGCGGAAGGTCGGGCGTGTTACCTGAGCTCAGGTAACACGTGCGTGGGGTGTATACAAGCTCCTGCAAGGTGTTGTCGCTGTCCGGGTCAAAACGTATGGCAGTGCCATTGCAGCTCCATGCAGACGCGCCAGAGATGCGTACAAGCGCATCCTTGTAATCGTCGTACTCATAGACGTTGTTGTCCGCGTCAATGGCACACATGTCGTCCAGCGGGAAGTCTCTGTCCACACCGGAGATAAAGCCGTCGGTTATCCACATGACCGTCTTGTATGTGTACGAACCGTCGATGTCGTTCATGCAGCTGTCGTACTCACGCAGTGAGCTGCCTGAATTGAGCCAGCCATAGTTGAAATCTCTCCAGCTGCGGCTGTACCTGTAGGACGTGTTGGAGTAGAGCATGCCTCCATCCTCGATGAAGTCACCGACGGTGTAGATAGAGCCGTCGCGTGCAAGGAACGCAAGGCGTGAGCTGGTGGCGTTGTATATCATCTCAATGAGATGCTTGTTCTTGTAGAACTCAGGCACGGCACGGCTGAGTGGGGCGAGCTGAGAGGCGATGTACTCCATTGTGTCCGATATACCTTTGCGTGGCGTGATGTCGATGACGCCGTTGTGTGCGACACCGACACGGCACTTAGTCTCAAGCTTGGACAGGACGCCGATGCTGTCAGTTATGGGGAAGGGATGACAGTTAGCGGGCTTTGTACCGCCGTGCGTAGTGATGCGGAAGTGCATGACAAGCGGGAGCTGTGTCATGTCGTGCGTGGCTGCAAGCTCGTCGAGAGCTTTGCGGAATTGGCTGTACTCCATGAAGCCCTTGCGTATGTAGACCTTGCCGTTCTCCGCGTACATGAATCCTGCGCCGTCGGAGTTTCCGTACCACATGTTCTCAATGGTCTGGTCATCGGGCATAGTGACACCCCTTGCCTTGGCTGCGATAATGCACATAAATAATCTCTCCTTTGAAGTCAGATTTATTTTGGGCTTGACCGCCCGTGGGTGTACAAGAACGTGTTGCTCTTGTACACCGGCTGATTGTCAAGCTGAGACGGTGTTGGTGTTGACAAGTATGATGTCGTCCTCATTAACCCACCAGCCGTGAGTATTGCCCGTGGGGAGTGCGCCGTCCAGAGTGTGCCCGCAGGTCAGACCGGGGAAGTAAACCCCTATCATGCCGGAGCGCACGGTGAAGACTTGACCGCGTATAGACGTGCCTTGGTTGATAAAGCGATTGTAATACATGCTGTTGGGGCGGAGCTCTACTTCTGCGCCTATCGTGATAGCGTCCTCGTTCTCGTCCTCGTGTACCAGCTCGATGCATTCAGGTCTTACGTAGTATCCCTGACCGTCGGGAACACGACCAATGCAGGTATGTCCGTAATCGTGCGGCTCGTCAAAGTGTATTACCCACGCCGTCTGGTCGGCGTTATAATCAACTATTACACCTGTCGGGTGTTCGCGCAGGGCGGCGTCGCAGATGAACCAGCTGCGGTTCGCCTGACGTACCACGCGCACACGGTCACCGACGTGGAAGCTTGCGGTCATGCCGTTAGCCGTGCTGTTTTCGCAGAGCTTGATTTCCGACGGCGTGTAGCGGTCATCCGTGCTGTTTTCGCAGAGCTTGATTTCCGACGGCGTGTAGCGGTCATCCGTGAGCAGACCGCGCTCCCCAAGATACGCAGTGAGCTCTGCGTAAGGCTCGAAGCTTGTGATGTCAGTCCACTTTGATTCACAGACTTCACGGAACGAAGCGGACATTGCGTACAGGCATATGTTGCTTGTCAGCTCGATGGTTGCGAGTACAGTGTCAGGTACAAGGCTGCCATTCCAGAGGCGGAACTCAATCGTGTTGTAGTTGCAGGTGTTGAGAGCAAAGTACCTGTCTCCGTCCACACTGTCGAGGGCTATGCTTTTCAGGTCAGCCTCCTTGACAGCGGAGACGAGGTCTAGTTCAGGCTTGTGTGCCCAGCGGTCAAGCTGACTGCCGCTGCGTCGGGAGAACTGAGTGAGTGCATCCCAATGCCTGTACATGAGCAGGATGATTTTGGCGATGTTGTCATCCCGTTTGCCGTAGTCGCCAAGCTGCGCTCTGCCAACGTGTATGTGCAGACCGCAGGTGCGGGCGTCGTGGCTTTTGTACCCGTACAGTAGGGGGATAGAGCACAGTCCAGCCCAATCAAAATGCTTGCGGTGGTAGTCCAGCGTGCACGGATGTGTGACCAGCTCAAAGTCAACAGAGCTGTCGTTTTTCATGTACACAAGGTCATCAAACTTGTCATGCACTTCCTTTGCGCATCCGCCGCGGTTATTACCGTGGTCTATCTCCAGCTCAAGCCCGAAAGTCAGCTGGCTTCCTGTGTACGAATACGTGGAGCGCGGGCGGTCTTCCCCGTCGGTGTAGAAGAAATAAGGGTCAGGCTTGTAGCTGTAATCGTCGATGTACCCATCCCCGTTCTCCTCAAGCTCTTCCCAGCAAGATTCGCAGAAATACTGGTCGTTGCTGTCATCGTAGTATCCCTCACCTTCACGGACGTAATCACCGCAGTTGTCACAGCGGGTATACATATCAGCGCAGTTAAGGCAGACATAGTCGCCACGCGCTTCCGCGACACGCCCGAGAGCGTATGAGTGAGAGTGAACCGTCCCGCACTCGGCGCACTCAAAGTAGCGGTCAACTGTGACGCCACGGACGTAGCAGTCTCTGCACACGACTTTCTCGTCAAGTGTTCCCTCGTCAACCAAGACCTGCTCGTCCGGGGATACCCATCCCCCGCAGTCCCCGCAGACCTCCCAGCCCGCAGAATGGGCGCAGTCCTTACAGAGCAGCTCACCGCCGATGTAGAGAGGCAGGTCGTCCGGGGATACCCATCCCCCGCAGTCCGCACAGCGGGCGTAGCCCTCGGCGTGGGCACAGTCCTCACAGAGCAGCTCACCGCCGATGTTGAGAGGCAGGTCGTCTGCGTCGTACCACTCGCCGCAGCCCGCACAGCGGGCGTAGCCCTCGGCGTGGGCACAGTCCTCGCAGTAGAGCTCGCCGCCGATGTAGAGAGGCAGGTCGTCTGCGTCGTACCACTCGCCGCAGCCCGCACAGCGGGCGTAGCCCTCGGCGTGGGCACAGTCCTCGCAGTAGAGCTCGCCGTCAATCTCGACCAGCTCCGAGGCAATGGCGCTCTCGTCACGACCGCATACGGAGCAGACTCGTGCGCTAGTTTCATTTGCGTTCATAGTATTACCTCCAAAATATAATTCGAGTTAGATTCGGGTCGTAGCTGACAACCCGTGGCTGCCCTGTCGCGTGAGGCAGGGCAGCGGCTGATAGTCAGCGTGCATGGGAGCAGACTGGCTTTATACCAGTCTGAGAGGGATGGCGATGCCGTGCCTGACCATGTAATGGGTCGCGGCAGAGCCGTCAGCCATGAGCATCACATAGCCCGTAGGCACAGGGTACACGTCGGCTACGTCGGTGCTGACCGGCTTGGCTTCAGGCTTGGCTTCAGGCTTTGCCTCGGTCTTGGGCTTGCTTGTAGACTTGGGCGCTTTAGTGCTCTTGCCTGTGCTCTTGCTTGTGCTCTTGCTTGTGCTCTTGCTTGTGCTCTTGCTTGCCGTCTTGCTTGCCGTCTTGGCCGGCTTGGCGTCGGTGAGCGGCGGAACGCTGCCGGCGAGCTGAGGCTTCACCGGGCCAAAGCGTTCATATGCGGCTTTGCCGCACCAGTCTTTAACAGACTTATAGCTTTTAAGTACACGGAAGAAAGTCTCTTGGTCAGCATGAGTAAGCACCTGCTTGGCTGTAGCCCAGAGCGTGTAGAACTGCTTGGATGTCTGCTTGCCGTTCTTGGCTTCAGCGGTCAGGAGGCGCAGGCTGTTGGCAGATTCGTCGATGGAAATGTTTTTCATGGTGGTTGATAACCCCTTTCTATCTTTTAATTTTTTTTTCATTTGCCTTCACTACGTTCAGGCGGATGAAAAAAAAATTAAGATAGAAAGGGGTTATCTTTAACGCGCCCCGGCGCACTAGTCTGGATGGGTGCGTTCATACACACACCCGGGTGTATCATGCGTCAGGGCAGTGAATGGCAGTAACTCATACACACACCCGTGTGTGTCGCGGATGTGGTCGGCAGCAGCGCGATGACGTTGCACAAACGTTGCACTTTGCCGTAGGCAAAACCCGCAACCCGTTGCGGCGCAAGGGTTCGCGGGGAGGCAAGAAAGTTTTTCCGAAAAAGTTTTTTCTTTTGGCAAGGGCGGACTGAAAATTTTTTTATATAAAAAAATTTTTTGCGGCTTGATATACCCCCCCCCTCCCGTGCGAGCGAGTACGAGAGGCGAAGGGGTATAGGCTATTTCTGGGTATACACTCTCCTCACTACTATATATAAAAGCCCAATCGCGGTAAATTTGGGGAAGAAATCCAAACGCTACCGGCAGTAACGATACAAATACGCGCCGGTAAAATTGTCTTGCCAAGACGGCGGCGCGCCTTATACTGGTCATATCAACAAACGGAGGATATATGTATGAAAGACAACGTGGATAAAATCTGTATAGCGCTTCTTGCGGCATTGGTACTGGTATACTGCTGGGGCTGCAACAAGAGGAACAAGGCCTATGACGAGGGCTACACTGATGCGGAAGCGCACTACACCAAGCTTATGGACGAGATGCAGAGTCGGTTGTACTGGTATACCCCGGAGGACTTGGACGGCAGCATCTCAGAGATGAGCCGCGAGGAAATCGTGGAGTTTTATTACTGGGCGTATCAAGATGTGAAAGAAAGCATGAGGAGCATAAGCGAGACTGGCCGCGATGATTCGTACAGCCCCTCTTGGAAGAACGAATCTGATGGCGGCAACAGCCAAGGCGTGTGGTAAAATAAAACTCGTCAGTGATTGGCAGTAAAACCTGTGCTATTATGTATAATAAGAAAACGACCCAATGGAGGTGAGACATATGGCGCAAGACCGATATGCCAATCTTAAAAAGACTAACCTTGTACCGAACAGCGAACTTCCGCCGGAAGTGCTTAAGGAGAGGAGCTCGCGTGGCGCTAAAGCCTCCAACGCTGCTCGCCGTCGGCGGAAGGCGATGCGGGAAATTGCAAGGACTATGCTCGACACTGAGCTTCGAGCCAACGACGAGCTGAGATGTATGCTGGAGGATAGGGGCTTTGAGGACTTCACTGAAGCCGCTGCCATTCTTCTGGCTCAGCTGAACAAGGCTCGCAACGGTGATACCGAGGCGGCCAAGTTTGTACGCGACACCAGCGGACAGCGACCCGCCGACCAAGTGGCGATTGGCAACATTGACGACAAGCCGTTTGAGAGTCTGGATTTGTCAAGCCTGAGCGATGCGGCGTTGCAGCGACTGATAAACGCGCGTAGCGGCGCGGGTATCGTTCCGTCCGAGACGGAGGGTGAATCTGAACTGTGACGATGGACGGCTTTCGCAGGGACAACCAATATGAGAGTGCGCTGACCGAAGCCGAGGAATCTGAACAGTTATACGCCGAGCTGGCTAAACGAGAGCTGGCTCGGCGTAATTATTCCGACTATCTCGCCTACGCGCATGGCGAGCAGTGGATAAAGACCAAGATGAGTACCTACCTTGCCGGACAGATACAGACGTTTCTTACCGCTGACACCGGGCATGCATACGACGTACTGGTCATAGAAGCGCCGCCGCAGCATGGTAAATCCCTGACCGTATCGGAGTCTCTGCCGAGTTGGTATCTCGGCTGGCATCCGACACACAGAGTGATACTGGCCAGCTATGACAGCGACTTCGCAGAGCGGTTCTGCCGGAGGAACAAGGAGAAGGTAAAGCTGTTCGGGGAGAACCTGTTCGGCATACGTGTAGGCGAGGTTGACAGAGCGCAGGAGTTCGAGCTGGACAACGGCAAGGGTAGGCTGATAAGCCGTGGTATCATGAGCGGTATCACCGGTAACCCGGCGAACCTCATACTCATAGACGACCCGATAAAGAACAGACAGGAGGCTGACTCCCCCACGTACCGCGCGAGGCTGTGGGAAGAGTGGCAGTCCTCCATAAAGTCACGTCTTGCCGCAGGCGGCAAGGCGATAATCATAATGACCCCGTGGCACGAGGACGACTTCGCCTCGCGCATATTGAAGTCTGAGCCGAACGTGACGCTGCTTCGTCTGCCGATAGAGGCGGAGGAAGACGACCCGATGGGCAGAGAGCCGGGAGACGCGCTGTGCCCTGAGCTTGGCAAGGACAAGGCTTGGCTGGCTGACTTCAAGGCTGGTTACATCGCTGACCCTAAAGGCGGCGCGAGGGCATGGGCGGCGCTGTACCAGTGCAGTCCGCGCACAGAGGGCGGCAACCTTATCCACCGCGACTGGTGGAGGTATTACGACCCGGCGGCGATAAGGATGTTCGCCACGGAGCTGATAAGCGTTGACGCCGCGTTCAAGGATGGCGACGACAACGACTATGTCTCCATACAGGTATGGGGCAAGCTGGGTATTGACTATTACCTGCGCTATTGTCTCAACCAGCATCTTGACTTTCCCGCCACCGTTGCGGCGCTGCGGACTGTACGTTCGCTGTACCCCAACGCGAGGACGGTTTTGATAGAGGACAAAGCAAACGGCTCGGCTATCATACAGACCCTGCGTAAGGAGATGTTCTGCATCCCGGTGAACCCACAAGGCGGAAAGATAGCACGAGTGAACGCCATTGCCCCGGCTATAGAGTCCGGGCATGTGTATCTGCCCTACCTTGAGGGCGCGCCTTGGGTGGAGGCATACATTGACCAGTTCTCGCTGTTCCCGAACGGGGCGCACGACGACATGGTGGACGCAACCAGTCAGGCGTTGAACAGAATGATATTTTCGTCCGGGGTAGTCGCCCCCTCTGAAGCTCCGATGGAGGAGCAGTATGTACGCAAGGAGGAAGCGAACTTCAATGACCCGGACGTTTTGTTTGACCCCTATGGAGCGCACAAGGGGTTCTTCAGTTAAGGAGGAAGATGAATGAGCATAGCGCTTGCGGTGATTCTCATATTTATGGCGCTGGCATGGGGAGTGCTTATCGGGCTGGCGATTGGTCTTGTGTACTGCGCACGGCTTGGCGATAAAGCGCATGAGCCGGTCAGACCCACTGAGACGAGCAGACGAGAGCCGACAGAGGCGGAGCTTGCGCGTATAGAGGCAGAGCGGCAGCAGCTCATAGAAGACAACAGAGCGTTTCAGGCTATGCTTGACTATAACACAAGCATGGCATACGGCATGGCAAAGGGAGACAAGAAAGGATGATGAGCCTTGGCGGAGAATAAGAACCGCAACGACAAGACCTTGGCTTGGGAGTATTACGAGGCGGGGCGAGCATACAACAACCGGCTCGTTCCGAACCAGTACAACCTTGTCAACACGAACATAGAGTTCTTTGCGGGCAACCAGTGGATTCACATGCCTGAGACCCCCGCCATGCGCAGACTGAGCCGACCGACCTTCAACATCATTAAGCGAGTCGTTTCAATGTTCGTGTCCTCCATCTCCAGTTCGGCGGTCACGATAAGCTGTGAACCGCTGGCGTACTACGACGGAGAGAATCTGAAGGACAAGAGCACGAACGCAGCATCCTGCGCTACAGCGGAGATACGCAACCTGCTGGAGAAATTCAAGATGGAGTACAGAGCGCGGGAAGCTCTGTTCGACGGAGCACAGACCGGTGACTACTGTGCGCATTTTTATTGGAATCCTGACGCACTGCCGTATGGCGGTGCGTTTGGCTCGCATCGCGGCGAGATAGAGATGGAACTGGTGGACGGCATTAACGTGATGTTCGGCAACCCGAACAGCGCGGACGTGGAGTCCCAGCCCTACATACTTGTCATTGGCAGAGACACCGTGGCGAACCTCAAGTGGGAAGCGGAGCGATACAGCAAGAACAAAGAGAAGTACGGCAAGGGTGGAACGGCGTCCGACAGCTCCGACATAGAGTCTATCCAGTACGATGCGGACACTACGTTTCAGGCGGGTGTTGGCGGCAAGACCGAGCTTATTGCGTCCGATGACCGCAGCGGCAAGGCGTTGTATGTCTACCTGTACACGAAGGTAACGACCGAGAAGGATGTCATCGACGAGGAGACAGGCCTGCCGGTCATGGAGGATGTGCTGGGCAAGGACGGCAAGCCTGTGCAGGAGAAAGACGAAAACGGAAAACCGATAGTCAGTCCGGACGGTTCTCCTGTGCACAAGCGCAAACCGATGCGCCATCTTGTAACGACGGTGCATGTAACGAAAGCCACGAAGAACGTGAACATCTTCGAGGATGTGGACACCGGACTTACCCGATACCCTATCGCATGGGGCAACTGGGAGAAGCAGAAGAACCAGTACCATGGGCGTGCGCTGGTGACTGGAATAGTACCCAACCAGATTTTTATAAACAGCATGATGGCAATGGTGTTCCGGCACTTGCAGCTTCAGGCGTTCAGTAAGACGCTGTATAATGGAGACCTCATATCTCAGTGGAATAATGAACTGGGCGAGGCTATCTGCGTGCGCGGCTTACAGCCGGGGCAGGATTTGCGCACGGTGGCGGCGAACCTTAACCCGGCGGACATGTCCAACCAGATTATTCTAGCCATAGATAAGGCGCTGCAATATACGAGAGACTGCCTTGGCGCGACTGACGCACAGATGGGTAAGGTTAGACCGGACAACACCTCGGCATTGATGGTGCTCCAGTCTTCAGCGGAAGTACCGCTGGAGAACACGAGGGCAGGTCTGTACGAGTGGTACGAGGACATTGCGGCGATACTGCTGGACATGATGGGTACGTACTACGGCAAGCGCCCGCTGGTACGCGAGCGTGAGTTCGAGGAGACCGTGACCGGCACAGGCGGCACACCGATGATAGACCCGAACACCGGTATGATGATAACGGCGAAGAATGTGCGGCGCGTACTGGAGGACTTCGACTTCAGCGTGCTCAAGCATTTGTATCTCAATGTTGCCATTGACGCTGGTGCAACTACGTACTACAGCGAGATAGCCATGGTGCAGACATTGGACAACCTCCGGCGCGATGGCACACTGGAACTTGTCGAGTACCTTGAGCGCATTCCGGATAAGCTCATCCCGCGTAAGCAGGAGCTTATTGAGAACATCAAGAGACGCGCGATGCAGGCTCAGGCGAACAACGTGCCTGACCCCAGCGCTCCTCAGATGGGCGGCGAGAAGAACGCCGCCAAGACCTCTAGGACAGGCGGAGTGCCAAGCGGTTCGCTACCCGCGATGGGCGGGCAGCTGGACGCGGACAAGGCTATCTCGCAGCTGCCGACCAAGATACAGGCAGATTACAATAACCTGCCGAAGACAGCGAAGAAAGCACTGGCTGAATTCGCAACAATGAAGTGAGCAAACGGGGCTACCCATTAGGGCAGTCCCGTTTGACATATATTTTCTTTCTCACCATGAAAGGAGCATTTTTGCATGGATAATAACGAAGTGGTTTCTCCCGCATCGGAAGAGTTCGAGGCTCTGCTGCCGGACGGCTGGACAGGAGAGGGCGATTTCTTCGACGAGAGCACATGGAGCGCAGAGACCGGCACTGAGGCTGACGAGCAGCAGGGAGGCGGCGCTGATATGGCTGGGAACGATGAGGGCATAAACGACAACGGCGGTTCTCCTACCACAGAGAACGGAGCTGTTGATGACGGTGAAACCGATACGGCTGGTGCAGACGGCGCTTCCGACGGGGAGCAGAGTCAGGCATCGCCGTCCAAACTCAAGTTCAGCGCGAAGCTTGACCATCAGGTCAAGGACGTTGAGCTTGATGAAGCCGAGCTGCCGACGATTTACCAGAAGGCATACGTAACTGACAGAGCACAGGAAAAGCTTGCAAAGCTCCAGCCTGTGCAGGAAAAGGGAGACCGGCTTGCCGCTCTCCTCGGTTTCGATAGCATGGACGCAATGCTCAATTCCGCAGAGCAGAATTATCTGGACACTGAAATAGCAAAGCTTACCGATGAGGGCGTACACCCCGAGGTAGCAAAGGATATTGTTACCCGCCGTGTGCAGGATATGAAGAGCAAACCTGCGGCAGCGGCGAACACCACAACCGGCACTGAGACCGCCGAGCCCGGTGAACGTGATTTCACCAGCGAGGTGGCAAGCTTGCTCTCTGTACATCCGGAGCTCAAGGGCAAGCGCCTGCCGGAAGAAGTGGTGCACGACTGTGTGCGCAACAATCGTCCGCTCGTACAGGCGTATACCGACTATGAATCCAAGCGGCGTAAAGCAGAAGCGGAAGCTCTGCGCAAGGAAAACAACACACTAAAACAGAACGCGGAAGCCGCCAGACGTGCGCCGGTTAGAGGCGTAGCGGGAGGCGGCGTTACCAGCAAGCCCGACGACCCATTCCTCGCGGGCTTTAACTCTGACGACTGGTAATTATCCCTCCCCTATACACTGACGGCGACTGACCGCAGCCATAACTTAAAGGAGTTGATTTATTATGGCAGGTGGACAGAATCTCGCCACTAAGTATTCCCAGAACGTTGACGAACGATTTACTCGTGAGTCTCAGATTTCTCTTGCCCTTAACAACGACTACGACTTCAAGGGCGATAAAACGGTCGTGGTCTACAGCATCCCTGTCGTACCCATGGGGGATTACACTCGCAGCGGCAAAGACCGGTACGGTACGCCTACCGACCTGAGCCGCAACAAGCAGACTCTCACCGTTACCCGCGACCGTGCTTTCACCTTCATCATTGATGCAGGCGACAAGATACAGTCCGAGATGGTGAGCGACGCGGGCAAGGCACTCAGCCGCCAGCTGCGCGAGTGCGTCGTGCCCGAGTTCGACACCTACTGCTTCAAGAAGCTGGCCGACGCGGCGAAGGCTGCTGGCAACTACGACTCCACCGCGCTCACCAAGCAGAACGCCTATGAGTATTTCCTCAAAGGCATGGAGAAGCTCGGCGACAACAACACGCCCGACAAGGGGCGCGTGGCCTACTGCACTTATAAGTTCGCCAACCTGCTCAAGCAGGACAGCGCGTTTATGAAGTACAGCGACATGTCGCAGGACATGATTCTCAAGGGCGTTATCGGCGAGGTCGATGGCTGCAAGATAGTCAAGGTTCCCTCCAGCCGTCTGCCCGCAGGCGCGGCGTTCCTCATCACCCACAGCATCGCGGCGACCGCTCCCAAGCAGCTTGAAGAGTACCGCATCCACGACAACCCTCCCGGCATCTCCGGGTGGCTGGTCGAGGGTCGTTTCATCTACGACTGCTTCGTCCTGAACGAAAAGGTCAACGCGATTTACTACCACGGCGGCCAGTCCGTGCTGAAGAACCTCAGCGTCGTGACTTCCGCCACCGCCGCCTCCAAGAGCACCATTGTTGTCAATGGCGTCAAGGAGGGCGCGAAGTGGTACTACGTGACCGCCGCGACTCAGGCTGCGCTTGAGGCAGTGACCGCCGGGACTGCCATCACCAAGGCGAACTGGACTGAGCTGACCGCGAACGGGCTGGAGATAACTCCGACCAGCGGCCACAAGTACATCCGCGTTGTTGATGTTGACAGCGCTGACAAGCCTCTGGCTGTTGGCGACGCCATCCTCAGCATCGGTGAGTAACCATTAAACGGAGGGGCTCTGTGATTTCACAGAGCTCATGTTATTACAGAGCCCCTCCCTCTCTCGCGCCGGGCCGAGCGGAATGGCGGAGGTTTCGTCCTCCTTCCTCCGTCATAGTACGGCGTAACTCCGTACCCCGGCTCTAATTTACGCATAAAGGAGTAGCGATATATGAACTATGGTCAGATAAAACATGCAACGATGCAGCTTGTGTATTCCGACACCATAGCGGGTGAAGAGATTGCTCCGACTTATAACAATCAGGCGGACTATCTCAAAGCCATTCCGGCTTTGGTGAACGACTGCGAGATGTACATAGCGACGACAGCCAAACGCATACCGAAGATAGTTCCGCTTACTCTCTTGGACAAGCAGGACTTTGGCGCGTTTGACATGTACACAATGCCTGCGGACTTCTGGCGTCTTATGAACGGTGGTCTAATCTGGCCTACTAAAAACGATGTGGGAGAGCCGGTGTTCACGCGGTATCACGGATACAGGCTTTATGCGAACAACCAGCTCCTCATCAACAAGGGTGTGAACGGCATCAATCAGATGATGGTTGAGTATTACAGATACCCCGAAGCCCTACCGGCAGAGCCGGAGGACAGCGTGGAACTGGACAATACGCCGGAGGTACACTCAGTCATACCCTATTACGTGGCGGCGCATCTTGTGTTGTATGACGATGCGTTCCGCTACGCCTCGCTGTGGAACGAGTTCGAGACAAGACTCGGCAGACTGACCGAGCCGGTGTTCACAGAGAGTGAGCCGATACAGGATGTGTACGGCTTCGGGTACGAGCGGTCGTGGTAAGGCAGGTGGTCAAATGGCGTATGTGAAGCTGAGCCATATGCCCGACCCGAAGACTGAGTACACCGTTGACTTCAGCAAGCTCAATGGCGGGCTCAATCTGAAGGAGCTGGATTACCGGCTTGACAACAATGAAAGCCCGGCAATGAAGAACCTGATTTGGATAGATGGTGTTCTGAACAGCCGGGATGGTCAGGTGTGGACAATCGAGGACAAGTCCATCGGCGTCGGGTATGCAATGTACGAACGCAAGTTCAATGGGCGTTTGTTCGCGCACATAGACGACGGCATTTACTGCTGCGACCCCAGTGTCAAGAGCCCTTCGTGGACAAAGCTTTATTCCAACGTACCTCTCGTGAGGGGTACGTTCTTTCATTATTTTGACGACCTCTACTACAAGACCGTAGGCGCGTACATTGCCATCGAGTACCACGCCAGCGACGACAGTTTCACGGCGAGCGATGTGTCCGGTTATGTTCCGGTGACGGTGATAAACGCTTCACCGGAGAACGGCTCAGGCAACTTGTACCAGCCGGAGAACCGCATACAGGCGAAGAAGACCGTGAAGTACAACGCCGCCGAGGGAACGACGGTGTACCATTTGCCGGTGCAGAACGTTGACGCAGTAGCAGAGGTCATTGTGGACGGCATTGCGCTTACAGAGGGAACAGGCTATACGGTCAACCTGACCGACGGCACTGTGACCTTCACAAGCGCACCGCCTGTGACCGACCCGCGCACAAATAACACGGTCGTTATTACCTACAGCAAAGCCAACCCGGATGCGTATAACAGCGTGATGGACTGTCCTTACACCGCTACCTACGGCGGCACAGGCGACCTGTGCGTGGTCATGGGCGGGTGTCCGGCGCAGCCGAATGCTTACTTCTGGAACGGCAATAACATAGCCATGGATGCTACGTATTTCCCGTTCAGCCAGTATCAGCTTGCTGGAGACACCGATGACCCCATCATGGGTTTCGGCAAGCAGCAGAGCTATCTCGTCATTCTCAAGCGCCGTTCGGTCGGTCGGACGAAGATGGACACCACCGAGGTGGACGACCGGCTGGTCGTAGACATGCCGTACGTCCCCATCAACGACCGTATCGGCTGCGATTTGCCGTGGTCGATACAGTTAATAGACAACAACCTTGTCTGGTGCAACACGGAGCAGGGTGTGCATTTGTTAAAAGATTCAAGCTCGGCGTATGAGAACAACGTAGTGTGTGTATCCGACAAGGTTAATGGCGGGCCATCCGTGCATGGGCTGCTGCGCGATGTGCAGGATTCCAGCGTCGTATGCAGCTTCGATGACAGCCGCAGGTATTGGCTGGCGGCGAATGGGCATGTGTGGCTTTGGGATTACGAGAACAGCGACTACAAGACTCCATCGTGGTATTACTACACGGGCGTACTGGGTATTGCATACGCGATGGAGCTGGATAACATATGGCACATCAACGCCTCCGGGCAGTTGACGCACTTTGAGCGGTGCTTCGCGGATTACGGTGAGAAGATAGAGAAGAGCTTCCGCTTTGCGACGCAGTTCTTCGGCGGATACGACCGGCTGAAGAATGTGAACAGCGTTCTCATTTCTGTGCGCAGCGACACCAACTCCGTGACAGACCTGACCTACACCACGGACTACGAGGTACGTAAAGACCTCACACCGCTAGGTTCGTTGGCGTATCGGCTTGTGCCGAGAAACCTGACCTACCGCAGCCTGAAAGGCCGTGGGTTTGCGTCTGTATTCCGCAGGAGACCCATGTGCCGGAGGGTGAGGCACTTCACGATGGAACTGACCAACAACGAGATAGGGCAAGACCTGTCCATCGTGTCGGCACAGATTCTATACAACTATCAAGGAAGGTTCAGATAACATGGGCTTTACTGAGTTTGAATATACAAAATCATGGCGAAACGCAGACGACTTCGCCACATACGAGAGCAGTGAGGAACGTGTACGTGATGACATGCAGTGTCTCTATGACGAGGCTGCCGCCGCCATTAACCGTCTGATTTCCGAGATAAAGGCGGGCAATATTCCGTTTACCCCCACTGCCAGTATTGACTCAACGGATTTGCAGAACGCGCTGGAGAATGTTCAGTCGCAGATAGAGCAGACCACGCTGGGTAATCTGCCGGACAATTCTATCGTTGAGTCGAAGCTGAAGCCCGGCTCTGTCACTACAGAAAAGCTCGCCGACGGGAGCGTGACGCAGGTAAAGCTCGGCGAGAAAGCGGTTGGCGAACCGAACATGGACGACAACAGCGTGAGCGGGCGAACCATACAGGCCAAGGCCATCACGCGAGACAAGATGGCGGACGGCGTCTACGATGACAAGGCAGACCTTGTCAAGGGCAAGGTTAAGCCGGAGCAGGTCAGCATGAGGATGATAACCGTCGTGGAAAGCCGGACGCTTGAGCTCGGTGACGCAGGGGCGTTGCTGCTTCTCAACGGCGCTAATATCACACTGACTATCCCTGCCAACTCCAGCGTGCAGCTGCCGGTCGGTACGGAAATCGCGCTGTACCGTGCATGCTCGGATGCAGTAACCGTCTACGCAGCGGAGGGCGTGACATTGCAGACCCCCGGCGGCAGAACACCGCTGGGCAGGCAGTACACCTTCGTGCGGCTGAAGAAGCTGCAAGCGAACCTGTGGGCGTGCGACACGCTTGATGTGGCAGGGTCAGACGACATTGCCGACAATGCGATACTTACCCGGCACATAGCCAACAAAGCTGTTACTTCCGCCAAGCTGTCGGCGGATGCGAAGGACATCATCCTGTATAACACCGAGGTCGCGCTGGACGCATTCGCCGAAGACGCGACGAACAAGAACTTCGGTATTAAGTGCACCGTTCCGATTGCCAGCGCGACGGAAGAAATGATTCCGGAAATCGTATTCACTGATGCGATAGTCGAGGAGATAAGCCCCTCGATAAACGCGCAGACAGCTGAGGGTGTCATTACTTTCAACTGTGAGGACAAGCCTAAAGCCGCTATCACTATCCCGACAATAATCCTTCGCAGACCGGGGAGCGTCGGGAGTGCGGGCAGCGGTACGTCCACCACATATGAAAACTACGAGGGCGCATACAACGTTACGCCTAGCGTTGTAGAGCAGACGCTTCCCACAAGAGACAAGTATCTCAGTGATGACATAGACATATCCGGCGTGCCGAAGAGCACGACAACAAATTCTAGCGGCGGCAAGACCGTCAGCATTGGGGGTTAAAAATTATGGCAACTAGCAAGGTAGTATTTTACGGCGAGACTTTAATCGACCTGACCGGCGATACCGTCGCGGCAGCCAAGCTTCTCAAGGGCGTCACCGCGCACGACAAGGCAGGCGAACCTGTGACCGGTACGTGTACGTTTGACAGCGACACGTCTACCGCAACAGCGGCAGCGGACGACCTTCTGAAGGGCGAGACCGCATACGCGAGGGGCACGAAGCTTACCGGCACTATGCCGAACAACGGCGCTGTTACCGGGAGTATCAGCGAAGCCGACGGCGAGTACACCGTACCGATGGGCTACCACGATGGCAGCGGCAAGGTCAGTATCGCGGCAGCTGAGAAGCAGAAGCTCGTAGCGGCAAACATCAAGAAGGATATTACCATACTTGGCGTGACTGGTACGTATGGTGGTGAAACGGTCAAAGCACAGAAAAAGAGTGTCACTCCCGGTAAAGCCGAGCAGACCATCACGCCGGACGAGGGCTACGATTACATATCCGAAGTCACCGTCGCGGCTGTGCCGAAGACGGAAACGGCGAACGCCGCAGGGGGCATGACCGTAACGATAGGAGCGTGAGCTTGTGGGGTATCAGAAAGTGCGTGGGTATCAGGAAGACCCGGTGGCATACAACAAAGTAGTATTCTTTGGTACTACGCTTATCGACCTCACCAGTGATACCGTGACTTCTGCCACCCTTGAAGAGGGTGTCACGGCGCACTATAGAGACGGAAGCAGAATAGTCGGGACGCTGAAGAAGAAGTATGTGCTCACGAATAAATCTGTCGCTGCTTCGGAGTTCAAGTCCGACTCGACGTACACAGATTATCCGTATAGGGCGGCTGTGGCGTTGAGCGGAGTAACGGCAGCGTATACGCCTTATGTGATATTCAGCGAGACCGACGCGGAGACCGGGATATTCTCACGTGATGCGAACAGCTATGCCGGAGGCGTGTACATATACGCGAGCGAAGTCCCGGCGGCAGCGGTCACGATAGACAAGATAATATGTATGGAGGAGTAATCAAATGGCGATAGGGAGGACAAATGCAGGCGGCGGTTCGGGAGGACTGGCGCTTAAAGTTATAGGTTCAGAAACACAGCCTAGCAATCCGAAGTACCCGACCATATGGGTGAAGACGGATGTGCCTATTGATAACTGGGAGCTTAATAGCGCTTCGCAGCCTAGCTGGCCTGCGCCGACGGGGACAGTATATTTTGTGTCTAGTACGACCATTGGCGGCACACCCGCCAGCGGGGATAAAGTATTGAATCCCCTCAAGAAAAACGCCATATATCTGCTTCCTAACATGTGCTGGCAAAACATAGGCACACCGGAGGCCACGGTTTGGGCACAGAGAGAAGCGTGGTTGTACAACAGGGTTAACGAATGGGTGAAGATTGCAATCGCGTTTGAGGCGACCATCAACATCACATACCCATCCGGGTCAACCTGCACAGTGACAAACGGAACATATACACTGACCGCGCCAGACACCACGGGCACATGGGCGTGCGTTGTTCCGGTTACGGCTACGTGGACTGTGAGCTGCACGGATGGGTCACGAAGCGAATCTAAGGCAGTAAGCATCACATCCGATGGGCAAACGGAATCCGTTAGTTTGGATTATAAGCTGTATTTGTTCAACAATGGCACTGCTGCTTCTTTGACTGGTGGAGTCGCGTTCAGCCCCGCTAATGTAGGGGCAGTACAAAACGGCAGGATAGAGACGTTTGTAATATACGGTTATAATACTTGGTTTAATTTCGTGAACAAGATAGATGTAACCGACTATAATAAATTGTGTTTTAACGTATACGCAGCATCCTCGTGGGGAGGCCTGCAAAACGTCATGGGGGCTGGGGATAACATTAACTGGCAGAAGAGTGTGAGCACAGGGAACACCGCCGGTGTTTTCACCGTTGACATATCCGGGCTTTCCGGGAACAAGATTATAGGCGTGGTAAGCGGCGGTACGCTTCAACAAACCTCCACGGGTGACACTCTGCGCAAAGCGACGATTAAGGTGAGCCAGATATGGTTGGAAAAATAACAGAGAGGCAAGAGCAAACTTTCTACAGCACGATAAACGGGGGAAAACACATGACCACTAATGAAAGAGCGCAATACATTTACAACGCCGTCCGCGCGGCGGGCATGACCCACGCGGGTGCGATAGGACTGCTGGGCAACTTGCAGGGTGAGGCAAGCGACTTCGACCCGATGCGCGTTGAGGGGATGAGCAATCCGAACTCATTCCTGCGCCGCATGGGGCTGACAGAGGAAGAGTACACCCGGCGCGCCAACGCAGGCGAGCCGACCTTCAACGGCAAGTATTTCATCAAGGACAGCACGGGCTACGGTATAGCGCAGTGGACGTACTGGGGCAGAAAAAAGAATCTTCTGGACTTCGCAAAGTCGCGCGGCGCGTCCGTAGGTGACCTTGACACGCAGATAGCGTTCATGCTCAAGGAGATGCAGACGCATTACACCCGGACGTGGAAAATACTCACCACCACGGACAGCATAGCGGCGGCTGTGAAGATATGCGTGACAGAGTATGAGAAATCTGCCAACCAGAGCAGCGCGATTGAGAAGCGCACGCGGTGTGCGAATGCATGGGCAGAGCTCATCTCTGAGGGCGGCACGACTGAGCCGGAAACCCCGACTGCACCCGCCGCGCCGGAGACTGACGTATTTGACCGGCGGGAGCTCATAGCTCTCGCTGAGTCCGAAGTCGGGTACATAGAGAAGCGCAACGCGCTGCTTCTGGATGAGAAGCTGGCGAACGGCGGTTCTGCCAACTACACGAAGTATGCACGCGACCTTGACGCGATAGGCAATTTCTACAACGGCAAGAAGCAGGGACACGCATGGTGCGAGGTGTTCGTTGACTGGCTCTTCGTCAAGAGCTTCGGTGTTGATAACGCTCTCAAGCTGCTCTGCACCAAGCGAGGGAGCAGCGGCGCTGGCTGCACGTATTCCCTCAACTACTTCATCGCCGCCGGAAGATTCCACAAGCGCGGAGAGAGACCTGAGCCAGGCGACCAGATATTCTTCGGGAACGTCGGCAACAGCAACCATACCGGGCTTGTGTACAAGGTGGATGACACGACGGTGTACACCATAGAGGGCAATACGTCCGATGCGTTCGGCGTCATATCGAACGGCGGCTGCGTGTGCAAGAAGTCCTATCCGCTTAACTACTCAAGAATAGCCGGGTACGGCAGACCGGCGTACAACGACGGCTATGCCGGTGCGACCGTGGAGGACAAGCCCACCACGTCCGAAACACCGAAGCCCGAAACACCGAAGCCCGAAACACCTAAGCCCACAGCGAGCACCTGCACCGTCAAGCTGCCGGAGCTTTCCTCGGGCAGTACAGGCGCGGCAGTGGCGGCGCTTCAGGCGGCGCTGACATACCTGAAATACGACGTCAAGGGCATCGACGGAGACTTCGGCATTAAAACAAGGACGATGCTGATGGCGTTTCAAGCAGAGCACGGACTCGATGCGGACGGCATCTGCGGCGCTCAGTCATGGACGGCGCTGATGGGGAGGTGAGGCGATGGATGAGGCTATCAACCTCACGAAGTTGGAAGAGCACTGCAAGAGCAACTCTCACCGGATAGATGAGTTAGAGAGACGACAGAGTAATCTCGACAAGCTTGCGACCACCATGTCGGTCATGGCGAACGAGCTGGAGCACATCAAGAGTGACGTGGGCGAGACGAAGAACAATGTCAGGATGCTCACGGAAAAGCCCGGCAGACGCTGGGATGCAATCGTGGACAAGTTCATATGGCTGGCGGTGTCAGGCGGCATAGGCTACCTGCTGGCGGCTATTGGGCTTGAATAAATTTTATGAGGTGACAAAGATGAAAGACTGGCTTATCCGAGCAATCAAGACCTTTGTGCAGGCGTTCTTCGGCGTACTCATTCCGGAGGTATGCGTGCTGCTGAACGGTGGTTTCGTGGACTGGCCGACCGCATGGATAGCCCTTGCACCGGCAGTAGCCGCAGGGCTTAGCGCAGCCATCTCCGCAGTATGGAACATCATACAGGAGCATCTGAAAGCGGACAGAGTATAAAGTAATTTGAGACGCGGAGTTGTGGGAGTACCCGCAGCTCCGCATTTTTTATTAGGAGTGTGATTTATAAATGGCATTAGGAGCAAGCGGCAGTTCCAGATATACAGGCTCTTCTTCGTCCGGTCGGGGCGGCACTACTCTGACTACATCGAGCTCCGGTCGTCAGTACGGCAGTCACGGCGGCAGCTTCGGCGGCAGCAGCTCTGGCTCTATTGGCCGTATCGACGCAGTGACCGGCGCACCAGCGAACCCGCCCGGTAAGGCGAACAATACCTCGCCAAGCTACGGCAGCAACTCTGGCGGTTCAGGTAGCTCTGGCGGTTCAGGTGGGTCTAAGGGCAACAGCGGCGGCAGTTCCGGCGGTTCCCATTACGACCCCAACTACGGCCTCGGAGAGACCGGGATGCCGAGCGGCAGCGCAGGCTGGGGCGGCGGAGGAGGCGGAGGCGGCTCTTCCACGCCCGCACAGTCTCAGACCCCGGCAAGCAGCGAGAAGGTATACGACTTGGACACGAAAGCGCCAAAGCCCTATGAGCTTCCCGACCTGCCCGACCCCAACCCGGAGAGGCTGGAACACGTTGATACCAAGGACATGGAGAACATGCTCCAGCAAATCAGCGACAGTCAGAAAGAGCAGTCGCAGAACAAAATCGACTACAACGTCAAGCAGGGCATCGACAACCTCAACCGCGCAATGGAGGACGCCGCACCGCAGTACCAGACTGAGCGTAACCAGATAGCGGCAGATGAGGCGACGGCACTGGATAATCAGGCGCTGTACGCGGAAGCGCGTGGCGACCGTGGCGGTATCGGTGAAGCGCAGTACGCATCCATCCAGAACAACGCGGCGCAGAACCGTCTTTCCGTCAATCAGGCGCAGACCAAACTGGCTACCGATACGGCGCGACAGGTGGAAGACCTGCGTGCGCAGGGCGAGTTCCAGAAAGCGGACGAGCTGCTGACCATCACGCAGAACTACCTCTCTCAGCTCATGGATTTGAAGCAGTGGGCGACAGAGACGAACCTCAGTGTGGACGAGTTCAACTCCAAGCTCCAGCAGTGGGTGGACGAGTTCAAGATGTCCGCGCAGCAGTACCTCACCAACACCGAGCTTTCCGCCGCAGGACTGACCGGCATGTTCGCTGACGGCACGCGCACGAACGCCGCGCAGAACGAACTCATCAACGCGCTTGCTACGTCCGGTAATGCCCTGCTCAACGCGGGCATAATGCCGACCCAGCAGCAGTTGAACGCGATGGGCATGACCGAGGCACAGGCTCAGCTCTTCCTTGCGAGGAAAGGATTCTAATAGGAGGGATATTTGCTTATGGCAAACATAGCCAATATCTTCAAGAAAATCTCGGACTTCTTCAATGACGGCGAATTGCAGAACGCGCAGAAGTTGAGCGGCAGTCTGGCTGACCGCAAGAATGGTTCGTCCGGGGGCTCAAACTATTCGTTTGTCCCGAAGACTAACAAGTCCAGCGGCGGCTCATCCGGCTCGTCGTTCGCTTCATCTAGGAACACCAGCACGTCTAGGAGCGGCTCATCCGGCTCGTCGTTCGTTTCATCGAGGAATACCGGCAAACCCACTGGCAACGCATCGGTGTTCACCCGTAACACCAGCTCAAGCAGTTCGGGCTACAGCGTACCGAAGACCGGGTCTTCCTCTTCATCATCAGGGTTTATGTTCAAGCGCTCGACAGAGAACACGACATCAAAGCCGCAGGAAGTCCGACTCATAAACCCGGCGACCGGTAAGACCAACGTGCGGTCAACCGTTGACAACAGCGTCAGGCGTTCAGCAGAGAGCACGACGTCGAAGCCGCAGGAGGTTCGTCTCATAGACCCGACAACCGGCAAGACCAACTTGCGGTCAACCGTTGACAACAGTCTCAGCGGTATGACGGCGAAGAGGAGTACGACCAGTACGCAGTCGGGCGGCGGCATGATGAAGAGCAACGAGAAGCGTAAGCAGCAGACGTCCAGCGACACTCTTCGGAACGCAAGCAGCCGAAGCCATGTAGCACTAGACCCGACCGACCGCACCTATCTCACGGAGCGCGGCAAATATATAGACCGCCTTAACCGGCTTGACCTAAGCACCGACGAAGGTAAGTCCGGGTACGACCAGATGGTCAAGGAGCTCAGCAACAGGATAGACGAGCAGGACGATGACTCGACCCTGACCGCGCTCAAGTGGGTCAAAGCCGACGTCGAGAAGGCGGCGCGGCAGGCAGTCGTTGGGAACGCCAAGCGCAAAAACTATGAGCTGCGGCGGCAGGCGGACGAGTTTATCAACACCACATTCTCCGGGATAATCGAGTCCCCGGACTATGAGCAGAAAGCCCAAGAGGGTATCAAGGAAGCCGAGAGCACTTTCGGTGCGAAGGTGTTCGGCAGCAAGACAGAAAACATGACGGAGACTCAGAAGAAGCTGTACGGCTACACCTATGCCACGCAGGGCAAGACTACTGCCAACAAGCTCTTCGAAAGCTTCCTTGAGGACTACACCAACTACGACAAAGCCGTGAGGGACTTCGAGTCCACGGTCTTGAGCGGCGGCGAGTTCGGCACGCTGGAGGAAGGTAAGTTCGAGCGCGGCTTGAAGCTTACCGGGGAGAGCGCAGTCACTGGTCTCGACCAGTGGTGGAGCGGCGCGAAGCAGACTTTCAAAGACACTTCCGTTGATGAGAGCGACGACCTCATAGGCAGCTACTCCACGAACGACGCTGCGGACAACTATATTCGTCGGAGCTACGGCGACCTGCTGGACAGCTCCGAGTTCAAGAAGTATGCCGACTTGGGTCTGACCTATGCCAAGACTACCTCCGCAAACGACTCATGGTACAAGGAGAACGTCGCAGACGCCTCCGAGTTGCAGCAGAAGCTGTACGGCTACGTACTCGCCGGGTACGGTGAAGAAGCCGCGAAGCAGACGATGGAAGGCATCAACAGCTGGAAGCAGTCGGTGAAGGATGCGGTCAAGGGTGACGGAGCGATGGCATCGTCTGCGCAGTCACAGGAGGGCGCGATGTACCGCGAGTACCTCGGGCTGACCGGCGCATCTGCGCCGGGCATCAACGCGACCTCGGACGAGGATACGACTGTAGCGCAGGTCATGTGGGACTTGGGCGTCACGACGGCGAATCAAGTACCGCAGTGGGCGGCAGTTCTCGCGGGCACAGCCTTGGGCGGCCCTGTACTTGGGCGTGTGCTTGGCGCAGCGGTAATGAGCACCGGCGTATACGGCAACAGCTACAACCAGTCCATCAAGGAAGGTCACTCTGAGAAGCAGGCTGCCGTGTATGCAGCGACTCAGGCCGCCATGGAGGGCGGCGTTAGTATACTGCTCGACGGTTTCGGCAAGACCGCCGGTGTGCTGACCACTAAAGTAATCGGCACTGATGCGCTGCAAAACATAGCCAGCCCGTGGGTAAGGGCGTTTGCCGACCTCGGTATCCGCGCAATGAGCGAAGGTACAGAGGAGTACATACAGGAAGTCGCCGACCCCATCATCCGCAACATCGTGCTGGATGAGAACAACGACTTCAACCTGATGTCGGACGAGGCGAAGTACTCCTTCATACTCGGCGCGCTGTCGGCAGGGCTGATGGATGCGGTCAACCTCAACGTGAACGTCAAGAGCAACGTCACGGCGGAACGGCTTGGCAATGCGCTGAACACAGTGGGCGCGGACAGCAAGCTGGTAGATACCATTCTCAATAATCCCATCGAGGCGGACGAATCCCTCGGCGTTACCAAAGGGCAGATTAAGCATTACACCGTAGCCAAGTCCATAGCAGAGGGCATAAAGTCCGGCACGATAAAGGCAACCGACATGAACGTCGGCAAGATGACGCAGCTCTACGGAGAGGCAGGCGGCGACCTTAGCTTCTTGACAGACCCTGCCACCGTGTCGTATAATAAGAACCAGTTAAGCGCGGATGACTTGGAGGCGGGCGCGAAGGCACGTCTCGTGCAGCTCAACTCCGACACCAAGAACGCTAACGCTATCGTGAGGATAGCCACCGGCGAGCAGGTGACCAACGAGGAGCAGGCGGCAGTTGATGCAGACCCGCAGGCGCAGACCGTACTGACGGAGCTGCAAGGCGAGCTGGACATGTCCAACACCAAGAACGCGCTGAGCATGGCGGCTACGGCTTCCACACTAAGAAGCACATCGAGCAAGGCGTATCAGGCAATCGTCGCCAACAACAGCGACAAGGCTGTGACCAACCCCACGTCGCAGGCGATGATGCAGCTGGGCATGAAGTACAGCGTCGCCACGCAGCAGTCCGCAGTCATCAACAAGGTTCTGGACGGACAGAGCATCACAGACAAAGAGGCTGGTGCTGTCATCGTCAAGAGCCCCATCGTTCGCAAGGTCGTCGCTGACAGGCTCGGCATCGAGCTGAGCGAGAGCAGTACCACGGCGGATGTGATGGCAGCATTCAACAGCAAGGCGGCGGAGATGGCGACCATCGCCGCGCAGCAGAAGGCGCTGAAGCAGACCGCGAAGGTCACAGCCGAGGCGCAGCAGCAGACCGCAGCGGAGAAAGCTGCGGCCATATTCAGGAGGAATGACAATGAAGGTACAGCCGAAAGCGCACCAGTCCAGTCAGTCGGAGCAGCCGACGCCGCAGTGGATGCTGGACGACCCAGAGCTGGCGGAGATATTCAAGGACTCACGGGAGCTTACCCCGGAGGAAGAGAAGCGGGAACAGGAAGCGGAAGACCTCTTGGGCTCGATAGGTCTTCCGTGCCTAGACGAGTTTTAAGCGAATCACAGATAATACCCGCCGAAAGCCTTACCGACGAGCAGCGCGAAACCAAACGTGTGCTTGCGGAAAAGGGTTTCGGCAATATTACATTCTTCAATGGAAACGATACCGGTTATGCAGGGCGTGCTTTTTTCAACCCGGACACTCAGACCTACGACGTAGAGGTACGCGCGGATGGTCAATACTCAGTAGAGCAGTATGCAGAGCATGAGGGTGTACACCTGTGGCTTGATGCTATCATAGGTAGGTTCAACCCCGATGGGCGCAAAGCCTCGTTCCTGAATTATGCGACGAGGATGGTCTTCGGTTCTGACGTTGATGCAGTTTTCAACGACTACCTCGACCAGTACCGCCGCATGTACGCCTCCGTCAGTGAAGAGCGCTTGCCCGCGCTCATCCGTGAGGAGATGCTTGCAGACGCATACGCAGGTATGGCCAAGTTCGGCAGAGACTACACCGAATACACCGAGAAGGTGCATGACCTCTTCACTGAGTATGAGATTGAGGCGCTCGCCAAGGGCGACCTGAATAGCCGACTCGCCAAAGCAGGGCTTATCAACCCGTTGTTCTACGAACGCATGGGTTACAGCCTTGAGGCAGACGATTCCGTGTTCGCCATCGACGAATCCGTCGAGAAGCGCACGTCCAAGCTCATAGAGGTACTGGAGAACGACAATGCCAAAAACGCGCCGTGGAACCAGAACGGCGACGGCAAGGTAATGAACGTGCGCAAGTTCCTTGAGCGCTACGGCGTGAGCCGGGAGGAGATGCGCTGGCTCCAGCTCGACAAGGCGCTGGAGGGCAAGGACAGAATCAACCGCTATGAGCTTATAGACCTGATGCGTGCGAACATGCTGGAGATAAAGGTAAGCGAGCGGAGCGGCGCGGATTTGCACCAGTCCGGCTACACCCTCCCCGGCGGGGAGAACCAGCGGGAGCTGCTGTTCATCCTGCCCGGCGAGGAGTACACCAATCAGTCCATCGACATCCACTGGGAAGGCACAGCCAAGAACGTACTCGCCCATGCGAGAGTGGACGACAGGACTATCGGCGAAGACCGTACTCTCTATGTTGACGAGATACAGTCCGACTGGCACAACGAGGGCAGCAAGACTGGCTACCTCAGCGACGACAGGGAGACGCTGGAGAAGAAGCAGCACAAGCACTACGCTGACGAGCTGGCGCAGATTTTTGAGCACCAGCATCATGAGAAGCTTGAGCTTGACCCGGACAGCAATGAGTCTGTGTCCGCGCAGACGATGGCGAAGCTGACCGAGGTGTACAACAAGCAGGGCAAGAGCATCTACCTTGCTCTTGCCGACCCCACGCTTGCGCTCGCGCGAAAGGTGGACAACATCGAAAACAGAGGGCCTTACCGCGCCACGACCCCGGACGCGCCGTTCGAGACCAACTATGCGGAGTTCGTCATGAAGAGCCTCATCAAGCGGGCTATCGACGACGGCTACGATATGCTGGCGTGGTCGAGCGCCGCCATCCAGTCCGAGCGCTGGAGCGTGGATTACCAGAGCGCCTACGAGAACATGTACAACAAGCAGCTCGTCGGCTTCATGGGCAAGTTCGGAAAGCAGTTCGGCATTCCCGTCGTACTGAAAAACATAGAGGTGACACCCGGCACGGTCAGCCGGAACAAGGTCACAGACCAGACTCCTGCTTCAAAGGAATATCCTATCTGGACGTTCAAGCTGAACGACCGGATAAGGGATAGCCTTGAAGGTAAGGAGTTTTCTTTGTTCGCCGTGGACGAGAACGACGGCATGGACGCGCAGGCTGTGCATGAGAGCCACAGAGCGGAATTCCGTCTTAACCCCGGTGAGGACTACTCTGAATACTTCTACTCCCCGCTGGTGCGCTTCATCAACAACAGACCTAAGAACTCCAAGACCGGACGTATCACAGTAGGCAACGCAGACCAGCTTGTGAAGGCCGCGCTCAACGCAGGGGTCAAGCAGGACGAGGTGACGTTCTCCGGGCTGCGTGAGTTCCTGTCCGGGCGCAAGGACTTCTCCCCTGAGGAGTTCAGCGAGTGGTACTGGGACTCTCAGGCGGCGTTGGAGACGTGGAAGCGCGAGGGCGCAGATGCGCCGTGGGGCGAGTACACCTATCGTGGTGACAGCAACTACCACACGATAGAGCTTGTACTGCCTCACTACAAGGGCTACACCACGCCTGACTTGAAAGTCCATTTCAAAGGAGACCGGGATGTTGCCGCGCATGCGCGTATAGCCTACCAGTCTACCAACAACGGCGAGGCTACCGTCCACATCGAAGAAGCGCAGTCCGACTTGGCGAACGCCGGGCATAAGGAGAGCGAGACCTTCGATGCTCCGCTGCGCAAGACCTACCCCGAGCGCATAATGAAGCAGGCTATCGCTGAGGCGTTAGAGAACGGCTTCGACTACGTGACGTGGACACCGGCTATCGCGCAGTCTGTACGGTGGTCGTTCGACTACAACGGTGCATACCGCAATACCTATGACATCGCTCTGGTAAAGGCTGCGAAGAAATTCGGCACTGTCAGCGAGGGGCGGCTGGGTAATTTTGTTGGACGAGACGACGGCTTCTACGGCGGCGTGGTAGCAGAAGCTTCGCTCCGCGTCGGGTTCGACAAGTTCAAGACCGTCGGGCTGCATGGCGATGCGGAGGACGAGTTCTTCCAGCGGGTGTCGGAGCTTACCGGTACTGGAGTAGGACAGCTGGAAGACCTCGGCGCTGACGTGGTATACGATACCGTCGTTGACTACTGGCTTAGCAGCTACGACGACATGGATAGGCCGCTCACCCCGGAGGAGGAAGACCGGTACGACGAGCTTAAATCGCTGGAGGCACTCTTCTACTCCGAATCATACGTAGAGCCCATAGACGCGCTCGGCATCGACCCCATCATACTGGAGAAATTGCAGTATCCCGACGAGTACGAGTGGACGCGGGAAGAAGCTGCGGAGGCGCTGAGAGCTGTCGCAAGCGTCTACAACGACGGCGACATCCCGAGGACTGAAGAATCTACCGACACCGTGGACGACCACACCGTGGACATCCTCAACTACTACGCAGATGCGTTGGAAAACGGAGGCGACCCCGTGTGGATACTGGCTATCGACAAGGACAAAGTTGCCGACGGCATGAGCCTTTACGCAGTTGACGAGGACATAGAGGAACTCATGGGCGTGGACGAGAACAGCATCGAGGCACGCAATGCCAGAGAGGCTATCGCCTACGAGGAGGGCTTCTCCGCCGACGACGTTACGCTTGACGAGGACGCCCACTGGGATGAGATACTGAACAAGCTGGGCGGCATGAGCGCCAGCGAACAGGCGGCAGTTTGGGCTAACTACCTTGATTACCAGAATCGCAGCACCAACAAAGTAAAACCGGACAAGCGCACGAAGGAGTACCGCGAGGGCTTGGCGGAGGAGAGCGCTGAAGAAAACATTGACGAGGATACCGAGACTGAGACCGACGCCGAGACTAAGGCTGAAACCAGCTTCGACCTTGACGACAAGCGTGTGTTCGAAGAGAACGTAGAGCTGAGCGACGAGGCGTACAACCGCGCATGGGCTAACTACGAGAAACGCACTAAGAACGAGCCTTCCCCCTCTCGAAGAAAAACTCCTGCTCTGAAGCTGGATACGAAACCCGCCGAGGAGAAGCGGACAACCACGGAAGAGAAGCCTACGGTTGAGGAGAAACCAGCGGTCGAGGAGAAGCCGGAACGTAGGCGCGAGAAGTCCAAGGCTGATGTGTTCCAGCCAAAAGCGGAAACAACGGAGACGAAGACCGAGGAGAAACCGGCGGCTGAGGAGAAGCCGACAACCGCTGAGAAGAAACCAGCGGTCGAGGAGAAGCCGGAACGTAGACGCAAGAAGTCCAAGGCTGACGTGTTCCAGCCAAAGCAGGAGGCAAAACCGGAGACCGATGAATTGGCTCGGCTTGCGATGTGGGCGCCGGGCGTCAAGACAGCGGAGGCTATAAGAACATCGCCTCGCGCCAACGTGTTCCAGCCCAAGCAGGAGACGGAGACTGCGGAAGCTCCGGCAGAGACCAAAGCTCCTGCGGAGACCAAAGCTCCGGCGGCAAAGCCTGAGCCCCGCGCCGATGTGTTCCAGCCCAAGCAGGAGACGACGCCGGTAGAAACCGAAGCCACAACGGAGACGCCCGCGCTTACGGTCAAAGCCTCCAAGAAGGTAGGACGCTGGATGGAGAGGCTGGCAAAAGCTGAGTCTGGCGCAATCAACCGTCGCGCACTCAACCGTAACACCTTCAACATCATGCTCTTCAATCCCGATGGCACTCAGACACGGTATGATGATATAAGTCCGTCTATGCTCCAGAAGATATTCGGGAGACAGAAGATGAATGAAATCACCAGACTGGCGAACCAGAACATCGGCGATAACACGTGGAGCTTTTTCTCCAACGTGAAGGAGCAGCCTGTGGTCGAGGAGAAAGCCGAGACCCCGCGCGAGATGGATACCTACGGGCGCAAGGTCGCGCCCAAGCTTGCGGAGTACATGAAGGACAGCAAAGCGCGTGATGGCAAGACCGGCACGCTTATCCCTGTTTACAGACTGGCTCCTGCCGCTGGTGTGCGCAACGCCAAGATACCCGGCAAGGCAACGTGGTGGACGGACAAGCCCGCTGTTGCCAACACCCACCGTGGTCTCAGCGGAGCGGAAGCATATGGACAGGAAGGCAAGCGCATAGGCAGACGCATCGCCGCAATCAACTCGCAGCTTGAGGACGCGACCGGCGACAAAGCCAAGAATCTCAGGAGAGAGCTGGCACGTGCTGAGCGCAAGTTGCGTGAGTACACCAACGGCGTTACCCGTCTTGACCCATACCGTGAGGCGTTCACCAAAGCCAAGGACAGCGACATCATCAATGGCATGGCGCTGCTTGAAGGCTACGTGAATATAACGAAGCCGCTTAGGATAGACGCTAACGGCAAGGGTTCGGACTTCGTAGAAGCCGAGACGCGCAAGGTTCTGTCCGACCCGAAGCTCAAGGCCAAGTACGACGGCATCATCTTCAAGAATGCCAACATGGTAGCCGACGGCGCAACGCTCGGCGGCGAGGCTCTTGACAACAGCACCATCTACGTTACCTTTGAGAACAAGCAGGGCAAGTCCACATACAACACCGCGCCGACGGACAGCGCACTGATGCAGTATGCGCTCGACGAGAACTATGACACGGGCTACACTGAAGGTACTGTTGAAGACCTGGTGATGAGGATGCTCCACGACAAGGACGAGAACCACGCCCTAGCTGCGCTGACGGAGTATTTCTCTCAGCTCATGCAGACAGGCGAAGCCCCGGAGGTGGACGACCCCGCGCGTATGAGCCGGGTGTTCCAGCCGCGAGTGTCCAACACCGAGCAAATCCTCATACGCAACCAGCTTGACAGTCTCATCCGCGAGTACGGTGCGATACCTGCCGGTGAGAAAGCCGCGAGAGATGTACACCTGCCCAAACAGACCGGCGAGGGTGTAAATGTCCGACGCTTCATGCGTACCGCAGCCGAGGCTGAGCAGACGCCAGACCATGCGGTAGACCATATCACGCGCATGGTGCTGACTGACGAGGGCGCGAGCTACGTTCCCATTACGGATAAGGTAGCGCTGAGCTACGCCGACAGGCAGTTCAGGAAGAAAGGCTACGACCGCGTGCTCGGCGAGTGGGACGCGCATGCCGACTTGGAGTACATGCCCAAGAAGCAGGACATCGCGCTGGGCGAGATGCTGTTCAAGGAAGCCGCTAAGGTTGGCGACTACGAGACCGCGATGCGTGTACTGGCAGACGTTGCCGAGATGGGCACCAAAGCCGGTCAGGTAGTACAGGCGATGAGCCTGCTGAAGAAGATGACCCCGCAGGGTCAGCTCTACTACTTCCAGCGCACGGTCGATAGGCTCAACGCGGACAACCGCAAGCGCATAGAGTCCGGCAGGATGGAGCAGCTCATCATCAACCGCGACCTTGCCAAGCGTGTCATGGAAGCCTCCACGCAGGAGGAGCTTGCCGCTGCAATGGACGCGCTGATACAGGACATCGCAGACCAGATACCGGCTACATTCGCGGATAAGTGGAATGCATGGCGTTACCTCGCCATGCTCGGCAACCCCCGTACCCACATCCGCAATATCGTGGGCAACAGCATATTCGTTCCGGCGAAGTTCATGAAAGACCTCATCGCCGCAGGGCTTGAGAACACGTTCATCCCCGACATGTCGCAGAGAACGAAGAGCGTCTCAGGCATCCTCGGTATAGGCGCAGAAAAATACAAGACCTTCGCCAAAGCCGACTTCGAGCTTGTCAAGGAAGAGCTTACCGGCGGCGGCAAGTACAACCAGACTGACGAGATACGTGAGCGCCGTACCATCTTCCGGCTTCGCCCGCTGGAGTGGCTGCGCAAGAAGAACGGCGCATGGCTTGAGAACGAAGACGTGATGTTCCTCAAGAAGCACTACGTCAGCGCTCTGACCTCCTACCTTGTCGCGCAAAAGGCAGACCTCGTCGACCTCCAGACCACACGCGAGGGCGCACGAACCCTGAACGCCGCCAGAGAGTACGCTATCACGGAAGCGCAGAAAGCTACATACCGCGACTATTCTGCGCTGGCGGCAGGGCTTAACAAAATCAAGCGCCTACCCGGCGCGGGTATACTGGCGGAAGGTCTCGTACCGTTTACCAAGACACCGCTCAATGTTCTCAAACGCGGCGTGGAGTATAGCCCCCTCGGTCTGATGAAGACCGTTTCCTACGACCTGTACAAGCTGCGCGAGGGTGACATCACAGCAAACCAGTTCATCGACAACATAGCCGCTGGCATGACCGGCAGCATGATAACCCTGCTGGGTCTGTTCCTCGCAAGCCGTGGGATACTCCGCGGCAGCGGCGACGATGACGATAAACAGGAGGCCTTTGAGAAGCTTCAGGGGTATCAGGATTACTCCATTACGATAGGCGGAGTGAACTACACCATTGACTGGACAGCTCCTGTAGCTATGCCTCTGTTCGTTGGCGCGGAGATGTGGAAGACTCTCGAAGACGGCAAGCTGTCGTTCGGTGACCTCGCTCACCTGACCACCGTTGTCATAGAACCGTTGACCACTCTGTCCATGCTGGATGGTCTGAACTCCGCTCTCAAGGCAAACCGCTACGACGACTACCCGCTCACCTCGATAGCTGTGACGATGGGCTCAAGCTACATCGCTCAGGCTGTCCCTACCCTGTTCGGACAGATTTCCCGGTCGATGGTGGCGGACAGACGCAACACCTACATCGACAAGAACAGTGATGTGCCTGCAACGTTCCAGCGTTGGTGGCAGACAAACGTCGTCGGCAAGACCCCGCTTAACGCAGGACGCACGGCTTACGTGGATGCTTGGGGGCGCAGAGATACCACGGACAACCTCGCGGTACGCCTGTTCGAGAACATGCTCTCCCCCGGCTACAGCAACAAGATTCAGACTACGCCGGTCGATGAAGAGCTTCAGCGTCTAGCTGACAGCCTCGGCACAAGCGTTCTGATTTCCAGCCCGGAGACGAACTTCAGCTTTGAGGGTACGAAGTATAACCTCTCCGCTGAGCAGTACGAGGAGCTGGCAACTGTACGCGGACAGGTTGCTTATGGTATGCTCTCCGACCTCATGAACGACATAGGCTACTCCCAGTTGAGCGATGAGGCAAAGGTGAAAGCCATAGAGAATCTCGTGAGTTACGCCACGTACAGCGCACGTAAGAGCGTCCTGCCCGAGTACGACACCGACCAGAACACGTGGATTGAGAAGTGCGACGGAGACGAAAGCCGCGTCATGTACATGGCCATGATGAAAGCACTGGCAAGCGAGGCGGATATAACCGCGAGCAACAACAGTGACTTCTACAGCCTGATTCTCAACACGCCTTGGCTCAGTACGCCCGACCAGAGCTACATGCTTGCGCAGACGTGGTATCTCAGCGGCAGTTACCTGACCGACTCCGAGCACAGGGGCTATCAGTTCCTGCTCGACAAGGAGCAGCGCGAAGAGGTCAACTACATCTACCGCACGATATTCCCCAACTACTTTGTCGAGATGGTGAGCACCGACGAGTGGTGGTACGCTGAGACTATGGATGAGAAGCTTGCCCTGCTCAAGGAGGTGCGCGACAGCTCCGCTGCTGAGGCTCGCGCAATTGCGCAGATGCTGCTGCGTGACGCAGGCGTGCAGTCTGTGCCGAAGAAGTAAACCCTATAACGCAGAGAGACCCGATGAGTTTATCAGAACTCATCGGGTCTTTTTGTTTGTCCGGCAGACACGTATTTTGTATAAAAAGTTTTCAGAAAAAACTTTTGTATGTGCAACGTCGTGCAACGTAAAACTAGCAAAAACGTTGCAAAAGCGATAAAAAGTTTAGCGCCGATACCGGCGGTTGCGATACCCGCAAACCGTTGAAAACACTAGGTTTTTTGCGGGTGTGGCTGCGCCATGCAGAAAAAGAAAAATATTTTCGTAAAAAATGTTTATGAAAATCCGGAAACCCTTGCACCCCAACGGTTTGCGGGTTTTGACTAAGGGCGAAGTGCAACGTTTGTGCAACGTCATCGCGTTGCACTTTTCACACGAATATTGCACGTGCAACGTCGTGCAACATCAAACCGCCTGAATCTTTCTCTTGGTCTGCTCTATTCTATCCTGCTTGAGATAGTGGGCGTATCGGTCGAGGGTCATGTCCGAGCTGCTGTGACCAGCGCAATACTGCGCTTCTTTGATGTCCAGCCCTGCGTCGGCAATCCAGTTCGTGATGCAGGTGTGCCTCAACTGGTGCGGATGGCATGGAAAACCCAACTCGCCAACCAGCTGCGCCCATTCATAGTATAACGTGCCGCTGGACATGTAACTCCCATCGCGCCCGGGGATGACGTACAAAGAACAGGACTGGGCTTTGTATTCGCTCAACTCCGCCAGTACATGCTGCGGGAGGGGGATGTCTCTATACCCGGCTTCAGTCTTCACGGTATGAACGAGTTCGCCCTGCGGGTTGTTCTCCGTGTAGGAGACGGAGCGCCGCACAGTAAGCATGCCCTTGTCAAAATCTATGTCCGACCACATAAGACCAAGGAGCTCGCCTCTGCGCAGCCCGGCGTTCAGAGCCAGCAGGACGAAGAGATACAGCCGCGTGCCCTTGGCTACCGCCAGCAGTTTTCCTGTCTGCGCTTTTGTCAGAGCGGAGACCTTCTCGGGCTCCTCGCCCGCAGCCTTTATGTTTTTGACGCATGGGTTCTTCGGTATCATGTCGAGGTCTTCCACGGCAACGTCGAATATCGTGCGGGTGGTCTGGATTATCAATCTGCGCGTGCCCTTGGAGAGCTCGTTGTACCCTGACAGCATACGACGGATATGTACAGGCTTTACGTCTATGACCTTGAGCCCGCCCAGCGCGGGTATAATCCACGTATGCACGCGGGTGTCGTAGCCCTTGTACGTCACGTCGCGGACATTGCCCTTCTTGTAATCCTTAAGCCATAGCTCAGATAGCTCTGCCACTGTCATGTTATTGCTGATGTCGAAACCTGCGTCGAGCTGTTTGACAGCTTCCTCTCTTCTCGCTTCTGCCTCCTTTCTTGTAGACCCTCGGAAGTATTTCCTTTTTCCGTTTGGGAGCGTAAGTGTTACAGTGTATGACTTCTTAGCCATTGGTGTCCTCCTTCTGCGTCTGCCGGACGCAAGCAAGGGCGAGGTGAGGCTGCACCTCGCCCTTTAATTATACGTGATATTGTCAAGCCCTAAAAAACCGATTTGGTAAAGACATGTTCCCGACGCGAGTTCGACCGTCTTGTGGTGTACGTGACGCCCTCAAAGGCTTCCAGCTTGGCTTGGAGCTTCCTGACCCGGAGACCTACGGCGCGAGAGTCAACACCCGTCTGCTTTCCGTAGAGCCGCTCGCATTCGTCCAAGAGCTCCGTCGAGGAGCAAACCCACTCGACATCCTCGAGCTCATCGCCGCCGAGGTCTTCTGCTTCCTCGATGTGGTAGAGTATAGTCTTGACCACCGGGTCGTTGTAGAACTCTATCTCATCCCGCTTGTCCTCGACCTCGTCGGCCTCGCCGAGAACGAACCAGCGATACCGCGCCCAGTCCATCTCAATGACAAGCTCATGCTCCTTGACGTCCCTGCCGGTGATGGACATGCGGGTCTCTTTATCGCGGCGCTTGGCACGTGACAGAGTGATGATTGCGTCCGCTGCGCCGGAGATGCCCGTTGAGCCGTTGAGCCTGCTGACGAAGTCTCCGTCGTCCCCACCCTTGTTCAGGTGATGCACAAGCACGACGGCGATGTTATTATCAAGCGCGAACTTGTGCAGCTGTCCAAGCTCGCGGTAATCGTATCCATAAACACCCTCAGTCTTCCCGGCAGTACCGCGTATCTTCTGAAGCGTGTCGATGATAATCATGCCTACACTGCCGGTGGCTTCCGCCATAAGAGCCTTGAGCATGGGCAGCAGCCCATCAGCCAAGGGAGGGGCGTCCTTCACAAGCAGCAGGTTTTCAGCCAGCTCACGGTCGCCGGCAACTTTCAGACTGCGTTCTTTCAAACGGTAGTCGCCGTCCTCCAACGCAAGGTATATGACCCCATTCTTCCGCGTCTCCTGCCCCATGAACTCCGTACCGGTCGCAACAGAGATGGCGAGGTCAAGGCACATCCACGACTTGCCGAACTTCGGAGGAGAAGCAAGGATGGTAATGCCGTTCGGTATCAGCCCCGGCACAACGTAGCAGGGCGGGGCGATGTCACGGCTGCACAGGCTCGCCATGGACTCGCCCGACAGCTTCTGGATTTTCTTCGGCTCTGTCTCTTTCCACTCGCCTAGGTCGTTGAAGTCATCCCACGCATCACGGAGAGACGCAGAGACCGCCTCGCCCGGGGCATAACGCGAGCAGACTGAACGGGCTATGGTGTCAAGCTCGGAAGGCTCAAGCGGTGGGTCGCAGTAGCGTTCGTTATAGCTTGTGAGCATCTCACGTATGCCGCCGTCGTCCAAGCCCTGCCCACGCAGGGAGGCTGCAAAGCTGAACACTGTCTTATTGCGTTGACCTTCTTCGACCGAAAGAGCGCCAAGGCTCTCCGGCGCGGGTTTGGGCGGGGTCGGTTCGGGGGCAGGAAGCTCTCCCTCGAAGTTTTCCATATAGGCGTCAACATCAAACGGTGAGCCGTCCTGCGCATGGAAGATGTAATCGGCATCGAAAGAAACAGACGGCCAGAACATGAGGCGCTCAGGTTGGTCTGTGCTCTCGTCCACGGTATCAGCACCGACTGTGCGGGATAGCTCCTGCGCGATAAGCCTGTACTCATCGGCAGTGACCGGGCGAGACAGTGGGAACAACCAGCGCAGGCGTGGGCTGTCAGGCGTACTTGAGTGGGTGCTGTGGCAGCAGGCGCACAGGGCAGGGTTATCAGCGGTGAAGTGCGCCCAGTCCTGCCAGCTCGCCTCATCGGCGTCGATGGTAACAATGCAGCGGTTCTTCACCGTAGCCTTGCTGCGCCGCCCTCCCTCAAGCTCACCGGCTATGTACCCGCCGACATCCTTGATGTCAGTCCGCTCTTCGTTGCTCATGTCGGCGTACTCGGAGATACTCTCATCCGTTACCACCGGCTCGCGCAGCTTGGCTATGAACTCCGTCCATGATAACGACATAAGCCTGCCTATCGGGTTGCGTCTATTTTTGAATGCATAAATATTCATTCTGTACTACTCCCTGATTCTGAAACCTGTTCCCGCTACACTGAGCAGCGGGAACAGGAAGGTGGATTACTCCGCCTTTTTTGCAGCCGACCTCTTAACCGGGGCAGGCTTCTGCGTCTCGGCGCGGTCGAGTATTGCGCACTGACCGGAAGCTTCGTTGAACCAAGCGCAGGCAATACCCAAGCAGTTCATTTCGGTACGGACGACCGTGGGATGGTTGAATGCCATAGGGCAAAGCTTATCGTACATGTATCTCACCTCCCTTCAGCTGGACGTGCCTGACCTATAAGCTCGTCGAGTGTGACCCCATAATAGATGGCGAGCCAGACAGCCGCATCAAGTCTCGGAATCGCCTCGTCTCGCTCAATGCGACCAAGCTCGTTCGATGATATGCCGACCGCTTTGGCTACCTCAGCTATGGTCTTCTCCTCGCAGAGCCTGTGCTGACGGATGTGCTCTCCCCATGTCGAGGGGGCACGCGAACAATCATACTTCATCGGCGTGTACCTGTTCAGTCGTGACGGCTTCTATCTCGCCGCCGCAGGCAGCGTAACCGGCGAGGTCTATCCAGTTGTCCGCCTTCGCGTTGCCGGATGCGATACGCGCTATCTTGAGCAGAGCGAGCATCGCGGCTACATCCTTAGCGGTGAAAAAGCCGCCGCGCAGATAAGCGTTCCAGAGCTGGGCGATGGTGTTGAAGTTGTTCTCGGGAGAGCCGTAGTCCTGCTCGCGCTCGCCACACACGCACGCCTTAGCTCTGTCAAGAATCTCCGGTCTCGTTATTTTGGTTGTCTTCATTTTGAATCTCCTCCCATTTGATGCGCGCCTCAGCTAAGGCACGCCCATGAATTCTGTACATGTGTCGTTCCGAGTAACAGCAGCGGTCTGCCTGCATCGCATGCAGAACTTGCGGCCAGCTTAACCCCTCACAGTAACGGAGGTAAAGCACCTCACGGTTATCTTCCCCGGGAATCGTAGCGACGAAGGCAGAAACCTGTGCCTCTACGCATTCCGCTTTCACAAGCTTGCGCTGGTACTCCCGGCTGAGGTCTGCCAGCGTTACGAGTGCTGCGTCTCTATCCGTACTCCCCCCGCCCGGCGCGAGCGAGTAGGTAGGAGTAATGCGTTCTATCTGTGCAGTAAGCCGTTCTATCTTACGGCGAAGTGTACAAGCGTCCACGTGCGCCTTTGAAGCAGACTGGAGAAAATCTCTTGCCGGGTCAGGCTTGTTGCTTCCCATGTTCATCACCCCTTTTCCCCGCAGGGCTGACCGCCCTATCGTCGATGTAAATATCCGCACTGACCTTGCGGGAGTCGCCGCCGTAGAGCGCGATACGCTCCGGCACATTCCTATTAACAGCGTCAAAATATAATCCGTACCCTGCGCACCACAGCACAGCCGCCGCCTGCGCCTCGCCCTCGCGGCAAGTCCAGAGGATAAGACCGATGCCCTCCTGCCGCGCAAGCTTCAGCTGCTCTATAAGCCTAGTGTTCGGTGCACCTATCTCAGGCCAAGCGTTCGTACAGAGAGTGCCGTCGAAGTCCACCGCGTACACAGGTCTGAATTTTTCCGTCATAGCTCCTCCTTGATATACCCCTTGAGCGCGTCAAGCAGGCTGCGCTGGGTAGCGTCTTTATTGCGCAGAGCGGCGAGAACACGGGAGTCTACTGTTCCGTCGCACACAATGTGATGCACGATAACACCATGCTCCTGCCCTTGCCTGTACAACCGCGCATTCGCCTGTGAGTATAGCTCCAAGCTCCACGGCAAGCCGAACCAGACAATGATGTGTCCGCCGTCTTGCAGGTTGAGCCCGTATGAGGCGGATGCCGGATGGCAGAGCAGCATGGGTATCTTACCGGCGTTCCAATCGGAGATGTCGTTGGAATCGTTGAGCATACGCGCGGCGGGAAACCGCTCTATGATGCGCTGCGCATCATGCTTGTAGGAGTAGAACACAAGCAGAGGCTGACCTTGCGCCACGTCGCAGATGGACTCCAGCGCCTCAAGCTTACGGTCGTGCAGTTGGAAAATGCCGCCGTCACTGTCGTACACAGCGCCGTTCGCCATCTGCAAAAGCTTGTTCGACACAACCGCAGCGGTGTCGCCGACGATGGCAGAGTCCATGTCCTCCACAGTGGAGAGCTTCTGCTCCAGTAAGGGCAGTACCTTATCAGCGGCAAAACGGTCATACACCTTACGCTCGTCGGCATCCATCCGCACGAGCACCTCGTTGTACGTGATAGGCGGCAGCGTCAGCCAGTCCTCCTTGCTCATGGACAAACAGGTCTTGGCAAGCCGTGCGTCTATGCGTGCTTTCGCACCAGACCTGAGCTTCCACTCATAGACAATGTGACCCTTACGCGCACCGGGGTAAAAGTAGGTATCTCTGTATGAGGTGAGGGTCTTGCCCAACGCCTCGCCTTGGTCGATAAGGTACATCTGCGCCCACAAGTCCATGTATCCATTAGCCGCCGGTGTGCCGGTAAGCCCAATGACACGGGTACAGAAACGGATAACGCGCTTGAGAGACCGCCAACGCTTAGCCTGCGCGGACTTGAAAGAGCTGAGCTCGTCAATAACCACGGTGTCAAAGCACCAGTCGGAGCCGAGATACTCTACTAGCCACTGCACATTCTCACGGTTGATTATGTACACGTCAGCCTGTGTATGAAGTGCGGCTTCCCTCTGCTTGCTTGTTCCAAGAACCTTGCTTATGGTCAGGCTCTGCAAGTGATTCCACTTATCCTTCTCGCGCGACCACGTGTCCTCGGCTACGCGCTTGGGCGCTATGACCAGAACCTTGTTCACGGCGAAGTCGTTAAGCAGATGCTGTATAGCTGTCAGCGTGATTACGGTCTTACTAACCCAAGCCCATATCCAGAAACAGCGCAACGCGCGGCTGATGTATGACTGCATCTATAACGCGCTGCTGGTACTCGTGCGGTATGAACTCCATCCAACTCACCTCCTCTTGCCTGTGGCGGTCTTGTATTGGTCTTCTAGTCTTTGCTTGCGAACCTTGCGCTTAGCCCTGCGCTGGTCACGTTCCTCCCAGAAACGGTGCTCGTGACGGATAAGATAGCTGCACTGCTTCCGGAGGCACTCCCGAGTTTTAAGCTGATGTGGGGTCAAGGATAGGAAATGCTTACAGCAGAAAGCGCAGGTGTTATCCGACGTGCTGCCGTACAACGTTCTGTACCTCTTGCCGTCAGCCATCCTGCTCAGCCTCCATGAGCCGGTCGTGCGCCCACTTCCTATCCCGCCACTCTTTCGCGCGGCGCTTGGCTTCCTCTGCGGGAACAGGCTTAGGTACGCCGTGCTTGCAGAAGTCGTCCGGAGCCATTATCGCGCCGTAAAACCGTGGAAGCATGCAGCCAATAAATGGGTGTCCGTTGTCGCCCGCCGCGCCGTAGGCGCAGTTCTTGCAGAGCACGACCTCCGCTGTGACCTTCAGCTCATCTGTCCAATCCTGCGGACGCTCCTGCTTGAGCCAGTCAATCCAGCACTTCTCGCAAGACCCTGTCAAGGTGCAGTGTGCAGGGTCAAGCGCGTGCATGAGGTTGACCGGAGGACAGCCTAGATTCCCAGCGAGGCGTGTGCGTATATACCACGCGAGCTGGGTGGGCGTACACCTCTTCAGGTACTCAAAGTTCGTCATGCTCCACCCTCCGTTTCAAGCGCTTACGCTCATCCTCGAGCTTGTTGATAAGCTGCTGCTGCTCAATGCACTTCGTGGTAAGACTAGCCACAAGCTGCTTGAGCTTGACAATCTGTTCTGCCTCTTTCATAGTCTTCTCCTTCCTCACACGCCCGCGTCCTCTGTTGCAACGCGGATGATGCCAGCGTTCACTATCATTCGTTCACAGATTTTACAGGGCTTGACTCTGTTGGGCGGCAGCTCTGCGCCGTTCTCAAAACCCACAAGATACATGGTCGAGCCCAGCATCTCACGCCGCGCCGCAGAGATTATCGCGTTCTGCTCGGCGTGTACGGCGAGGCAGCTCTCATACTGCTCACCGTGTGGGATGTTGTTCTCCTCACGCCAGCAGTGACCAACGTCGCAGCAGTTAGGCGTATGCCGTGCAGCGCCGTTGTAACCGGTGGAAACTATCTCATCGTTATGCACGATGACCGCGCCGTACTGGCGGCGGAGACATGTGCTGCGCTGAGCGACAGCGCGGGCAATGTCAAGGTAATACTCATCCTTGGAGATGCGCATCTACTCATCCTCCCAAAAATCTTCATCCTCATCCTCCGCGTGAAAAGCATTGTACATAGCTGCGTACACGGTATAGCCGACAACGATAGCTGCCAGCAGACCCACCGCCAATACACACTGACGCGCAACACCCAGCGCCCCGACCCAGTTAATGATTGCGTCCATGCAGGTCGCCTCCTTTATAAGTTAATAATCCGGTTGTCCTATTCGCTTGTACTCGTCCAGCCAATCGCCTATGCAGTCGCCGTAGTCGCAGACCGTCTCGCCGGTCGGCAGCTCGTAGTACACATCGCCAACATATATGAGCGCCCCACACACGTCGCAGGTACAGGCGACATTGAAGTCTTGCTTTTGTTCTTCCGTAAACATACGCTCAGTCCTTCATATAATAATTACACTCGTAGCCGTCGCCGCGCAGAGGCAGACCCTCCGCCCACGGGAGACTGCGACCCATGACCGCGCACACGTCCTCAACACTCCTGCCGTTGACAGGCTCAGTGATGATGACCTCGTCGTGCACATGGGCGCGGATGTCGAAGCCTGCGTCGTTGAGCGCGAGCATGGATTCCTTGAGACAGTCACGGGCGGTGGCCTGCACGCAGTTATGCACGATTAAAAGGTCGCTGCCCATAACAACAAATCTGTGCTGCTCTCCGGCATTCATCAGGTCGTAAACTTCCGAGACACGTCGGGCGCGCTGAACAACTGCTCCCCCGTTACTCCGTGGTCGAGCCTGTATAACAGGGTGGTGTAGTTGATTCTCGTTAACTCCGCAACTTCTTTTACCGGCCTCGACTCTCCTGCGTACTCGCACAGCAGAGAGTTTCTTCGATAATTTTTCCAAGCGGGATGATTCAGATTCGAGCAACGCTGAACCATGGAATTCCACACTGCGAACGCCGGATGCCCCGACATTCCGTGAGTCTGGTGAGACTCGGATATGAAGCGTCTCCTTTGACAGCCGCAAGAAGCCCGCGAACCTCGCTTTGCCCACTTCCGTAAGTCTCGTATATCTATCACACCAGTGCTGCCGCAAGAGCAGGAATAGTTCCACAAAACTCTTCCGTGCGAGTCCCGTTTGGACGACTGTCCAGTAATCGTCAGGTAGCCGTACCCGAACCCAGTCCAGTCCGTTGCACGTCTCGGCATTCTTCCACCCCTCCATAGTCAATACTTTATGGTCGCGTGTCATCCACACCCCGCGCACCTCTATGCACGGCTGGATGCCTTTGTGAACTAACCCTTCGTGCTCGACCCACTGCTCGCCATCCCACAGCAAGTCTGACCGCTGCACTTGTTCTATCGGTATGAAGCCTCTGTCCGTAAGCACCGGTGTTCCTTTGGCCAGACAGTTCTCCACGAGCTTGCCGCCCCACGTCTCTATGCGCGTCCACTTGCGGGTCGTCTGCTCCATGCCCATATAGGTGAGAGACTTGCCGGGCTTGCGCCCACTCTCGGCATACTGCATCCCCCAATAAGCGATGCGCCTGCCGGAGGGCAGGGTCATCCACATTACGCCATCCTCATACTCGAAGAGTATGCTGCCCATCACAGACATGACCGGCTCTTTACGAACGACGCAGCGGATAGCTGCTTTCTCTATGGACTTCCACAACGCGCAGATGCGCGGACTGGCGGAACGCCAGAGGTCTACGGTCTCAACCATTTCCTCCTCGGTCATGGACTTGTCCGCGCCGAAAGCCTTGAGCGCGTTGACGCCGCCACCATAGCCGAGAGCGAGTTCCGCAATCTTGCCCTTCTGACGGAGGTGTCCGTTTTCACCGTGCTTGACCACGGGTACTTTGAACATCTGCGAGGCAGACGCACAGTAGATGTCGCCGCCGTTCTCGAAGACCTTGAGCCGCCAGTCCTCTTTGGCAATCCACGCAATGACACGCGCCTCAATGGCGGAGTAGTCTGCAACGATGAAGCGGTGTCCGCTCTCGGGGATGAACGCTGTACGGATAAGCTCTGACAGAGTGGAAGATACGTCGGGGTATACGGCGTCGAAGGTCTCCTCATCGCCCGCCCATACAAGCCAACGTGCTGAGTCAAGGTCGGTCATATGGTTCTGCGGGAGATTCTGTAGCTGAACAAGCCGCCCTGCCCAGCGTCCTGTACGCCCAGCACCGGCAAACTGAAAGCAGCCGTGCACGTGTTCGTCTTCGCATACAGAGCGAGTGATGGCTTCGTACTTCTTCGTGGAGCTCTTGCTGAACTCAGAGCGCAGCGCCATGAACTTCTTGGCATCGCCGTCAGGAAGCTGCGCCACAACGTCGGCGATGACCTTCTTGTTGAGCGAGGGAACTGTCAGCCCCTCCTGCTCCTCCAGCCAAAGCTTGACCTGTGCGGTACTGTTGGGGTTGACAAGCCCGGACAGCTCCGTTGCCTGTGCGAGAAGACCGGCTTTGTAATCGTCGCCTATGCGGATGGCGTTCTCTGCAAGCATACGGTCTACGCGAATCCCCCTGTCGTTTATCTGCTGGTCAAGACACCAGAGTCTGTGCTCAGAGCGAGACGGTCGCCACTTGATGAGTTGATTACAAATAGTAATCTCAGCCTCGACATCACGGGTGTTATACTCCTTGTATAATTTCCAGTTCTCCGGGTCATGCTCGGGCAGGTTACGTGTACGCATGCCGTTCTTCTTCGTAGGCTTGCATGGAAGCGAGAAGTAACGGATAAGCTGCTTGCCGGTCTTCAGCTTTGCCTTGTCCTCGGCTAAGCCGAGAGCCTCGCCCGCACTTTCCAGCGTGAGCGGAAGACCGCAAGAGGAAGCCAGTACCATGGGGTCGAACCACTGCTCAGGAGGGCAGTAGCGCCCGAAGTATTTGCCGAGACAGGTACGCTCGAAGTTAGCATTCCATGCGCGCTTCTCCACATCCCTGTCCCATATCGCCGCCAGTACCTCCAGTGGTATCTCTTCACCACAGGCGAGGTCTACTGTTACAGCCGGGGAATCATCAATGGCGTAACCGAACAGGAGTATCTCAAAGTCCGGTGAATCAACGTACTTGTACACACCGCAGGTGGGCAAGGGTACGGAGCTGTATGTTTCGATGTCAATGTCTAATACTCTCATGCTGTCCTCCTTGTCCGGGAATCCGGGCTGCGCTTACACGCAGCCCGGAGATGCCTGTCAGTCAGCCATGTCACCGAAGTCTGCTTCAGCGCTTCTGCCTCCGCCGAGAGGCTGACCGTCCTCAGTCTTGATGACGTTGTTGAGACCAACGGCAACACCGACATTGCCTGAGCTGCTGTAAGGGTAGAGGTTAACCGTGACTGCGCCGTAGCAGCCGGAGTAGAAGTCACCCTCATCCAGCGCCTCAGAGATGATGCCCGCCTCACGGATGCGGACGCCGGGCTTGCTCTTGCTGGAGCAGTTGAAGTACCAGCAGTCCTTGAATGCCACGTCGTCCGGGCGCTCTTCGTCGCCATCGTGAAGAGGAAGCGCAACCTTGGAAGGAACTCTGCCATTCCACTTCGTGGTCTTGCCTAGGGCAACAGCGGCTTCGTATGCTTTCTTGAGCATGCTGTACGCCTCAGTATCGCTCTTGGGGATGATGACGCAGAGGCTGTACTTGCCGGGAGTGCCGTCGTCGTTGACGCGAGGACGGAAGACGTTGACGTAGCTGAAGCGTACAGGCCCGAGACGCAGACCGGTGTCGGAAATAACTTTGTTGAAACTCATAATTGATTCTCCTTTTATTTATCCAAAAATTTGTTGATGAAATACTGCTGACCTTTTCCTGTCACACGTACAGTCTTGGTCACTCTGATGTTCCCGTCCGGGCAGGTGATGGCTGTTTCCTTGATGCTGAACAGCCCAAGCTCCATAGCCCGCTGGGTAGGCATGTTGTGGTCTGTGCCCTCACGCCGGATGAGGTAGCCGTTATCACGCATCCACTGAAACAGGCGGCGCTGTCCGATGTCCACGCCGTGCTGGGAGATAAGCTTGGCCAGCTCCCCGACAAGTATGGTGGTGTCGGACGCGCTGACCGCGTCGGCGAAGAGCACCTTGGGGCGGTCGGTCTCGACCTTGGATTCGAGCTGGGCTACACGGCTTATCGCGTCGTCAAGCCGCGCCTGCAAAATCTGGTGGGCGCGTGCTACTATCATCTCCGGCGTGTTCCACGCTCCCTCGACCTTGATGAAATACTGTCTGCACTCCTTACCCTTTTCGGTGCGCTGGAGCATACAGATTTCTTTTGCCATAGGGATGGTGAGCTGGTGGTTGACGGCAGGTCTACCTCCGGTACTTTCGCTCAAAATTGAGCAAAAGTCTTCGCCCTCGGTAAAGCCGTATTCGCACATACGTGGAAACCAATCCTTGTATGCGGTCTTGACCTCCAACGCTTCATGCAGGTCACGCCCGAGAACCGTAGGGCGGTCGGGGTTACTGGTGTTGATTTTAATTAACTCATTCATTCGATTCCTCCTATGTAGCCGTCGCTGCCGGTGTAGCGCCCGCATGGGAACATCTCGTGGCAGACGCCGTTCTGCCACACGCAGGGCGGCTCAAGCAGACCTACGAACTCGGGCAGCCTACTCTCAACCAGCAACTTCATCCTGCCAACAATAGCGCGGGTCTCTGCCGCAGCTTGCAGGCACGTGCGCTTGCTCACGATGGTCATGAGCTCCTCGGCGTTCATATACCATATCATGTTGACCGGCGCATCCTGCGGGGCTTTGCGGCGGTCGTACCTGCTCTGCCGGTCATTGCGCTGGCTCTGCACGAATGGCTGAGCATGGACGTGGCGGCAGAGATGTACGCTGTCGCAGTATGGGATGCCGGTCAACCTGAACGCGAACTGCAAGGTACGTATGGGGCTGTGCCGGGCTTCAAGTATCTTGTGCTTCCACTCGAAGTCAGGAGGCCTCTTAGCGTCCTTGCCGACGGTGACAAGGGTGCATGCTTTGCAGAACAACCAGTCTTCGTCGGTGGGGTATTTAATCATTTCGATTTCGATTCTCTCTCACCTCGATTCACCGCTGTCTTTGCCGGGCAAGGTCATGCGAGCACCGCAGTACGGACAGTAGGGCGTGGCGTTAGGTACACGCACAAGGCACATGGAGCAGGCAAAGTTATGCTTGCCAAGTACCACCCAGTGCGGGGTAACTGCTGGCTCGACCCTCGAAGCACAGCCGGAAAAGCAAACATTCATTCGTCGTCCTCCACCTCGCCTTCGGTCGGCTCTTCGCCCCCGCTGCCGTCCGTCAGGTCAATCTTAAACTCAAGCTTCCCGTAGCGCTCACAGGCAAGATTGAAATAGCCGACGTATTCGACCTGCTCCTCTTCGGTCATGTCGAACTTTGCGGCTATCTTGCGCCAATGCTCATGCCAGCCCGCAAAGGTGAATACCTGACAGCCACAGCCGACTTTGTTTGCCGTTGCCATATAAAAAGCGTAGTGTGTGCCTTGTATGTATAACGGAGATTTTTCCCAAGCGTCGCCGTACACCCGAGCGTTGCTGTACACCTGAGCGTTGCCGTACACCCGAGCATCGCCGCACACCTGAGCGTTGTCGTACACCCGAGCATCGCCGTACACCCGAGCGTTGCTGTACACCCGAGCGTTGCCGTACACCCGAGCATCGCCGTACACCCGAGCATCGCCGTACACCCGAGCATCGCCGTACACCCGAGCATCGCCGCACACCCAAGCGTTGCCGCACACCTGAGCGTTG
>ERZ808252.271-NODE-271-length-52989-cov-8.069634_pt1 | contig 52989 bp, 50 predicted proteins | sample MGYA00521242_ERZ808252 | MGnify/ENA primary metagenome ERZ808252 (study PRJEB31516, sample SAMN03275581) | gut metagenome | biome: mammalia-associated habitat; material: feces | host: Papio cynocephalus | place: Kenya | collected 2012-08-07 ... | reverse complement strand
GTGGGAAAATGAAACCCATTGGCAAGAAATTCCTGCGCCATGAAATGCAGATCATCCCCAAGCAGATAAATCTGCTGGCTTACTACGCCGTTACCTATGCCTGCGACAGCTGCGAAAAGGATACGGGGTTTGCGCATCTGCTCACCCGTTGTGTGAGCTTTGTCTGAAGCAAGACCGCTATGTCAAAACGGAAGAAATCCGTCATAGGAAACCGCTGTCAGAAGGCGGTACCCACGCAAGAGAGAATCTGATTGCGCTTTGCAAACCCTGTCACGCCAGAATCCACGCCGAGCGCGGTGACCGCTGGCACAACACCTGAGCCGAGGTTGCGCTCACATTTCGGGATAAACCTCCGACCCCGGAGGGGCGGTCAAAATCTCTACAGCGGTTTCCTTGGGGAACGGGCGTGGGGTCACATACGAAAAGCTGCTCCGAGCAGATTGAACGGCTGAAAGCCGCTTTGCAGGACTGTGACGCCGTGGTCATCGGTGCCGGTTCCGGACTGTCTACGGCGGCGGGTTTTACATACACTGGCGAACGGTTTGAACAGCATTTCTCCGACTTTGCTCAGAAGTATGGCATTCGGGATATGTACAGCGGCGGCTTCTATCCGTTTCCAACGCAGGAAGAGTTCTGGGCATATTGGAGCCGGTATATCTATATCAACCGCTATCAGGACGCACCCAAGCCGGTCTACGAGGACCTTTTGAAGCTGGTACAGGACAAGGATTATTTTGTCATCACCACGAACGTTGACCACTGCTTTCAGAAGGCTGGATTTGACAAAAAGCGGCTGTTCTACACGCAGGGCGATTACGGACTCTTTCAGTGCAGTGAGCCGTGCTGTCAGGAGACCTTTGATAACGAAGCCGTGATCCGCGAAATGGTCAAGCGGCAGAAGGAGATGAAAGTCCCGACCGAGCTTCTTCCGACCTGTCCCCACTGCGGAAAGCCCATGACGATGAGCCTCCGCTGCGATGATACCTTCGTGGAGGACGAAGGCTGGCACCGAGCGGCAGAGCGTTACGAGAATTTTCTGCGCACCCGCGAGGGGCAGAGGATTCTCTTTCTGGAGCTGGGAGTCGGCTACAATACACCTGTTATCATCAAATACCCTTTCTGGCAGATGACGTCGAAGAACCCGGACGCTATCTATGCCTGTGTCAATCAGGGGCAAGCGGTCTGCCCGCAGGAGATCGAGCGGCAGTCAATTTGTATTGATGCGGATATTGGAAACACGCTGAGCACTATAGCAGGAAAATAAATAACAGAGAGGGTATTCCGGCACTTCCGCCATAACTGCACCCCCCTAAAATCAAAATGCACCCCCTCTATACCGAAGTTGCACCCCCTTAACGGGTTTCTATCAAAATTACGGTTCTTTGCCAGATCCACTGTAGTCATTTGGATTACAGTGGACTTTTTTGCGTCAAGGGCGCTCCGCTGAAAGCGGAGCGCCATTGATGCTTATTTGATGGACGAACTGTTATTCAGCAGCAGCGTGCTGTAGAGGAACAGCACGTCCTGGCCGTGAAAGTTCAGGAACTGCCCCAAATAGTCGCTTCGGATGTACCGGAGGTCTACCAGCGTCACCTTTGCGTAGTCGTTTACCAGCAGCGGAACGAGGCTGCTTCCGAAGGAATCCCGGAAGACGATCAGCTCCCGGTCGGTGGCCGCGTTGGGGTTTTCGATGGTCAGCAGGCTCCGGGCGCCGGAAAGATACACGTCGTACAGATCCTTGCTGCTCAGCTTGGTCATGTCGTAGACGGCGGCGGTTCCGCCCGTTTCGTAGTCGTATACCCGGCAGTCGTCCAGCAGGTCGCTTTCCAGAAGATACATGGTATCCGGCTGCATGGGCAGCGCCGCCTGACCGTAGTACACGCCGTAGAAGGGCTTGTCCAGCGGGGTGACGGTGTAACCCTCCTGCCGGGGGGAGGACACCCCCAGCGCCTGACACAGCGCCTGTGCCGCCGGGAGAAGCCGTTCCTGCCGCCAATGGGTATCGGTGCGATAATAGTCCTGAATGGACAAATTGTCCGTCAGGCGAATGGGGGACGCCCAGGGCATCCCGTCCTCCACCATGGTAAAGAGCCGGTCATAGTCCAGGGACAGCTGCCCGGCGGACTGCGCCAGATAGAAGCCTTTGTCCGGGACGATGGCGAGGTAAATTTTGGAATCGGTGGAGGAAAGGTAGGTTTCGTATACAAAGTTGAACCGCTCCAGGGCGTGGTTGACCGAAGCCTCGCTCAGGGGGTATTCCTGTGCTGCGGCGAAGCCCTGGGAGATATAAATGCCGCTTTTGTCACTCTGGCGCAGGACGAAACGGTGGAACAGGGACTTGGCCTCCCGGAAGGTGTCCCGCAGGGGGAACTGATCCAGGCTGGCGTCCTCAAAATCCGTCATAAAGCTGCCGTTCAGCAGGGTTTTGACCTGGATGGCGGGCTTCTGCGCCAGCTGGCGGCGCTCCGCAACGGAAATGTCCCGGCTGGGCGCCAGCCACGCCCACACCGCCAGCGCCGCCCAGACGAGTGCTACGGCAATCGTACAAATTCGATGTTTCATGTCGCGCCTCCCTAAAACCGGAAATACAGGAACGGGCTGTAGGAGCCGTCCACCAGATAGGCCGTGCAGACGATCAGCAGCGCCAGCATTGCCGCGGCCTCCAGTACGGCGCCCGCCTTTGTCCCGTCAATGCGCCGCGCCGCGTTTTTCACCACCGGCGTGGAGCCGAGAATGCCCAGCACGAACAGAACGGCGTAGCTTTTCAGGTAGTACAGCGTCTCGGCGGAGGTCAGGCTTAAGCCCCCGAAGCCGAACAGCCCGGCAAAGTCCTGCCCCGCCTGGGCAAGGCTGTCCGCATTGAACAGGACAAAGCTGAGAACCACCGCCAGCAGCACATACCCATGGCGCAGGACGCCCGGCAGCCTTTGCAGAGCGGGGGTCCACTTTTCCGCCAGCAGCAGCCCGGCAAACAGCAGCCCCCACAGTACAAAATTCCACGCCGCGCCGTGCCACAGTCCCGTAAGCACCCACACGGTGAGGATGTTGAGCACCCACCGCCGGCGGCTGACCCGGCTGCCGCCCATGGGGATATACACATAGTCCCGAAACCAGCTGCCAAGGCTGATGTGCCACCGCCGCCAGAACTCCGTGACGCTTCGGGAGAGGTAGGGATAGTTGAAATTCTCCGCAAAATGGAACCCCAGCACCCGCCCAAGACCGATGGCCATGTCGGAATAGCCGGAAAAATCGAAGTAAATGTTCAGGGTGAAGGCCACGGCGTACATCCAGTAAAACAGGACGGACTTTTCCCCGCTCTGGCGGAACAGCCGGATCAGCAGGGCGAAGTTGTCCGCAAGGATGACCTTTTTCCCCAGCCCCACCAGAAACCGCCGCAGACCTGCCGCCGCGTTTTCCCAGCTGTGCTCCCGGTGCTCCAGTTCCCGGGCGATATCCGCATAGCGGACGATGGGGCCTGCGATGAGCTGGGGGAACAGGGCGACATACGCGCCGAAGTTGATCAGATTTTTCTGCGCCGGGACGCTGCCGCGATAGACGTCGACGGTATAGCTCAGGCACTGGAAGGTGTAGAAGCTGATGCCGATGGGCAGCGCAAGGTGGAGCAGCGGGATCTTCAGACCGGTGACGGCGTTCAGACTGCCGATGAAGAAGTCCGCGTATTTGAAAACCCCCAGCAGCCCCACACTGACGATGACGGACGCCAGCAGCCAGGGCTTTTTCCGGCTCCGGGAGCGTTCAATGCCCAGGCCGCAGACATAGCACAGCAGGATGGTGAACACCATCAGCGGCAGCAGCCGCAGCTCCCCCCAGCCGTAAAAAATCAGGCTGGCAAGGAGCAGAACGGCGTTTTTCCCCCTCCGGGGGGTGAGAAAATACACCGCCAGCACCGCCGGGAGAAAATAATATAGGAAGGGAATGCTTGAAAATACCATAGGCTTGTCCGCTCCTGAAACCTCTTATAAAAATGGCAGCGACCGGAATCGCTGCCATTTTTTGTGGGAAAAACTCTGACTAAATCACAAATTCGGGTTCGCCGACCACTTTGCCGAAGGCGTCCACAAAGGACTGGGCGGTGAGATCAAGGCTGCTGTCCAGCATAATGAGCATCACCACGTCGCGGTAGCCGGCGACCAGCAGGTCGTCCGCCTCCACGCAGACCCACTTACGGGGGTTGATGCCGGACTTCATGGCCTCGGCCACGGACTTGGTGTCCTCGCCCGGGGCGACCCGCACCATAACCATGGAAAAAGCGATGGAGCCGATCATCGGCTCGAGCACCGCGGCCTCCGTCAGCACGCTTGCGTTGTCCAGACCGGTGGTGTTCTTAATGCGCCACAGGCCCTCCTCGCTGGTGTCGGTGAGGTCGATGGTCTCGACGCCGGCGGCAAACTCCACGGGCTGCTCGGTCACGATCTTGTTCAGCAGCTCCTCCATGGTGCCGTCCACCGTGGCGGCGGGGGCAGTGGTCTCAGTGGGTTCGCTCTTTGTTCCGGCACAGCCGGAAAACAGGGACAGCGCCAGGGCTGCCGCCAGAATTGCAGTTAAAAATTTTTTCATGTTTCATTTCCTCCGGAAATTTTTTCGGGTAGATCGTCTTTTTCCATAAGCATACCCCAAATACAGCAGCAGCATACCGGCGGCCACGCCGCAGCTGTCGATGCACACGTCCCGGATGCCGGGGCCGCGGCCGGGAACGAAGATCTGGATGGTCTCGTCGATGCAGGCAGCAGCCACGCCAAGGGTGAACGCCGGAAGCGGCCTTTTCCCCAGCATCCCGAACAGCCAGCCAAGCAGCAGCCCCAGAGTGCCAAATTCGGCAAAATGGGCAAATTTCCGCAGCAGACCGTCGCCGGATGGGGTCGCCTCACCGGGGGCGAACAGGCCGTCCAGGAATACCTTCAGCGTACCGCTGATCTGCCCGGAGGCCTCCGCCGGGAGCAGGGAATTGCCCCAGATGAAGACCAGATTGCAGACCAGAAGCACCGTACACAGCGTCATGCGGCGCTTTGTGCGCTTCACGCCAGAACCCCCAGATGCTCCAGCAGGATCTTCACGCCCAGCAGGATCAGAATGACGCCGCCGGCAAACTCGGCCTTTTTCTCGTACCGGCTGCCGAATACGTTGCCGATCTTCACGCCCAGCGCGGACAGCAGGAATGTACAGATACCGATGAAGGCCGCCGCCAGCCAGATGTTCACGCTGCCCACCATGGCAAGGGAAATACCAACGGCGAGAGCGTCTATGGAGGTCGCCACGGCCATGAGGAACATGGTCCTGACGGACAGATCGGCATCCTTTTCCGGGTCGTCGCCGGACTTGTCGTCCTTTTCCAGGGCTTCCTTCAGCATGTTGATGCCGATGACGGCCAGCAGGCCGAAGGCGACCCAATGGTCGAAGGCCTCAATGGCCTCGGCAAACAGCGAACCCAGAAAGAAGCCGGTAATGGGCATCAGCATCTGGAAGCCGCCGAACCAGAGGCCGCAGGTCGCTTCCGCCTTCAGCGTTGCCTTTTTCATGGCAAGACCCTTGCATACGGACACCGCAAAGGCGTCCATGCTCAGCCCCACCGCCAGCAGGAACAGTTCTCCAATTCCCATAAAAAATCCTCCGTACCGAATATAGACCGGCACAGAAGACATGAAGAGACTGTACCGGCCTGCAAAAGTCTCGTCATTTCAGGCTGAACCGGGGTCTCCCCAGTATGTCGATTCAGTCCCGCGTTGTGCGCCGACTACTCCCTCTTCACGGCGCATTATAACAAAGATTCCTCCGCTCGTCAAGGCGAAGCGGAGGAATACACAGTTATTTTACAAATGGCTCATTGCCCATTCCACAATTAGCACTGCGGCGCTGCTGCTTAAGGCGACCGCGATCAGACTCTTGCCCCGGTAGGCCAGGATCACCGCCGCCACCAGCGCCGCCGCGCCGCTGAAAACGGATGCGGTGCTGCTGAGAATGGAGGGGAACGTCATGGCCGTCAGGCAGCAATAGGGGACGTAGTACAGAAACGAGCGCAGGAAGCGGCTCTTGATGGGCTTGCGGAAAATCGTCATGGGCAGGACGCGGATGAGGTAGGTCGTCAGCGCCATGGCCAGGATGTACAGATAAATGTTCATGCTGCTTCCCCCTCGTCCTTCACCGGGAACAGCGCGGCGCAGATGGCGGCGGCCGCCACGGTGCAGATCACGATGGACAGTCCAGGGGAAACGGCTTTCAGCCCGGGCGTCCAGGAAAACAGGCTGCTGAAAACCAGCGCCAGCACCACCGCAGCGAAAACATCCCGGTTTTTCTTTGCGGGAGGTATCACGATGGCCACGAACATGCCGTAAAGCATGACCCCCAGCGCCGTCCGGATGGACAGCGGCAGGATCGACCCGGCCAGCGCGCCGCACAGGGTTCCCAACGTCCAGCCGATAAAGGGCAGCGTCCCCAGCCCCAGCAGGAAGGGCACCGTCAGGGGCGCTTCCCGCGCCATGGCCAGGGCAAAAATTTCGTCCGTATTGAAAAACGCGATCAGCAGCCGGGGCAGCAGGCCGATTTTTTCGCCCATCCGCTGGCTCAGCGCCAGACTCATCAGGGCGTAGCGGCTGTTGATGACCAGCTGCGTCAGCACCATTTCCCACAATGTGGCGGCGGCGACGATGAGGGTCAGTCCCGCGAACTGTCCCGCGCTGGTCAGATTCGTGGCGGAGATCAGCACCGCGTCCGGGGTTTTCAGACCCTGCGACACGGCCATGGCCCCGAAGCCGAAGCTCACCGAAAAGTATCCCATCCCCACAGGCAGTCCCCGGTTGACCCCTGCCCGGTATTCATTTCTGTTCATATAACGCACTTCTTTATATCTTTTTTCCGGCGAAGGCTGCCGGGGGATCAGCTGCGGACGCCCTGATATTCCATCAGCTCCAGAACGTCCTGTCCCCGCTTGGTCAGCGCCATGCTGCCCCGGATGGGGCTGGCGTCGTAGGCGGGAGTATGGTAGTCCTTCAGAGGCTTGTCATAGTCCAGGGAAATCAGACCCTTTTTCTCTAGAATTTGCAGCAGAAGCTCGTTTCCCGGCTCCTCCGGGAAAACCGGCGACTCCTTTTCCTGAATCACCGGCAAAAAGGCGCACTCGCCCAACCGGCGCAGAAAGCCGATCTCTTCCTCCGTAAGCTCCAGCTCCGGACCGCAGCCGGAGCAGCCGCTGCATCCGCCGCAGGATTCACATTTGCTCATATTCGGTGTCCTCCTGTTTCTTTCAGGGTATCATAGCAGATGGGCGGCGAAATGTCAAATTATCTGTTTACTCGACCGGCCCCCCTTGCGCTTTTTGCAAAATTAGGGTATACTATAAGCATGGAAAAACACCAAGGAGGAATTGTTATGTCCGTTATGCATATTACGAAGGCCAACTATGATGCGCTGGTGAAAAACAGCGATAAGCCCGTTCTGCTGGATTTCTGGGCACCCTGGTGCGGCCCGTGCCGGATGGTCGGCCCCATTGTGGAGGAGATCGCCCAGGAGCGGGAGGACATCGCCGTGGGCAAGATCAACGTGGACGAGGAAGCGGAGCTTGCCATGGAATTCGGCGTCGCCAGCATCCCCACACTGGTGGTCATGGAGCACGGCAAGGTCATGAACAAGGCCATCGGCTACATGCCAAAGGCGGAGATCGAGAAGCTGCTGGGATAAAAGAACGCAGGCGGCACCGCACTATTCGGCAGCAAAAGCCCCGGTGACGGATAGATTTCCGCCGCCGGGGCTTTTGCTGCGTCTATGGGAAAATTCCGTTGCCAATTTGCGCTCTAAAAACGTACCGGCAGAGCTGAAAAGTTACAAACTGCGATAATATTTTATCATGAAATAGTTCGAAGAATGTGGAAGTATTGCGGAAAAGGCAACAAAAAAGCCCCAGAAATCAATTCTAGGGCTTTTTCTGCATGGTGACCCGCCGGGGATTCGAACCCCGGACCCACTGCTTAAAAGGCAGTTGCTCTGCCAACTGAGCTAGCGGATCAAATTTGGCTGGGATGGCCGGATTTGAACCGACGAATGCCAGAGTCAAAGTCTGGTGCCTTACCGCTTGGCGACATCCCAATGTTGGCGCGGCGCCCTTCGGCCGGACACACAGGGCATTATATCATGCTTTGCGGCGTTTGGCAATCCTTTTTTTGCGAATTTTGCGGTTTCCGACCTTCTTTCTTACCCGAAAAACTCCCCGGCAGCGCAGTGTCCGCGCCGCCGGGGTCAGCTTTTTTATTGCTTTTTCACCAGATCCGCCAGCGTCACGCCGTCCAAATACCCGCTGATACGGCTGTCCAGCTCGCTCCATACCGGAAGCGTCGGACAGTTCGCCGCCCGGGGGCAGGGCTTCGCGCCGCACTCCAGGCAGGCTACCGGTGCCAGCGTTCCTTCCGTCAGCCGCAGAATTTCACCCAGCGTGTATTCTCCCGGCTCCCGGCTCAGGCGGTAGCCGCCGCCCTTGCCCTGGATGCCGTCCACGATGTGGTTCTTCGCCAGCACGGGCAGGATCTTCTCCATGTATTTCAGGGAGATCTCCTGCCGGGCAGCCACGTCCTTCATGGGGACGAAGCCCTCCGACCGATGCTCCGCCAGATCCGCCAGCACCCGCAGGGCGTAGCGGCCCCGGGTCGAGATCATCATGGCGTCAGTCCGCGAACAGCGGCGTGGACAGATACCGGTCGCCGGTGTCCGGCAGGAGGACGACGATGGTCTTGCCCTCGTTTTCCGGCCGCTTGGCCAGCTCGATGGCCGCCCATGCCGCCGCGCCGGAGGAAATGCCCACCAGCACGCCCTCCAGCTTGCCGATCTGCTTGCCAACGGCAAAAGCGTCCTCGTTGGCGACGGGGATGATCTCGTCGTAAACGCCGGTGTCCAGCACCTTGGGGACGAAGCCCGCGCCGATGCCCTGGATCTTGTGCGCGCCCGCCGTGCCCTTGGACAGCACGGGAGAGGTCGCAGGCTCCACGGCCACTACCTTGACCTCCGGCTTCTTGGACTTGAGGTACTCGCCCACGCCGGTGATGGTGCCGCCGGTACCCACGCCTGCCACGAAAATGTCCACCTTGCCGTCGGTGTCGGCGTAGATTTCGGGGCCGGTGGTCTCAAAATGCGCCCTGGGGTTGGCCGGGTTCACAAACTGGCCGGGGATGAAGCTGTCCGGAATCGAGGCCGCCAGCTCGTCGGCCTTGGCAATGGCGCCCTTCATGCCCTTGGCGCCCTCGGACAGCACCAGCTCCGCGCCGTAGGCCTTCATCAGCTGGCGGCGCTCCACGCTCATGGTGTCCGGCATGACGATGATGATCCGGTAGCCCCGGGCAGCCGCCACGGCGGCAAGGCCGATGCCCGTATTGCCGGAGGTCGGCTCGATGATGACGGAGCCGGGCTTCAGCAGCCCCTTTTTCTCGGCGTCATCGATCATGGCCTTGGCCACCCGGTCCTTCACGGAACCGGCGGGGTTAAAATACTCCAGCTTCGCCAGAATTTTTGCTTTCAGGCCAAGATTCTTTTCAATGTGGGTCAGCTCCAGCAGGGGCGTTTTGCCGATGAGCTGGTCGGCAGAAGTGTAAATGTTTGCCATGATTATACCTCCTTCACGGCGTCAAAGCCGCGCTGCAAATCCGCAAGAATGTCGTCAATGTGCTCCGTGCCGATGGACAGGCGGATGGTGTTGGGCTTGATGCCCTGATCCAGCAGCTCCTCCTCGGTCAGCTGGCTGTGGGTCGTGGTGGCCGGGTGAATGACCAGGCTCTTGACGTCCGCCACGTTGGCAAGCAGGGAGAAAATTTTCAGATTGTCAATGAACTTATGGGCTTCCTTCACGCCGCCCTTGATCTCGAAGGTGAAGATGGACGCGCCGCCGTTGGGGAAATACTTCTCATACAGGGCGTGATCCGGGTGGTTCGGCAGGGAGGGATGGTTCACATGCGCCACCTGGGGATGGTTAGAGAGGAACTCCACCACCTTCTTGGTGTTCTCGGCGTGGCGCTCTAAGCGCAGGGACAATGTCTCAATGCCCTGGAGCAGCAGGAAGGCCGCGAAGGGAGAGATGGTCGCGCCGGTGTCCCGCAGCAGCACCGCGCGGATATAGGTCACGAAGGCGGCGGGGCCTGCGGCGGCTACGAAGGAAACGCCGTGGTAGCTGGGGTTCGGCTCGGCGATGGCGGGATACTTTCCGGAAGCCGCCCAGTCAAACCTGCCGGAGTCCACGATGATGCCGCCCAGGGTGGTTCCGTGGCCGCCCAGGAACTTGGTGGCGGAGTGAACGACGATGTCCGCGCCGTGCTCGATGGGGCGGATGAGGTAGGGCGTGCCGAAGGTGTTGTCCACCACCAGGGGGATGCCGTACTTGTGTGCCAGCTCGGCCAGGGCGTCGATGTCGGGAATGTCGCTGTTGGGGTTGCCCAGGGTCTCGATGTAGATGGCGCGGGTCTCGGGACGGATGGCGCCCTCCACTTCCTTCAGGTCATGGATGTTCACGAAATCGGCGGTGATGCCAAAGCCCGGCAGGGTGTGGGCGAGCAGGTTGTAGCTGCCGCCGTAGATGGTCTTCTGGGAGACAAAGTGGCCGCCGTTCTGACCCAGGGCTTCCAGCACGTAGGTGATGGCCGCCGCGCCGGAGGCCAGCGCCAGCGCCGCCACGCCGCCTTCCAGAGCGGCGACTCGCTTTTCCAGCACTTCCTGGGTGGGATTGGTAAGGCGGCCGTAAATGTTGCCGGCGTCCGTCAGCCCGAAACGGGCTGCGGCGTGGGCGCAGTCATGGAACACGTAAGAGGTGGTGGCGTAAATGGGAACGGCGCGGGCGTCGGTAGCGGGGTCGGCGTGCTCCTGGCCGACGTGGAGCTGCAAAGTTTCAAATTTATAGTCAGACATAGTGGTTATTTCCTTTCTTAAGTCAAATGGTATCCTTTTTCGTGCAAACATCGGGGATACATTCGGCCAAAGCGGAAATTCGCCCTTACGAGGGTCTCAAAATGATTTTTCATGGGGAGTGCCTCCCTTCAAAACTTACCTATCCGGTAGGTGATTGTATCATACCATGAATTTCCTACCAGGTCAATCGGTTTTTTATCAAAAAATTCCTATTTATCCGGTAGGAAAACCAGCAATATGCCCAAGCCGGAAAAAAGGGCGGCCTTGCGGCCTTTTTCCCTTTGACAAATTCCGATTGCATGGTAGAATGTAGGCGAAAACTCCCCAATAAAAACAGACAGGAGCGTCCCCCCATGGAGATTTCCTACACCATTTTCGATCTGCTTTTTTACATGCTGCTCTACGCCTTTCTCGGCTGGTGCGTCGAGGTCTTCTGCGCCGCCGTGAAAAACGGGCGTTTTCTCAACCGGGGCTTTCTGAACCTGCCCCTGAATATGCCCTGCGGCATTGCCGCCGCCCTGCTGCTGCCGGTGCTGGGCACCATGAACCACAAGACCATTCTACAATATATTATGACGCTGGTGGTCTACATTCTGGTTCGGTGCGTCACCGACCAGTTCGTCCGGGGCGTCAGCCGGAGGCGGTTTTCCGCCGAGCCGAAGGGGAAGACGTTTTTCCTCGATGCGGCCGCCGTGGCCGCCGTCATGCTGCTGGTGTATCTGGTGGTGCATCCCGGCATAATGGGGCTGGTTTACCTGATGCCCAAGTGGCTGGAGCGGACGCTGGTCATCGCGGGGATCGTCCTGATCCTGGCGGACTTTGTCGGCGTGGTGCGCGCCCTGCGCACCAGCAGCGCCACCCGGCTGAACATAGCCGGGCAGGAGACCACCCAGCGCATGGCCGACCGGATCAGCAATGCCATCTGGCGGCGTCTGCAAAAGGCCTACCCCGGTCTCACGGCGGCGGACGTGCCCGGGACGGAACGGTATGTTTTTGCCCGGGGCATCTGCTTTGACAAGCTGGTTTGGGTGTTTCTCGTGACCTCGTTTCTGGGGGCGATGATCGAAATGGTCTTCTGCCGGGTCACGTCGGGGCAGTGGATGAGCCGCTCCGGCGTGCTGTATGGCAGCTTCAGCTTCGTATGGGGGCTGGGCGCGGTGGTGCTCACCATCACCTTGCAGCGGATCGCGGACAAGCCCGACCGGCGGATCTTCCTGGCCGGCTTCGTCATCGGCGGCGCTTACGAATACCTTTGCAGCGTGTTCACCGAGCTGGTGTTCGGCACGGTGTTCTGGGACTACAGCAAAATGCCCCTGAACATCGGCGGCCGCACCAATGTGCTGTACTGCATTTTCTGGGGGCTGCTGGCCGTGGTGTGGATCAAGGTGCTCTACCCGCCCATGAGCAAGGGCATTGAGAGGATCCCGCCGCTGCTGGGGAAGGTCATTACGTGGGTCATCATCTTTTTCCTGGCCTGCGACGGTCTGCTCACCGCCGCCGCCATGCTGCGCTACACCGGCCGTCAGAGCAACCCGGAACCCAAAAACGTGGCCGAGGCGTTTCTGGACGACACCTACGACGACGCGTGGATGGAACACCACTGGCCGAACATGGTGGTCACAAAGGACGCAGAGTAACGAAAGCTGCCCCTGGGAAACCGCCTGCGCCGCTTCCCGGGGGCATAAAACAGCGAATGGAGCGTATCCGTGCAGATACGCTCCATTTTTCGTGCCGGGATACACCCCTTGGCTCTCCCAGAGGGAGAGCTGTCACCGAAGGTGACGGAGAGGGTATTGCAGCCTGGTATACCCTCTGCGTCCTCGCTTCGCTCGGCCACCTCTCCCATAGGGAGGGACGTTCTTTATCGATCCACGGCCTTCCGGGCGGCGGACCCGGTGTACGTCCAGCTCCGGAAATCCGAAATGCTGCAATAGCTGTTTTCCAGAATGCCCATCGCGGCGGAAGCGACTTCGGGGTCGCGGTCTTGGGTCAGCTCTTTGATGTAGGGCAGCGCGCCGTCCCCAAGGCTGCCCATATGCGCCATGTCGATGGTCTCCAGCTGCCCCGACCGGTAGGCGCGGACGTTGTACCGGGCGACAAACGTATCCACATCCGCCCAGAAGGTGACGCACCCCAGAATCAGCGCGCAGATCACCGCGCCCTTCATATAAGGGAAGCGGGGTCTGCACAGCCACACGGACACGAGGATCGTGGTGACCCCCAGCCAGAGCATGAAAGCTTCCGTCAGCACACGCTTTCTCGTCAGGCCGTAGCCGCCGATATAGAGCAGCATTTTCGCGCTGGCCGCGGCGATGAGAAGCAGCGCCGCCAGTCCCAGGAACAGGCACAGCCCCCTGGTCAGCGCCGGGACGCCGGTCTTCTTTTCCACCAGCCCCATGGCAAGGCACATCAGGCCCAGATTGATAAAGCTCAGCCACGCCATCTCGAAAAATCCCCGGCGGGCGTACTGCGCCAGCGTGTACTCCTCGGGCAGGATCCCAGCAAAGCCGCCGCCCAGATACGCCAGCTGGCTCAGCAGGTACACGGCGTAGATCAGGCACACCGTTCCAAGCAAAATGTTCACGGTAATGGCGCTGAAGCCGTGGAAAGGCTTCCCTTCCTTCCCGTTTTTCTCCCCGTACTTCAGCCCCACGCCCCGGGAGTACAGGATCCACCCGGCGAACACGCCGAAGAACAGGGAGATCACCGGCTCCGACCAGTCGGTATCGGGGAGCATATCCATCAGCCCCTCAAACGCCGCGTCGGCGCGCATCAGCAGGACGATCAGCACCGCCGCCACCGGCAGGGCGATCAGTACGCCGAGGATCGCCGCGCCGCCCCGTTTTCCCGCCGTACCGGCGTTTTTCCGGGCGTCGTTCAGCCCCCGGAGGGCGGCGCTCATGCCGCCCACGCCCAGTGTGAACAGCGCCCGGGGGGCGTCCAGCGCCGACGCAATGCCGCCGGGATCCCGGCGGCTCTGCCCCGCCATCCGGCAGAGGCCAAGGTTCACGGCAAACAGCGCCATCAGCAGCATCCCCGCCTTCATGTCGCCGTCCGACGACCGGGCAAACCCGGCGAAAATCACCGCCGCCAAAGCAAGCAGCGCCGCCTCATATTTCCCCGGCCGGAAGCCGCAGCGAAGCAGATACCAAAAACTGCACCCCGTCAGAGCCAACGCCCCCAGGGCAAAACCCAGACAAAAGCCGCCGTAAAGAATACTATTCCACGTAAACGTGCCGAAAAGCAGCACCAGAAGCCCAAAAATCAGTTCCCGTTTTCCCGCAGGATACCGGGGCAGCGTCCGTTCTTCCATCAGTGTCGCTCCTTTCTCAGCGCTTCCAGGGGTCGTCGTCCTGCACGAACTCGAAGAGGTCGCCCGGCTGGCATTTCAGCTCCCGGCAGATGGCGTCCATGGTGCTCAAACGCACGGCCTTGGCCTTGCCGGTTTTCAGAATGGACAGGTTGGCGGGGGTCATGCCCACCCGGTTCGCCAGCTCCAGGGAGGTCATTTTCCGCTTTGCCAGCATCATATCCAGATTCACAATAATCGCCATACGCCGCCTCACACCGTCAGATCGTTTTCTTCCCGGATCTCCACCGCTGCGGCCATGACGTTCTTCACCACGCTCACCGTCAGCGCCAGAAACGCCATGATCATGGTCATGAAGATCAGGGGCGGGTAGAAGCACGCGGCAGGCAGGCAGATGCCGCTCACCGCCGCGCAGCACCAGCGGATGCGCCGCAGGAACCGGACGTTCTGTGTAACGAACACGTCCTCCTTCAGAATGTTCCGCACCAGCCGCTCCATGCAATATAGGGCGTACAGCACCGCGGGAACGCAGCAGTAAAACCCGATCATAATTGCCGCCGCGCCGTGCCGCCCCAGCGGCCGCAGGGTCTGATACCACCGCAGCAGCTCCGGCATGGCAAAGAGCAGCAGGCAGATGACAATGAACAATACCCGGCTGCACCAAAGGGTAAATTTCGCAGAAAGCTGTGAATGCATAAAAGCACCTCCGTTTGCCTGGAGTGTACCACGGAATTTATCGAATGTCAATAATTATTTTTTAATTTTCAAAAACCAGCCTTTCCTGCCGCCCGAAAACTTGTTACAGAACTTCATACGAGCTTAACATTTTCCCACTTTAATCGTTAATATTTTACCGCTATAATAAGGCCATAAAGATCAAGACAACGTCAGCCCCGCCGCAAGGCACATGGGGCAGTATATAAATTTGCTACCTACCTTCATCTTTTTCATTTTTTCCTCTCCTCTTTTCTTGTTGCAGAATCCGCGGCGGTGAGCCGCGGATTTTGCATTTTCGGCCTTCTTTTTAATCAAAATTTAAGCTGCCTGCGCCGTTTTCCGTTGCAAACGCGGATGCATTGTGGTATAATGAGAAAAAATCCACGTTAAGGTGATGGAATGTTTGCCAAATATCTTCTGATTTTCTTCGTGTCCATGGTGCCGCTGGTGGAGCTGCGGGGCGGTATCATCATGGCCGTGGGCATGGATCTAGACTACTGGACGTCTCTTGCGGTGTGCGTCGTGGGCAATATGCTGCCGGTGCCGCTGATCTATTTCTTCGCCCGGAAGGTGCTGCACTGGGGCGCGGATAAAAAATATATCGGGAAATTCTTTTCCTATTGTCTGGAAAAGGGCGAAAAGGGCGGCCGCAAGCTGATGAAACGGGCCGGGCGGGGCGGATTGTTCCTGGCGCTGATGCTGTTCGTCGGCATTCCCATCCCCGGCACCGGCGCGTGGACGGGGACTCTCGCCGCCAGCTTTCTGGATATGGGCATCAAAACCACGGCGCTGTCCGTTTCTCTGGGCGTCATTATCGCGGGAATCATCATGGGAGCCGCCAGCATGGCGGGCGTCCATGTTTTTGGATTATAGGGAGGAAATAACAATGTCCGATTGTCTGTTCTGCAAAATCATCGCGGGGGATATCCCCTCCACCAAGGTCTACGAGGATGACCGGGTCTTCGCCTTCCGGGACATCAACCCCCAGGCGCCGACCCACATTCTGGTGGTCCCCAAAACGCATATTTCCGGCTGCAACGGCGTCACGGAGGAAAACAGCGCCGTGGTCGCCCACATTTTTGAGGTCATCCCCCAAATCGCGGCGGCGGAGGGACTGACGGGGGGCTACCGGGTGGTCAGCAACTGCGGCCCCGACGCAGGTCAGACCGTGCCGCACCTGCATTTCCACATCCTCGGCGGCAAAACGCTGGCGCTGGATATGGCGTAACATCTTAGGGTCTATCTAAAAACCGTCAGCATGCCCAAACAGCGGGTCTTTTCCGCCTGCTGTGCGCCATTTTTCCTTGCAATACACAAAGTATTCCTGCGAAAAAATGGCTTCATCAGGCGAAAAATCCCTCGCTGTTGGTCATATTCCCGATTTTCAGATAGACCCTAAAACCGGCATCCTTCGGGTGCCGGTTTTTCGCGCTTGACATCTTTCGGTTTTTTGCTATACTATGCTCAGATCGCAAAACAAATAAGGCAGCACCGCGCAATTCGGCAAGGAGGCACAGTAGAAGATTTTGTGCCAGATCAAAGTTTCCAAACCGGAGGAATACTGGATGTATTTCACGGTTTGGAAACTGCCGAGCTGGCGCAAAAGATTCGCTGTGACCCGCAGACGCAATTGCGCGGTGTTGCCTAGAGTCTTCGGGGAGCCGAGCAAATCCGGCTGAGAGTGGGCGTGTGCGCCCTGACCCGTGAACCTGATACGGCTAATACCGTCGGAGGGAAAGATGCATATATGGGATACCAAACGTATCGCGTTGCACCTGGACGGTTTGCAATGCGATACTTATTTTTTTGGAGGTTCCCGAAATGAAAACCAAAAGACTGACGGAAAGCGCCATGCTGCTGGCGCTGGCCATCGTGCTGGAGCTGATCTCCAAGGCCATCATCCCGGAAATGCCCTTCGGCGGTCAGGTGACGCTGGTGGCCATGCTCCCGGTGGTGCTGATCTCCTACCGCTACGGCGTGAAGTGGGGCTTCGTCTCCGGCTTCTGCTACGCGCTGCTGGAAATGGCGCTGGGCGCGAAGACCGTAAGCGCCGCCTTCCAGCCCGGCTATTTCGGCGACGGCACCATGATCTTCAAGGCCATCCTCATGTGCCTGCTGGACTATCTGCTCGCCTACACCATGATGGGTCTGGGCGGCATTTTCCGGGATAAGATCAAGAACCCCGGCACCAGCCTGATGTGCGGTTCTCTGGTGGCGCTGGGCGCGCGGTATCTGTCCCACATTCTGTCCGGCTACCTGCTGTTCTCCGGCTGGGCGGAGTGGTTCTTCACCCAGGACGGCTTTCCCGCCTGGGGCGCGAAGCTGGTGGAAAGCCTCAGCCCCACCGCCCTGGGCTGGGTGTATTCCATCGTGTACAACGGCTTCTACATGATCCCCGAGCTGATCCTCACCGCCATCGCGGCGCAGCTCATCGCCCGGATCCCGAAGATCGTGGTCAAGGTGGACTGAGCATTTCCCTTGAACGTATAGCGGCATCGCCCCGGGTCAAAGCCCGGGGCGATGCCGTTTTATGCCTTTGCGATCAGTTCATTTTCCATCTGCCACGCGCGGTACAGGATTTCCGCGGCAGTCTCCCGGGTCAGGGGGGCGGCGGCTTCCAGTTTAAAGCCGTTCCGGGCGGCGGCCGCCAGAGCGGTCTGCGCCCAGGCGGGGACTTCCGGTTCCTCCGCCGCTGTTTCCGCCGCTTCCTCCGGGGCGTCCGCCGTCAGCGTCAGGGCGTTTTTCAGCATGACGCTCGCCTCCGCGCCGGTGATGGTTTCATCCGCGCCGAAGGTCTGCTGATCGGGCAGCCCCGCCGTCAGGCCGGAGCGCACCGCAGCGGCCAGATAGGGCTGAAGCCATTGGGGCACCTCGTCGGTGAACCCCGCGCCGGTCAGCGCCTCGTCCACGGGGATGTTCAGCGTCCTGACCAGCATGGTGACGAACTCGCCCCGGCTTACCGGCCTGTCCGGGCCGAAGCAGGGATTCCCCGCCACGTTTTCCCCGGAGAAGATTCCGGTGTTCTTCATCCACTCCGCGGAGAACCGGCAGTCCCTGCCCACGGTGTCGGTGTACTGGGTCGCGTCGGCGGGCTTGAGAATGGTAATGGTGACGGTTGCCTCCCGGGAGGTCTTCCCGGAGGCGTCGGTGGCCGTGAAGGTGAAGGAATCGATGCCCACCTTATTCTTTTTGGGCGTGTAGGTGAAGCTGCCGTCCGGCTGGAGGGTCACGGTGCCCCGCTTGGGCTGACGGACGACGGTGTAGACCACGTCCTCCCCCTCCGGGTCGGCGACCTTCAATTTGCCGTCGGCGGCAAGATTCTTATAGGTTTCCAGGGCGGAGTCCTCCGCCACGGGGGGCTTGTTCTCCTTGCCCCGGATGCCGATGGTCATGGCGGCGGACGCCTCCACGCCGCCCGGATAAATGGGCAGATATCCCACCTCGGCAGTCCCGTCCAGCTCGGTCAGCCGGGGAGAAAAGGTCATCTGCGCCGCCTGCTCGGCGGTGAGAACGTCACCGGGGACGAGAACGCGGCTGCCCAGCATTACGGTGCCTACCTTTTTATCCGGCAGACTTGTGATGCAGATGCCCGCAATGGGGGTCTCCCCGGAAAAATCCTCCGCGGAGAAGCAGTAAACGCCGTCGCAGTCCACCTCGGCGGCAGCCGCGGCGCAGGTCAGCCCCGCGATGCAGCACACCGCCAGCAGCAGAGCCAACAATCGATTTCGGAACATGGCAATACCTCCAAAAAATAATTTCCGGTGGTATTGTTTGCCAATGTTGGAAAAATTATTCCCGCAAAATTTTTGGATGGGGCGCAGCCCCGCGTACCCTCTCCGTCCTCGCTGCGCTCTGCCACCTCTCCCGAAGGGAGAGGCAAGGGGTGCTTTCTCTGATGCGGCCTGTCCATTCCGCCGGGTTTATAAAAAATTCAAAATTAGGTGCAGACAATCGTCGGCTTTTGTGTTATACTATTAAAATCTATAAGTGTGCGTTACGCTTTTGCTGTGTAAAGGAGGCGTTTCCTTTGAAATATTGGTTCGGCTACCTCACCGCCGCCATCTTCGGCGCCATCACCTGGGTGCTGATGCGGTTCGGTGAACGGTTCTCTACCCTGGTGGATATGGTGTACCCCTACGTCATCCGCACCTCGGAGTCCATTCTTGCCCAGTGGGCAAGCGGCGTGGATTTTCCCGTCTGGCAGCTGATGGCCGTGGCGCTGGGGGCGCTGATCCTCGCCAGCATCGTGCTGATGATCGTGCTGAAATGGAACCCCATTCAGTGGGGCGGCTGGGTGCTCGCGGTTTTCGCCGGAATTTACATGCTCCACACCATGCTCTGGGGTCTGAATTACTACTCCGGCCCCCTGGCCGACGACATGCGCATGGACGTGAGCAGCTACAATCTGGAGGAGCTGACCGAAGCCACCGAATTTTACCGGGACAAGGCCAACGCCCTCGCTCTGGAAGTCAACCGGGACGGGAGCGGCAACGTGACCTTCGCGGACTTTGACGCGCTGGCGGACAAGGCCGGCGAGGGCTTCCAGACGCTGACCTACGACTACTTCTATCCCGTTTTCGCCGGCTCCACCCTGCCGGTGAAGAAGCTGGGCTGGACGAATATGTATACCTCCATGGGCATCACCGGCGTCACCTTCGGCCTGACCGGCGAAGCCTGCGTCAATCCCCAGATCCCCGACGTGTCCCTGCCCTTCACCATGTGCCACGAAATGGCCCACCGCATGTGCATCGCCCCGGAACGGGACGCCAATTTTGCCGCGTTTCTCGCCGCCTCCGTCCATTCCGACCCGGAATTTCAGTACAGCGCCTATTTCATGGCCTTCCGCTACTGCTACAGCGCCCTCAGCAGCGTCAATAACCAGTCCGCCGCGGCGGCCGCCGCCCGGGTGAGCGCCGGGGTCAACGACAATCTGAAATTCGACATGGCCGCCTACAACAGCTTCTTTAATTCCCGGAAAAGCACCGCCGCCACGAACATTGCCGACGCCGCCAACGACACCTATCTCAAGGTCAGCGGCGACGAAAGCGGCGTCGCCTCCTACGGCGAGGTATGCGACCTGCTGGTGAATTGGCACATCCAGACCGTGGTGCTGCCCTCCATCACCGTGGAGGAATCCCCCTTCGACCCCTACGACGAAACCCAGGTGGACTTAAGCGGCATCGTCAACGCAAGGTGACGGCCATGATGAGACAGACTTTGGATGCGGGTCTGCCCGCGCTGGGGCTTGACCTGCCGGAAAGCGCGCGCCGGACCCTGTGCGATTTCGGCGCGGCGGTTATCAAACAGAACGAGGTCATGAATCTCACCGCCATCACCCAGCCCGATCAGGTGGCGAAGCTCCATTTGCTGGACAGCCTGACGGTGCTTTGTGCCGCCGATCTGCGGGGAAAGCAGGTCATCGACGTGGGCTGCGGCGCGGGATTTCCCGGTGTGCCCCTGGCCATCGCCTGCCCGGAGGCGCAGATCACCCTGCTGGACAGTCTGGGCAAGCGCATGAAATGGCTGGAAGAAATTCTCCCCCAATTGGGCGTCCGCGCCCGGTGCGTCACCGCCCGGGCGGAGGAAGCGGCGGCGGAACGGCGGGAACGCTACGATTACGCCGTCTCCCGCGCGGTCGCCCGGCTGAACATCCTGCTGGAGCTGACCGCCCCCTATGTGAAGGTCGGCGGCGCGGTGCTGGCCATGAAAGGCTCCGCCGCACGGGAGGAGCTGGTCGAGTGTACCTCCGCCATGAAAAAGCTGGGGTTACAGCTGGAATCTGTGAAGGAATTTTCCGTTGACGGGGCGTCCCACGCGGTGATCGTCCTGCGGAAAATCGCCCCCACGCCGAAGCAGTACCCCCGCCGCTATGCAAAGATCAAGCAGTCTCCACTCTAGGGTCTATCCAAAAACCGTCAACACGCCCAAACAGCGGGTCTTTTCCGCCTGCTGTGCACCATTTTCCCTTGCAATACACAAAGTATTCCCGCGGGAAAATGGCTTCATCAGGCGAAAAATCCCTCGCTGTTGGGCATATTTCCGGTTTTCAGATAGACCCTAATTTCTGAAAGCGAGGTTTTTATGAACGCAGTTCTCAGTATCGCTCTGGGGTATTTTGTCGGTTCCCTCAGCCCGTCCTCTCTGGTGGGCAGGCTGAAAAAGACCGACGTGCGCAGATCCGGCACCGGGAACCTGGGCGCTACCAACACCATGCTGGTTCTCGGCTGGGGCGCGGGGATTTTCGTCATGCTTTTTGATCTGATGAAGTCCTTCCTCTCCGGCAAGCTGGCGCAGTATCTGTTCCCCGGACTCAGCGTCGCGGGGATGCTGGCCTGCATCGGCGCCATCATCGGTCACTGCTTCCCGGTGTTTCACCGGTTCCGGGGCGGCAAGGGGCTGGCGGCCTTCGGCGGGCTGGTCATTTACTGCGGGTTAAAGTACGTCCCTCCGGTGCTGTGCGCCGGGTGGGCGGTCATGTGGATCCTCGACTGCACCGTGATGTTCCCCATAACGGTGGGCATCGCCCTGCCTCTGCTGATGTGCCTCTTCGGCGAAGCACCGGCGAAAATCGTCACGGCCATCTGCGCCGGAGCGGTACTGGACGTCATGCACATCGGCAACATGAAAAAGGCCCTCGCCGGGGACGAGATCATGCACGTCCGGGGCTATTTCAGGGAAAAACTGCACAAAGAACACTGAAAAGTTTTCGCCCGAAAATAAGGCAGCACCACACAATTGCGTCTGCGAGTCTCAGCCGTCTTTTTGCCCCACTTCCGCAGTTCCGAAAATGGGAAATACATACAGTATTCCTCCATTTTCGGAACTTTGAATTGGAACAAAAATCCTGTCTGAGACTTCTTGCCGAATTGTGTGGTGCTGCCTGAAACTTTTCCTTTACTTTTGGGCAAACTTGTGATATACTCGAAAAGCTGGTTATGACCAGACACATTTTTTGCGCCCGTTGCTCAGTTGTGGGACAACGCCCATGCGGCACTTCACCGGCCCCTACTTAGCTCCCGGGCTACCGATTTGAAAGGTGGAAAAATCATGATTCAGAAGGAAAAGAAGACCCAGGTCATCCTGGAAAACGCGACCCACGAGGGCGACACCGGCTCCCCCGAGGTTCAGATCGCCATCCTGACTGCCCGTATCAACGAGCTGACCGAGCATCTGCGCGTTCACAAGCACGACAACCACTCCCGCCGTGGTCTGCTGATGATGGTCGGTAAGCGCCGCAGCCTGCTGGACTATCTGGCCAAGAAGGACATCAACCGCTACCGTGCTGTGATCGCCAAGCTGGGTATCCGTAAGTAAGAGATGAAGGGGGCGACTGTCGTCGCCCCTTTTCTTCGTGCTCCCAGGGAAGCTCTGAATAAATCGGCAAGAGCTGTGAGCGAGAGATTTTTCGTCCAATCGAGGTATCGGAAACGGAGGAATACTTTGCGTATTTCCCGTTTTCGATACCGAAGAGTGGACGGAAAAGATCCGCTCACGGCCGCAGACGGTTTATTCGGAGATTCCCTAAAAATCCGTAAACCGCGGGAGATGCTTTAGCAGTTGAATGTGCCGCCGGAATCCGGCCGCAGATTCAAGTGCTAAACCTCCCGTACAAATAAAACAACCAGGAGGTAAACCAATGATCACCCGTAAACAGTATCCCAACCATCACGTTTTCGAGACGGAAATCGGCGGCCGCCCCTTTACCGTGGAAACCGGTAAGGTCGCAGAGCTGGCCGACGCCGAGTGCATCTGCCGCTACGGCGACACCGTCGTGCTCGCCACCGTCACCTGCAACCCCATCCCCAAGGCCGGGATCGACTACTTCCCCCTGACCATCGAGTTCGAGGAGCGTATGTATTCCGTGGGCCGCATCCCCGGCTCCTTTAACCGCCGGGAGGGCAAGCCCTCCGAGCGGGGCATCCTGAACAGCCGCATCATCGACCGTCCCATGCGTCCCCTCTTCGACGAGGAGCTGCGCAACGACACCGTCGTGACCTGCACCGTTCTCGCCAACGATTACGATAACCCCGTGGAGATCGTGGCGTCTCTGGGCGCTTCCATCGCCATCGCCTGCTCCGACGTTCCCTGGAACGGCCCCGTGGCCACCACCAACGTCGCCCACCTGAATGGCAAGTATATCATCAACCCCTCCTCTGATGAGCGGGAGGCCGCCGACTGCTTCGTGTGCATTTCCTCCACCTTCGAGAAGGTGGTCATGATCGAGACCGAGGCCAAGGAAGCTCCCGAAAACCTGGTCTACGAGTGCATCCGGGTCGCCCACGAGGCCAACATGGAGATCGTCAAGTTCATCAACGCCATCGTGGCCGAGATCGGCAAGCCCAAATTCACCTTCGAGAAGGCTGCCGTCAACCACGAGCTGCTGGACGATCTGATGGCCTACGGCCTGGGTAAGATCGAGTACGCCCTGGACACCCCCGACAAGAACGTCCGGGAGGAGCGCCTGACCGCCGCCCGGCTGGACTTCCAGGAGAAGTTCGGCGAAAAGTACGAGGATTTCGACACCCACATCGAGGTCTGCCTGTACAAGATGCAGAAGAAGGTCGTCAAGAAGTGGCTGCTTCAGGGCAAGCGTGTGGACGGCCGCGGCATGGACGAGATCCGTCCTCTGGACGCCGAGGTCGGCGTTCTGCCCAGAGTCCACGGCTCCGGCCTGTTCTCCCGCGGTCAGACCCAGGTGCTTTCCATCTGCACCCTGAACACCCTGTCCGCCGCTCAGAAGATCGACACCATTTACCCCGAGGATACCAAGCGGTATATCCACCACTATAACTTCCCTGCCTACTCCACCGGCGAAGCCCGTGCCGCCCGCTCCACCTCCCGCCGGGAGATCGGCCACGGCGCACTGGCCGAGAAGGCGCTGCTGCCCGTGATCCCCAGCGTTGAGGAGTTCCCCTACGCCATCCGTGTGGTGTCCGAGGTTTTGTCCTCCAACGGCTCCACCTCTCAGGCTTCCATCTGCGGCTCTACTCTGGCTCTGATGGACGCCGGCGTGCCCATCAAGCGTCCCGTGGCCGGTATTTCCTGCGGCCTGATCTCCGATCAGGAGACCGGCGAGTGGAGGACCTTCACCGACATTCAGGGCGTTGAGGACTTCCACGGCGAAATGGACTTCAAGGTCGCGGGTACTACGGAAGGCATCACCGCCATCCAGATGGATCTGAAGAACAAGGGTCTGACCATGGAGATCATCGCCGACGCTCTGGAGCGCTGCCGCAAGGCGCGTCTGGAGATCCTGTCCGAGGTCATGCTTGTAGCCATCCCTGCGCCCCGCCCCGAGGTCAGCGAGTACGCCCCGAAGATGCTGTCCATGAAGATCCCCGTGGACAAGATCCGGGAGGTCATCGGCTCCGGCGGCAAGACCATCCAGAAGATCTGCGCCGACACCGGCGCCAAGGTGGACATCGACGACGACGGCAGCGTGTTCATTTCCGCCGTTGACTCCGCCGCCGCCTACGCCGCCAAGAAGATGGTGGACGACATCTGCTTTGTCCCCGAGGTGGGCAAGCTGTACTACGGCAAGGTCGTGCGCATCCTGCCCATCGGCGCGTTTGTGGAGATCGCCCCCGGCCATGACGGCATGGTCCACATCTCCAAGCTGGATAACCACCGGGTGGAGAAGGTAGAGGACGTGCTGAACCTGGGCGACATGACCTGGGTGAAGTTCATGGGCTTCGACGAAAAGGGCCGCGCCAACTTCAGCCGCAAGGACGCCCTGAAGGAAATGGCGAACCAGTAAGGTAAAATAGCAAATCCCCGCTTTCGGCAACGAAAGCGGGGATTTGCTTTGCAGAATAATTCGTCAGGGGCGTTTGGTTATACGTGTCCGATCAGATCGCCGAAGGGAGGCTTCCTTATTCCCAGACGTCAAGCTTCCGGTCTTTGTAATAATACGCCCGGTCTTTTTCACCGATTTCGCGGACGACCTTGCATGGAACGCCGAAGGCTACGGCATTGTCGGGAATATTGCCCGTCACGACACTTCCCGCTCCGATTACGGAATTGTCCCCAATGGTGACTCCGGGCATTATTTGAACGCCAGACCCGATCCATACATTTTTTCCGATATGAATCGGTAAATTGTAAACATAATGATGCTCACGGAGTATCGGCAATATCGGATGCCCCGAAGTAGCAAATACTACATTGGGGGCAATCAGGCAATTATCGCCGATGTAAATGTGTTCATCATCCACAAATGTGACATTTGAATTGACATAAACGCCGTTTCCCAGATGAACGTGCTTACAGCCCCAGTTCGCATTTACCGGGGTTTCAACCATGCAGCCTTTTCCGACCTCAGCAAACACTTCGCTCAGCAGCTTCTGCCTTGCTTCGGTATCTGTCGGCAACGTGTTATTATATTCGGTCATTTTGTCCTGGTAGGCATGTTGATCCCCCAGAAGCGCCGGATCGTCATAGCAGTACGGCAGCCCCTGTCTTTTCCGTTCTACATTATTCATGTTCAATTTCCTCAGCAAATTCCGATTTGTTTATCCGGGTTGAAGGACAGCACACGTCAAACCCGGCAGCAAAAGGCCATCCGGGCGCAACAATTCTTACCCGGCGCAAGCGCCATGATCACTTCTTCTTTTCCTCCGCCGGCGGGTTGATGCGATCTTCGATACGCTCCAGGGCGTAGACCATGCTTTCCTTCGCCGACTGGGTTACCTTATCCAGGTAATTTTCGTCCCAGGCTTCTATGGCCTTGTCGATGCGCACCACCCGGCGATAGCCGTCGGCACTCTCCGCCTCGTTGACCGTGTAAATGGGGGTGTAGCCGTAATCCGTCACCTTGGTGGTGCCGGTGCTGGAATCCTTGGTGATCTCTAAGTCCAGAATGATGGAGTAATTGGTGCCGCCCCGGGAGGCGTCGCCGAAGAAGTCCCCCAGCGAATAGGCTACCAATGTGCCTGCCAGCTGGTCGTACTCGATGGCCTGCACCGTGTGGGGGTGGGTGCCCAGAATAACATCCACGCCCTGTTTTTTCATCAGGCTGACGATGCTCTTCTGGGTGTCGCTGATATCGTCGTTGTATTCGCTGCCCCAGTGGAGCAGCGCGATGGTGACGTCCGGCTTTTCCGCCTCCACGGCCTTCAGGATGCCGGTGATGCGGGCACGGTCGATCTTGTCGTAGGTGCTGGCGTAGTCCTCATAGAGGATGTTCACCAGATCGTCGTTCCCGGCGGGAAGTCCCCGGCCGCCTAAGCCCTTGGTGAAGGCCACGAAGGCCACCTTGACGCCCTGGGCTTCCGTGATGGTATAGCCCTTGGACTCCCGGAACTCAGACTCGGAAGCGAACGCGCCCACCGGCTCCAGTCCCGCCGCCCGGATGCTTTGCAGGGTAGAGGTCAGGCCGATCAGACCGTTGTTGATGGCGCAGGAATTGGCCATCTGGATCAGGTCAACCCCCGCGTTGCGCAGTCCATCCAGCAGCTCCCGGGGCGCGGAGGTAGTCTCGCTGCCGTATGGCTCGCCGCAGATGTTGCCCTCCAGATTCAGCACGGTTAGATCCGCGTCGGACAGGGTGGACGCCACGTCCATAAAGGCGCGGGTGTAATTGTAGCCGCCCACGGCCACACCGGCGTTGATCACGCTGTCGGTGACGTTCAGGTCCCCCGCCGCCTTGATGTGGATGGTGGTCTTGGTGCTTTTCTGGCCGCGACTCGCCGGTTCCGTGGCCTGGGTGGGCTCCTGGGTGGGGCGGGTCTGTGCCACCGTCGTTTCGGGACTGTCGGAACGGCCGGTGAGGAACACGATCCCCGCCGTACACAGTACCAGCACCACCGCCGCCAAGATCAGCGTAATGCGAAGCCGCTTGGCCTCGGCCTGCTGCTTTCTGCGCTGGGCTTCCCGCTTTTCACGGCGCATATTCATTTCATCGTCGTGCAGCGGCATGGCGTTTCCCTCCAAATAAATGATTTCCTATTATAGCGCATTTTTTCGGATAAAACAAGGGGTTATTCCCCAAAGTAGGCTCTCGTTTCCCCGGCGTTGCGGTGGATCTCCGCTTTCAGTGCGTCCAGAGAGGGGAATTTCCGCTCCGGGCGGAGAAACCGGTAGAATTCCAGAGTGATTTCCCGGCCGTACAGGTCGCCCTCGTAGTCCAGGATCCACGGCTCCACCGTGACATTGCGCCCACCCACCGTGGGTCGGACGCCAATATTGGTCACGGCGCAGTGGCGTTTGCCGTCTACCGCGGCGCGGCAGGCGTAGACGCCGAATTTCGGCTCTGCCAGCCCCTCCGGCAGGCGCAGATTCGCGGTGGGGACGCCCAATCTGCGTCCCAGCTGGTGTCCGTGCACCACGCGGCCGCTGAGAATGTGGGGATGTCCCAGAAATTTCACGGCGGTCTCCATGTCCCCCGTCTCGATCTGGCGGCGGATGTAGGTGCTGGACACCCGGATACCGTCGATCATCCGGTCTTTCACCACGGCGCCGGCAAGTCCCTGCTCCCGGCAGAAGGCTGCCAGTGTGTCCGCGTTTCCCTCCCCCCGGTAGCCGAAGCGGAAGTCCTCGCCGCAGACGAACCCGGCGGCGGCGTGATCCCCTATGAGCATTTGGAGAAAATCCCGCCACGGCATGGTGTGCATTTTCTCGTCAAAGGGCAGCGTCACCACCCGCTCCATGGAAAAGCGCTCCCGAAGGAGCTTCTCCCGGTCGTAGGGCGTGTTGATGAGGGGCGGGGTCTTTCCCAGTACCAGGGTATCCGGATGGGCGGAAAAGGTCACGACCCCGGCGCGGCAGTCGTTTTCCCGCGCCAGATGCTTGCACCGGTCAAGGAGCGCGGCGTGGCCTACGTGTACCCCGTCGAAAAAGCCCAGGGCATAAATCGTCTTGTTCATTGGTTCACCTGACGGAAGCGGAAGCCCGCGGCTTTCCGTTCCCTTTGTTTATTGTACGTCAAAAAAACTTTTGATAGTTGACATAACGCCGTCCTCCACCTTCGCCAGCATGAGAAATTCTCCCGTCTGGCTGTAGGCGCGGTAGGTTCCGCCGGGGAGGGTGACGGAAAAGGCGTTGCCGTTGCGGCACCGCTTTTCCTGATTGGCGGTGAGCTTCACCCCGGGATAGCCCCGGAACATGGTGTCCACGTCTCGCAGGTAAGTACCCGGCTCCGGCGATTCCAGCAGCTGCTGTAAGGGGACGGCCTCGGCGATGGTGTATTCCCCGGCCTGGGTCCGGCGCAGCGTCTGCATACATCCGCCGCAGCCCAGCGCCTCGCCGATGTCCGCGCACAGTGTGCGGATATAGGTACCCTTGGAGCAGCGCACCTGCAGACGGAGGGTATCCCCCTCCCGGGACAGGAGCGTCAGCTCGTGAATGGTGACGGGGCGGGGCTGACGCTCCACCTGCCTGCCCTTCCGGGCGAGGTCGCACAGCTTCCGGCCGTTGACCTTCAGGGCGGAATACATGGGCGGAATCTGCATGATCTCCCCCCGGAAGCGTTCCAGCACCTCGTTCAGCTCCTCCTGCGTCACGCTGACCTCCCGGCGGGAAAGCACCGTGCCGGTGGTGTCCTCGGTGTCGGTGGCGACGCCCAGTAGCAGCTCCGTTTCGTAGGTTTTCTCGGCGTGCTCAAAGAACTCCACCCCCCGGGTGGCGCGCCCCACGAATACGGGCAGCACGCCGGTGGCCATGGGGTCAAGGGTCCCGCCGTGGCCGATGCGCCGGGTGCCGAACACCCGCCGCAGCCGCGCCGTCACGTCCTGACTCGTCCACCCGGCGGGCTTGTCGATAATCACGATTCCGTTCATATTCCACCTGTGTCCTGTACTTGGCTTGGGAAGCTCTGAACAAATCGGCGAGAGCTGGCAGCGAGAGATTTTTCACCAGATGAAGGTATTAAAAGTGGAGGAATACTTTGTGTACCCGCAAGGGGTATGCCGCATCCGTAAGCCAGCTTGCGCTGGCAACGGCTGCGCTATATTTCCCACTTTTGAAACCGCACAGCTGGGGAAAAGATCCGCTGCGAAAGCCGAAGGCGATTTGTTCAGAGCTTCCCTTTTAGTTCACTTCTGACATGACCGCTTCCACGGCCTTGGCGGCCTCGTGGAGGGGCAGCTTCATGGTCGCGCCTGCCGCGCCCTTGTGGCCGCCGCCGCCGAAACGGACGGTGACCGCCGTGGCGTCGCAGCCGGGGACTGCCCGGACGGACAGCTTCGTCTCTCCATCCTCCGTCTCCCGGAGGGTCGCCGCCATGCGCACGCCCGCCACCGTGCGGGGGAAATTGGAGATGTTGTCCATATCGTCCTCGGTGACGCCGATGGCCTTTTCCACCGCCCGGGGAATGGCGCAGATGGCCATTTCGCCGCCCCGCAGCAGCTCCAGATGCTCCACGATCCACGCCTGCATTTTCAGGCGCTCCAGGGTGTTCGTCTCGAACAGCTCCTGATTCAGCTCGTAGATCCGCGCCCCCGCCCGGGTACACAGCGCCGCCACGGAAAAGGTGTGCGCCGTGGTGTTGGAAAAGCGGAAGCAGCCGGTATCCGTGGAAACGCCCACGTACACCGCCTCCGCCAGCGCCCGGTCGGCCTTGACGCCCATCAGCTCCAGCACGTCCCACACCACCTCGGAGCAGGAGGCGCTGTCCCCGTCCACCAGCTCCTGCTCCGTAAAGGAGGTCGCGGAGCTGTGATGGTCGATGCGCAGGGCGATTCTGCCCAGCAGCGGCCGGAAATCCATGGGCAGCATCTCGGGAGACGCCACGTCCACCGAAACGACGGTGTCGCCCTCCTCCGCCCGGGGCTTGGTCAGCCCCTCATGGAGCCATGCAAACCGGGGGGTCACCTCTTTATTCGCAAGCACATGGGCGGTCTTTCCCAGCTGCCGCAGCCCTAAGCACAGGGCTGCGGAACCGCCGACGGTATCCCCGTCCGGGCGGCGGTGGGACAGAATGGCGTAGTGGTCGTGTTCCAGCAGAAACCGCGCCGTCTCAGCTCTCGTCAGAATCTTCATCGTGTTTTACCTCTAGTGAGTTGATCAGCTTCAGCATTCTCGCGCCGTAGGTGATGGAATCGTCCTCAGACCAGACGATCTCCGGGCTGTAGCGCAGCTGCAAATTGTGTCCCAGCTGGCGGCGCAGGTATCCGGCGGCGGATTTTAAGCCCGCCATGGCGTCCTTCACCCGCTCCTCCTGCAAAAAGCTGACGTATACCTTGGTATAGCGCAGATCCGGGGTGGTTTCCACCCGGGTAATGGAGATCATCGTGTCCTGGACTCTGGGGTCCTTCACCGTGCGAAGCAGGGCGGACAGCTCCTTCTGGATCTCCTCATTGATCCGATTGATTCGGTTGGATGACATTGGGCACTCCTTTCCATGTCTCTGCGGGTGCCTCCCGCAGATAACGGTTTTCGCCGCGCCGTTAGGGGGAATCTCTGAACAAACCGTCTGCGGCTGAACAGCGGATCTTTTTCCCCAGCTGTGCGGTTTCAAAAGTGGGAAATATAGCGCAGCCGTTGCCAGCGCAAGCTGGCTTACGGATGCGGCATACCCCTTGCGGGTACACAAAGTATTTCTCCGTTTTGGAAACCTTCATCTGGTGAAAAATCTCTCGCTGTCAGCTCTTGCCGGTTTATCCAGAGCTTCCCCGTGCGGCGCGGCGAAAGCATCAGCGTTTCACTTCCTGCATGACAAAGCACTCGAAAATGTCGCCTTCCTTGATATCGTTGTACTTTACGATGCTTATGCCGCACTCGTAGCCGGCGGTGACTTCCTTGACCGCGTCCTTGAAGCGCTGCAAAGAGCCGATCTCGCCCTCGTGGATGACGATGTTGTCCCGCAGAACGCGCACCTGGGAATCCCGGGTGACCTTGCCGTCCTTGACCATGCAGCCGGCGATGGTGCCGATGGCGCTGACCTTGTAGGTCATGCGCACCTCCGCGTGGCCGATGACCACTTCCTCGAACTTGGGGGCAAGCATACCCTTCATGGCGGCCTCGATCTCGTCGATGGCGTCGTAGATCACGCGGTAGAACCGCATATCCACATTGGCGCGGTGGGCGCTGGCTGCGGCGGCGGCGTCGGGACGGACGTTGAAGCCCACCACGATGGCGCCTGCGGTGGAGGCGAGCAGAATGTCGCTTTCGTTGATGGCGCCGACGCCCGCGTGGATGACCCGGACGCGGACTTCCTCGTTGGAGATCTTCTCCAGAGAGGATTTCAGCGCTTCGGCGGAGCCCTGCACGTCGGCCTTGACGATCAGGGGCAGCTCCTTCATTTCGCCCTCCTGCATCTTGGCGAACAGGTTGTCCAGGGTGACCTTCTGGTTCATCTTGGCCAGGGCGTCCTTCTGCGCCTGACGGCGCTGCTCCACCAGCTCACGGGCCATGCGCTCGTCGGTGACGGCGTTGAACTCGTCGCCCGGCGTGGGAACGTCGGCAAGGCCGGTGATCTCCACAGGCACGGAGGGACCGGCGGTCTTGACGGTGCGTCCCTTGTCGTTGGTCATGACGCGGACACGGCCGACGGCGGTACCCGCGATGACGATGTCGCCCTGCTTCAATGTGCCGTTCTGCACCAGCAGCGTCGCCACGGGGCCGCGGGACTTATCCAGCCGCGCCTCGATCACCACGCCCTTGGCGCGGCGGTTGGGATTGGCCTTCAGCTCCAGCACCTCGGCGGTGAGGATGACCATCTCCAGCAGATTGTCCAGCCCCTGACCGGTCTTGGCGGAGATGGGGCAGATGACGGTCTCGCCGCCCCATTCCTCGGGGATCAGGTCGTACTTGGTCAGCTGCTCCTTGATCTTGTCGGGGTTGGCGGTGGGCTTATCCATCTTGTTGATGGCGACGATAATGGGCACGTTCGCAGCCTTGGCGTGGTTGATGGACTCGATGGTCTGGGGCATGATGCCGTCGTCGGCGGCCACCACCAGAATGGCGATGTCGGTAGACTTGGCGCCCCGGGCGCGCATGGAGGTAAAGGCCGCATGGCCGGGGGTATCCAGGAAGGTGACCATATTCCCGTTCACATCCACGGTGTACGCGCCGATGTGCTGGGTGATGCCGCCGGCCTCTCCCGCGGTGACGGAGGTCTTGCGGATGGCGTCCAGCAGGGAGGTCTTGCCGTGGTCAACGTGACCCATGACCACCACGACGGGGGCGCGGGTCTCCAGCTCTTCGGCGGTGTCCACGTGGTCGTCGATGATCTGCTCCTCGATGGTGACGGTGACTTCCTTCTCCACCTTGCAGCCCATCTCGGTGGCCACGAACTCGGCGGTGTCAAAATCGATGCTCTGGTTGATGGCGGCCATGACGCCGTTCTTCATCAGGCACTTGATGACCTCTCCGGCGGTCTTCTTCATCCGGGAGGCCAGCTCGCCCACGGTGATCTCCTCGGGGATCTTCACCGTCAGAGGTGCCTTCCGGGCGACCTCCATTTGCAGGCGGCGCATTTTCTCCTGCTCCTCGTTCCGGGACTTGCTGCCCCGGAACTTACCATTTTGCTGCTTATTGCCCTGCTGACCCTTTTTACCGCCGATGCGCTGCTTGCCGCCCTGGTAATTCTGCACCTTCTCGGAGACCAGATTGTCCACGTCGGCAAAGCGTCCGGCGTTGACCTGCACGGCGGAGGTGTCCACCACCCGGCGCTCCCGCTTCCGCTCCGGCTCCTTGGGCTTGTCTGCCTTGGGCTGGGCATTTTGCTGGGCGGGCTGCTGGGGACGGTTCTGATTCTGGTTCTGGGGCTTTGCCTGCTGGGGCTTCGCCGCCTGCTGGGCTTCCTGCTTGGGCGCCTCGGCCTTGGGGGCTTCCGGCTTGGGCGGCTCTGCCTTGGGCGCGGGCTTCACGGCAAACACCTGCTCCAGGGACGCGATCTGGTGGGTCTGGGTCATGTAATCAAACACCAGATTCAGCTCCTCGTCGGTGAGCACCTGGGTATTGGACTTGGGCTTCTGAAAATACTTGGAGATGATGTCCGCGATCACCTTCGGCGCAACGCCGAAATCCGTCGCGACCTCCTTCAAACGATACTTCACTAAACTCATACGATAAAACGCACCTCCAAAATATGACAAGCGGAAAGCAGAGGGGGATGTACTTTTTTGTTCTGCTTACTGCTTAAAACTACACTGCTACTTCTTTTTCCCTTTTCGCACATTCTTTATGTGGGCTTTTGCTTCGGCCTGATGCTTTTTGACCTTCTCGGCCTTGGCGGAAAGCACTTCCAGGGCTTCCCGGTTTTTCTCCGGTTCGCCCAGCGCCGTCAGCAGGGTCAGCGCCAGCCGGACGTCCGTCACGGCGGCAATGGCAAGGCTGGTTCGGCCGATGGCGAAGCCCATTTCCTCCTTGGTGGCTTTCAGGCGGACGCACTGCTGGTCGGTTCCGGCGGCGAAGGACTTTGCCCGGCGCCAGGTATGGTCGGAGGCGTCGGCGGCGACCAGGATCAGGTACGCCTTTCCCGCCCGGGCAGCAGCGCCCACCGGCTCCTCGCCCAGCTCCGCCATGCCGCCCTTGCGGGCTATGGACAGATATTGCAGCGCCTTATCCATTCTCCATCTCCTTTTCCAGCCGCCGGTAGACCTCCTCCGGGATGGTCACCTCCAGGCTGCGATCCAGGGCTTTGGAGCGGATGGCCTTTTTCAGGCACTCGGGGTTGGGGCAGATGTATGCGCCCCGGCCGTTTTTCTTGCCGCCGAAGTCCAGGCTGACCTCGCCCTCGGGGCTGCGGACGACCCGGATCAGCTCCCGCTTGGCCTTCCGTTCCCGGCAGCCCATACACTGCCGCTGGGGAATTTTCTTCTGCATCGAACCGCCTCCTTATCGCCGGAATGTGGGTTTATTCCGCTTCCTCGGCGGGCTTGGCCTGGGAGGCGGGCTTGATGTCGATCTTGTAGCCGGTCAGACGGGCGGCCAGGCGGGCGTTCTGCCCCTCCTTGCCGATGGCCAGGGACAGCTGGTCGTCGGGGACGATCACCCGGCAGGCCTTCTGGCCGGGAATCAGGCTGACGTCAATGACGTCAGCAGGGCTGAGGGCAGCCCGGACATACTGGCAAGGGTCTTCGCTCCACACCACGATGTCGATCTTCTCGCCCCCCAGCTCCTTCACGACCGCACCCACACGTCCGCCGTGGGGGCCGACGCAGGCGCCCACGGGGTCGATGCCCTCCATGGCGGCGCGAACCGCCATCTTGGAGCGGGAACCGGCTTCCCGGGCGATGTTGCGGATCTCCACCTGACCGTCGGCGATCTCCGGGGTCTCCAGCTCGAACAGGCGGCGCACCAGATTGGGATGGGTGCGGGAGACGTGGATCAGCGGGCCGCGGCCCATTTTGTTAACCTCCAGCACGTACACCCGGAGTATATCGCCCTCGTGGTGGGTTTCGCCGGGAATCTGCTCGCCGGCCTGAAGCACGGCGTCGGAGGTGTCGCTGCCCTGGCCGATGCGCAGGAAGATGTCCCCGGTGGTGGGGTCGATGCGCAGCACGGTGCCGGTCATCAGCTCCTGCGCCTTGTTGGAATAGCTTTCGTAGGCCACGCCCCGCTCGGCTTCCCGGATGCCCTGGATGACCACCTGCTTGGCGGTCTGGGCGGCGATGCGGCCGAATTTCTGGATGTCCACGGGGATGTTCACCGGGTCGCCCACCTGAACGTCGGGGTTATAGTTCCGGGCGGCGTCGATGGGGATTTCCAGCGCGGTATCCTCCACTTCCTCCACGGCGGTCTTGACGATGTGCATGGAAAGCCCCTTCTCGCTCAGGTCTACCACCACGTTGTCCGCCGGGACGTCCCGGCGATCCTCCCGGTCTTTGCGGTAGGCGTTGGTCAGCGCCTGCTTCAGACGCTCCACCATATAGTCCACAGGGATGCCCTTGAGCTTTTCCAGCTCCCGCAATGACGCGAAAATTTCCGCGCCGATGTCCACCTTGGGGGCTTCTGCCTGCTTTTTGGCTGTCTTTCTTGCCATTTTATTCTGTCCTCCTATCAGAATTCCACACGAAGCCGCACCAGCGCGACCTCGGATTTTTCAAATGTTACGGTTTCCTTCCCCGCTTCCACGGTCAGCCTGCCGTCCTCGTAAGAGCGCAGGACGCAGGGGATCTCCTTCCTGCCGTTTCTGGGACGGTAGAGCTTGACGGTGATGGGGCTGCCCAGATATTTCTGAAAATCGGACGGCCGTTTCAGCACCCGTTCCAGTCCGGCGGAGCAGACCTCAAAATGGTAGGAGCCGGGGATCGGGTCCTTTTCGTCCAGAATGGGGTCAACTGCCCGGGAGATGGCCTCGCAGTCGTTGATGTCCACGCCGCCGTCCTTGTCAATATACAGCCGCAGGAAATATTCGCTGCCCTCCCGGACGTATTCCACGTCCCAAAGCGCGCAGCCGTGTTCTTTTACAATCGGTTCGGCGAAGGCCGCCACCTGTTCGGTAACTTTCATGGATACACCCTTTCCCAATCAGCAAGAAAGAGAGGCGCTCGCGCCTCTCTTTCCTACCTTCTACCTGTTTACACTGGGATTATATCACTGTTTTTCCTGTTTGGCAAGAGGGTTTTCACAAATTCCGGGACTTTTTTTCAACATTTTGCCCAATCGGCTCCTGTTTTCCCGTTCCTTCACCAGCATGGGGGTGAACATGGGCTTGCCGAAGCGGGTGACGAACCGCTGGCATTTTACCAGAAACGCGTAGTACACGTTGTACCCGCAGCCCAGCATGGTTTCCGCGTTGGCCATGCCCTTGGCGAGGATCACGTCCGCGCCTGACAGCGCCGCGGCGGCCTCCTCGCTCAGCATATCCAGCTGGGTGCCCGCCACCCGGTTGCCGTTGTCGATCACCGGGAAGGGGATGCCCACGGCGGCGGCGTCCTCCCGGGTCGCGTCGTTCTGAGCAATCGCCCCCCGGACGCAGAAGGTAATGTCAATATCCGGATATGCCGCCGCGATGGCCTCGGCCAGTACCCGGTCAAAACCGATCTCTCCGGCGTTGTCCGTCAGATATACCAGCTTCCCGCCCCGGCGCAAATCCCGGCAAAAGTCGGCGTACACCTGCCCGTCCAGCTCCATTTCCAGCGCCTTGTCCAGCATTTCCTCCAGCTTTTCAAAGCTGACCTGCCCCTGCAGGGCGGAAAAATCCAGGTAATTGCCCAGAATAGCGAATTGCAGCCCCGCGAAAACCGGGTCTTTCGCGCCGGTGACTTTCTCCCGGATCGCGGGAAGCCGCTCCAGCACGAAGCGGTTGGAATCCAGCTTTTCCTGACGGAAACGGTCGTAGTCAAGGCCGTACATGTCGTGCAGCAGGTCGGCGATCTGGGGGCCGAACCAGGGGGAGGATACCCCCTCCGGCGCGTCGATGCACAGCTTCATGATCTCTTTGGCAAAGGCCATTGCCTGCTCCTCCGTCCCCAGGGTCTGGGCAAGGGCGATGTTCCGCCGCAGAAGGCATTGCAGGCAGTAAGTGTCGATTGGGATACTCATGGAACCTCCGTACCGTTTACAGCTTTAGCAAATCCGTAAAGCTGTCGATTTTTTCGGCGTACCCCGCCGGGGTGCCGAAGCCGTAGCTCGCCCAGATGAAGGGGATGCCCGCCTCCAGCGTGGCCTCGTAATCCGTCTGGGTGTCACCGATGTAGGCGCAGGAGGTGATATGGTACCTGTCCATCAGGGCGCGGATGGTCTTTCCCTTGCTGGTGCCGGTGTCGCCGAAGCACAGATGGCCGGTGATGCAGCCGGTCAGCCCCAGCTTGGAAATGCACAGCTCCGGATAGCCCTGCTGGCTGTTGCTGACGATGAACAGGCGGTGGGTTTTCGCTAAGCTTTCCATCGTCTCCCGGACGCCGGGGTAGCCGATGTGGCAGGGGTTTTCCCGAAGATGGCGGTTCTCCGTCTCCATGCACCGCGCCATCAGGGCGTAGCGCTCCTTTTCCGGAAAGTCGGCAAAGATAACGTCGGCAATTTCCGTCATCACCCGGCCGAACAGGGGCTTCAGGGTCTCCGCCGTGATGCAGTACCGGGAAAGCCCTTCCTTTTTCAGCTGGATGTTGTAGCCCTCCGCCACCAGGGCGCGGGAATCCCAGAGGGTTCCGTCAATGTCAAATATCAGGCTCTCGTAATTCATGTTTCCTCCAGATGCCGCTGAATGCGGCCGATGATCATGTCCAGCGCCACCAGGTTTTTCCCGCCCTCGGGGACGACGATGTTGGCGTACTTCTTGCTCGGCTCCACGTACCGCTCGTGCATGGGCTTGACCGTTTCCTGATACTGCTTCAGCACGCTTTCCAGGGTTCTTCCCCGCTTGTTCACGTCCCGCTTGATCCGGCGGCACAGGCGAATGTCCGCATCGGTGTCCACGAAAATGCGGATGTCCATGAGGTTTCGCAGCTCCTCGTTCTCGAAGATCAGAATGCCCTCCACGATGATGACCTTTTTCGGCACCAGATGGATGGTCTGCTCCGACCGGTTATGGATGGTGAAGTCGTACACCGGGCATTCGATGGCGTGCCCCCGGCGCAGCTCCTCCAGGTGGTAGACCATCAGGCTGGTGTCGAAGGCGGCAGGCTCGTCGTAATTGAGCTGGCTGCGCTCCTCGTAGGTCATGTCGTCGTGGCGCTTATAGTAGTTGTCATGGCTGATGACCGTGACCATGCCCTCAAAGCGGGAGATCAGATTGTTCATCAGAGTGGTTTTGCCGCTGCCCGTGCCCCCGGCAATGCCGATGACCAGAATACCGTCGTCCATGATTTTTTCCTCCATATCGTTTACTCCTCCAGCAGCTTCCGGGATAATTCGAGGATCGATCCCTCCGGGAGACTGTTGGTGAGGATGACCTCGCCTGCTCCGTTTTCCAGAAGACCTGCCTCCGCCAACCGGCGGCGGGTCTCCCGGGCGGTGCCGTCGCCCCCGTCTAACAGGGCAACGCCGCTTCCCAGCACCCGGGAAATGGCCTTCGCCGCAAAGGGATAATGGGTGCAGCCCAGCACCACCGCATCCAGCCTCCCCTGATAGGGGGCGAACAGCGCCCGCAGCAAGTTTTCCGCTTCCTTAGAATTCCCCTGCCCCCGCTCCACCAGCTCCACCAGCCCCGGCGCGGGGATCTTATAGACCCGGCAGCTGCGGTCATAGCGGTGCATCAGGGCTTCAAATTTTTCCTCCCGCAGTGTCATGGGCGTGGCCATCACGCCGATGCCGCCGCCGTGATACCGGTCGTAGGCCAGCTTGAGGGCAGGCTCGATGCCGATGACGATGGTGTCCGGGTAGGCTTCCCGCAGATCGTGAATGGCGGCGGAGGTCGCCGTGTTGCAGGCCACCACCAGCGCCTTGACGCCCCGGGCCATCAGCCGCCCCACTGCGGCGAAGGTGAGAGACTCCACCTCGTCTCTGGTCTTGGTGCCGTAGGGGGCGTTGGCGGAGTCGCCGAAATAGAGATACCGTTCCCCGGGCATAAGGCGACGCAGATGCCGCAGCACGCTGATGCCGCCCACGCCGGAGTCGAAGACGGCAATGTAATCTTCCTTGGTGTTCATGGCTTCACCCGATCGTTTTTCGGGGCGGGCGCCCCGGGTTTTCTATATAGTATCAAATTTCCGCCGTTCTTGCAATGGTTCGCCGGGGTTTTTCCCGGTTTTTTTGGGGGCGCTTCCGTCGCCGGCAGAAAAATCGGCAAAGCCGTTGCATTCTTCCGCCGGGAACGGTATAATGTCAGAAAAACAATCGGGAGGAATTTTTATGGACTTGAACATCGGCCGTATGCCCCGGGGGCCGCTGAATTCCATCGCTGACGTGGCCGGTGTCCGCGTCGGCCACTGCACCGTGGACAATGAACGGCACAAAACCGGCGTGACGGTGATCCTGCCCTGCGAGGACGACATTTTCCGCAGCAAAATGCCTGCGGCCTACCACGTTCTCAACGGCTTCGGGAAAACCGCCGGGCTGATGCAGATCGGCGAGCTGGGTACGCTGGAAACCCCCATCGCCCTGACGAACACCCTGAACGTGGGGCTGGTTCACGACGCCATGGTGGAATACATGTGCCGCCAGGGGGAGCGCCGGGGATATCCGGTTCTTTCCGTGAATCCCGTGGTGTGCGAGTGCAACGACGCGTCCCTGAACGACATCCGTCACCGGGCGGTGGGGCAGGCGGAGGTATTCGCCGCCATTGCCGCCGCGTCGGCGGACTTTGCTCAGGGGGACGTGGGCGCGGGGAAGGGCATGACCTGCCATGACCTGAAGGGCGGCATCGGTTCCTCCTCCCGTCTGATAACAATCGGGGGAGAAACTTTCACCCTGGGCGTGCTGGTTCTGACGAACCACGGCTGTCTGCGGGATTTGACCGTCGGCGGGGAAACTATCGGTAAGGAGATCGAGCGGCGCATCCGGGAGGACACCCCGGACGAGGGCAGCTGCATCATGATCGTCGGCACCGACCTGCCCGTCACCTCCCGCCAGCTGGGGCGGATCATCCGCCGGTGCAGTGTGGGGCTTGCCCGGCTGGGCAGCTACATCGGCCACGGCAGCGGTGAAATTATGGTGGGCTTTTCCACCGCCAACCGGATCCCGGCCCAGGGCGACTGCCTGAATTTCCGCTGCATCCACGAATCCCACATGGACGACGCCTTCCGCGCCGTGGCGGAGGCCACCGAGGAAGCGGTGCTGCGCTCCATGCTGGAAGCCCACCCGGTGACGGGTTACACTGGCAAGGTGCGCCGGAGTCTCGGCGAGTTCTGGCAGCCCTGAACAGTGAAAAATCCCCGCGGCACTTTCATGCCGCGGGGATACTTACGTTATCCGAACCGGAATTACAGCAGGGTAGCGAAGTGCTTGATGGTGCGGACCATCTGAGAAACGTAGGAGTTCTCGTTGTCGTACCAGGAAACGACCTGCACCTGGCTGGTGCCGTTGCCCAGGTTGATGACCATGGTCTGGGTGGCATCGAACAGGGAGCCGAAACGCATACCGATGATGTCGGAGGAAACGATCTCGTCGGTGTTGTAGCCGAAGGACTCGGTGGCCTGAGACTTCATCTGGGCGTTGATCTCGTCCTTGGTGGGGTTGCCCTCAACAACGGCGTTCAGGATGGTGGTGGAGCCGGTGGGGGTGGGAACACGCTGAGCGGCGCCGATCAGCTTGCCGTTCAGCTCGGGGATGACCAGGCCGATGGCCTTGGCAGCGCCGGTGGAGTTGGGAACGATGTTCACAGCGCCGGCACGGGAACGACGCAGGTCGCCCTTGCGCTGGGGGCCGTCCAGGATCATCTGGTCGCCGGTGTAGGCGTGGATGGTGCACATAATGCCGGACTGGATCTTCCAGCCGTCGTTCAGAGCCTTGGCCATGGGAGCCAGGCAGTTGGTGGTGCAGGAAGCGGCGGAGATGATGTTGTCTTCCTTGGTCAGGGTGTTGTGGTTAACGTTGTAAACGATGGTGGGCAGGTCATTGCCGGCAGGAGCGGAAATGACGACCTTCTTGGCGCCGGCGTCGATGTGCGCCTGAGCCTTGGCCTTGGAAGTGTAGAAACCGGTGCACTCCAGAACAACGTCCACACCCAGCTCGCCCCAGGGCAGCTCGGCAGCGTTGGCCTTGGCGTAAATGGTGATCTTCTTGCCGTCCACGGTGATGTAGTCCTCGCCGGCCTCAACGACGTGACCCTGAGCAGCGTAGTTGCCCTGAGTGGAATCGTACTTCAGCAGGTGAGCCAGCATCTTGGGAGAGGTCAGGTCGTTGATGGCGACGACTTCAAAACCCTCGGCACCGAACATCTGACGGAACGCCAGACGGCCGATACGGCCAAAACCATTGATTGCAACTTTAACAGACATGGTAATTCCTCCATTTTTATTACTGCCGGAAGGCAGTATTTTACGATTCGGATATGGATTCGATATCCCCATACGGATTACATTATACAATAATCCCCCTGCGTTGTAAAGTGTTATTTTCGTAAAATTCCCATCAGTTTTTGCCATTTTTCGGTGCATGTTGCTCATTCGTGCAAAAGCGCCCGCCGCGTGGCGCGGCGGGCGCTTTTCATTTCCCGGAATATCCGCGTCAAACTCAGGACGCGGCTTCCGTCGTTTCGGCGGGCTGCTCCGGCATTCCCTCGCAGACTACGGGGGACTGAGGCGTGCAGATGGCCATGTAGGTGTTGCCCCGGCCAAGCTCCAGCGGCTCGCCGCTTTCCGTGAAGAACCGGAACGGTTCTTTATCTCCGGCGCAGCTCCAGGTGACGGGAATGAGCTTGCCGCCGCAGGCAAAATAGCCCGTGCCGCCGGCAGAAAAGTCCGCGATGTGGTAAATGCCGGTGGTGGTGATGTCCGCATACATGACGATGACGTTCCGGAAAGCTTCCACTTCCCCGGTCTTCAGATCGGTCATGACCTGGCCGTACTGGTTGAAGGCGTATTTGCCCGTGCTCTCGTCGTAGACCATCCGCGTTTCCTTTCTGGCCTTTTCGTAGACCAGCGTGATGCTGATGTCCTTGGCCTCGACGCCGTCCGCCGGGGTGCCGTCGTCGGTGAAGTTGAAGCCGTAGTCCCGCTCCAGGGTCATGGGGTAGCCCTGAGACTCGGCGTAGGCCTTGATGCCGGGGCCGATGCCGTAAAGGGTGTTCTCATACGCGCCCTTGCGCTCGGTGTCCCGATAGGAGGCGCCGGTGGAGGCCACCGCCCAGGAATCGATGTTGAAGTTCTCCACGCCCCGATCCTTGGCGTCCTTCAGCGCCTGATCGGATCCGCCGGCGTGGGACAGGATCAGGTCATAGTGCTGGGCGATGCTGTTGAACATGGGACGGGTGGAACGGGTGGAGCCGATGGCGTCCACGGAATCGATATCCGTGAACAGCGCCAGGCAGCGCACCACGCTGTCCATGTTGACGTAGCACTCGATCAGCATGTCCGCCTTCACCACGCCCACATGGGGAATGTTGTCCGCCAGATTGCTCACGGTGTTGGCAAAAATCCGGCCGGTGAAGGGCGCGTCCAGAACCTCGCCGTTCAGGGGGTTGACATAAACCTCCGGCTCCGTGGTGGGCACGGTGGTCGGCTCCGTGGTGGGCTCGGTAGTGGGGGCGGCGGTGGTTTCCGGCACGGTGGAGGGGGTCGTGGCAGGCACGCTTTTTGCGCCGCAGCCGCACAGCAGCAGCGTCAGCGCAAGCATCAGGGCAATAACGCTTTTCATGATTTTCTTCCTTTCCTGTTGGTAGATATTTTTTCGCAGATCTGCGGTCTCTCTCATACTGTTTCCTGATTAAATCAAAGATTTTAATCAGGAAGGCATCGCCTGTTGGCGCTGCCTGTTTTGTGATTTATAAGGAAAAAATCACAAAACAAATCTCATATGAACTCCTTGCCCTTCGGGCAATTAAAATCTTTTCTTAAGATTTTAATTGGAGTTCAGTATCAGCTGAATTGGGTCGCGATCTTGCTGCTTTCCATGGTCTTGCCCAGGGTGTAGTAGAACACGTTGTCCCGGGCTGGGTTCAGATCGCTGAGCACGCCCCGCTTGGCGTAGATGGCGTAGTAACCGGCCATTACGGGGATGATATGCCCCTGATCCGCCAGCAGCTTGTACAGGTTATAGTAGTTGCCGCTGTTTTCCAGAGACAGATTGACCATATTGTAAATGGTCTCGTTGGAAATGCCGCCCCAGCTCATGTCGCCCCAGGGGCGGAAGAACTCGGACAGATCCCCCGTCGCGGGCAGCTTCGTGACCCCCAGGTAAATGTCGTAGTTGGCCGCATTGAGCCGGGCTTCGTAAACGCTGGTGGGACTCTCCACCGTCTCGCAGGCAAGGCCCAGCTCCGTCAGCGTGGCCGCGATGTCCCGGGCGCAGCGCAGACGGGCGGAATCGTCGCTGTTGACCAGCAGCTTGAGCGTCCTCGTCACGCCCTTGTCGTCGGTGGGAACGCGGAGCTTGCTTTCCGCGTCGATGAAGCGCATTTCGTCGTAATCATAGTTCGCCGCAAGACTTTTGCTGTAATAGGGCGACATGGGGGAAACGGGCAGGGTCGTGGGCAGTGCGAGGCCGGCGTAGTTGTCGTCCACCAGCGCCTGCCGGTCGATGCCGTAGGTCAGGAAGGTACGCAGGGTGCCGTCATCGAAGAAATGACTCCAGGTGACGTTGCAGCCGATATACATCAGGTAGCCGCTGTCCACCTCCCACAGCTCGAAGTCGCAGCGGTAGTCGGCGTAGGAATCCGTCTGGGGGTTGGTGCAGACCACACTTAAGTTGGAAAATTCAAACTCGTCCCGGATCTGGGCGGCGGATTCCGCTTCCACCAGGGCAATGGAGGAATCCTTCGCCACAAGATCGTCGCTGCTGCACCACCAGTTCGTCACCCGCTGCAAATGCTTGCCGCCGATGCCCTCTTCCAGGGAGTAGGGGCCGGTGCCCAGGGGGTTGTCCGCGGTCACCTCCGCGGCCTTGACGATGGGGATATCCAGCAGCAGCGCCAGATTCTGGTACGGCGTGTCCAGGAAAAAGTCCACGCCGCCGTCGCTGGACAGCTCCACCCGGGCGATGTGGGTGAAGCGTCCCTTATAATACACGTTTTCCCGTGCCTGCTCGTAGCTCGCAACCACGTCCTGCACCGTGACCCGGGTGCCGTCGGAGAAGGTGGCGTCCGGCTCTAAGTAGATCGTCCAGGTGCGGTTATCCGGGGTGATCTGGTAGCGGGAGCACAGAATGGGGGTCGTATTGTTCCTGGAATCCACCGCGAACAGCGGCTGGTACATCAGGGACATGAGCACACGGTTGGTATAGTCGCTGCCGTACAGGGGGTTCATGGAGCGGTCGGGGTAGTAGGCCAGGGTCAGATCCTGAGAGTCCGGCGCGATGGTCTCCTCCGCCGGGTCTTCCCCTTCCATCAGAAGGGCGTCTCCCGTAGGGACGTAGCCGGAATTGTCGATGCTCCCGACGCAGCCGGTGAAGCACCCCAGGCAAAGGGCAAGCGCCAGCAGCGCGGATATTCCCTTTTTCATCCCGTCACCTCCCGGCAGACGATCACCGCGCCCTGGGATCCCCGTTCCCCGCCGGTCGCCCGGTGAGACCAGAAGCGGTCGCAGCTGCACACGGTACAGTCGTCACTAATGTCAATGTGCTCCACGCCGCAGCGGCGCAGAACCATGGCGTTGATCTGCTTTAAGTCCAGATGGTATTTTTCGCCCCGTTTTTCGATATACGCGTCTGCGTCTGCGCCAAAGGCGGCGCGCATGGCCTCGGGGACGTCGGCATCCGTCTCAAAATGGCACATGCCGATGTTGGGGCCGATGGCGGCGCGGATGTTCTCCGGCTTCGTGCCGAAGCTCTCCGCCATGGCGCGCACCACCTTTGCGCCGATGGCCTGGGCAGTTCCCCGCCAACCGGCGTGGGCTGCGCCCACCGCCCCGGTCACGGGGTCGAAAAACAGCAGCGGCGTGCAGTCGGCTGTGAACACCAGCAGGGCAACCCCGGGGGTGTTCGTCACCAGGGCGTCGCATTTGGGATAGTCCCGGTGGCACAGACTGATATGGTCCTTCTCCGTCACCACCCGGACGATGTCCGAATGAATTTGCAGGGTCATCACCAGCTTTTCCGGGTCAAAGCCCACGGCGCGGCCAAGGCGGCGGAGGTTTTCCTCCACGTTTTCCAGAGTGTCCCCCCGGCCTACGGCCAGATTCAGGCTGCTCTTGGCGCCGGTGCTGATGCCGCCCAGGCGGGTGGTGAACCCATGAGGGACGGAGATGCCGTCGGCGGTCAGGTATTGGAGTGTCTCGTATTTCTGTGTTCGTATCATAATCTCGTTTTCTCGCGTCGGAAGCAAGGCATTTTACGCCTTACTTCCGAGGTCTTCCTACTCGCTGAGCTTGTCCTTCTGCATACAGCACTTCTTGTACTTCTTGCCGCTGCCGCAGGGGCAGGGGTCGTTGGGACCGACCTTGTGCTCCTTACGCACCGGCGCGCGCTTGACCTGGGACTTGTCCGGGGCGGAGGTGCCGGTCTCCTTGGCGACCTTTTCCCGCTTGACCTCCTGGGCGGGACGCAGCTGCACCAGGAACATCCGGCGGATGGTCTCCTCCTTGATGGCCGTGATCATGGCCTCGAACATCTGGTAGCCCTCTTCCTTGTAGGCCACCACCGGGTCGTGCTGGCCGTAGGCCCGCAGACCGATGCCCTGCTTCAGGTCGTCCATGGCGTCGATGTTGTCCATCCAGTATTCGTCCACCACCCGGAGCATGATGACACGCTCCAGCTCCCGCATGATCTTGGGGGTGTAGGCAGCTTCCTTGGCCTCGTAGGTGCGCCGGGCAATTTCAAAAACGGTGTCCGTCAGCTCGCCTGCGTTCATGGCCAGCAGCCGCTCCCGGCGGGACGCCAGGGTGCCCTTGGCGAAGTAGATGCCCTCCATGGCGCCCGCCAGGCTCTTCAGGCCGTCCTCGTTCACCACGCCGCCGTGCTCGCTGAGGGCGGTGGAAACGCTGCTCTCCACCAGGGAGCGGAGCATCTGCATCATGTTCTCCCGCAGGTCTTCCCCGTCCAGCACCTTCTGCCGCTGGGCGTAGATAATTTCACGCTGGGTGTTCATGACGTTATCGTATTCCAGAACGTTCTTTCTGGCGCGGAAGTTCCGGGATTCCACGCTCTTCTGGGCATTCTCCACGGCGTTGCTGAGGATCTTCGCGTCGATGGGGGTGTCCTCATCTAAGCCCAGGGAGTCCATCATGCTCATTACCCGGTCGGTGGAGAACAGGCGCATGAGATCGTCCTGCAAGCTCAGGTAGAAGCGGCTTTCGCCGGGGTCGCCCTGACGGCCGGAACGTCCCCGCAGCTGATTGTCGATTCGCCGGGACTCGTGTCGCTCGGTGCCGATGATGAACAGGCCGCCGGCGGCGCGAACCTGCTCCGCTTCCTGGGCGATGGCGGCCTTGTGCTTTTTCAGCAGCTCTTCGTAGGTGTGGCGAACCTTCAGAATTTCCGGGTCGTCGGTCTCGGCATAGGAGTCGGCCTCCTGTAAAAGCTCCTCCGGGAAGTCCATTCTCGCAAGCTCCGCTTTTGCCAGGAAATCGGCGTTGCCGCCCAGCATGATGTCGGTACCGCGGCCGGCCATGTTGGTGGCGATGGTCACGGCGCCCAGCTTGCCCGCCTGGGCTACGATCTGGGCTTCCTGCTCATGATGCTTGGCGTTCAGGACGCTGTGGGGGATGCCCTCCCGCTTCAGAAGCTTGCTTAAAATTTCGCTCTTTTCAATGGAAATGGTACCCACCAGCACGGGCTGACCCTTTTCGTGGCATTCCTTCACCTGCCGGATGATGGCGCGGAATTTGCCCGCTTCGGTCTTGTACACCACGTCCGGGTGGTCGATGCGGATGACCGGGCGGTTGGTGGGAATTTCCACCACGTCCAGGTTGTAGATGGCATTAAATTCCTCTTCCTCCGTCAGGGCGGTGCCGGTCATGCCGGAGAGCTTGCCGTAGAGCCGGAAGAAATTCTGGAAGGTGATGGTGGCGAGGGTCTTGCTCTCCCCGGCGACGGTCACGCCCTCCTTGGCCTCGATGGCCTGATGCAGGCCTTCGTTGTACCGGCGGCCGTACATGAGGCGGCCGGTGAACTCGTCCACGATGATGACCTGCCCGTCCTTGATGACGTAGTCGATGTCCCGCTTCATAAGGCCGCGGGCTTTCATGGCCTGATTGATATGGTGGGAGAGGGTGGCGTTTTCCGCGTCGGCCAGGTTCTCCACGCCGAAGAACCTCTCCGCCTTGGCAATGCCGCTGGCGGTGAGGGACACGGTGCGCTGCTTTTCGTCCACGATGTAGTCGCAGTCGTAGTCGTCGTGGATCTCCTTCTCGTCGGTCTTGGCGAAGACCTGCTTGCGCAGGGTGGACACGAACCGGTCGGCCATTTCGTACAGCTTGGAGGAATCCTCCCCCTTGCCAGAGATGATCAGGGGAGTACGGGCTTCGTCAATGAGGATGGAGTCCACCTCGTCCACGATGGCGAAGGCGTGTCCCCGCTGTACCAGCTCGGACTTGTAGATCGCCATGTTATCCCGGAGGTAGTCAAAGCCCAGCTCGTTGTTGGTGCAGTAGGTGATGTCGGCGGCGTAGGCCACCCGGCGCTCCGCCGGGGTCATGCCGGGGATCACCAGACCAACGGTCAGCCCCATGTAGCGGTAGACCTTGCCCATCCACTCCGAGTCACGCTTGGCAAGGTACTCGTTGACAGTGACGACGTGAACGCCGTTGCCCGTCAGCGCGTTTAAGTAGCAGGGAAGAATGGCGACCAGGGTCTTGCCTTCGCCGGTCTTCATTTCGGCGATGCGCCCCTGATGGAGCACCACGCCGCCGATGAGCTGAACGGGGTAGGGGCGCATTCCCAGCACCCGGTCAGCCGCCTCCCGGACAGCGGCAAAGGCTTCCGGCAGAAGATCGTCCAGGGTTTCCCCCTGATCCAGCCGGTTCTTGAATTCGGCGGTCTTGGCCTTCAGGGCATCCTCGGAAAGCGCCTTGTATTCGTCCTCCAGCGCCAGAATTTTATCCACCGTGGGCTGGATCTTCCTGATCTCCCGCTGGGAACGGGTGCCGAAAATTTTGTCAAATACTCCCATATGTTTCTCCTTTTGTGCTCGCCGAACGGTTTGGACGGCACAGGTCATTTTGGGTATTATAGCATAAGCGCAAAGAGAATAAAAGTCGAATTTATGAACAAAAAGCGGCTTCGTACGCTCTTTTTCCGCATCGAACTGCTAATTTCACTTCCGGTCGGCGAAAAAGGCTTCGATTTCGTCCCTCGACGCCTGCACCCGCCCCTGCTGGCAGAGGGGCTTTCCGCCGCCCCGGCCATGGAGCGCGGCGGTCATGTCCCGGTTCAGCTGCCGCAGGTCGCCCTGACGGGCGATCAGGCAGTAGGCGTAACCGCCCTCGCCGCCGCTGAACACCGCCGCCCTGCCGCCGCATTTGTCCGCGATGGCGTCCGCCAACTCCCGAACGCCGTCGGCGCTTAAGTCTTCCTCAAAGTGCAGGACGTTTCCTCGGTTGACATAACTTTCGGCAATCCCGGCGAAGATCCGCTTTTCCAGCCCCGCCATGCGGTACTTCTGCGCCGAAAGCAGCTCGTTCATCCGCCGGGCGGCTTCGCCGGTCTCCGTGATTTTCGCGGAAAACGCCTGGGAAACCTGCCGGTTCTGGTCAAAGGCCGCGTTCAGCAGCGCCAGCGCCTGGGAGCCGCAGGCCATCTCGATCCGGGTGCCGCCCCGGAAGCTCACCGCGCTCAGCAGCTTGATAAGACCGATCTCCCCCGTAGCCGCCACATGGGTGCCGCAGCAGGCGCAGCAGTCATAGCCGGGAATCTCCACGATCCGCACCGGCCAGGCAAGGGCTTTTTTCGTGCGGTAGGGGATGGTAGGCAGCTCCTCCGGACTGGGATACCAGCACCCCACGGGCAGATTCTTCCACACCGCCCCGTTGGCCTCCGCTTCGATTTCCGGCAGCACCTGGGGCGGAATCACCCCGTCAAAGTCGATGGTGATGACGTCCGCGCCCATGTGAAAGCCGGTGTTGTGGCAGCCATAGCGGCGGTTCAGGATGCCGGAGACGATATGCTCCCCGGAGTGCTGCTGCATCCGCGGGAAGCGCAGGTCGTAGTCGATCACCCCCGTGACCTCCGCGCCCACTTCCAGGGGCGCTTCGCACAGGTGAATCACCGCGCCATCCCGTTCCCGGGTAGTGCGCACCCGGACGCCGTTCAGGGTCCCGGAATCTCCCGCCTGACCGCCCCCCTCGGGGTAAAAGGCGGTAGCGGACAGCGTGACCTCCCACCCGTCCGCGGCCTTCGTGCAGGAAAGCACCTCCGCCGTGAACCGGGAAAGGTGGGGATCTTCATAATATAGCTTGCGTGTTTCCATATCGCACCTCGAAAATGGTAATTTTATTCATTATACCACGGTGTCATAAGCATTGCAACGTTTTGGCTTTACAGAAATTTGCAGTAGATTTTTTGAAAAAGTGCTTCTCTTTTGCCGGATTTTCATGTAGAATGGAGAAATGTGAGAAAAAGCAACGAGGTGACGTTTCATGCCAGCAAATTACGCCCATTACCGCTTCGGAAAGCAGCTGCTTTCCGGGATGAGTCCCAACGACCGCCGAAGCATCCAGCGATTCCGGCGGCTTTACGACATGGGTCTGCACGGGCCGGATATTTTCTTTTACTATAACCCCCTGATCAAAACCGCTGTGGGGAGGCTGGGCGGCGTCTTTCACGCCCAGTCCGGGCAGGACTTTTTCGCCCGGGTCTGCGCCCAGGCGGGCAGCGAGGCCGGGCGGGTCTATCTGCTGGGGCTTCTGGGGCATTACTGCCTGGACTCCGTGTGCCATCCCTACGTGGAGAAAAAAGATGCGGAGGGCAGCGCCCGCCATGTGGAGCTGGAATCGGAATTTGACCGGTATCTTCTGGAATCCGACGGCATCCCCCAGCCCCACACCTACGACGGCAGTGCCCACATGCGCCTGACCCGGGGGGAGTGCGTCACGGTGGCCCTCTTTTATCCCCCCGCCACTCCGGCGAATATCCATACCTGCGTCCGCAATATGGCCCGCGCCACCCGGTTCCTGGCAAGCAAGAACCGCAGGCGCGTCCGGCGGCTGCTGCATCTGACCCACAAGGCCTATGTGGAGGATCAGCTCATGCCGGATCACGGGAGCGACCGCTGGCTGTGGATGGACAGCGAAATGCTGGTGCTGTACAACCGCGCCCTGAAGCGCTATCCCGTTTTGCTGAACCAATTGGACGAGCACATGCGCACCGGCGAGCCTCTGGGGCAGGATTTTGCCCCGGCCTTTGGTTAAGATGTAAGGAGTGGTAGAAATGAAGAAAAGCAAACTCACCGCGCTGGAGCGGAGCTGGATTCTCTATGACATCGGTAATTCGGCGTTCATTCTGCTGGTCTCGACCCTGATCCCCATCTATTTTAATTCTCTCGCCACCGCCGGCGAGCTGAACGAGTCATTGTACTTATCCTACTGGGGCTACGCCGGTTCCGTTGCCACGCTGCTGGTGGCCGTCATCGGCCCCATCTGCGGCACGCTGGCCGACCATCGGGGATTTAAAAAGCCCATTTTCGTGGCCTGTATGCTTTTTGGCGTTCTCGGCTGCGCCGCCATGGGTGTGACGGCGGGATGGCTGGCGTTTCTGATCGTGTTCGTTCTCGCCAAAGTCGGCTATTCCTCCAGTCTGGTGTTCTACGACGCCATGCTCCCGGAGGTCACCACCGACGAGCGGATGGACAAAATCTCCTCCATGGGCTACGCCTACGGCTACATCGGCTCCGTGATCCCCTTCATCCTCTGCCTGCTGCTGGTGCTGTTCGGCGATAAGATCGGCGTCGGCGCGGGGACGGCCATGATCGTTTCCTTCCTCATTACCGCCGTGTGGTGGTTCCTATGCACCCAGCCGCTGCTGAGGCGTTACCGTCAGACCGCCTTCGCAGAGCATGACGGCAATCCCGTTTCTTCCACCTTCCGGCGCTTGGGAGAAACCTTCCGGGAGGTTCGGCAGCAGAAGCATATTTTCCTGTACCTGCTGGCCTTTTTCTTCTTCATCGACGGCGTTTATACCATCATCGACATGGCCACGGCCTACGGCACCGCCCTGGGGCTGGACACCACCGGACTGCTGCTGGCGCTGCTGCTGACCCAGTTCGTGGCCTTTCCCTGCTCCATCGCCTTCGGCCGGTTCTCCGCCAAGTACGACACGGGGCTGCTCATTAAGATCTGCATCCTCTGCTACACCGGCATTACCCTGTTCGCCGTGTTTCTGGTGTCCCAGTGGCAGTTCTGGGTGCTGGCGGTTCTGGTGGGTATGTTCCAGGGCGGCATTCAGGCGCTGAGCCGCAGCTACCTGGGGAAGATCATCCCGGCGGAGCGCAGCGGCGAATACTTTGGTCTGATGGACATCTGCGGCAAGGGGGCGTCCTTCCTGGGTACGACCCTGATCGCCGTGGTCAGCCAGCTCACCGACGGGCGGTCGTTCCACGTGTTCGCTCTGGAGCTGCAAAACGAAAACATCGCCGTGGGCATGCTGGTCATCATCTTCGCCATCGGCTTCGTCCTGTTCTGTAAGGCGGACAGGCTGAACAAGCAGTACATACACATTTAATGTAAGAATGCCGGGGGCTGACTGCCCCCGGCATTCGCCTGTCAAAAAAGGCCGTTGGCCTTTTTTGACAAAGGGATTGCCGCCTGCGGGCGGCAAACTCTGCAAGGCTTTTGGGCGCACTGAAATGCCGGGGGCGGTCAGCCCCCGGCATCATTTTACCGTTTTTTCTTCTTCAGCAACACCGCAAGCCCGACTCCGGACAGCGCCATCACGCCCACGGCGATCCAGATCAGATCGCCGGTGCGGGGATTTCTCCGGGAACCGCCGGAAACCGGCACAGGCGGCACGTAGACCACCTCGTCACAGTTGCGCACCCTAAGAACCGGCGTGCCCTCGCTGTCCAGATGGAGAATGCCGATCGCCCGCACGGTGCGCCCCTTCTTCACCTGAGAAGCCAGGTTATTTTCCCCGTCCGCGCCGGACACGATACCGTCCTCGACCAGGATCTCCGCATAATCGCCGTTTCCGTCCTTCAGCGTGATGCGGGAGATTCCCCTGCCGCCGACGGCATAGGTCACCTTCGTCACCTTGCCCTCCACCTGCACCAGGCGGCCGCCGTTTGTTTCGTAATCCATGGCGGTCTTATTCGGGATGGTTTCCGGCGTGTAGTTGTAAAGCGGCTCGTCCAGCACCTCGCAGTCGATGAGCTTCAGCACCACGTTGCCGCCGCGGATCTCCTTGCGCCCCACCGCCTCTATGGGCGTGCCGACCTGGACTTCGTCCCCGGCAAACGGCACCAGAGCAACGCCGCCGGTATCGTCCTGCAAATAAACGGTCTTTGAGAAGGTGTTGCCGGGGCGGGAGGTTCCGGAGGTCACCCAGCCGCGGATGTGGTATATTTCCCCGGCCTTGCCGGAGCGCATTTCCCCGATGGTGACCAGCTCCGGATACGCCGCCCGTTCAATTTTCAGCAGCGCTTCCACGATTCCCTGGTTTCCGCTGACGCTCTTCCAGACATTGTCCGGCTCCTTCATGGCGTCGTCCGACAGGAGCAGTCCGCCGCTGACGTACACCTTACCGCCGCATGGGAGTTCCTCAAAAGCAAGCAGCACTGCGTCCCCGTCGGTTTCCTGCCCGTCGCCGTCCGCGTCCACGCCGCGGGTGGTGCTGCGCCCCTTCACCAGATGCGTGCCGCTCCCCGGATTCACGGTGCATCCGGCGCGCTGGGTGAAGGTCTGCTCCGGCGTCAGGGAACTCGTCAGACCGCTGTCAGGGTTGAACACATTGGTGGATACCGCGTCTGGCGTATTGCCGCCGCTTTCCTCGTCCCAGGCGGTGTCGTCGTTCAGGCGCACCGTCGCGCCCATGGCCTCCAGCAGTTTGTTCAGCTCGTCGGAGGTGTGCAGATCCCGGTCGCCCATATCCGCCTGTCCGCAGAGAATGACCGTGCCGCCGTTTTCGGCAAAGGCTCTGACCCTCTCCACAAATTCTTCGTCAAAGGACTCCGACGGGGCGGTTATCAGCAGAAGCTCGCTGTTTTCCGGCAGCTCCGTCTCAAATTTCTTCACCGAAATGCTGTTCCGGGCAGCAATTTCCACCAGTCGGTTCAGCCTGTCAATGCCGGAATTGTCATGGGAAGCGTCCACGGCGATGTGCTTCACCTGCTCCGGCACCCGGAAGCTCAGGCTCAGCGTGTCCTCATAGCTGCGTCTTTCCCCATTCATGCTGCCGATCGCCTCGACCCGGAACTCCGTCACGCCCAGCTCCTGATGGGTATAAGGGATGGTATAGTCCCGCGTGCTCATGCCTGCCACGTTTCCCGGGTCGGGGATCGTTTCGACCGGCGTGTCGTCGGCATAAAGCTCCAGGGATTCCACGGCAAAATCCACCGGCTCGTCGTTATACAGCGTCACCGTCAGGCCGATCTCCTCGCCCCGGACAGGGGCGGCCGTATCCGACGTGAAGCGCTCAATGCCCATATCGTCGTACCCGTCCATCCACACGGGCGCGGTCACGGCCACGTCTCCATCCGGCTGGGTGACGCGGAGATAGTAGTA
>ERZ808252.268-NODE-268-length-53325-cov-4.974301_pt1 | contig 53325 bp, 40 predicted proteins | sample MGYA00521242_ERZ808252 | MGnify/ENA primary metagenome ERZ808252 (study PRJEB31516, sample SAMN03275581) | gut metagenome | biome: mammalia-associated habitat; material: feces | host: Papio cynocephalus | place: Kenya | collected 2012-08-07 ... | reverse complement strand
TGGGACCAATTTCAGATGTGTTAGATGAGATCGAAGCGATAGGATTTGAGAAAGGTATTGAAAGCGGATCGACGCGTATCAATCGTTTAAATGCAGCGCTGATCAAGGACAATCGTACGGTAGAACTTTTCCAATCGACGCAGGATGATGAATTACAGAAGAAGTTAATGGAAGAATATGGAATTCAATAATAACAATGCTTTCATTTAGATGTGTGGTAAAAAGAGAAGACCGTCAAATGGATTCACTTTAAGGTGAATCTGTTTGGCGGTTGTTTTTAGCTGCATAATTATATCCGCAAAAGGATTGACTTGAAAGTGAAAAAAACGGAAAAAAAATTGAACTTTTGTCTGATATAATAGAAGAAAATACATAAATCAGGAGGAAAAATTATGAGGAAAGCAGTTACAAAAACAGTGATTTTTGCCATGACAATAGCTATGTTGATAGGATGTGGACAAAGAGAAAATTCAAATCGAGAAAGTAAGAGTGATACATCATCCACGAAAACATCAGAAAATGTACAGGAGGTAAACTTTAATCTTGTAGGGGAAATTGCGGATGCAGAAGGAAAGCTTTCAGGAGCGGGAGAAATATTGAAATGGGAAAATGGGGAACAAATCACATTATCTGATTATCAGGGAAACGAAATTGATGTTAAATTCACAAAAAATGAAGAATCAGCAATGTTAGATTTGGTGGATGATTCTACTTCTGTATTAGGTGAGAGCATTTTAAGAGTGAGGAAAGAAAGTGGTATTAATAAATGTGCACTATATACAGAGAGTGGTGAACAGCTGATTCCATTTGAAGCGGATTTGTTTGAAGCGATGAATGGATATACCGCCACACGGTTTATACAAGTTGGTTATATAACAAATGAAACGACAGATAACAAGAAAGCACTTTTTGCAGGAACAGAAAAAAATAGTCTTCAATACTTTATTGAGGGGGATGATAATGCAAAAGGATACGAAGGATATTGTCACATTTATGATTTAAAGGAAAAAAAGATGATAGATTTGTCAGATATTACTACACAGGAGGAACTTGATAGTTATGAGGTATGTGGAGACAAAATTATACATACAGAAAATGGAAAAGTTATGTTGTACGATGGACAAGGTGTAAATGAAATAACCATTGGAAATGGTCAAGTGGGTGAAATTGGGAAGGGTATTTTTGTTGTTGATAATGATGATACGGGGGAAGCAATTGTATATAATACAGCTGGCGAGGAGATCTTTAAGACGACAAAAAAATTAACATGCGGTGGCGAACACATACTATGTTATGAGGATGATGATACGGTAAGTATATTGAATAAAGAGGGGGAAGAAGTGGTACCGAAAGGAACTTATAAATCAAATTGTTTTGTTTTTGATAATGAATATTTTTTGAGTTTAAAGAAAGAAAATACAAATGTATTATTGGACACTCAGGGAAATGTTATTATGGAGACGGCAAATGATATTAATCGAATGTCAACAGGGCTGTGCGCTGTGGAGAATGGTGACAATTATGACATTTATGATAATATGGGAAAAGTGACAAGCATAAAAAAAGCATCAAATAATATTCTGCCAAATCAAGCATTGTATGAAGAAAAAGAAGATGGATCGAAACAGTATTATGTTTATGATCAAAATTCGCTTTCTCTTAATATCAAAGAGAGCGAAGGGGACGGTGTTTTTGTAACGTGTAGTGAACGCAATAGTGAGGAGACCTTTTATGGCCTTTATGAAGTGATTAGTGGGAAACAGTTACTTGAAGCAAAGTACGAGGAAATTATGATTGGAAGCAAGTATGTATATGCATATGATGGTACGAAATGGAATATTTACGAATATCAGATACCAGATAAATTTGCAAATTAAGTATTAGAAAAAGGAGGCCGTTATGTTACGTATTAGTTATATCAAAAAAACCTGCCCGCAATGTGGCAATGTTTACAAAATCTATAAGTCAGAGACGCAGACGAGTGTAGGGAGCCCGATTATTAATTGTAAAAAATGTGGAAATCAGTTTGTGGACTCAAGTTTTATGGAGCCGGCGTATTTTCGCCTCAGTGAGACTTGTCCGAATAACTGGCATCCAGTCATTCGAATTATTTTGGGGATTTTGTTGTTTACGGATTTTGTGTTGATCTTGTTGCAGGCGTTGTTAAATGTTGAAGCTATTATGGGGGTTATGGTGTGCTGTTCTTTGGCAATATGGCTTATATTTTTGTATTACATAGTTAAAAAATTAAGTTATCCACAGGAAAAAAGAAAGTGGATTGCAGAGTATAATATGTCGGTGCAGAGGCTGGGGAGTTCAGAATATATGACATTTTTGAAAGAAATTTATGGCGTAGATCCGGTAGGAACGATGCAGCTTGACATAATGCCGCAGGAGACAAAAAAGCAGATCCTTGATCGTGTAACAAGTGGAAAAGAGAGAAAAAGCAGATTGGTAACCAGCCTGTTTACGGTACTTGGTGTAGTGGGAGCAGTTGTGTTTCTTGTAGTGGCGACAACAACAGCTTCCCCAGCAAAAACCCAGAAATTGTCAGATGCACTGGAATCAGCTGATTTTGTGAAAGATGAAGTCGTGTACATTTGTGATTTTGGACGTGAAAGCATGGTGCGTCAAAATACAAATGAAGAGGTAAGCGGAAGTGGAAAAAATTACACGTTGCTGCTTAATGAGGCAGGAGATTATGCGATTTTTACGATGTCAGATGAGCAGAATAAGAAGTGCAAAGAAAAAAATGAGTCATTTAAAGTGTATGGAAAAGTTACGGAGCTTTCGGATGATTTTTGGCGGAATATAAGCGAGGAAACAAAAACGCTCTTTACGCAGAAACCACAATACCAGGTGGAACTTCTGGACAATCAGCCAATGACTTTAAATGCGGGAATTATAGCAGTTTTGGTTGTGGATATTGTGCTGTTTATCGTTGCTGTTATTTTGAAGATATTCTATATTCAAAAATATGGAATGATCATAAAGGAGGTAAATGCAAATTATACCAAGAAATTAAGTTAGGAGGCGGTTCATATGAACACAAAAAAATGGTATCATTTGTTCTTACTAACCGGATTTATGATGTTGGTTTCGCTGGGAATATCTGTTAAAGCGGATGCAGCGACAATTATGGATCTGGAGAAAAAATTCCCAAATGGGGCGTATTGGAATCATGTAGTTCAAAGCGGTCATCGCTATTCCGGTTATGACGATGTAGGAAGCTGTAACAATCCGGACGGCTACACATGGACACCATGTAATACACACAAGGGAAGTGTTGGAGTAGGCGGTTATGATTGTAATTCTTTTGGAGGAGGCATGCAGTGTAATGGATTTGCACGTAAACTTGCGTATGATCTGTATGGTTCAATGCATACTTCTTGGGGATATGGAAATATAAATACGGCGAAACGTGGAGATGTTGTTCATTATTATGCAGCGGATACAGATGCCACATATGGACATTGGGCAATGATTATTGGCAGAAGCGGAACGACTGTTACGCTGGGAGAAGCAAACCGGGCTGGAAATTGTAAGATTAGCTGGGGACGTACACTTAATCTTGCGACTGTTTCCAGCTATACAATCTATTCTGCTCCGTATGAGGCTACATTTGATGTGCCAGATACCCAGCCCCCAACAATCAGCAATGTCCGCATCACCGATGTAAATGCGGATGGTTATACCGTTGTGTGCGACGTTAGCGACAATGTGGGAGTGAGCAAAATAGAATTTCCATCCTGGAACGTTGACATCCATCAAGGTGAGGATGCAAACTGGATTGCAGGAAGTGTTTCCGGGAATACGGCGACGGCGAGAATTCCGCTTTCGACACTTAAATCCGGAGCGATTGAAGGAAATTATCTCACTGACATTTATGCCTGGGATGCAGCGGGAAACTGTTCTTCCGGAAGATGTCCGATTGTATATATTGACCGGACGGCACCGACATTGAGTGATGTAAGGATTGTTGAGCAGGATTCCAAGGGATATATTTTGGAATGTAAAGCATCCGATGACAAAGAGGTTGACCGCGTGCAGTTCCCGACGTGGACCGAGGCAAATGACCAGGATGATCTGGCGGCAGACTGGGTACATAATTCATCCATAACCGGAACTAAGGTGGGGGATGATGTGTATCGTTTCCGTGTAAATATATCTGAGCATAATAACGAATATGGCAGATACGTTACCCATGTGTATGTGTTTGACAAATGCCAAAACTGTGCGGTGATACAAATCGACACAAGGCTTGTTGCAGGATTGGCACCGCAGAAGATTTTGAAAAATGGAAATGCACTGTTGACCCTTTATAACGAAGATTATTCCTGGAACGACATCAATGCACTGGCTGCGGGTATGCGAAGCAGTCTGGCAGAGATTGAGGATGAAGAAAAAGACAATGTTATTAAGGACTTTATCGCGGATCAGATCCGGAAATATTATTACATTGGCGCAAGCGTGGAAGAAAAAGGCAAGGCTTGGAAATGGAACAGCGGAAGTGAAATGAGTTACACCAATTGGGAGATAAATCAGCCGGATTGTGCCGGAGATAGTGAATTTTATCTTGGTGTGACGCAGTCAAATGGCAAATGGAACGATATGCCTTCCTATTTTAATGATGGCGGATTTATCGTTGAGACTCCATTGGATATGAAAGCGGACGCAGAACTCGAATGCGATGGAAAAATAGTCAAATTTTTCAAGGCATCGCTTCCTTATAAAGTGGCGCAGAGATTTTGTGAAGAAAATGGCGGATCGCTTGTAAAAATTGATTCGCAGGAGAAAAATGATGCCATTGCCAAAAAAGTAGCCGAAATCGACGAATGGACATTTTTCATCGGTGCGACAGATGAAAAAGAAGAAGGAACGTTTGTATGGCAGGATGGAAGTCCTCTGACTTACCAGAACTGGGCGGCTAACGAGCCGAATAATGATGCGGTATGCGGCGAAGAAGATTATGTACAGATGTATCGGGATGGAACGTGGAACGATCTTCACGGCTGGAGAAATATGGTTGGATTTATCGGCGAATTTGACAAAGAACCGGATCCGACACCGACGCCGACGGCGGGACCACAGGAAACAAAGGCACCACAGGAAAGTGCGGGACCACAAGAAACAAAGGCACCACAGGAAACAAAGGCTCCACAAGCAACGAAAACGCCACAGAACACGAGTGGTTCTCAGGCGACAGCAAAACCACAGCAGACAAAACGGCCACAGACAACTTCCGGTACGCAGACAAACAAGACTTCAAATAGTTCATATGCCGGAAATTCATCTTCGGGAAGCAGTTATAAAACCGGTTCCACATACAAGAAAGTGACACCGAAGCGGGTAACCGGAGTAAAAGTGAAGAAAACCGATACAAACGAGTGGAAAATTTCTTGGAAGAGAGTCAAAAAAGCCGATCATTATCAGGTGAAATTGGCGAGAAACCGTGCTTTTACAAAGGGGAAGAAACAGGCTGACCGTTATTCTACCGCAGGCTATTTCCGGAACTTAAAGAAAAAGAAAACATATTATATTAAAGTGCGGGCTGTGTATTATAACTATAATAATGCGACGTATTATTATGGGAAATGGAGCAGGATTAAGAAAACAAAGATAAAGTAAATGTGTGCTAAAAAGAGAAGACCGTCAAATGGATTCACTTTAAGGTGAATCTGTTTGGCGGTTGTTTTTTATGCACCTATATCTGCATCCGTTTCCCTTTTTCAAATCTCTGCCGAACCGGCGGAGAAATCTACAAATGCAGACATAATACTCAGATAATTTTTCTTGCTGATCGGAATTGATTTTCCGGTGGAAAGCGCGATTTCATAGCGTGCAATCTTAGTGATGTGCGCCATATTGACCAGGTAACTTTTGTGAGCACGGATAAAATCGCACATCGGAAGGTCTTCTTCAATTCTTTTTAAGGTGCCTGAAAAGGTGTGACCTTCTCCGTTGCTTAAATGAACCGAAAGATTATGGCCATAGACTTCAAAATACAAAATGTCAGATATTGGAAGAGCGAGGATGCCTTCGCGGGATTTGATATAAAAGCTTAGTTCCTTATGTTTTTGGAAAAAGCGTTCCAAGGCCTCTTCTAATTTATCCATCTTATCTGATTTAATGAGATAATGCAGCGGCGAGACATCAAAACTTTCCAGAGCGTAATCGCTGCTGGAACTTAAAAATACGATATCGGAGTCTGCATTAAAAGAACGAAGCGTGCGTGCCGTTTTAATGCCCGTTGTATCGGCAAATACAATATCCAAAAAAAGAAGATCAAAGGAGTTACCGGTTTCATAATAGGAAATAAGTTCGGCAGGATTATCGAAAATAACAAGTTCAAAATTGATATTGCGTTTATGTAGACTGGAAATTAAAGCCTCTTTTAATTGAGAGGAAAAATGTGCATCATCATCGCAAATTGCTAACTTATACATAGGTAACCTCCTTCCTTATATTAATATTAAGTATACGGAAAATTTATAAAAATGTCAATTTTTTTTATAAAAAATTCCCACTTGTGTAATATAGGGGGAGTTTATGTATATGACAAGACAAAAAATGGATTTTATGGTATAAAGTAAAGTAGGATAACTAAAAATAAAGGAGGTAATGCGTATGAAACATTTAAAACATTTGCGGAAGCGTTTGTTGGCGGTTTTCCTCGCCGGTGTCATGATCGTGACCAGTGTGGGAACATCGTCTTATGCGTATGAAGCAGAAAAAAAGGGAAATTTATCTGTGCCGGGAAATGACGGGAAAACCGTCGAAGAAGAGGAGTCCTGGGAAGAAAAATTTCCAAATGGAACATTTGCTTTTAAGAATGATTCCGTGACGATAGAAGAAGGAAAAAATGCCGAGGAGAAGAAAATTACGATCTATCGGCTTGGCGGGACGAAAGGAAAAGCTACGGCAAAGGTTGCGATTGCACCGGCGGTGGCTGCTTTAGATGAAGAAGAGAAAGAGTTAACATATGCCAATGCTGCATCGAACAAGGATTATACCGTAAAGGTAGAAAATCCGATCGGATCCGACGGGACGATCGGAAAAGAGCAGATAAGCAGCTCTTATGATGTAGCAGCTGACAAAGAGGATGATAAAGTAACATTATCTCTCAAAGGGGTAAAGGGAGAGTACATCCGGTATTTTTGGCATGTGAAAAAGGATGGAGCCTGGGAAGCGGCTGCAGACGGGGAGAAAGAGACATTGACCGTAAGCAGCAAAGAATTTGACGAGAACGAGTATATCTGTGTGGTGGAGGCAGATTATAAACTCAGTTTGTCAAAGGCGACCGGGGAAGAGAGTTCACAGAAATTGTGGATCAATGTCAACAGCCGTCATATTACAAATGAAGAAGCATACGCAAAAGGAAGTTATACAGAGGTAACACTTGACAAAGAGATGCCATTTAAGACAAGTTTCCTGCAGGTAGACTTTGAAGATGGTGAATGGGTAAAAGATATCATTGTCAAAGCGATAGATGATGAGGAACATGAAGCAGAGGAACTGGCATCTTTTACCATTTATGAAGTGGAAGGGGCAGCATTTACAGAATCTGCCAACCGCTTGTCAATGTGTATCAGGGATGACGAGGAAAAACTCGAAAGCACAATGGGATTTGCACTCAGCGAGGTGAGAGTTGATAAGAGTACAGGAAAAGCTAAGATTAAATTAACCAGAACAGGAGCGACACAGTACGTTTCATCCGTAGATTACAAGACGGTGGATGGAAGTGCAAAAGCAGGAGAGGATTATGCAAAAGCTGCCTCTACGGCAAGTTTCAGTGGTGGTATTGAAAGTACGGAGATTGAGATTGATCTTCTGAATGACAATAAAAAGTCGGAAGAAGACAAATATTTTACGATTGAACTGAGCAATGCCAAGGGCGGCAGCATCAAAGAAGATGCACAGAAGATCCGGGTGAATCTGTTTAACACAGATACAGCGGATAAGGACAATCTGGCAACTGCTTCGAAGAGCAAAGAAGCGAAAGATGCCTCGGCGCGTGTCAAAGAAAGTGATAAGGCAATCACGGAAAATGACAGCAAAGAAGTAAAAGCAAAAGCGGTTAAAAATGGGGACAAAGAAGTATCTTATGAAAAAGCGGATAAAGGGGAGATGTCCGCACAGGCAGCCGGAGATTACTCTTACAGTATCAGCACGGCAAAATTGAAGAGCAGCTGGAAAAAGACCTGTCTGCTTGGGGATGATACGTATCCGGTAAGAGATATCAATGGCAATACAAAGAGCAGCAGCGGTGATATTTTAAATGATAAATACCGCACCAATACGTATGTCAAGATAGACGATATGCAGAATATGTTTAGTACTATGGCAGGATCTTTCTGGGCAAAGACCAGTTATAGCCTGTTTTGGGCCAGAGAATATTACAGCGGCCTGGTAGTAGGAATCGGCGATTACAATTTTGCCTCTCAGAAGACAGAGTATACGGTTGACAGTGGCGATGGTCATATGAAAAACCGTTTGAATTCCGAATTGCAGAAAGCAGCCTATGGCATCTTTTCCAGATTTGGAAATGGAGACGAAACAAAGAGTTTTTCGGTAAATATTGACAATATTGCGGATGCGAAAGACAATAACTATCTGGTGTTTAAGTCGGCTGTGTCAAAACGTGGAGACACGGTACGTGGCCGTGAGACCAGAGTAAGCGATTTTAGTGTTGCGATGCGGCGCCGTTGGCTGGAAAAAAAGACCACGTTAAATATCAGTACCGGTGACAGTGCCGATAAAACCCGTATGGATCGCTGCTCCGACGGCAATGTGCAGGCGGTTAAAGACGGATTGAAGCCGACCATTACCGTTGAAAAAGGTGGATTCTATGCGGATGGACAATTTTACTTTGGAACAGAATTGAAAGTAAAAGAGTCCGAAAAACTGGGTGTTTACAAACTGGATAAGGTGACATTAAAAGAAGGAAGCCGCAATATCACTGTGAATGACAATGTTTCCGGCGGTTCTGCGACCGTGAAGTATTCCGATAACGGAAGACGTATGTCTGCTACGGCAGATTATACGTTGAACTGCGAATACAACCGTTATCAGAGTCTGCTTATTAACTGCGATTCTTCCATGACAGAAAAAGACGATGAGGCGGCTAAGCAGAAGAAATTAGAAAACATTAAGAAAAACATAAAAGTCAACGGAAGTTCTGTTACTTTTGAAACAGATACAAAGACATATGAACATAAGTTAGCCAAGATAAAGAATTACAACAAGATCAATTTTGGCTTAAACGATGGTACAAAGATTCTTTATGCCAATAAAGTGTATGAAGGAAATGCGGATATTCCGATCGCAGATGAGGATATTGTATCCAATACGATTACATTTTCTGTATACACACCGGATTCGGTCAGTGTAGTCAGAGATCCGAAAATAACAGCAGAAAAAATGGTATCTATCTACGAAGATAAAGATAAGGATGGACAATATACGGAAGCAGATGGTATCGAACCGCTTAAGATCCTGCGCGCCGGAGAACCATATCAGATTACAGATTTTGGAGAAAATGTTGTGATCAAAGTGGATTATGCCGTGACACCTGCCTCGTTAAATGTTCCGCCGGGAGCCAAAGGAGATGAGACGTTTCAGGTGGTTCCGGGATTTGTAACCACACAGACGTCGGAAGAGCAGAAAAAGAATATGACGGAAGAGGAGAAATCCTACCGTGATATCAAGTCCAAGGATGGAAAGGTCAAAATGTACGGTGCGGTATCGAGCGGAACCGTATCCTTCCTGTCCGGTTATGATGCAAGTCCGGCGGTGATGAATACAACAACGAATAAATATGAATGGACACCGAACTGGAAGGGAAATCTGCGCAACGATTATAAAAATCCGACGAAGATTAAAGTATATGAAACGAAGATGCCGAACGGATTTGTTGCAGCGAAGACAGAAGACCAGATCAATGGCTACCTTGGCTGTCTGCACGGAAATGAGACGTATTATATTACTTCCCGTGTGACAACCGGCGGCGAAGAAAAGATAACTTCGACAAAACGCGGTGGTTTCTATACGGTTCCGGAGCCGGCAGCACAGGCTTTTGAATCGCAGGATACTTCGCCGGCAGAGGCGCCGGCAGACGACAAGGGAACTACGGCAAATCAGCCAAGTATTGCAAATACGTCACCGGGAATCGATCTGCCGGGACTTAATATCGGTGCCGGTTTTGGTTCCTTTATGATAGACGACGATGAAATCGGGTTTTCCGTGGGAACTCCGATCTTTGGTGCAAGCAAAGAGGGAAGCAGTGAAACGGAAAAAGATGTCATGGGTGCAAGTGGCTTGAAGGAAATGAAGGAAGCCATGTCAAGCCCAAGCGATAACATTTTCAAGCAATTGAAAAAACAGGCTGGTAAATCCGATGGTCAGGGAAATAACGGAAGCCCGGCAAGTGCATCCCCGATGAAAGACAAAGCAAGCATTGATTTTGCAGTCAATATGTCTTTTGTATGGAAATACAGCAAGCTGACCGGTAAGTATGAATTTTCTTCCGCGATGATCGCACTTGCTATCGAGGGCAGTATCCGGCTGCAGTATCGTTTCCAGACATGCCCAATCTTCTATGTATATGTACAGGTTGGTATGGGACTTGAAGCGCAGACCGGAATCGAACTTGAGAAAAAGGAAGTAAAGAATTCAGATGGAACGACCACGATCCAAAATGACGTTTCATTTGCAGGATTAAAATTAAATCCAAAACTATACGTGGAAGCCGGTGCTGGTGTCGGTGTTGATCTGGCGAAACTGGAAATATATGTAAAAGTATCCGTTTCCTTTGCGTTCACGATCAATAAAGATACGCAGGTAGATGAATTTATTACCTCTGCCGCGGTGGGATTCCGCGTGGTATTCTTATTCTTCTCCTATGAGATGGATGTTGTCGGATGTAAAGCGGGATTTGACCGGGAACGAGAGGAAGAAAACAAAGATCCATGGTTCTTCTCCTGGCAGGTTGCCGGGCGTGAGATGGGAGGAACCGAGGAAAAGGTTGACAGCGATGTGGCAGGAGCTACGGTAACGGTTTCCAAGCCGCAAAACTACTTCCGACTGCAGAATATCAATTCTTCGGATGATAATGCCGCCCAGGATGACATGTCCGCACAGGCATATGACAGCGGTATCGATGAATTCCAGGTAAGCGGATACGGTAACAACGCATCGGCAGTAGAACTGGGAAGCGGTTTTAACAGTGCATCGGATTATAAACTGCTGACGGTAGGAGATACGAACTATGTACTGTATACCATAAGCCGCCCGGGAAAAAATCATATCGTGAATGGCACCCAGCTTGTACTGTCCAAACTTTCCACAACGAGTACCGGAGTTGGGGGAGAAGAAGGAACAGAGGCGATGGGACTTGTCAATCCGGTGGATGAAACTTCAGAGCAAAAGTATATTGTAGTAGATATTAAAAACGGCAAAGTAGAAAGTACCGGGGATCTGGATTTCGATGCTGTCGTAGAAGGCAGCAAGATCAAAGTGACCTGGACGTCTTATAATGAAGAGGCAGAGAAGAGCATTCCGGAAGAATGGACAGCGGATGAACAGCTGAAAGCGGCAAGTAAGCTGATGGATGTGAAAACGGCAGAATTTGACACAGCAGACACTGCATCGTCGACAGGATTTACAAATGCCGTGGTTCTTAGAGAAGGATATGCAAATGGAACGACAACCGGTTATAGTTTCCTTCCTTCCGGATCAACATCGGATGTCCACATTTTTGCGGATACTGAAGCCTATACAGAAGACGAGCTGGCAGAACGTAAAAAAACGTATCAAGAGAAATACGATAAAGATGCCGAAGGAAACGACGCTGACGGCGAAAGCGGAACAGGAGATCCTTATGCAAGCGCCAATTATCAGTATGCTTTGACAACAGATTATCTGTATGGTAAATATTCCAAACTCCATTATAGTGTAAAACAGGAGGATGGCACATACCAGACCTATGATCTGGAGCCGACAGATGAATGGAAAGCTCAGGGAACCCGTCTGGAAGATGTGCAGATCACGAAAGGCACAGGGGATGAATATTTCCTTTCCTATACGACAGAGCAGAAAGATACGTTTGACGATGAGTTTGTAAAGATTAAAAAGTTGTACGTACAGAAAGCAGCGATCGCAAACCAGGAGGTACCGGGTGAATCCGGAACCGGTACGGTAGAGAAAAAGGGAATGAAGTTTGATACCCCGGTTCTCTTGAAAACACTTGTCGATTATGACGACAGTGATGACAAAGATGGTGTGTACGTCGACGGAAGTCTTGATGAAAAAGTAGAATCACCGAACTTCACAAACTTAAAATTCCTTAACGGAAAACTTACGGATTCTGACAAGAAAGAAACGTTCCTTATGTACAGCATGAATGGAATTACGTATGTAATCAATGAGGAAAATCTTGGAAATGCATTAAATAGCACCACCAAAACGATCACGGTAAATACATTGTTTAAAGTGGATAAAGACCGTGGAAATTCACAGGCAGAAGCGACGATTGGCGTGGATGGAGATGGTAATATCTCTGCTGTATATACGCAGACCGTGCCAAATACGGTAAATAATGCGCTTTATGTGACCAAATACGATCCAGACGTGAAAACGTTTGGAGAAGCATTTATGCTTGCGATGAATCATATGCAGGTTTATGAAGATTCTGTATCGCAGCAGCTTACTTCCGAGGAGGCACAAGCAGCATTCTTCGATAAGGATAAAGGCGGCGGAGAAGATCAGTTTATCTTCAACAGTCCGCAGATCGCTCTTGGGAAAAAGACCGAAGAAAATGAACGTGGAACCTTGACGATTCTGACCAAAGGTACGATGACCAAGTTAAAGAAAGAGACAATGACTTTTGATGGTGAGGATTACACGGAATATGTTCCGGATGATAATGTCACCGCAACTTCAGGAATTTATGCGATCACGTATGGAATCGGCGAACAGAAGATCGGCGAAGCCTCCATCACGTTTGATTCCAATAATTTCGTAACAGGCGCAGAACTGAACGGAAGTGTTTCCTTCCGCAATACCGGTGATGCTGCGATCCGTGCCAGCAAGGCCAATCCGGCATATGTGACATTGAAAGCAGCCGGTAAAGGGGGAAGCGAAAGTGTAACACTTGCCGAGTGGGAAGTGACCGACAATATTCTTGCCGGACAGCAGGTGCAGACGGATGCCATCAAATGCAATGCGCTTCCTTCGAACATTGCCGGTGGATATATCTACTTTGAAGTACAGGAAGATCCGGAGTATTCGGAGAACAGAAACATACTGAGTACCGTCAACGAAGAGGATGGCTCCGGTAGAATTGTCGTGGGAGAAAAGGCAGAACTTTCCATTGATGATGTAAAGATCACAGCCAGCGATTCTCTCGAAAGACAAAAAGTCAATGGTATTTCCTGTGTGCTTGCCGATGTGGAGATGACAGTCAGCAACCAAGGTGTAAAAGACGCTGATAATGTTAAATTCGAGGTAAAACGAAGCGACGGAAAGACCGATGGCAGTGAAGATAAATATACTTCATTGGAAATAACAAGTGGAGATCTTATCGTGAGCGCTAATGTGGACGCTGATGGTAAAAGGACAGCACTGTTAGGCAATGGAGATGGAAATTCGGTATTTGATTATCTTGGATATACAGATACCTCAGGTACGGTAAGTACCGGGAAAAAGATTGAGGCAGGAACGACACACACGATCAGTGGAAAAATGTATGTGCCGCTTACCGCGTTTGATCCGCAGGATTCGATCGGTGCAGCAAATCTGCAGTTTACGATGAAGAGCGGAGCAGAGGAATACGAAAAGAGAAATAATACTGCTTATGGTAAAGTAGTTCCGGCAACGCGATTTGACTGTCTGGAAAAAGTTTCATTGACAGTAGGAAATCCGGTTAACATTACGCTGAGTACACAGGCAGCAATGGATACGACGAAGCGAAGCAATATCACACTTACGGAGATGAAGATCAACAAAGATGGAGAAGCCGAAGTGGCAGAGAATAAGCTTTTGCAGAGTGCAGCTTACAACGTGAAAACAGGTTACATTACAGTAACTGCACAAAAAGAAGGATCCGGTGTACTGCGAATTGCCGATACGACGACAGGTTCGTTTAAAGATATTACCTTTGATGCAACGTTATCCGGATGCAATATCCGGACTGACAATCCGGTCTTTGAATTTAAGGATCAGACGGGAGGAACCAAGTGGCAGGATAAAGATATCGGTTCTGTAAAAGAAGGAACGGTACTGCCATATAACAGTGATATCTGTATCGGAGGAGAAGGAAACACATTTACCTTTACGACTTATGCAAGAAGCATTGATTTCTATTATGAAGGTGACATTGAAGTTTCCAGTAATAACAGTTTTGGTTATGTGACAAAACAGTACCTTGACCGAAGTGGTGAGACGGTTGCCGGTGAGTACTTCAAACGGCATACCGTAGATTTCAAAAATACGGATTTGAAAAAACACACGGTTACGGTAAAAGTAATCAGTGGAACGGCTTCTTTTGACCGTATGGTAGAATACTATGCGGATCGTGACAAAGGAGATACCGGACGTGATGTACCGGACGATAAAGTGAATCCGGTCATTATACTTGGAAAGTCCCTTCCAACGAGTGGAACCAAATTCCAGCCGGGAACCGTATTGGAGATTCCGGTATATGCTTATGACGATGTGATGCTTAATTCTGTCAGCATTGGTGGAAATGGAGCCGATACACTCGTCAACAACCAATTTGCAAAAGGTACTTTGAAGATTAGGAAAAATGGTGCGTACCATATTATCGTGGAAGACAGTTCCGGTAATATCAAGCAGAGAACGATCAACATCGATAATTTTGAAGAGGAAGCGGAAAAGATTCAAGAGAAAACGGACAACTGGCCGGATGTGAAATTGAGTCTTGTAGATGAAACCGGAGCTGAGATCAAAGATTATACGACGGCCAATGCCTATATTGCCTATGATATCAAAGCCGATCAAAAGATCAAGAAGGTGGAGATCCAGAAAGTGGATATGGGCACGACGGACGCTAAACCACTGGGAGATGGCATTGAAGTAACAGGAGAGCCGACAACACTTTCCGCAATATATGACTCGGTAAATCTGTCAGAAAACGGATATTATCAGATGAAAGTTACAGATGCCGCAGACAACACGACGACAGCGATTCTCTATGTCGAGTACTTGACGAAGGGGCCAAATGTATACCTTTATACAGCGGACGAGGTAGAAAACCAGTTGTTCTACTGTGTAGGGGATGAACAGAATGAGATTCCTTTGAAAGAAGCTGCTGTTTACAGCGGAAAAGTGACGGCATCCGTTGAGAACGGAACGATCCAGGTGACAGGAGAGACACCGTTGATGAGGAAGCAGTACGATACACAGACGATGGACTCCGGAACGGTACCGCTTGATCCGTCGACCTCGACAAAAGTGTTTACCATTGCGGCACAGGATGTGACAGGCAAACTTACAACGCATGTTTATACGGATGAAACCTGTCTTAACACGCTGGTTGTAGGTAGTGCCGAGGATCTTGCCTATGGTGTAAAACTCAATGAAGAGTTTAAACCATATCGTAGAAATTATACGGTAGATGTTCCATACGGATATCCGGAAGAGAAGCTTCCGGAAGTATATGCAACCGGTGGAAAAGATGTGAAAATTGAAAAATTCTGGGATGGCGATGTATTGTCGATCCGAGTTACAAAAGGCGATATGGAGAATGTATACACACTTACATTGAAGCGTAAAAAATGTACTTGTGCGATCGAACTCCGTGCGGATGGTGAGTATGTCGATGTACCGAGAACCGGAGCGAAACCGGAGAGACAGTTTGACGTACAGACCGATGTGACTTTGTGTGAAGTGCATAAGACACATACCCAGGACAATGTAAAACTTTCCTATAAGATTGTAGATCAGAAATATGCAGGGGAAGAGACGACAACTGTAGAAACATCGACGGCGGAATCGGCTTCTGTTGAAAGTCCGGTTGCGGAGATTCAGGGAGATAAGATTGTATTTTCCCGTATTCCGGAAGGCGAGCGTCCGATGAATGTGCGCGTCAAAGTGACGGCTAAGACGGATTCCTGCGAAGAATCCAAGATCATTACGTACACGGTTCGTAATGAATATGACGTTGCCCTGCTTGTGGAAACAGGAGGAAAAGTACAGTGTGGTGAAGACTGCCTGATCGCTCAGAGTGAATCTTCCTCCGCGGAGACAACCAGCATTGAAGTTTCGCCGGAAAATCCATATCACTATGATGCCAACACCGGTTTTGACCTGGAGCTGCTGGCAACAGAGAGAGAAGGATATGCCTTTACCGGCTGGTACGATTCGCAGAATCAGCTTGTTTCGAAAGATAAGAAGTTCCTGTACACAGTAGGAAAAGATGAAGTCCTTCGTGCATGCTTTAAGGATGTTGTGGATCCGACCGGATCCATCACCTTGACCGATGTGAATGGAACGCAAAATGAAATTGATACCGAGGAAGGAAAGATCTTAGTATCTTCCGATGGTTTCTTGATGGAGATCAAGGGAGAGGATAAACCTTCCAGAGTGAAATCCATTTCATACCAGATTGTAAAAGAAGGTGAAAAACTGGATAAAGACGGAGATTGGATCACGTATGACGGTACTCCGGTAACGTTGAGTGAGGAAATGAATTTTGTGGTTTATGCAAAGATTGTAGATTTGTATGATAATACCACGATCGTTTCGTCAGAGCAGGCGATGATTCAAAAATCAGCTGCGACGATCCATCTGGCTCCAAACTTTAAAGAAGGTGAATTTACCAATAAAAAGGATGCTGCCATCGTGGCAACGGTACAGCGCGGTACAGCACCTTTGAAAGAAGTCCGGTATGAGGTAGACGGAAAAGTAACAACGATGACAGAGACATCATTGTTTGAAAATGCATTTGGAATTGACAATCTTCCGGATGGTGTTTACGACGTTATCGTTTATGCAAAGGATATTTTGGGAAATGAAATTTCCGAAAAAGTCTCTGTTAAGAAAGATACACAGGATCCTGTTCTTACCATTACAGGAATTCCGACAAAAGCGGTTGAAAAAGCGACGCTTACAATTGAAACGGACGGAGGACTTTCCGGAGTAAAAGAAGTTCGTGTCAATGGTAAGCCATACAGTGAAAAAACGTATGTGGTAAGCGAAAACGGAACGTATGAATTTGAACTTGAAAATAATGCAGGAAGCATTGTTAAGAAGGAAGTTTCCATTCAATGTATTGTGAAACCGACTCCGGTTCCATCACCACTACCAACAGCAACGCCGACCGCGGCTCCGACTGCGACGCCAACAGCAGTACCAACCGTAACACCGACAGCAGTACCGACGGCGGCGCCGACTACGGTACCAACCGCGAAACCAACGGCTGTACCGACGGCGACACCGACTACGGTGCCAACCGCGAAACCAACGGCGGCACCGACGGTGACACCAACTGCCGTACCGACGCAGAAACCGGCAGAAACACCGACAGCAGGAACAACACCGGGTTCGGTTGTGACGGATACACCGACGGGACAGGAACCAAATACGAATGTTAAGAAGAGCACCAGGTTGCCAAGAACGACATTTGTACGACGCAAAAAAATTGGCAAGAAAGGCATCCGCATTACCTGGAAAGGTGTGCGTGGGGCACAATCGTACAATGTATACCGTTCGAAGAAAGCCGGTGGAAAATATAAACTTGTTGCTAACGTAAAACAAAGCTGTTATACGAGCAAGAGCAAAAAAGCACGTAAGTATTATTACAAAGTGGTAGCTGTTGCGAAGAATAAGAAAGATAACAGTCCGATGAGTGCTTATGCAATCTCTGTTAAGGTGGATAAAGCAGCTGCGGCGTCTGCATCACAGACATCACAGGATTCCGCTTCCACCGGAACCGGAACTCCGGCAAAGGCTGCCGTGTTCAAAGCAAAAGTGAGCAAGGTAAAAGCCAAAGCCAAAAAAGGAAGCATCCGCGTTTCCTGGAAGAAGCATAAGAAGGCAGACGGTTATATCATATACCGTGCAGAAAGTAAGTATGGTGTATATGACGAATTTGCCGTTGTAACGAAGAAAAAGAAATCTTACCGGGATACCTATTCTGTAAAAGGAAGAAAATTCTATTACAAGATACGTCCATTTAAGAAGAAAGGGGCAGATAGAGTCTTAGGTAAAATTTCTACAAAGGCAGTAGTAAAAGCAAAATAATAGGAGAATGAGAGAATAAGAAAACCAGCACTTTGGGTAAACTGCCGAAGTGCTGGTTTTTTAAATGGTGCGGATTTTTTAAATGGTGTGCCCTGCGTATCCTGTGACATAACAGTGAAAACGTGGTTATATTTTTTTGTAAGGACCCGACCAGGTCTTTTTCCCGATCTTTTTCTGAGCACGGATGCTTATCCGGATATATTTGGTTTTCTTTAATGTGATCTTTGTCTTTTTCGTGTACAGCCATCGTGTCTCATTTTTTTTCTTATTTTTAATCCGGATCTGGTAGCAGGAAGCGATCTTTACCTTTTTCCAATTTATGGTAACATAGTTCTTCTTTTTCTTTTTGATCCGGCTTATTTTGATCCGAAGTGTTTTGGTATTAAAAGTTTCCGAAGTCTTTGGGGCAGGAGTGGAAACAGGGGCTGCAGCAGGCTCCGCCGAAGCCGGTGTGTGGGTCTTTGCGGGAGCGGAAGCTGTCGGTATCGGAGAAAGAGCCGGTGGCTTTTTCGTTGGCACGGCGGCGGTTGGCAGTGGGGAAGAAGCGGCTGGCTTCTTTGTCGGAGCCGGAGTTGCCGGTATCGGAGTCGCCGGTTTTTTGGTTGGAGCCGGCGTTACAGGAGTCTTCGTTGGAACCGCAGTCGCCGGTATCGGAGAAGGCGTCGCCGGTTTTTTCGTTGGAACTGCCGTCGGCTTCTGCGTCGGACGGAGCGTCGGTGCCCCGGAAGGCGTCGCAGGATTCTTTGTCGGAACTGCGGTTGCCGGTATCGGAGTCGTTGGTTTTTTGGTTGGAGCTGCCGCAGGAGTTGTTACAGGCGCTGTGGTTGGAACCGCCGTCGGTTTCTGCGTCGGACGGAGCGTCGGTGCCGTTGACGGAGACACAGGGTCTTCAGACGGAGATACGGGTGCCCCGGTCGGAGATACGACAGGTGTCGTATCAGGAGTACTATCCGGTACACCAGATGGCTCCGGTGTGGAACTGAGTTCCGGGGAAGGGGCGGCCGGTGTCGTTGCCGGTGTCCCGGTCGGAGCAGCAGAGGCAGTTACATCCGATGTCTCGGCGTCAGCGTCTAAATTCAGATCTTCTATAATATGAAGCAGTGAATTTTTCAGGTTGAGCCGCGGCGTGATGATGAGCAGTCCGGATTCGGTGGTGTAAGTGTATACGGAGTCACTCATATAGAGATATTTTTTGGTATCGGTAAGAAGAGCCTCGCGGCTGTCATAGGTTTTATTTGCCTCTAAAAATCCCATGATCACGGCGGCGCTTCCGGAAACCATCGGGGCAGCCATCGAAGTTCCGCTCTTAATCTCATAAGAATTGTAGCGGGAGGTAGAGTAGATCGATTCTCCCGGACAGATGATATCATAAGGAGCGGGAAGGCAGTCCGCATAATTGGAGAAAGAACAGATCTCATCCTGGGGATCACTGGCCATCACACCGATGATATAAGGGTAGCCTGCCGGATACAGCACAGAATCCGAGGCAGCTTTGCCATCGTTGCCGGCGGCAGCGACGACCACGCAGCTTTTGGAAGCTTCCAAAAGTTCTGCGGCGAAAGTATCATTCTGTATATAACTTCCAAAAGATAAATTGAGCACATCCGCACCGTTCGCGACAGCATACTGTACCGCTTTCGCAGCATTGGCAAAAGAAAAACCCTCTTTCCGGTTGCCGGCTTTAACGATCATGATCTTTGCCCGGTAGCCAACGCCGGAAGAACCGACCGTATTGTTTGGATTCATGCCGACAATGCCGCTTACGTGTGTGCCATGGCTTCCCGTGGCGTCGTCTTCCGGTGCCCCGTAACGCAGGGGCGCAGAAGGATCCTTCGGATTGGGAGTTGGGACGTCATTGATCAGGTCGATGCCATAGATGTCATCGATAAAACCATTGCCGTCGTCATCAACATTATCTTCTCCGTTTAATTCGGCTTCGTTCGTCCAGAGAGAATCGGCAAGGTCTTCATGAGCCAGTTCGGCACCCGTGTCAATGATCGCGACAACCGTTTCTTTCATTGGATAGCCACCCAGCGTAGCGGCCGTATCAGCCGCACCGATTTTTTCAAGATAATACGGCACAGCCACATTCGAGGTGGAAGCAGTCTCCTGTGTAGTAAGAGATTGTGCCGTGTTGGAACTTACCGTGTCCTGTGTGCTCCACACAAACATGGAAAAATATGGAAAACATAATAAACTGCATAGAACGCATAATAGTTTTTTCATCGTCATATCCCCTTTCATAAAAAAGCATGGCATTTATACCTATATATTACCATATCTAAAAAGGTCTTACAAGACACGTTAAAACACATTTTTTTCAAAAAATACCGTAATATAGTGCTTGTAAGATGACAAATTCTGTGATAACATCATAACTAAGAAAATTGTTAGTAAGGATTTGAAACGGAGGCAGCCATGTTTCAGAATGAACGAAAAACCATTGGGGTATTTGCTGAACGGGTGAAGGATGAATTTCAGACGCGCCTGTGTCAGGGAATTATTGAAGAAGCACAAAAAGAGGGATATAATGTTGCGGTTTTTGCAAATTATGGAAAGTACGGGCACAATAATGAGCATTATATCGGTGACCGCATGATCTGGAATCTCCCGGACTACCAAGAATTTTCAGGAGTGATCCTGGCGCTTGATACGATATCGGAAGAAAGCAGCCGGGAAAAGATTCTGGATAATGTAAAAAAATACTGCCATTGTCCGGTTGTCAGCATACGTGAAAAAGTAGAGGGTGCGGTTACTTTTTTGGTGGAAAACACGACGGGGATGGCAGGGCTTATCCGTCATTTTATTGAGCTGCATGGGAAAAAGAAAATTTGTTTTATGAGCGGTCCGGAAACGTACTGGGATGCCAGAGAAAGAATGCAGTGTTTTCTCAATACCATGCATGAATATGAACTTCCGGTGACGGAACACCAGATGTTTTACGGAGATTACTGGTATAATATGGGAGTGGAGGCCTGCGACTGGTTTCTTGCGGACGGATTTCCGGAAGTGATCATGTGTGCAAACGATCACATGGCGCTGGCAGTGACAAGTGAACTGATCAAACGCGGGATCCGGGTACCGGAAGATATCTGCGTAAGTGGTTTTGATGGCCTGCAGGAGACACTTTCCTTTACGCCTGCGATTACGACGATGCGGGTTCCTTTTCAAAAAATGGGGAAAGAGGCAGTGCGCTTGATCGTACAAAATCAAGGGAAAGAAGACTGGAAAAAAAAGGAAGAAATATGTTTTGAAGCAGAAATTCTGGCAAGAGAATCCTGTGGCTGTATGGTAAAAGCAGGAGAGCAGATCATCCTGGAAAAGCAGAAAGAATACGATAAAGTACAGGCGGAGCATAACCGTGCCACGCAGTTTGATTATATGTCCATTTATCTCAGCCAGGCGGAGTCCATCGAAGATATTGCCGGTCTGATCGCGGAATTTCATAAGAATATGTATGGGATCCGGGATTATGGACTGTGCCTCTGCGAGATGCTTCACGATGCCAATGGATATGAGGATTACACGGATCAGATGGAACTTTGCGTGCAGATCAAGGATAATGAGCCGCAGAAGGATGTGCGGATCCCATTTGAACGGCAGGAACTTCTTCCACGCGAAATGGTAAATGAAGAACCGCAGGTGTGGTATTTTGCGCCCATTCATTTTCAGGATCACTGCTATGGTTATGAAGTGTTTCGATTCTGGCATTACAACGATACGGCAAATCTGTATTTCCGATGGAATATCAATATCGGCAATAAGATCCATGACCTGTTGATCGAGGACAAAATGAAGACGTTGATCGATGAACTGGCTTATATGTATGACCGCGACGAGCTGACTGACTGGTACAACCGGCGCGGGCTGGAAAAACAGGGCGGTGAACTGCTGGGGCAGGCAAGAGAGGAAAAACTGCCGCTGTTTTTGTGTGTCATTGATCTGGACGGAATGAAACACATCAACGATAATTTCGGGCATATCGAAGGCGATTTTGCCCTGAAAAAGGTGTGTGAGACGATAGCCGGAGCATGCCGTGGCGAATATCTCTGTGCGCGTACCGGCGGGGACGAATTTGTCGTAGTGGCAAAAGATGTCTCGGAAATGGAAGGCCGGGCATGGATGCTGAAAATGGAACACGAACTGGAAAAATTTAACAGCTCCGGTGCGAAACCATATCCGATCCACGCCAGTTATGGGATTACGAGTCATGTGCCCGGAGAAACGGAAAGCATGGAGCAGTATATCAAAGAAAGCGATGAAAAGATGTATCGCAATAAAATGATGAACAAAAAACGACGAGGCGAGAAACTTCGTTAAGTAAGGTGGTTTGCGGGAGCGTATGAAGAAGAAAAACAGACCAAATTCAGTGCTTATGGGGATGCTGATCTGTATTGTCATTGCCTTTGCCGTGACCCTTGGCGGATTCGCCATCCTGCGCAGACAGATGGCAGAGACCGGTCTGGAGGAGACGAAAGAGCAGTCCTACGAGGCACATTACGCCTTTATTGTAGACAACCCTGAGGATGAAAATTGGCAGCAGGTGTACGAGGCGGCAAAAGAAGAAGGAAAAAAGCACAATATTTATGTAGAACAGATTTCCGACAATGTGTCGCAGACGTATGACACAAAGGAATATATGGACATCGCGATTGCGGAAAAAGTCGATGGGATCTTACTGCACTCTTCCTCCAAATCCGTGGGAACGGAGATGGATGCGGCGATGGAAGCCGGCATTCCGGTCGTGACGATGCTGCATGACAACTACAGCGGCAGGCGGTGCGCGTTTGTCGGCGTCAATGACAGCAGTCTTGGCGACAGTTACGCCGAATTGATACAGGAAAATATTTCCAAAAAGAAAAACGATGTTCTCGTGCTGATGGAAAAAAAGGGGGATCTTGGAGAGGGCAATCTGGTCTTGCAGACCATCCGCCGGAAGGTGCAGGGAGCAAAGATCCGTGTGCAGTATCTGGAGGGGGAAGATGAATTTGCGACGGAAAAGGCGGTCAGGGACATTATTCTGGACGGAAAACAGTGTCCGGATCTGCTCGTAAGCCTGTCGTTGACGGGAACGGCGTATGCCTATCAGGCGGTTGTCGATTACAGTAAAGTGGGTTCGGTAAAGATCATTGGAGCCTACGAAAACGATGAGATCCGACGAGGACTGGAAAAAAATGTAATTGCAGCGAGCGTGTCGATCGACCCGGAGGCAATCGGGCAGACGGCGATCCAGACGTTGCAGGAATATAAGAAAAACGGAATTGTAAACGAATATCAGATGATACAGCAAAAGGTGATAAGAGGCGGAAAATGAAACGGGCATCGATTAGTACAAAAATGATCGTATTATTGATATTTACGTCGGTCATGACACTGGTCATCAACGTGATGATGTTTCTCAATATCAATCAGGTGCTTGTTCAGATCGAACAGGTATATGCGACCAATGTGCAGTTAAATGAAATGACGGAAGAACTGGATAAGGTGCATTCGGAGATGCTGGAATATTTGAAAACGAGAGATTCGAATGTGCTGCAGGAGTATTACATCAGCCAGCAGAATCTGTCGGAGCAGCTGGCTCTGGTGCAGGAAGAGAAGATGGACCGGCAGACCAGTGTACTGAAAAATAATATCTATTACCTTGGAAAAAATTACCTGAAGGTTTCCGAGGAAGCAGTAAAAGCAAAGCGCGGCAGAGACGTGCAGACCTACGGGGAACGTTACGAAGAAGCCGGCAAAATAAAAGAGTACCTCAACGGCTACATCAGCAGCCTGAACAACATACAGTTTCAGGGAAATTCCAATAATTACCTGCTTTTGCAAAACTCCCTGTATTATATGGAAGTGGTCGGTACGATCATGTTTTTCGTCGTCGTATTGTGCGATACGGTCATGGTTGTGATGATGACAAGGCGTCTGACCCGGCCGTTGAAAATTTTGTCCGGGCGCGCGAAGGAGGTTACAGCAGGGGATCTTTCCGTCGATATTCCGGTATTTCGCACCGGGGATGAGGTTGAGAGCTTGTCAAAGGCATTTGACAAGATGATGGGAAGCATCCGCGAATACGTCGAAGCGCAGCGCGTCAGCATGGAAAAAGAAAATGAGATGCGCGAAAACGAACTGAAAACGCAGACGCTGTTAAAGGACGCGCAGTTAAAATACTTACAGTCGCAGATCAATCCGCATTTCCTGTTTAATACATTGAATGCGGGAATGCAGCTTGCGATGATCGAAGATGCCGATAAGACGGCACTTTTCATCGAAAATATGGCGGAGTTTTTCCGCTACAATCTGTCGCGTATCAACGAAGATGCGACGCTTGCGGATGAGATCCGGCTGGTCGATCATTATATTTACATTCTTAATGTGCGGTTTGCCGGAGACATTCATTATAAGAAGGAGATTGAACCGGGACTGGAAAATGTTCTTGTGCCGTCCATGATCTTGCAGCCACTCGTGGAGAATGCCGTACAGTACGGCATTCGCGGTGTGGAGTGGGTAGGCTGGGTTACACTGCGGATCTGGCAGGAAGCCGGCACCGTTTATATTGAAGTCGCCGACAATGGGCGCGGCATGAGTCAGGAACTCATCGAACGGGTGCTGCACGGCGAAAATGTAAAAAATAGGAAAAACAGCAAATCCAACGGAATCGGTGTTTATAATGTATTGGAGCGCTTACAGATGTATTATACGACAGAAGATGTGTTGGAGATCGAGAGTGACGGCGAGGGAAAGGGAACGCGGTTTACGCTTAAAATACCGAAGGAGGTGAGAGCATGATAAAATTACTGCTGGCAGACGACGAGGGGATCGTACTGGAATCCCTGCAGCGGATCGTGGCGAAACATTTTGGAGATATGTGCGAAGTGCGGACGGCGAAGACCGGCCGGGCGGTGATCGAAGTTGCGGAAGAATTTCGGCCGGATATCGCGGTGATGGATATCCAGATGCCGGGGATCAACGGCATAGAGGCGATTGAAGAGATCAAGACATTCTGCCCGCGAACCTGTTTTATCATAATGTCCGCCTACGATACGTTTGATTATGCGAAAAAAGCGATGTCACTTGGAGTCATGGATTTTATTACGAAACCTGCCAACACGTCACGTATCGTCTCGGTGCTTGAAAAGGCGATGGAGGAAGTGCGCAGACAGCAGAGACGGTGGGAAAAAAGTCTGGAATACAAAGAAAAACTGGAAGCAGTCGTGCCGATCATTGAGAGCGGAATGATCTATTCGATCTTATTTCAGGATAATTATTCGGGGGATACGGAGCGTTTCCGCGAACTCCTTGACATCCCCGGAGATTACGGTATGATCCTTGTGATCGAAGTCGGCGACGCGATCGAAAACCGCAGGATGACAAATGTCGTCGGCATGTCGGTCAAAGCGCAGAAATTTTACGATGAGTTCCGCCAGATCGTCAAGGAATTTTTCCCGGCGACGGTGGGCCCGGTCATGACGAATAAAGTCGTCGTTTATGTGCCGGCGGCAGCCCCGGAAAAGGAATATAACGAGCGAGTAAAAATCATCGAAAAGACCGATAATATGATACAGAAACTGATCTCGCGCATCGAACTGCAGTTTCGTGCCGGAGTCGGAAGCATCCGCCCGGTGGATGACATTTATCCGTCGTATCAGGAAGCCTGTCTCGCTTTGAAAAAGGCAGAAGGAACGGTAATGCACATCAATGACCTTGTGGCAGCGCAGGATGTCGAGGAAAATTATCCGATGGAGACGGAAAATGCGATGTATGCGGCACTCAAACGCGGGGATGTGTCGAAGACGCTGGAAGAAGCCGCGCAGTTCTTTGACTGGATGCAGAAAAATTATGCTTCCTGCCTTGACGATGTCCGCCTGAAAGTGCTGGAACTTGTCATGTACGCCGAGCGGATTGCGTTTCACGAGGGAGGAATGTCGTATCATTTCCGCGACCGCACCAATTATCTGGCGACGGTAACCGGCTTTACCACGATGGATCAGCTGCAAAGCTGGTTTCTTGATTACATGAAAGCGGCGGCGGAGATCATCCATGCAAAGGCGAGTGAGAAATACAGTGATATTGTGGCGAATGCCAGAGATTATATTGGAAATAATTTCCAAAAAGACGTGTCGCTGGATGAAGTGAGCCGTGTCGCCAATGTCAGCCCGTATTATTTTAGTAAAGTATTTAAGGAAGAAACCGGCGAGACTTTTGTCGAATATCTGACCGGACTTCGGATGGAGCACGCGAAAAATCTGCTGCGGGAAAAGGAAAAGAGCATCAAGCAGATCTGCGTGGAATCCGGGTACAGCGACCCGAATTATTTCAGCCGGATCTTTAAAAAGACGGTCGGTGTGACCCCGTCGGAGTACCGCGAAGGGTAGAAAGAAGGAACGTATGAAACAAGTAAACAGAAAGTGGATCTGCCTTTTCCTCTGTGTGGCAGCAGTCGTTTTACTGACCGGTTGCGGCACGGGCGGACAGCAAAAGAAAAGCGGCTCGGACGGAATCCGGATCGGATTTTCTTTTGACTCCCTTGTCATTGAGCGGTGGCAGAGGGACCGTGACGTATTTGTATCGCGGGCGCAGGAACTCGGAGCCACGGTCAATGTGCAGAATGCCGGCGGAGACGTGGCGGCGCAGAAAAAGCAGATTTCGTATTTTATCGAACAGAAAATGGATGTGATCGTCGTTGTTGCAGTGGATACGTCAGCACTCAGCGAAGTGGTTGCACAGGCCAAAGAGCAGGGAATCCGCGTTGTCGCCTACGACAGGATGCTGGAAAATGCCAATGTGGATCTGTATCTTTCGTTTGACAGTGAAAAGGTCGGAGAGATCTACGGCGACGCGGTCACCCGGAAATTTCCAAAAGGCGCACAGATACTGGAAATCTTTGGCTCGCCGGAGGATTATAACGTAAAACTGTTGGAAAAAGGGCTTTCCGCAAAATTGGATGATTCGTATAAGATCGTGGAAAAGAAGTATGCGGAAGGCTGGATCGCAGAGCAGGCGTACGATGTCGTTTCGGATTATTTTTCCAAAGGAAATTCCTGTGACGTCGTGGTGTGTGGCAACGATGATCTTGCGACGCAGGCGATTCTCGCCCTTTCAGAAAACCGGAAAGCAGGCAAAGTGTATGTCCTCGGACAGGACGGCGACCTTGCTGCCTGTCAGCGGATTGTCGAGGGGACGCAGGGTGGCACGGCATTTAAAAATATTGATGAACTTGCCGAGAAGGCGGCAGACCTTTGCGTCAAACTTGCGAAAGGCGAGGACACCGGTGTGAAAGCGGCGGTGTCCGACGGTACTTACGACGTGCCGAGTTACCAGCTTTCCCCGGTTTTTGTCGATCGGAAAAATATCGATCAGGTGATCATCGACGGCGGCTTCCACACGAAAGAAGAAGTGTATCTCAATAAAAAAGAAGATTAAGAGCAGTAGCACAATTTTGAAATCAAGATTGTGCTACTCTTTTTTTGTGCTGTCTGCAAAATCGCAAAATTGTCCATTTCATCGTAAAGCATTCCTATTTCCCTTATGATATATTAAACCTAAAGAAAAACATGAGTGGTTGCACAACAGCAAAATAAATAGAGAAGGAGAATGGCTATGAAGATGATAAAAAAATGGATCGCTTGCCTGATGGCAGTCGGAATGATGCTTTCGCTGACCGCCTGCGGAGTAAGCGGAGATCAAGTGGCAGTCAATAAGCCACAGCAAAAAGACCCGGATGCGAAAAAGCGGATCGCGGTTTCCATGCCGACAAAAGATCTGCAGCGCTGGGCACAGGACGGAAGCAACATGAAAGCACAGCTTGAAAAACAAGGATATGAAGTAGATATCCAGTATGCGAATAACGATATCGCAACGCAGGTCAGCCAGATTGAAAATATGATCGCGGTCAATCCGGATGTTCTGGTAGTTGCCTCTATCGATGGTTCGGCACTTGGAACTGCTTTGCAGGGTGCGAAAGGACTTGGCATCCCGGTTATCGCGTATGACCGTCTGATCATGCAGAGTGACGCCGTATCGTATTATGCAACCTTTGACAATGAACTTGTCGGAGAACTTCAGGGACAGTACATCGAAGATAAACTGGATCTGAAAAATGCAAAAGGACCATTTAATATCGAACTTTTCACCGGTTCTTCCGACGATAACAACTGTAACTACTTCTTTGGCGGTGCGATGAAGATCCTCCAGCCGTACATTGATTCCGGAAAACTGGTCGTTCGTTCGGGTTCGACGACACTGGCAGAATGTGCGACAGCAAACTGGTCCACAGAGGAAGCGCAGAAGAGAATGGAAAATATTCTCGCAGCGTACTATCAGGATGGCACAAAACTGGATGCGGTATTGTCCTCCAATGACTCGGTAGCAAACGGTATCACCAATGCGCTGGTCGCTTCTTACAAAGGCGACTTCCCGATCCTGACCGGTCAGGACTGTGACATTACCTCGGTAAAAAATATCATTGCCGGCAAACAGTCGATGTCAATCTTTAAAGATACGAGACAGCTGGCATCCAAAGTAGTAGAGATGGTAACAGCGATCATTGAAGGAAAAGAAGTTCCGGTCAATGACACGGAAAGTTATGACAATGGAAAAGGAGTTGTGCCGACCTATCTTTGCCAGCCTGTTTTTGCAGATCAGGATAACTACAAAGAAGTGTTGATCGATTCCGGATATTATAAAGAATCGGATGTGAAGTAAGGAGGGGTGACCGATGGCAGAATATATCTTGGAAATGAATGGAATTACCAAAACATTTCCCGGCGTAAAAGCACTGGATAATGTCAATTTGAAGGTGAAAAAAGGAGAGATTCACGCACTGGTCGGTGAAAACGGAGCCGGTAAATCGACATTGATGAATGTCCTCAGCGGAATCTATCCTTATGGAAGTTACGAAGGTGACATCGTTTACGATGGAGAAATTTGTAAATTTAAGGAAATTAAAGACAGCGAGAAAAAAGGTATTGTTATTATCCACCAGGAACTCGCACTCGTACCGTATATGACGATCGCAGAAAATATGTTTCTTGGCAATGAGCAGGGAAAGAAAATGGCGATCGACTGGACGAAAACCTACGGACGTGCCGAGGAGCTTATGAAAAAGGTAGGATTGAAAGAAGATCCGCATACTTTGATCAAAGATATCGGAGTCGGCAAACAGCAGCTGGTAGAAATTGCCAAAGCACTGGCAAAAGATGTAAAACTTTTGATTCTTGACGAGCCGACGGCATCGCTTAACGAATCCGATTCGCAGGCGCTTTTGGATCTTATGCTTGAATTTAAAAAACAGGGAATGACATCGATCATCATTTCCCACAAATTAAACGAAATTTCCTACGTGGCAGATAAGATTACGGTTATCCGTGACGGCTCCACGATTGAGACGATGGATAAAGAAGTGGATGATTTCAGCGAAAACCGTATTATCCGCGGCATGGTTGGACGAGAACTCAGCAACCGGTTCCCAGCCAGAGAAAATGTCAAGATCGGCGATGTCTGCATGGAAGTCGATCATTGGACGGTGCATCATCCGATGACTCCGGCGAAGAAAGTGGTGGACGACGTATCCTTTTATGTACGCCGCGGCGAAGTGGTCGGCATCTCCGGTTTGATGGGTGCAGGACGTACGGAACTTGCGATGAGTCTGTTTGGACACAGTTACGGAACCGGCATCAGCGGAACGATTAAGATGAACGGAAAGGAAGTTCATCTGAAAAATGTGCGTCAGGCGATCGACCACAAACTTGCGTATGTGACGGAAGACCGAAAGGGCAACGGCTTGATCTTAAGCAATCCGATCTATACCAATACGTCTCTTGCGAAGATGGACAAAGTCAGCCGCTACGGCGTGATCGACAAATTAAAGGAAGTTCAGATCGCAGAAGATTACCGGCAGAAACTTCATACCAAGGCACCGTCGGTTTACCAAAATGTGGGAAATCTGAGTGGTGGTAACCAGCAGAAAGTGCTTTTGGCAAAATGGATGCTGACAGACCCCGACGTATTGATCCTGGATGAACCGACACGAGGAATCGACGTCGGCGCCAAATACGAGATTTATTGTATCATCAATGACCTGGTGGCAGCAGGAAAATCCGTCATCATCATTTCTTCGGAATTACCGGAAGTGCTTGGCATGAGCGACCGCATCTATGTCATGAACGAAGGTAAAATGGTGGGCGAAGTAGACGGAAAAGAAGCAACACAGGAAATTATCATGTCATATATCATGAAATCAGGAAAAGGAGCGTGAATGAAATGAATCAGGTGAAAGAAGCTTTGAAAAAAAATACAATGGTGATCGCGCTGATCATCGTTGCCATATTCTTTACATTTATGACAGACGGAGCACTCCTCTTGTCATCCAACATAACGAACTTAATCGCACAAAATGGTTATGTCGTTATTCTTGCAGTAGGTATGTTACTTTGTATCCTTACCGGTGGTAACATCGACTTGTCTGTCGGCTCGATCGTATGTCTGGTCGGCGCAGTAGTCGGAAAACTGATGGTAAATGGCGGCGTCAATATGTGGGCAGCCATCGCAGCCGGCCTCCTCGTAGGACTTGGAATCGGTGTATGGCAGGCATTCTGGATCGCCTACGTCCGCATCCCTCCATTTATCGTAACGCTTGCCGGCATGCTTTTGTGGCGTGGTGTCGCCCTCCTCGTACTGGACGGCCTCACGATCTCCCCAATGCCGGATGAATATATCGCGTTGTTTAACAATTACGTACCCGGTTACGGAACCGCTCTTGCAGCCGGCATCCTGATCAGTGCAGGTTATATCGCTTCCGTTATCTGGAAACGAATCAAAGCAAAGAAAAACGGATATCAGCAGAGCAACCTTTACGGCGATATCGCAAGATGTGTGATTATCACAGCAGTCGTTATGTTTGTCTGCATCAAATTGTACAGCTACAAAGGTCTGCCTACGATCCTCATTCTTCTTGCCGTAATCGTAGCAGCTTATGCTTACTACACATCCAAAACCGTTTCCGGCCGTTACTACTATGCAGTCGGCGGCAACGAAAATGCAGCAAAACTCAGTGGTGTCAAGACAAACCGTGTATACTTCATCGCTTATGTCAATATGGCAGTACTCTCCGCAGTTGCAGCTCTTGTCTGCATCGCCCGTTTCAATTCCGCAGCACCGACTGCCGGAACAAACTACGAAATGGATGCAATCGGTGCCTGCTTCATCGGTGGAGCTTCCGCATACGGCGGAATCGGAACCGTACCCGGCGTAGTAATCGGTGCCATCTTCATGGGTGTTCTCAACAACGGAATGTCCATCATGGGAATCGACGCAAACTGGCAAAAAGCCGTAAAAGGACTTGTCCTTCTGGCAGCCGTAGCTTTCGACGTAATTTCCAAGAAAAAACAAAGCAGCAAATAAAGCAAATAAGAAGAGCCTGAAATTACGAATGTTGCTGTGCGGCATTCGTAATTCGGGGGAGAAAACTTCATCAACTTATACTACAGGGGACCAGCCGGAAGGCTGGTCCTTTTGGGGTGGAGAGCAGTGAGGGGCGAAAAACGTAAAAAAATGTCGTCTATCCTCAAATAGTTGTCGTCTGTCGCAAATTCCGTTTTATTGATAAAAATATGATATACTAAATATGCGTAGACTATTAAAATGAAACTGGAAATATTTGGTGAAAAAATAAGAGGCTTATCAACTGTGACAACATTGATTTGGTCGGGGAGCATTTCTCATTGTCTCCCCGCACCAAACATGTTATACTAAAGAAAATGGATAAGGAGTGGCTTAATATGGTTTATAAGATCGCTCTCTGTGATGATGACAAAGAATACATGGACGAATTAGAGAAAATGCTTATGGCATGTCGTAAGCAGGAAGATACACTGGAAATTATAAAATGTACATCAGGAGAACAATTATTAGAGAGAAATGTGGATGAAGAAGATGTTGTATTTCTTGACATTCAGCTGGAAGGCATGGATGGAAATGAGATATCGGTTGAACTCAGAAGGCGTGGTTATCAGGGAGTTTTAGTGCATTGTTCGGGAATTTTTATGCCGACACCGGAGACGATTAAAATTTCGCCGTACCGCTATTTGTTAAAACAGTCGGAAACAGAAGAAATCATGAAAGATCTGCGGGATATACTGGACGAGATCGCGCGGCGCAAAGAAGTTTACAGTATTGAGGCGTATTATATGCGCGAAAAGATCACGGTTCAGGTGGCGGATATTATGTATATCACCCATCATAAAAATGGGAAAAGTGTGCTTCATATGAAAGAGCCGCTTCAAAAACTATATTCAGAGGCCAATGTTATCGCGCCCTATTCTTTTAAAGAATTGATGGAGATGCTCGAAAAATCAGATTTTGCGATGCCGCACAGCAGTTATATTGTGAATCTGCATTATGTGTCAAGGCTGACGGAGGCGGATTTTGTTCAGGTGGGGTCCGTGCGGCTGTCGGTTTCGAGAGCCAAAAAGAATGAATTTAAAAAGAAGATAATGGAATATTTTGGAAATAAATACAAAAGGAAGGACTGATTTATGAAAGAAAATGTAATTTACAGTATTTGTATGTTGATTTCCACAATCGTAGAAGTTTATCTTGTCTTTGATTTTTATAAAGCGTTTCATGCGAAAAGAAATTTTTTTCGCAGCCGCGGGCGCGAACTTGGGCTGGCTGGAGGCATTGTTGTACTGAATACAATGGCAAATCTGCAAAATAGCAGCCGGCTGAATTTTGTAGTGTCCTGCTGTCTCTTTTTGGTCGTGGCGCTGGTTCTGGTTCAGGGAAATATTTTGCTCCGGTTATTTCACTGGCTCATTGTAATTGCCGTCTGTATGAGTGCAGAATTGGTATTTTTCTTTCTATTAAAGGTTTCTGTTAAACTGCCAACCAACGAAATATACAGAAATCATTTTGCAATGATAAGCAGTATTATCGCGATAAAATTGATCGAATTTGTCATTTTAACAATGATCAAACAGATATCAAAAATACAGGTACGAAAAATTTCGCTGAAAGTATTTGGCGCATTTATTATCATTCCTATTGCCACAATAGGGCTTACGGTATTGATTCCCTATATTCGTGTCGGTGGGGACGAACTTACCTTAAGAGATGTCGCTATGATCATCCTGTATCTTATCCTGCTTTGCGGCAATATTATCCTGTTTTACGTTTTTACAAAATACAGCCAGCTGCAGGAACAGAAACTGCTTTTAGAGATCAGTCAGGCGAAATACGACGAGAGAAAAAACTGGCACGACAAGGAAGAAAGCATCGAAAGAAATTACAAAGAAAAAATACATGATATTAAATATTACTTAAAACAGATCGGAATTTATCTTGAAGAAGGCCGGGAAGAAAAGATCCGGGAAGTGCTTGACAGCTTGCAGATGGGGATCTATAATGAAGAGAAAAATGTGATCTGCGCCAATCATTTTTTAAATATACTTCTGGGTGATTTTAAGCGGGAAGCGGAAAAAGAAAAGGTAGTAACAGAGGTATTTGTCGAGGCGGGTTTTAAGATTGAATTTATGAAAGAAATAGACATCACTTCCCTTTTTGGAAATTTGCTGGACAATGCGCTGGAAGCTGCAAGAAAATGCGAAAATGGGAAAATTTGGATAGACTTATATATGCAGAATGATGGAAATTTTGCTGTTTTCCGTATAAAAAATACATACTGGGGAGCGATCATTCAAAATGACGGTCGTTTTGTTACGACAAAGGAGGAAAAAAGCCTCCACGGGATCGGCCTGCGCAATGTAAACCGGATTGTTGCAGCTTATAACGGATATATTGAAAGAGAATATGACGGAAAATATTTTGAGACGATGGTTGTGATTCCAAAAACTTTGCTCTGAAATTACAAATTTTGCACTTAAAATGCAAATATTGCACCTTTTGTTGAAAAGGCTGAAAAGATATGCAATTATGAAGTATACCAATGAAAAAAGAGCACTCATAAGATACGGTTGAGAGGAGAAAGTTTTTGAAATAAAACAACTTAACAAAAGATAAATACAAAGAAGTATTTGGGTGGATGAAATCAGCTCTGGTATGTATTTTCTGCATACCGGAGTTTTTTAACAGGAGGTGGAATGTTATGAAAAATGCAGTGCGATTGTTATTATTCATGATGTTATGTTTGTTTCTTTCTCCGCAGATATATGCCGAAACGTATGTGGAAAAAGATAATGTGCAGTATACGGCAGACGGGAAAACGGTAGTATCCGGCGGAAAACAGTCCGGGACGGTGAAAATTGCCGAAGGTGCAGTGAAGATTGCCAAGGGGGCCTTTTATGAATCCGGATTGGAAAGGATAGAATTACCAAAAAGTCTTCGAAAAATAGAGGCGGGTGCATTTGAAAACTGCACAAAACTCCGCACGATCAAAGTGTCAGCAGAAAATCCATATATGGTTGAAAAAGACGGCGCGCTGTACACAAAAAACAGGAAAAAACTTTTGTATGCCGGAGTGGCAAAAGGAACGCTGATGCTGCCGAAAAAGACGACGCAGATCGCACCGGATGCCTTTTATGGAAATACAACGGTTGAACTGGTATTTATCCGGGGAAATATGAAGAAACTCGCAAAGAGAAGTCTGGCATATTCCCGGATAAATGATGTTACACTGCCGGATTCGCTGCGCGAGATTGAAGACGGGGCATTTATGGCATGCAAAAAATTATCGGATGTAGAAGTTCCGGAAGGTGTAAAAAAGATCGGAGCAAATGCATTTGAATTCTGCTATGAACTGGAACGTGTGGTGCTGCCGAAAAATTTAAAAACAATTGAAAAACAAAGTTTTCGTGACTGTTACAGCCTGCGTAATATCAAACTTCCAAAGACTCTCCGCACGATAAAAGCAGGGGCGTTTGAAGACTGTGGATTTAACCGGCTCGTTATTCCAAAATCTGTAAAAAATATTGGCAAAAATGCGTTGCAGGTGACAACAAAAAGATTGATATTTGAGGGCAAAAAAGTTCCGGAAATTGCAAAGCAGAACGCCTGTGAACTGGGAGAATACGAAGAAAGTTCGGATTGGCCGGATTTTGACAAGGGCATTGTGCAGCTGGACTATATGGACATTGTATATCGCATGCCGCATGGCATTGGAAAGATAAAAGTGCCGGCAGAGAGTGCAGGCAGGTACAGGAAGGCATTAAAAGGAAAAATAACGTATCAGGAATTGGAATATTAGTAATTCGAATATGAAACGAGGAGGTTGTTATTATGGATCTGGGTGATATTATTCTTGCAGTAATAAATGCAGGTATCTGGGCAGCTATTTTCTTCAGCGGTTACCAGTTATTTCGTATGAAGAAAAATATTGAAGAAAAGGGAAGCAAGGCGGTTTTTCGGAAAATACTTTTATGCGAAGTTATCATGATCGTTAGCGGCATAATTCTATTATGGGCGGTGATGTATCCGCCGTTTGCCGTTTACACATGGAATAAAGTTTATACCGGATGGGCGGAAAAATTCCTTTTGGTTGAGCGCGTAATGTATTTACTGGAAACGGTAATTTTGCTGCCGGCTGCTATTGTAGTGGTTGGAATAATGCGGATAAAAAAGGGAGATAATATGAAAAAACTACATAAAATAACGGTATTACTAGTTCTGGCCAGCTTGTTTTTTGGCGGCGTAAATGTTTCACAGGTTTGTGCCAAGCCAAAAGCAGAGGCAGAAGAAGAGGATGAGGAAATCCTTCTTGACGATGACGAACTGGATTCGTGGGAAGAAGAGGAAGAAGTGTGGGATGACGACGAGGAATACGATGAGGAGGATTTATATGACGATGATGAGGGGGATGACGATACCATCCGCCTCACTACCGCAATAAAGAAAAATGGAAAAATCATTATAAGGCAGAAGTTACGGTCAAAAACCTGACGGACGCATCGATCGATGACTGGACAATAGGGTTTCAATGCAAAGATGAAATTGAGAAAATTTCCAAGGCAAAGATCATTGGATATCAAAATAATTATTATTATGTTCAAAGCCTTGACGGCAGGCAGGATATCAAAGCAAACGGCAAAGTGACATTTGAAATAACCGTCAAATATAAAGGAACCATGAACGAAATAAACAGCGAATTCAGTGCCGATGACTGCGAGATAAATAAGGACAACTATTCTGTCGCATATATCGAACATCCTATGTGGAAAGACAGTGTATCGGGTGAGATAAAAATTCAAAACAAATCAAACAAAAAGATCAAAGACTGGCGGATCCTGTTTACCAGCAATGTAAAAAATTGGAAAATGCTAAACGCCGGCATTGTCTGTCAATATCTTAATGACAGCAATGAGATGACGTACATAGTGAAAGGAACCAAAGAAAATAAAGATATGGAAGCAAATAAAAACGCTTCGGTATATTTTACTGCGCAGACAGACAAAACAGCGGTAAAAGTCACCCCGCAGAAACTTTATAAAAAGGATGTGGATGCGGAAGAATGGCAGGGACAAGAAGAATCTGCGGAACTTACGGAAGATGATTTCATGGAATATTCAGATTATCTTGCGTATTTGGAGCTGCAAAAGGAAGAGAAGAAGAAAGAACAAATAAAACAAAAATGGAAAGAAAAGGAAGCGGATGCCTTGATGAAGTTTAAAACAGGAAATACGGTTATGGGAGTTGTAGTGGGGGCTGCGTTTGAGAAGGTGTTTGAGGTTTTGGGGGAGAAGTAAAGTAACCGCATGAAAAGTGTTACGAAAGTGAAAATTTCCGCCTGAAAAATGTGGTAAATGCAAAAAATACCGCCTGAAAAGTGTTGATATTTTAAAAAAAAGCAGGTACAATAAGAAAAAATATGTTGTAGTTTATCCGCTGGAAAGGAGGTATTTTGTATGGAAAGAAATTTGTTTGGCAAGTTAGAATGTTGGAAAAATAAGAAAAAAAGGAAGCCTCTTATTATTCAAGGCGCCAGACAACAACAGGCTTGACTTCCTGACAAATGGTAATTTTTTTTTAATCAAATCTTTTGAAAAATTTATATATAACCACACAAAGTCCTATTGGCAATCCAAATAATATTCCGCCTATAAATATACCCAAAATAAGTTGCGGTATAGAAAATAATTCTGAACTCAAAAAGCACCTAATTCCAAATATAGAATTTACTAAAAACAATGTTCCCGTTAATAGCCCTGCGGTTAATTTCTTATCCTTAATTGTATAAAAGAAATGGTCTCCAAAATTTATAAAACCCCACATTATAATTCCAATACCGAAACAAGTGCAATTATCTTCTCCAATTACAAATATAAATGCAGCAAGTAAAAGCATAGGATAATAAATAAAAATATTATTTGACATCCAATGTCCATATGTCATATGGTATGGAAGCCACTTATGTTCATACATCCACTTAGGAAAATTCCCAAGTGCCTCCTCAAACAAATGAAATGGCATATATATAACAAGTGTGATAATAACAAAAGTTAACAATTTCATATTCATCTTCCTTTCATCAAGCCTTGATTTTTTGCTCTCTCAACTCTCCAACAAACTGAAATGGAACAAAATCGCTGCGCGATGGCCTGCCAAGGCTGTGGCGCAGCGATTTTGTTCAACACCGATTTGTCGCTGAGTAAATCAGCTCTGCGCTTTCATTTCAATCTCTTTAATCACTGTTACCTGTAAATCCTTTGCGTCAATCAAACTTTCCTGTCTGCATTTTGGGCAGTAGAGAGGAAAGTTTTTTAACTCTGTATCTGCCCGTATCTGTAACCTTGTCTTATTTCCGCAGACAGGGCAGCGCACCCATTCAGCCATAATATCACCTCTACAATTTTTTGTATATTATTCGATTTTGCACTCGGATAAAAAAGTTTTAACTGCTTCACAAAATTGTTCTGGATTATCCAAGAACGGGGTATGTCCGGCATTGTTAATAACAATCATTTCTTTTTTATCAGACGCAATAACCTCATAGTAATCATTTACCAAACTTGTTGGAGTAACCCAGTCACTGTCACCTTGTATAAAGCAAATCGGAATATCATATTCTTTACTCAACTTCATAACATCAAACTGAAAATACATATAGTCCACAAGATTGTTTTGGAAAGTGATTATATTCTGTGTATCACTTGCAAATAAAAACCACCTTGTGTCATTCCATGTCATTTCTGGGGATGTAATCGCAGTAAATATTTGTTTTGTACCCGACATTTCTCCATCGCATTTCAGATATTTTGTAGATGTAATAATCATTTCTTCAAGAGACTTTACATCTAACTTTTCAATACCATCCATTTCAGATAATCGTTCAATATACTGTTCCAATAATTCAACTTCTTCCTTATTGCCGTTTTCTGCCGCTATTTGTGCGGCACTTTCCGCTGCATAGATTTTCCCCTGCAAAAAATCGGTTACTTGTCCAATACCGATATATGCAGCTACTTTTTCTGAATGGAGATTGATATAATCTATTCCGAGTACTGTTCCCCACGATTGCCCCATGATGATAATTTTGTCTTTCCCAAAACGCTTCCGCAAATAGTCAATTACTTCATCTGTATCAGCAAGTAATTGTTCGATAGTCAGATTGTTGTCGCCTTTGTTTTTGTAAAATGTCCGTCCGCAGCCTCTTTGTTCCCAACAAACAATCGTATAATCTTTTTCCAAAGCAGTCTGGTAATAGTAAGTTAAATATGTCAACGGAAAGCCGGGTCCGCCGTGAAGCCATAGGATAACGGGATTATTTCTATCTTCACCACGGATTTGCAGATATTGCTCTATACCGCCTATTGTGACATAGGTATTTTCTTGTATTCCTAAGTCCGTATCTATTTTCGATTCCAATACGTTATGAATACGCAAAAATACAACTGTTAAGAAAGTCAACAAAACTATTGCACATAATACGAAAAATAAAATTAGCATTTTCCTTTTTACCTTTTTAAAAGAAACCTTTTTCATAAAAATTTATACCTCGGTTATATTTGATATAACGGATCTTATATCTAAAGCTGTATCTGTAAGAGAAAGTAAATCCAAGCCAAAATCTTTCACTATTGAATACACCTGATCTTTGGTACAATTCAATACACCGGCTACAACCAAAGATACCATTCCATGCGTATATACAATCATTCTTTGGAACAGCATATCCGCCTGTTCTTTGCTAATATTAAGATACTGATACAATTTATCTATCAAAACAGCATTCCCCTTGTCTATTAACATAGAATTAAATCCGCCCCTGCAATAGTTTTTACTTTCACCCATATATACAAAACGAAATAGGTTAGGCGTGTCAAAAGCTAAATTGATATATCCATATCCAATCTGCCAAAATGCTTCCATGCAGTTTGCCGAAGTAGGCATCATTTTTTGATTTGCATAGGTAACAGCTTCCTTTGTCAAGGCTTCTCTCATATTATCCATATTGCCAAATTGCCAGGCAATCGGTTGTGTTGAGCAGTTTAATTCCCTCGCAATGCTTTTTATACTTACCGCTGAATATCCCTCACGGATAAGAACGTCTAACGCCGCTGTGAGAATTTTTTCTTTTGTAATCTGAACGCTGCGTGGCATAGCGCACCTCCATAATAAAATAAATAGGTTTATATAACACAGTTTATATTATATTCACTTATATCCTGTATGTCAAGCAGCATAATTCAAATTTCATATTTTCACACATACTTCTCTGTTAAAATTGTTTTAACTCACTTATAGGGCTATACTGTTTTTAGTAAAAATACTAGAATAGCAAGCACTGCCTGTGTCATGACACAGACGAAATTTTCCACCCCCTCCTATCGTCTTGGATGAACAAATTTCCATAGGGAAGCATCCCTTAGCTGACTTAAAAGTCAGCTTACCCTCATTTGATTTTCTCTCTGTTTCCTGCCGGAAGTTCTTGACCTTTCCCTGTGCTTTTGCTACAATTCGACTTGGATAGTTCTATCCAAAAATCGAATAAACATTGAAACAAACTGTTGTAAAAATCGAACATTTTACAGCAGTTTTTTTTGTACCCAAAATCAGAAAGGAGTTTTGGTTTTTGCTTCGCTTTGCATACTACACTGCCAACAATCACAGGGACAAGTATAAGACATTCTTGAATGATAAATTTAAAGAACTTGGAATTGGAAAGTATCAAAAAAATATGCAGAATATTTTCCGGATTCTTTTGGAATATGGAAAACCGAAATTGGCAATTCGATATGCTAAGAGAATTATTGAGGATGGGAACGGTAAAACGCCCGCGGAAATAGCACCGGGAACTAAGGTATATGAGCTGGTAGAGGAACTGGCAAAGTATTTGCCAGAGGAAGTACAGAAAAATTTTATTTAGACATAACCATATAAAGACCAGTGGGGGTATTAGAAGATTAGAAACAATTCTCATCATTGCAGAAATGTAGTCATTTACAGCGAGTCATCATCCACAAATTCCATGATATCCTCCACGCTGCAATGTAATATTTTACAAAAAGTGTCAATCGTATGAGTGCTTACACTTTCATTTCGCTTTAAACGAGTAATTTGACCGGGGCTTACATGATAATGCTTAATAAGAGCATATTGTGTAATGCCCTTTTCTTTCATAGTTTTCCAAAGTTTGTTATATAAAATCATTTTGTTCACCACTTTCTATCTTGAATATTAACCGAAAATGGTATATAATAATATTAACCAATATCGGTTAATAAAAGCATTGAATTAAAAAACAAGGAGGAAATGGAAAATGAATAAGAAAACGATTGCGCTTGCAATTACTGCAGCAATGCTTGTTTCCCTGCTTCCGAGTGAACCGGGAGCGGCAGCAAAAAAACAAAAACCAACAATACCGAAACAGATTACGGTGAATGCTGGAAAGAGCAGGACAATAAAAATAACGAGCAAAAAGCGGATTAAGAAAACAAAATGGAGTTTAGGAAAGAGAGATAAGAAGATTATATCCATTCGTGGAAAGAAAACGTCTGTTGTTGTAAAAGGAAAAAAGTCCGGAAAAGCGGTTTTGACAGCCAAGGTAACAATTGGGAAAAAGTCCTATAAGCTGAAAACAAGTATCATAGTAAAAGACAGCAAAGGGAAGAAAACAGAAAAGTATTCCACGCAACAGCCCCAGCAAACCCAGCCGGCAGTAAATCAGGGAGTGACGCAGCCGACATTAGGCTCGCAGAATGTTTTGCCGTCAACGAAGAAACCAAGTTCGTCTCCGACACGTAAACCGGCGAAAACTCCGGTGCCAACATGGACTACAACTGTAGTGAATGGATTCTATTTGCCAAGGATCGATGAAAACGAGGTGGTAAGCTGGGACTGCCTTTATTTTGGAAATTATTGGCAAGAAGACACGAACAACGATGGAAAAGTGGATGAAAAGGATGAAAAACAGCCAATTAAATGGCGCGTTCTTTCCATAGAAAATAACACGGCATTTTTATTGGCAGACAGGAGTCTTGCATCGAGGCCCAATATAGATGAGGAAAAGGGAGAGACGTCGTGGGAAAATTCAGAAGTCAGAAAATGGCTGAATAATGATTTTTATAATGATGCGTTTAGTGAGAAAGAAAAGCAGGGAGTGGTCTTAAAAACACTGGATAACACCGAGGATACGGAAGGATACCAAAGTGGAAACAGTACCCAGGATAAGGTGGCTCTTTTGTCCCTTCGGGAACTGGCAGTAGAGAGATACGGACTGTTAAGAGGAAGATATTCCCGATATACGAGTGATGGAAATGCAGATTGGGCAGTGCGGACAATAGCGGTTTCAGAGTCAATTGGAAATGGATTTATAGATGTGCCAACATCTGCAAAAATATATGGAAGTTGGAGAATGAGAGGAACCATTGGTATCCGCCCAATTATGTATCTTAATCTGTCGTCCAAACAGTGGAAGAAAGCAGAAAGTGTAAGCTCGGTTCCTTATGAATTAGAGGATGAAGAACAGACATTGCCGCAGATTCCGGAAGTTTCGGATGAGGTGACGGAGTTTGATGAGAAAAATATTGTGCACCAGGGAGTAGATGGAAGTATTACGTGGAAGATAGATAAAAATGGCTGCCTATTGCTTGAGGGAAATGGTGACTGGGAAGGTCTGGGAGATTCCTTTGTTATTGTAGGTGACGAAGATCAAAAATATCCAAAATGGCTGGATTATAGTGATGATATTATCAGTGCAAAAGTAAAGATAAGCGGAATTACAAATTGTCATCGCATGTTTGGAGATTGTACCGAAATGAAAACAATTGATCTCAGTGAATTTGATACCTCTAAGGTGACAGATATGGAAGATATGTTTCGAAATTGTTTTGCACTTCATAACATAGATCTTTCGGCATTGGATACCTCCAATGTACAAAGCATGTATAATATGTTTTATCGTTGTAAAAGTCTTAGAAAATTGATTTTCGGTGATTTTAATACAAAAAACGTAACAAATATGAGATGTATGTTTTATGAATGTGAGAGTATACAGGAACTGGATCTGTCTGCATTTAATACAAAAAAAGTCCGGGATATGGACTGGATGTTTTACTCATGTAAAAAATTAGAAAAACTAAATCTGAGTTCTTTTGACTTAACAGCAATAGAGTTTGACGACCATGACAGCACATTGTTTAAACTAGCTGATTTGGAAAATCTTGTTGAATTAAAAACACCAACACATCTGTCTGAGGATTTGTTTATAGATAGTGAAAACTGGGGGCGTATTAATACAAAAGAATTACCAAAATGGACAACCAATACAACACCGTGGAAAGATGATAAGGGAAGTATCTACACTGAATTGCCGGTAGATGCGGCTTCAAAAAGCAGTATAACCTTGACAAGACAAGTTCGAAAATCACAACGGCTTTCCGGCGTTTCCGGTGATCTACAATGGAATGTGGATTCACAGGGAAAGCTTATGATAACCGGAAGCGGAGAATGGAAAGAGGATGGGGAGGATTATCCGGACTGGCATGAAGCAAGAGATTATATTACATCCTGTGAAGTCGATGTGACAGATATTAAAGATGCTTCGGACTTTTTTGCAGACCTGCCGTATTTGCAGCATATTACATTTACCCGGTTTGACACGTCTAAAACGACAAATATGTCTGGAATGTTTTATTGCTGCCATAACCTACAGAGCCTTGATCTGAGCAAATGGGATCTCTCAAAAGTTGAATCTGGCGGTGAATATTTCCTGTCGGGAACGGTTTCCCTAAACCGGATTAAGACGCCGGTAAATTTGTCGAAAGAAGTAAGTCTACCGGACGGAATCTGGAAAGACGAAGATGGAAACCGGTATACGGTTTTGCCACAAAATCGAACCACTAGCATTTTGCTGAAAAAAGAATAGAAAAAAACATAAACCCTACACCCCCTGCATACAATGAAACAACGAGTATACAGGGGGTAGTTTTTTGAAAACATATATCGAAGAGCGGGCTGTCGAGATTGCCAATTACATCGTGGAAAATGGGGCGACGGTGCGACAGACAGCAAAGAAATTCGGGGTTTCTAAGAGCACGGTACATAAGGATGTAACGGAGCGGATGGAAGAGATCAATCCACGGCTGGCGGCAAAAGCCCGGAAGATTTTAGACATCAACAAGTCAGAACGGCATATCCGGGGTGGAATGGCGACAAAAGAAAAGTATCATCATTTACATGAGACAGTGTGAGAATTCATTTATCCAAGGGCGGTCATTTTTTATAAAATGTTCGCCCTTTTTAAAATTGTCAGTTGCATTCCAAAAGCAAAATTGATATCATAACTTTAAGGATATATATTTTGGAAGGAGGAAGGGATATGACACAGGCAATGAAACATTTAATGGATCAGTATATTATTGAAGTTCAGAAAATATATGGAACACATTTAAAAAGAGTGATTTTATACGGGTCTTATGCCAGAGGAGATGCGCGGGCAGATTCGGATGTGGATATTATGATTCTGCTGGATATACCGGATATTGCGTTAAAGCAGTATAGCAAGCGACTTTCCTATATGACGTATGATTTTAATATGGACAATGATCTGGACATTAAAACAATTGCCAAAAATGAAGCACATTTTAATAAGTGGGTTGTAAATTATCCCTTTTATGCTAATGTAAGCAGGGAAGGGGTAGTGCTGTATGGAGAATCATGAGAATATAGGGACGGTAAAGGATTCGGCATGCTAGTGATTACGATGATTTTTATATTGCCAGCCGAGAAGAGACAGAGCGGCAGATTTTTGTCGCGGACGAGTTTATACGGTTAGTTGAAGAATATTGCAATGAGCAAATCGCGGATATTTGAGCAAAATATCCGTTTATCCAAGGGCGGTCATTTTTTATAAAATGTTCGCCCTTTTTTCACATCTCAAAATCTTGTTTTTTGTAAAAAAAAGTGGTATGATGTAAGTTACTAGATAAAAAATCTCAATAAAACGCAGTGCTTTCTATAAAAAAGCACGCCAAAGGAGGGAATTACCTTGGGAAATTCAACCTTTAGAGGAGGAGCGCATCCGTACGAGGGAAAAGAACTCAGCATGGATGAGCCGATTCGTGTGATGGAACCGAAAACCGAGATGGTTTTTCCGATGTCCCAGCATATCGGTGCTCCGGCAACTCCTACGGTAGCAGTAGGTGATACAGTCAAGATGGGACAGATCATCGGCGAAGCGAGTGGATTTATCTCTGCCAACATCGTTAGTTCTGTTTCGGGAACTGTGAAAAAGATCGAACCGCGATTGACGGGGTCCGGTGCCAAGGCAACTTGTGTTGTGATTGAAAACGATGGAGAGGATACTCCGGTAGAAGGATTAGGAGAAGACAGGGATTACACGACACTGTCCAAAGAGGAAATCCGTCAGATCATCAAGGATGCCGGTATTGTCGGAATGGGCGGAGCCGGTTTCCCGACAAATGTGAAAGTAACACCAAAGAATGAAGAGGAAATTGAGTACGTAATTATCAATGGAGCAGAATGTGAGCCATATCTGACTTCGGATTACCGCTTAATGCTTGAGCGTCCGGAAGATCTCGTTATGGGCTTGAAAGTGCTGCTTCAGTTGTTTGACAATGCAGAAGGTATTATCGCGGTCGAGGATAATAAGCCGGAAGCAATCGCCAAATTGCAGTATCTGACACAGGAAGAGCCGAAGATCACGGTGAAACCGTTGAAAACGAAATATCCGCAGGGAGCAGAGCGTCAGGTCATTTATGTGACGACAGGGCGCAAGATTTATTCGAAAATGCTGCCGGCAGATGCGGGATGTGTTGTGGACAATGTGCAGACCGTACTGGCAGTATACGATGCAGTGTGCAAATGTACACCGTCGATGACCCGTGTTATGACACTGACCGGGGATGCGATGGCACAGCCGCAGAACTACAAAGTTCGTTTCGGTATGAGTCATGCGGAACTTTTGGAAGAAGCAGGCGGACTTGTGGAAGAGGGCGCAGAGAAGATCATTTCCGGCGGTCCGATGATGGGTATGGCGATGTTTGATCTCAATGTACCGATCACCAAGACCAGTTCTTCCATCCTTGCGATGACGAAGGACGAAGTCGCAGCCAATGAACCGACAAATTGTATCCGTTGTGGACGCTGTGCAAGCGTTTGTCCGAGCCATCTGGTTCCACAGAAGATGGCAGAGGCAGCAGATCGCCAGGATCTGGATCTGTTCCAGAAGTTAAATGGTATGGAATGCTACGAATGTGGTACCTGTACCTATGTATGTCCGGCGAAGAGACGTTTGACACAATCCTTTAAGCAGGCACGACGTGCCGTGATGGATCAGAGCCGCAAAAAATAATTTGCGCAGATAAATGGAGGTTATTTGAGATGGAGAAATTATTAAATGTATCATCATCTCCTCATGTACGAGACAAGTCATCTACCAAATCCATCATGAGAGATGTATGTATTGCACTGATTCCTGCGACATTGGTAGGAATTGGAAACTTTGGTGTACGTGCCCTGCTTGTCATTTTGACAACATGCGTCAGCACCGTGCTGGCAGAGTATGTATGGCAGAGATTAATGAAACAAAAAGTAACAACCTACGATTTTAGTGCACTTCTGACAGGTCTTTTGCTGGCACTCAACCTGCCTGCAACATTGCCGCTTTGGATGTGCGTGATCGGCGGTGTATTTGCGATTATCATCGTAAAACAGTTGTTTGGTGGACTGGGTCAGAATTTCATGAACCCGGCACTCGGCGCAAGATGCTTTTTGATGCTGTCATTCAGCAGTGCCATGACAAACAGTTTTGCGATTCCAAAAGGAAATAAGATCTGGGGCGGTTATCAGGCAACATTGGATGCGGTTTCCAGTGCGACCCCATTGATGCAGGTAAAAGAGGCTACCTGTCAGGCAGACCTTGCAACGACGCTGAAAGACATGTTCCTCGGTACAACTTGGGGAACAATCGGTGAGACATCTGCACTTGCTCTTTTGATCGGTGGAATTTACCTGATCGCGAAAAAGATTATTGATTGGAAAATTCCGGTAATTTACATAGCAACATTTACCGTATTTACTTTGATCTACAGCTGCGCAACAGGCGCATACGTTCCGGTATTTATGGAATGGTGCGGCGGCGGTTTGATGCTTGGTGCCTTTTTCATGGCGACAGATTATGTAACAAGCCCGATCACATCCAAGGGAAAAGTATTGTATGCGGTCCTTCTTGGTCTTTTGACCGGATTGTTCCGTTTCTTTGGAGAATCCGCAGAGGGTGTTTCCTTTGCGATCATCATTGGAAACCTGTTCGTGCCATTGATTGAACGAGTTACCATTCCAAAGGCATTTGGAAAGGAGGGCAAAGTCAATGAGTAGTGAGAAAAAAGAACGCTCTTTTGTGGTTGATGCGATCATTCTCTGCGTCATCACATTGGTTCTGGGAGGTATCCTGGCTGGTGTTTATACCATGACAAAAGGAACCATTGCCCAGAGACAGGCAGATACAGACAGTGAGGCCTGCAAGAAAGTCATTGCTTCCGTAGAAGGTGCGACCGTTGCGGATGCCGCTGACGATGCCGCAGCACAGGCAAATGATTTCCTTACCAAACACATTTTGAATTCCTCAAAAGAAGTAGAAGAGGAACAATCCGAATCGTATTCCAAATATGTCAATGTGACAACGGTGAAGAAACTTCAGGTAAATGGTTCTGACGCCGGATATGTGTACATTGCAGATGCGAAAAAAGGTTACGGCGGAAGCATTTCCTTTGTACTTGGTGTGTACAACGGTACGGTGACAGGCATCGAGATCACGAGCCAGTCAGAGACAGCCGGACTTGGTGCAAACTGTGAAAGCGATAGTTTTAAAAATAAATTTGCATTGGACAAAGGCCTTCAGTATCCGTCAAGTGACGAAATTCCGATGTTCTACAAAGCCGGAACAACGCCAAAGGACGAAAAAGGCCAGATTGAGGCAATGTCCGGAGCAACCGTTACTTCCCGTGCGATTGCCAATGCAGTTAAAGGAATCCTTTACTATGATAAAGAGTTAAGGGGGGCTGAATGATGAATAAATATACAGAACGTCTTCATAACGGTATTATCAAAGAAAATCCGACATTTGTCATGATGCTCGGTATGTGTCCGACGCTGGCGGTTACGTCAAGTGCCATCAATGCGATCGGCATGGGACTTTCTACAGCAGTAGTATTGACTTTGTCCAATATGATGATTTCGGCACTGCGGAATATTATACCGGATCGTGTACGTATTCCGGGATTTATCGTCGTTGTTGCGTCATTCGTAACCATTGTGCAATTGCTTCTGAAAGCGTATCTGCCGGCTCTTGACAGCGCGCTGGGTGTATATATCCCGTTGATCGTTGTAAACTGTATCATTCTTGGACGTGCCGAAGCGTATGCTTCCAAGAATCCGGTTATTCTATCCGCGATGGATGGTATCGGTATGGGGCTTGGATTTACGGTCGGTCTTACGTTGATCGGTATTTTCCGTGAAATTCTCGGAAGCGGATCCATCTTTGGATTCCATTTGATTCCGGAGCAGTTCCACATTGCTATGTTTGTCATGGCACCGGGTGCATTTTTCGTACTTGCCGGTCTGACTGCGATCCAGAACAAATTGAAAATGCCTTGCGCAACCAATACACCGGAAGCAGAAGAAGCAGGATGTACCGGAAATTGTGCAGCATGTGCGAGTCATATTGAAACCTGTGGTCATACACCGGAAGAGAGAAAGGGGGAGGATGACAAATGACAATCTTTACAATTCTCTTTACGGCTGCTCTTGTAAATAACTTCGTACTGAGCCAGTTTATGGGTATCTGTCCATTCCTTGGTGTAAGTAAAAAAGTGGAAACAGCAGCAGGTATGGGAGGTGCGGTTGTATTCGTTATCACGATCGCCTCTCTTTGTACCAGTATTTTATATAATTATTTGCTTGTTCCGGCACAGCTGGAATATTTGAACACGATCGTATTTATCCTTGTGATCGCTGCCCTCGTGCAGTTCGTAGAGATGGTTCTCAAAAAAATGATGCCGGCTCTTTACAAATCACTGGGTGTATATCTGCCATTGATCACGACAAACTGTGCTGTACTTGGTGTGGCACTCCTTAGTGTGCAGAATGAATACGGCGTGCTTGAGAGCGTTGTAAATGGTATCGGCGCTTCTCTTGGATTCCTCCTTGCAATCGTTCTGATGGCAGGAATCCGTGAAAAATTGGAAAACAGCAACATTCCGGAAGCTTTCAAAGGCACACCGATCGTACTGATCACAGCCGGTCTTATGGCGATTGCATTTTGTGGCTTTGGCGGCGTGGGATTCTAAAGAAAGGGGCGAATTCATATGAATACGATACTTATTTCGATGGTGCTCCTTGGAGTTCTTGGAATCGCTATCGGTCTTTTGCTTGGTGTAGCAGGCAAGTTTTTTGCAGTTGAAGTGGATGAACGTGTAGAGCAGGTCAGAGAGTGTCTGCCGGGCAATAACTGCGGTGGTTGTGGTTATGCCGGATGTGACGCACTGGCAGAAGCCATCGTGGCCGGAAAAGCAGAGGTAAGTGGATGTCCGGTCGGTGGAGCACCTGTTGCAGAGAAAATCGGCGCAATCCTCGGTGTAGAAGCTGGAGAAGCCGTAAAAATGGTTGCCAAAGTACGTTGTGCCGGAACCTGCGAGCAGGCAGGTGTCAAATACAACTACGTAGGAGCGCAGGACTGCCGTCAGGCGGTAATGGTTCCCGGACGCGGAGACAAAGCTTGTTCTTACGGATGCCTTGGACTTGGTTCCTGTGTGGCAGCCTGTCAGTTTGGTGCCCTGTCGATCAAAGACGGCATCGCGACGGTTGACCCGGAAAAATGTGTCGCTTGCGGCAAATGTGTGGAGACTTGTCCAAACGGCGTAATCTCACTCCAGCCATATGACACCAAATATCAAGTAAATTGTAATTCAAAAGATAAAGGTAAAGACGTTATGAGTGTCTGCAAAGCCGGATGTATCGGCTGCGGTCTCTGCGTAAGACAGTGCGAATTTGGCGCTGTTACATTGGAAAACAACCTTGCAACGATTGATCCACTGAAATGCAAGGGCTGTGGAAAATGTGCAGAGAAATGTCCGAAGAAAGTTATTGCGTAGTATCTTATCTTTGGCACCTTCCCCTTGCAGAACGAATTTCTACGGAGGAGAAGGCGGGACTTTCTTTCGAAGAAGGAAAAAAGATACTTCGTGCAGAAAACTTGAAAAGATATAAAGCAGAAAAAGCTTCGATTGCGGTGCAATCGGGGCTTTTTCTGCTTTATCCCTTTTCTTCGGACAGTTCTGCACTCCGCATCTCCTTCTTCTCAGGAAATCCCGCGCCTTCTCTGCTCCGCAGAAATAGTTCCGCAGGGAAAGATGCCAAAGATGAGTAGCGGGGGGCACCCCGGAAAGTGGCGGAAGGGGGAGGTTTGCGGGGTGAGTTGCTGATGCAAGGTTGGGTCATGCACCCCGGAAAGTGGGAAAAAGCAAGTTATCCAGTGGTGGGTCGCCGCAATGAAGTCAAGTCATGCACCCCGGAAAGAAGGAAAAAGCAAGCCGCCCAGAGGTGAGATGCTGGCATAAAGTCAAGTCATGCACCCCGGAAAGTAGGAAAAAGTAAGATATCCAGTGGTGAGATGCTGGCATGAAGTCAAGTCATGCACCCCGGAAGTTGGAAAGAAGCAAGTTGCCCAGTGGTGAGTTGCCGATGCAAGGTTGAGTCATGCACCCCGGAAGTAGGAAAAAGCAAGTTGCCCAGTGGTGAGATGCTGATGCAAGGTTGGGTCATGCACCCCGGAAGTTGGGGAAAGTAAGTCATCCAGTGGTGGGTCGCCGATGCAAGGTTGAGTCATGCACCCCGGAAGTGGGAAAAAGCAAGTTATCCAGAGGTGCAAAGAAATGCCCCTCGGCTATGCCTCGGCGGCTGTCGCCACGAAGTCAAGTCATGCACCCTAAAATCAGAGACAAGCAAAAATTAAACAAACCTTTTCATTCCTGACTTGTAAGTTTCACATTTGTCTGTTATACTGAAAAAATAGAAGGACAAGTTGAAGTACAATCTTTACAGAAAGGGAAAGGATAAGGTTATGAAGAACAAAGCGAGGATCATTATGGGTATTGTCATTGCCCTTGTTTTTGTGGCTGCCGTAGGTGCGATTCTGTTTAAGAAATTTGCGCCGAGTTATACACAGCGGACGATGGAAGAACAGTATAAGGATTTGGCAAAGGATGAGGCGCTGATCTGTCTCGACGGATTTCCATTGGAAGAAAAAGGAAAAATTATTGGCGAGACGATGTATCTGCCGTTAAACACGGTTATTGATAAGATGAATGAGAGATTTTACTGGGATGAAAAAGAGCAGATACTCAGTTTTGTCAGCCCGGTGAGAGGGTTGGTGACCGTGGCGCCGAACACGACGACCTATACCATTGGAAAAGAAAATAAAGAAATGACCGATCAGATCCTTTATGTAGATGGCGATGCGATGTACATTTCCGTGCCGTTTTACGATGAGATGACGCAGGAAAAGAGCACTTTGAAATGGGCGTCAAAGGGCGAGGCGCCGAATCGTGTTATTTTGAACGCGGATTTTGAATCTACACATATGGAGGCGAAGTTGAGCGAAAAGACGAGACTTCGCGTGGGACCGAATAAAAAATACGATTATCTGCTGGATCTGAAAAAAGACCAGAAAGTAATTGTGGATATGCAGAGCCAGGCCGAAAATGACTATCAGAAGGTGCTTACAACCGACGGGATCGAGGGGTATGTACCGGCGGAATTTTTGACCGGACAGACGGAAACTGCGTGGAAACGCCAAAGTGAGGAAGAGACATTTACGCAAAAAGGCATTGGTACGACGGTGTGTCTGGGATGGCATCAGATGACACAGACGGTAGGCGCGGCGGAACTGGAGAGCAAAGTGGCGGTCGCCGGAAGTCTGAATGTCGTATCGCCGACGTGGTTTTCCCTGAACGACAACAAGGGGAATTTCAGTTCTCTGGCGAGCGAAGAATACGTGACGGCGGCACATGCGAAAGGGTTGAAAGTGTGGGGGCTGATCAATGATTTTGACAAAAATATTTCGCTGAAAAGAATATTGGGACGAACAAGTTCGAGAAGCCGCCTGATCAATAATCTCGTGTCAACGGCGATGCGTTACAAATTAGATGGTATCAATATCGATTTTGAGAAAATAAAAAGCGAAGTGGCACCGGCATATCTTGAATTTTTGAGAGAATTGACGCTGGTGTGCCACGCCAATGACATTACGGTGTCAGTAGACGATTATCTGCCGACCGATGCCACCGCATACTATAATTGGAAAGAACAGGGAAAAGTGGTGGACTACGTAATCTTTATGGCGTACGACGAGCATTACGCAGGAAGCAAAGAAAGCGGTTCGGTATCTTCCCTGCCATTTGTGGAAAATGGTGTGGACAAGGGGCTGCAGTATATTCCGGCAGAAAGAACCGTCGTTGCCCTTCCATTTTATACCAGATTATGGAAAGAAGTCAAAAGCGGAGACGGGGTTACCGTGACATCCAGCGCGTATGGTATGAGTTCGGCGGAGAGCGTGCTCCAGTCCAATAGCGCGACACCAAAATGGAACGACGAGACAAGCCAGTATTATGCCGAATTTAAGGCGGACGGTGCCAAGTATAAGATCTGGCTGGAAGAAGAAACGTCGCTCAGTAAAAAAATGGAAACCGTTATGGCAAGAAATGTTGCAGGTATCGCTTTCTGGAAACTTGGATTTGAACGAATGGCTACCTGGACGACGATAGAAAAATATGTGAAATAATGAATGTGGACAAACGATACTCCGTACATTAGTAATAAGAATGTGCGGAGTGTTTTATTTTTATGAAAGAAAAAGAGACAGGAACTTGGAAAATATGGGCGGTTACGATATTTTTGTTTGCTATCGTGATCGCGGCGACAATCCGGGTGAGTACGCTTCCGGTACTGAATTTTACGGCAAAGGGGAGCAAAGTGCATATTGTGATCGATCCGGGACATGGCGGTTTTGATCCGGGCAAAGTAGGGATAATGGGGACACTGGAAAAAGATGTAAATTTGAACATTTCGCTCAAATTGAGAGAAATTCTCACAAAGAGCGGTTACACGGTGGCGATGACGAGAGAAAAGGACGAGGCATTGTGTGGGGAGACGACAGGGAAAAAGAAAGTGGCGGATCTCAATGCCAGACTGGCGGTCATTGACAAGGAAAAGCCGGAACTTACGGTGAGCATCCACCAAAACAGTTATTCTGCAGGGACAAAGGGGGCGCAGGTGTTTTACTATTCGGGTTCTGAGGAGGGAAAGCGGCTCGCGAACGTGCTTCAGGAGACGATCAAAGAGGAGATCGGGGATGGAAACCACCGAGTGGAAAAGGCAAACGACAGTTATTATATGCTGAAAAAATCCAACGGGCCATTTGTTATCATTGAGTGCGGATTTTTGTCCAATCCGGAGGAAGAAAAACTGTTAATTTCCGAGGATTATCAGCAAAAAATGGCAAAGGCGGTCGCAGAGGGAATTGAAAAATTCTTGTATAACGATTGAAATTGTGGTACAATTCTTAAGTGAAGTATCACAGATTGAGCAATAAAAAGAGCAACTGAT
>ERZ808252.267-NODE-267-length-53538-cov-17.313258_pt1 | contig 53538 bp, 51 predicted proteins | sample MGYA00521242_ERZ808252 | MGnify/ENA primary metagenome ERZ808252 (study PRJEB31516, sample SAMN03275581) | gut metagenome | biome: mammalia-associated habitat; material: feces | host: Papio cynocephalus | place: Kenya | collected 2012-08-07 ... | reverse complement strand
ACGCTTTTTCTGTCGTTTCTTCTTTCCTTCCCTTAAACTGTCAAATAACGGCGATATAAACTAGCAGTAATACTGCCTAACATTCTTTTTGTTTTTATTCCCTTGTTTTCAAAGGGTGAGATAGAATATATAGCTGTGAAGAAATATTGTCAATAGTAAAATTTAAAAAAAAAGATGAAATTTATTATTTTTTTTCAGAAAAACATAAAAAAAAAGCAGACGCTTTCAGTTTACATTGTCCATATATGGCGGAGACTCTACGGAACTAGCAAGTGGGTAAAAATCGAATCAACAAGAACATTTTTTACAGGAAAACAGTCTATTTACCCTAGGCAAACAATATATTTACCTGTGGTAAATAGACTGTTTTCCTAAGGTAAATAAGCTATTTGCCAATGGAAAATAACGTATTTACTCAAGGAAAATTCTTTTATTTAGCCCAAATTTTTCTAAAACTCGAAACTTGGGCTATTTCGCTTCTTAGTTTTCCTCGTAATCAAGATTCTCTTCTGGAACTTCTTCGGCTGGCAAATCAGCTTCTTCGTATTCGCCGCCATCATAATCATCATCAGCAGGAAGAACAACCATCTGGGACTGTACTGCGCTCTGAATTTCTTCTTCTGTTATCGCATCAACCAAATCCTTTGCCTGCGCTCTTGTAAAGTACAAAAGATTTCCGCCGTATTCAATTTGAGTGTCGCCTTTTCTTTGGTTTGACTTTGTAGAAGGAATTTTTATGCAGAAATACGGAGACTTTCCAACAAAAACGTATCCCATGGAAATTTTTGGATCGGCATAAGAAGAATACTGAAAAGGTCCCCACTCAATTTTTGCGCGGGCATATTCATAAGTCGCCTTGTATTTTTTCTGACTGCGGTCAAGTTTTTTTTCTTCAAAATCCTTTAAATATGCATTGTAAGAAGTGATAACGGCCTTGCGAGCATCCTTGTCTAAAAGAAGGCGTTCCTTGTTCGGCATATTTTTATAAACAATTCCGGCGGTTCCGTTCTTTGGAAAAAGCATAACAGAAAAATCTTTTGCCTCAAGTTCATTAACAAGAATTTTTCTTAGCCTGAAAGTTCCAGAACCAAGTTCAACAGGATCAAATTTTCCAAGTTTTACAGTCTCGATTTCCTGCTTTACTTTTGGAGTTCTTGCGGCAAATGACAACGCGGCCATTGTTCCAACCATTATAAACAAAATTTTCTTTTTCATATTTTCCTCTATAATAAATATTAATTAAGTTCTTCCATTCCGTTCAGAAGATTCTTTAAAGCACAAAGTTCGTCTTTTGTGAAAGTCACGCCTTTTCCCATTTTAACATGCTCGGAATCCCAAGAACGTATATCATATTTTGCAGGACGCCCGCCCCAAGACACAAAATTCAACTCAAGATTCCAGCCAGATTTTGATGTAGAAAGAACACCAATGTTTTTCTGTATATCCGGCGGAGTAAAACTTTCAGATATTGCCATAAAATCCTCCGATAAAATATGTGCCGCACTCTTTATAGAAACAACCGCTCGCAATCCAAAAAGTTACAGGCGTTTTTATTTTCTTATATTAATGCCGTTTGCCTTTTTTGTCATCAGTAAATTCTGCTCTAAAACAAAACGTATTACGTCTTTTGCGCAGTCTGTTTATTGCCGAAATACAATTAGTATTATATATTGATAGTAAGCAAAATCGCTTTTATGAAAACTGAAATTCAAAAGGCAAACAAAGCTTTTCGTTTTTTTACTTTATGGAGGAAAAATGATTAAAAGTAAACTTGTATTGGCAGCATTTGCAGCCATGTCGCTTGCGCTGATCTCATGCGGTTCATCGCCAAAAGAAGAGCCAGAGATTCAAGAAGAGAATGTTTCTGAAGCCCCAGCAGAAGAATCTCAAGACCAAGAGCAGATTTCAGAAGACAATTCAGAATCAAACGAAGCAACACTCAGCAAAATTGAGTCTTCAAGGCAAGACGCAATAAATGCCGGCGCGCAAGACGCAGCTCCAGACGCATTTAACGCAGCAGAAGAAGAATACAATTCTGTAAAAGCCGCAATGGAACAAGGAGAAGATGTTTCTGCAAGACTAAAAGATCTTCTTGCACGCTATCAGGCTTTAAAGGCTTATGCAGACGCAGTTGCAAAGAAAGCAAAGATTGATGAAAACGGATTTGCTTCTTATGCGCAGAATGTATACAACGACGGCTCTTCTATTATCAGCGAGCTTGCATCTTCAAAAGACTACGGAAGCGACTGGAACAAAAAAGCAGTTTCCGCAGATGCAAAAATGACTTTTGTTCTTAAAGCAGCTTACAAATCGCTTGCACAGGCTGAACGCACAGAAGCTTTTAAAGCAAAGAAAAATGCAGACAGCATAAAATGCTCTGTTTCAAGAAAAACTGACTACGACAAATTTGTTGCAAACTTCAAGTCTGGCGATCAAAATTACGTTACAGGAAATCCAGAAGGCGCGCTTGCAAACTACACAAAGGCAAAAGAAGGTTTCGCATCTCTTTACACACAAGTTTCCGAAGCAAGGGCACAGGCTCAGGCGGCAATCGAAGAAGCAAAGAAACGTGTTGCGGAAAGCGAAACAAATGCTCAGTGGGCAGATAAGGAAAAACCTCTTGGAGACGAGCCGGTAGAAGGAATCGAGGAAGCAGACACACAGCTTCTTGAAGCAGATGATTTTACAAAGGCAGAAAACTCAGAAGTTGAAATCGAAGAAACTATCGAAGAATCTGCACAGGAGGCTGAATAATGAAAAAATTAGTTGCTTGCACAATCGCAGCTGTTCTGGGACTTTCAGTTTTTGCAGCCAGCTATACAAACAACACTTACCAGAAACTTGCAAAAGAATACACACAGAAAGCAGAAAGAGCTTTGGATGCAGGAGAATATGTTCTTGCTGAAGAATACGCTGCAAAAGCAAAAGAAAACGCAGAGCTTTCTGACACTTACATAAGTCACATGCTTTCAAAGGAAAGTGCAGAAAAAGACCTTAATCTTGCAAGAAACAGGCTCGCATATGTTGAAAGCATCAACGGAAAAGAAAATTTCCCGATTGCTTATGACTCAGCATCAAAATCTCTTGCACAGGCAGAAGACGCATTTGCAAAAGAAGAATGGGACGCAGCTTCAAGCTATTCAAAGCAGGTTCTTGACGCTTTAGCAGAAATAAAAGAAGTTACACCGCTTCCAAAATATTATGTTGTAAAACCTTGGGAGTCAGACAAAGACTGCTTCTGGAATATTTCTGGAAGACCTTATGTTTACAACAACCCTTACTTGTGGGAAAATCTTTACGAAGCGAACAAGAATTCCCTTCCAGACCCAAAGAACCCAAATTTGATTCGTCCGGGAATGAAAATGGAAATTCCTTCAATTTCTGGAGAATACCGCGACGGAGTTTACAGCCCGGACAAAGACTACGAGCCTTTCCAGAAGCGCTAAAAATTCCTAGCTAAATACAGGGCAGCTGCTGAAGCCATCAAAGCATGGCAATATTCGGGGCTGCCCATTTTTTTTATAACTTCAGACTTTTTGATTTCCATGTAGTTTACATATTCATCAGAATCCAAATCCTGCCTGCCGGAAAACTCTAAGCCTTCAGCAAGAAAAATATACACGTGGTTTGCAAACAAAGCTGGATTAGGATTCATCGAGCCAAGGAAAGTCATTTTTTTTGCAGTTGCACCGGTTTCTTCCAAAAGCTCGCGTTTTGCAGCTTCAAGCGGAACTTCGCCCTTGTCTATTACACCGCCTGGAAATTCAACGCTCAAAGACTTTTCTCCGTGCCGCCATTGCCTTACCATAAGAAAATTTTCCCCGTCATCTGGAATTACAATCACCCAGTCAGGAGCCTCATTCACAATATAAACGCCTTCAGTTCCATCGGGGCTTGTGCTAGTCCGTTCAGTAACAGTAAAAACGGGAGTTTTAAAAACTTCCTTGCGAGATTTTTCGTGCCATATAAGTTTTTTATCGTCCATGCGTTTTATACTAAAATTATTCTGAAACTTTAGCAAGAAAGATGTCATTATAAAAAATTGCAAATTTCAAAAAACGGATTTATAATTTAATTATCAAAAAATAACATTTAAAACAGGAGGCGCATTATGGCAATCATCGCAATTTCAAGACAGGTGGCAGCTCTTGGGGACGAAATAGCTGCGGCGGCAGCAAAAAAACTTGGCTACACATTTATAACTCGCAAGCAGATAGAAAACCGCATTGTAGAACTGGGATTTCCAAAGGAAAAGCTTCAAAAATATGATGAAATAAAACCGGGATTTTTCGCAAGCCTCGCAAAAGGACGCGATGAATACTTGAACTATTTGCAGTATGCGGTTCTGGAAGCAGCAAGCAAAGGAAACTGCATTTTAATAGGACGCGGTTCATTTGTAATACTTGAAGACGTTCCAAACTTGATTTCACTGCGGTTCGTGGCAAAAGAATCTGTAAGAGCCAAACGCCTTGAAAAAGAATTCAACTGGACAGAAAAGCAGGCAATGGCAAGAATAAATGAAAGCGCGGCAAACAGAAAAGGATTCCACAAAAGCTTCTTTAATGTAGACAATGAAGACGCAAGCCACTATATGCTCACAATAAACACAGGAATTCTTGAACCTGAAGAAGTCGTAAAGCAGATTGTAAACTTTGTAAAATATTTTTCAGATCCGGAAAAAGAAGCTCTAGGCAAAAAACGCATTGAAAACATGCTCAAAGCTCAAGACCTGACAAACAAGCTTCTCTTTGAATACAAGCTGAATATAAATTTCCTGCGCGCAGTTATTGATGACGAGGGAACCTCTATAACATTGCAAGGCGTGGCAGATTCTCAGGCTGTGGTAGACAGAGCTGTTACTCTTGCCGCAAAGATTCTCCCAAGCTGTACAATAAAGTCAGCAGTAAACATTGTTCAGGACTTTAAAGGCTGCTAGGTAAAAACAGTTTACGAGAAAGAAGAGCCTTTCGCTGCTTTGGCGAAAGGCTCTTCTTTTTTGTGTTTTTATTCAACAGTAACAGACTTTGCAAGGTTGCGCGGTTTGTCTGGGTCGTTTCCCCTGTGGACTGCGCAATAGTAAGCAAAAAGCTGCGCCGGAATTATTGCAAGCATCGGTTCAAAGAAACTTTCCGTAGAAGGAATTTTTACAATCTCATCTGCGGAAGAACCAAACGCCCCGGAATCATCCTGCGTAATAACAAAAGTAGAAGCTCCGCGGCTCTTAACTTCAATAATATTGCTTGCAAGCTTTTCGTAAAGCTCAGGAACCGTGGCTGTCGCAACAACAAGAGTATCCGTGTCTATAAGCGCAATCGGTCCGTGCTTAAGTTCACCTGCCGCAAAAGCCTCGCTGTGCATATAGCTTACTTCCTTAAGCTTAAGAGCGCACTCAAGACTTGTCGCGCTGTCGTACTGGCGGCCAATAAAGAACACCTTCTGTTTATTGTAGTTCTTGGAAACAAATCTCTGGATAGAAGCCTTGTCTTCAAGAATCTGCTGAACTTTCTCCGGAATAGAATTCAGTTCGCAAAGATATTTTTTATAATCAGAAGCGGAAATTGTTCCCTTTATAAAGGCAGCTTTCAAGGCAAGCATAGAAAGGCACATAAGCTGAGTTGTGTACGCCTTAGTAGAAGCGACCGCAATTTCAGGACCTGCCCAAGTATAGACAACGTCGTCAGCTTCGCGGCTTACAGTTGAACCCACACAGTTTGTAATCGCCGTAACGTGAACACCATTTTGCTTGGCAAGGCGCAATGCAGCCAAAGTGTCGGCAGTTTCCCCGGACTGGCTTATTACAATAAAAATATCATCCTTGCACAAAATAGGATTTCTATAGCGGAATTCGCTTGCAACATCAACTACAACAGGAACGCGTGCAAGCTGCTCAAAAACATACTTTGCCACAACTCCGGCATGATATGCAGTTCCGCAGGCGACAATCACAATGCGCTTAGCTTCCTTCCATTTTTCATCAAAGCAAAGCTCATCGAATTTTATATCAACAGGAACTCCGCCTTCAAAAACAAGACGCGGTCTCATTGTGTCTGTAAGAACTTTTGGCTGCTCGTGGATTTCTTTAAGCATAAAATGCTCATATCCGCCTTTTTCCGCGGAAGAAATATCCCAGTCAACATGGAACGGCTGCTTTATTATGCGGTTTCCGTCTTCATCAAAAAGATCAACGTGGTCTTTGTAAAGAACAGCAATTTCTTTTTGGTCAAGGAAGTAGACATCGCGGGTGTACTCAAGAACAGCAGGAATATCGCTTGCAATAAAGTTTTCACCTTTGCCAAGGCCTACAATGAGCGGGCATTCCTTTCTTGCGGCAATGATTCTGTCCGGAAAGTCCTTGCACAAAACTCCAAGAGCGTAGCTGCCTTCCAAGCGGTTTACAGCCGCCTTTACAGCTTCAAAAATATCAAGAGAATCTTCATAGTAATAGTTTATAAGATGAGCAATGACTTCTGTGTCTGTGTCGCTCTTAAAAACAACGCCTTCGCTCTGAAGCCACGCCTTGAGCTTTGCAAAGTTCTCGATAATTCCGTTGTGAACAACAGCGATTGTTCCGCTTTCGTTAAGATGCGGATGGGCGTTTATGTCGCTAGGCTCGCCGTGGGTCGCCCATCTTGTATGCCCGATTCCAAGAGAACCTTCGATAGTTTCCTTCGCGATTTTTTCTTCAAGAGCTTTAAGCGCGCCTTTTACCTTGCGCACCAAAATATCCTGGCCGTTAAACACTGCGATTCCCGCGCTGTCATATCCGCGGTACTCAAGTTTTTTAAGCGCATTCACCAAAACCGGTGTAGCATTTTTATTGCCGATATATCCTACAATTCCACACATGGCATTATTCTAGCGATTTTTCTGCCTTTTGAACAGAATACACTTCATAAAAACAAAATAAAATCTAACAATAACAAATAGCTTCATGAAAATTTAATTTTTATCTGGAATTTATTAAAAAACTTAAGGAATATTGCATTTTCCACCTGGAATTCGTCAAAAAACTCAAGAATATAGAATTTTCTTAAAGAATATGCATAAAAACTCTGGAATATCTTCTATTCTTCAATATTTATACAAATTCCTAAGGAATATACAATATTCTTGAGGAATATCATTTATTCCTGCATATTTATGCAAATTTAACATTCCGCCGAAAGTTCCACTAGGAAAAAAAACGCGCAATGCACTATAATGACACAAGGTTTTGTTCAAATGAAAAGTCTTTTGGGGTTCGCCGCAATTTTAATATCTTCCGCAGGAATTTTTGCCGCCACATTGACGGATGCGCAGGACAGGCTTGCTGCAATTGAAGAATTTAAAAGCGGAATCCTAAGCTCAAGCCCGAACGGATTTTTTTCTGACGAGGAAATGGATGCTCTCAACCTTCTTTATCAGGTTCTTGAAGAAGATGAATACACCGTAAATTCGCTTAACGGCGAAATGGAATTTTCCATAGGAGAATACAGCCTTGTAGAAACGAAATGGCCCACAGAAATCCAATGGTTTTTCTTAGACGGAAAAATAAGCTACGAGCGCAGCGTGGACATCATGTATTCTGATGCAATGGAAAAAAAATACGTTCCAGAGCCTGAAATGACTGAATACCAGCGGCGCGACTATGAATATTACATAAACGACTACGAAAACAGAATCCGTTCCGGAAAAAAATTCTTCTATGCGGAACTTACATTTAAACTTACGCACTGGCAGGGAGCAAGCGAATACAGATTTGAGCCGGTCGCTTTAAAAATCTACAAGAATTCAAAACGCCCGCGGGCAATAATTACAATCGATGAAACTCAAAACAAGGACTTTTTTACATTTGCGGAAGAAAAGGAATTCAGAACAGAAAAGCAGATTGAAAAAAACAACGCGCGCATAAAAAAACTTCTCAAGGATGAAAGCAAAAATTCTTCCACAGAAAAAGCAAAGAAAAAAGACATAATATTCACCGAACAAAAAGGAAGGCGGACATTTTACGTAAGCGCAGAAACTTCCACAGAAAACATCGATTTTTCAAGCACGGACTTTACTTCATACAAGCTAGACAATATGTACGGAACTCTTACGCTCGGACTTGGAAAATTTATCTTTGCAGGAATTTCAGCCGGAATAGACTTGACTTCGCTCAACGATGATGTTCCTGTCTATTCTTTCGGCGGAATTCTTGGAATAAACTTAAACCTTGGAACTCACCTGCGGCCTTACGGTCAGACTTCCATTTACGCGCGCACAGATGACCACGTTGTTTTTAAAACCGGAGCCGGCATAGACTTTAAACTTGGAAAATTCATGCTGAATCTTGAGTACAGCTGCAACTGGAGCAACAACGTAAACACTTCTGTAAAAGACGAGGAAACAGAAAAGTTCGGTTCATACACAGCAGGAATTGGACTTACTTGGTAAAGTTTCCATTGTGAAGGCACAAGTCGTTTATCGGGCATTCCGCGCATTTAGGATTCCGCGCTGTGCAAATATAGCGTCCGTGCAAAATAAGCCAGTGATGGGCGTGCATCATAAATTCAGAGGGAATGCGTTCAAGCAAGGAGCGTTCAACTTCAAGTGGAGTTGAGCCTTGGGCAAGTCCAATCTTGGGGCAGATTCTAAGAAGATGTGTGTCCACAGGCATTGTGGGCTTGTTGTAGACAACATTTAGAATAACATTCGCAGTTTTTCTTCCAACGCCCGGCAAAGATTCCAAGTCTTCCCTGTTGTCTGGAACTTGCGAATTGAATTTTTCTACAAGCATTTTGCTCAAGCCCACAACATGTTTTGCCTTGTTCTTGTAAAGCCCGATTGACTTTATAAAGCCCCTTATTTTTTCTTCACCAAGAGCAAGCATAAGTTCCGGCGTATAGGCAACTTTATAAAGCGGTTCGGTTGCTTTGTTCACGGCTTTGTCTGTAGTCTGCGCAGAAAGAACAACGCTAACCAAAAGGCAAAAAGCATTAGGAGCAACAAGCTCAGTTTCTGGAGACGGATTCAGTTTTTGAAACCGCAGAAAGACCTGTGAAATCTGCTGCGGAGTTAAAAGTTTCAAGCTAGAACTCTTTCTTTAGGAGAGCGGCTTTGTCTGTCTGTTCCCACGGAAACTCTGAATTTCCAAAGTGACCGTAAGAAGCTGTCTTGGAATAAATAGGACGCTTAAGGTTGAGTGTCTTTGTTATTCCAGCCGGAGTGCAGTCAAACACTTTTTTTACAGCGTCCGCAATCTGAAAGTCAGGAACAATTCCAGTTCCAAAAGTTTCAACTAAAACAGAAACAGGGAACGGAACTCCAATTGCATAAGCAAGCTGAACTTCGCAACGTTCCGCCAAATCAGCGGCAACAATGTTCTTGGCAATGTAGCGCGCCATGTATGCTCCAGAGCGGTCAACCTTGCTAGGGTCTTTTCCACTGAAAGCTCCGCCTCCGTGTCGTCCCATTCCGCCGTAAGTGTCAACAATTATTTTTCTGCCTGTAAGTCCAGTGTCTCCAACAGGACCGCCGATTACAAACTGGCCTGTAGGATTTATAAAATACTTTGTTTTGGAATCCAAAAGCCCTGCTGGCTCAAGAACTGGCTTTATTATTTTTTCCGTTACCGTAGATTTTATTTCGTCATAGCTGATTCCCGCATCGTGCTGCTGACTTATAACAACAGTATCGATTCTTACAGGACGATGGCCTTCATATTCAATTGTAACCTGGCTCTTTGAATCCGGGCGCATCCATTTGACTTCGCCGCTTTTTCTTAGCTCTGCGGATTTTCTCATAAGCTTATGGGCAAACATAATCGGAGCAGGCATAAGTTCCGCTGTTTCCTTGCAGGCAAAACCGAACATCATTCCCTGATCTCCTGCGCCCTGCTGTCCTTTGTATTCATCAAGGCCTTTTCCTACAACTCCCTGATTTATATCCGATGACTGGGAATGAATCATATTAAGAACAGCCATGGAATTGCAGTCCAAGCCATAGTCCGGATTTGTGTAGCCAATTCTTTGAACAACATCATGCGCAACTTTCTGAACATCAACCTGGGCATTTGTAGAAAGCTCGCCACCTACAAGAATAAGAGCCTGGGAAGCAAAAGTTTCGCAAGCAACATGGCTTTCTGGATCCTGACGTAGACATTCATCAAGAATACCATCTGAAATCTGGTCGCAAACTTTGTCCGGGTGTCCTTCCCCCACGGATTCCGAAGTAAATAAATAGTGATTTTTTGATAAGACAGCGCTCATTTTTAGAGCCTCCTGTTTAGCAAGTTTCAGTTCCACAAGAAAACTGTTCCGCCTGCAATTTGGATAAATCAGCGGATAATTTGTTCACAACAATATAATCAAAAGCAAAAAAACAAGCAAGTAATTCTTTTGCGCTTTAAACTTCTAAATGCTATCAGCGCAATTACTACAGTAATAAAGTGCCAATTAGTACGCTAATGTTGTTTTTTTATATCTTGAATTTCGAGTGTTGGAATAATTTATAATATTGATTTTTTAACTATGAGAAATACTATCAAAACAGACCTGAAAAAAAAACTGCTTTATAATAAAGCAGGTTATAAAACAAAGACATTTTCTTTTGATTGTTAGCAATCTAGCCGACTGGCGGTAAATGTCAAACCCTTATGGAACTGATAAGGCACTGCTTGTCGGCACAACACCTTACTTCACCGCTCATGCAAACACACTTGTTGCCTGCACTTCTAATATAGCAATAAAGTAATCAAAAATCAACAAAAAAAATCATGCCACACTATTTTATTCCTTTATAATTTTTCCATCTTTTATGTATATTAAATTTCCATTGATATAGTTTCCAACAAACTCTTTATTATCAAGAATAACCATATTATAATAAAGTCCATTCTTCACAGCTGTATATGTCAAATTATTATTGAAAAACTTTAAGTCAATTATGAAATCATAAATCTCCGTTTGAAAATCACCTATATGTAAAATTGCATCTTTAAAATATTCATTTGATGTTATATATGCAAAGGAAGCTCCATCTTCTGAAAAAGCAATATCATTTATAGATTCATAAGGTCCGTATTGATTTTGATTACAAATAAAATAATATTGACCACTTTTCTTTATTACATAAGCTATTTTTTTTCCATCAGAAGAAAAATTTCTATTTTACTCTGAATTTCAAAATATTTCCTCCCTCCTCATAAATCGAAACGTTTTTATACATGCCCTTGATTACATTTGAAATATTATATAATATATGAATATGGCAAAGGAGCGGAAACAATGCATATATATGCGTTATTTTCTATCCGGCAACTGTTGTTTTTTATCAAATTGTTTTTATAATAAGGAGACATGAAATGTCACTGAAAAAGTCTTATTCCAAAGACAAGAAAACTTGTAACGTAACTTTTTCTGTTTCTCAGGAAGCAGCACACGGTGCAGAAAAAGTTTCAATCGCAGGAGACTTTAACAGCTGGAGCAGCACAGAAACTCCGTTGAAAAAAGGCAAAGACGGTTCTTTCTCTGTAAAAATCCCTCTTGAAGCTGGAAAAGAATATCAGTTCCGCTATCTTCTTGACGGAAAACACTGGGAAAACGACTGGGCGGCAGACAAGTACATTCCTGCTCCATTCTCCCACACAGACAATTCTGTTGTAATCTGCTAAGCTAGCTTAAAATCTTTTACTTTATACAAGCTGTCCAAGTGAAGAAAACTTCAAAGGGCAGCTTTTTTTATAAAATCTGCAAAAAAACACGCAAAAAAGTGGAAATTCCAAAACAACCAATTATAATGTATAAAAGGAGATGCACATGGACTTAAAAGGAATCTACACAGCAGACACTCACCGCTATGATGACTTTCAATCTTTATATAATCGATGCGGAAAAAGCGGAATTCTCTTGCCCAAAGTAAGCCTAGGATTTTGGCACAACTTCGGCGGAAACGACTCTTATGAACGCAGCCGGAAAATCACACATTTTGCGTTTGACCACGGAATAAATCACTTTGACCTTGCGAACAACTACGGTCCTCCTTACGGCAGCGCAGAAGAAACAATGGGCAGGCTCATAAAAGACGACTTTCGCCCTTACCGCGACGAGCTTTTTATTTCAACAAAGGCAGGCTACGATATGTGGGAAGGACCTTACGGCAACTGGGGCTCGCGCAAATACCTTACAGCAAGCCTTGACCAAAGCTTAAAGCGCATGAATCTTGACTATGTAGATTTATTTTACAGCCACCGATACGATCAGGACACTTCTTTGGAAGAAACTTTGCAGGCAATGGTTGACATTGTAAAGCAAGGAAAAGCCCTTTATCTGGGTTTAAGCCGCTGGCCGCTTGAAGCATTAAAATTCGCCGACAACTATCTTCGCGAACGGGATGTTCCGCTTCTTATTTATCAAGGCAGGCTGAATCTTCTTGACCGTTCACCACAAGAGGAAGGCATTCTTGATTACTGCGCCGAGCATGGAATTGGATTCATTTCATTTTCTCCACTGGCGCAAGGCTTGCTTACAGACCGATACCTTAACGGAATTCCTTCTGACAGCAGAATGGCAAAAGAACACTTTCTAAAAAGCAAGGACTTAACTCCAGAACTTCTGGAAAAACTAAAGGCATGGAACGATCAGGCAGGCAAACGCAACGAAACTCTTGCAGAAATGGCTCTATCTTGGATTCTTAACCAGAAAGGCGTTACAAGCGTGCTGGTTGGCGCAAGTTCCACAGAGCAGCTTGAAAAAAACATGAAATGTGTTCACGCTGAACCGTTCAGCAGTGAAATATAGAAAGTGAAATTAACCACAGGAGAATTTTATGAACATTAAGAAATTTTCATTTGCATTTTTGCCGGCACTGATTCTTACCCTTGCGTCTTGCATGAACATGAGCGGCTCAAATAGCAAAGAAGGCGCAATCCGCATAACAGTTCCGGGAGGAGAGCGCGGAGTTTATACTTTTTCCAAGGACAATGCCACATCTTACAAAGTAAGCATAATCCTTGACAAAGAAGTTATCGACTCGCAGACCGCAGAATTGGGGGGGGTAATTACATTTGACGAACTTGAGCCTGCCACATACACAGTAAAAGCCGAAGCATTTGATTCAGACGGAATACGCATAGGAAGCGGAAGTGAAGAAGTAAAAGTTGTAGCCGGCGAAACCGCAGAAAAAACAATTTTGATGATAGCACAGATTCTCTATGGATAGGCGGATATGATTCTTCTACTGGCGAATTAAAACTTTTACAAATAACAGAACCTTCAACAAACTTTATTTCTACAATTTCATCAGCGACTTCTTTATATTCCACACAATTTTCTGTTTCCGGGGCATCTTATACAGCATTTGCAGTTCAGGGCAGCGATATTTATTTTGCATACACAAAAAACGGCTCATCGTACCTTCAGCGTGGAACAATCACGAATATCGATGATTCAAATTTTTTTATAGATATAATAGGAGCAGCACAGTCCACAGAGCAAATGGGCGTTGCAGGCACAATCAACGACATAGTCATTTTGTACGATGGTTATGTTTATGCGCTGGTTTCAAATGTAGGAAATTCCGCAACAGGTTCTGATGACACTTTCTATAATTTTCATGACTGTAAAGTTTACAGCCGTGGCGCGCTTTTAAAGATTGCAGGTACAGATTATGGGTTTGAAGTAGAAGATATTTTGGGCTGGACAAATTCCATGAGAACAATAAATTCCGTTGGAAATCCTCAAAACGCAGCAGGAAGTTCAATAGGATCACTCGAAGCATACATTCCAGCATTAAAAGAAAACAACCAAAAATTTTACGGTCCGCGCAGATTCGTAGCCATAAAACCAAAAGAACTTGCAATTGCAGACTGCGGCGCAAACTTTGTTCTTCCAAACAAAACCACAGGCAAATCAGGAAAACTTTTTGCACACAACAGAGTTGTAAATGTAAATCTTTATAATTTTGCAATCGATTCCATTGTAGATTTAGAGAACATAAAATTCAGCAATGTATGCCTAAGCGGAAACTCAATGTACATATCAGCCGATTACTGCACTGATACGAATGTTACTGAGGAATAAATAATTTTAGTAATTAAGGAGAATTATTATGAAGAAAAACTTTTTAGCCGTTATGGGGGGGGCACTGACATTGTTCATAGCTACTTCTTGTTCAAATGGTTCAAGTTCTAAAGACTATCAAGAAGAAAGCGATTTTAGCCAAACTGCTTCAGGCAAAAATGATTCTAACGGATTTGTCTATATAAAAGGCGGAACAGTATCAAAAAGAGTAGGAAAAGAAGGCTGCCCATTCTATAACGCATCCGAAACTCCAGTAACAATAGAAAGTTTCTATATTGCAGAGACAGAAACAACATACAAAAAATGGCTCGAAGTTTATGAATGGGCAACAAGCGATGAACGCGGTGAGGAAAAATATACATTAAATAAAGGCTATCAAGGCAATTATGAAGATAAAAACTATGGAACTCCATTAATGCCAGTAACTTTTTTAAGTTGGCGAGACGCAATAGTCTGGTGCAACGCCGCAAGTGAAATGGACAAGTTAGAGCCCGTTTATTTAATAAGCAAAACTGACAATACTCCTGTAAGACAAGCAGAAACATCAACTGTAACTTCTGGGTTTGGCAAGGCAGAAAATGCTTATGTTGATAAATCTGCAAACGGTTATCGCTTACCTACAGAGGCAGAATGGGAATATGCCGCACGTGGAGGAAATCCATACATAGAATCGTGGAATTATGATTATTCTGGAATAAACAATATAGAAGAACTTGTTGATTATGCAGTTTGCATAGTATCAAATCTTAAAAATAAACTTACGAATACAGCAGAAGTAAAATCAAAGAAACCAAATTACGCAGGCTTATATGATATGAGCGGAAATGTATGGGAATGGTGCTACGATGAATATTCATCAACAGAAAGAATTTTCCGTGGAGGTGGGTGGATTTACCCTGCCAATTTCTGCACAGTTGATTACCGAGGATATGCAGATAATTTAAAGAATTCTAGTGATGATGCAGTAAAAATTATTGATTTAGATCAAGTTTACGGAAAAAGCAGTGCAGTCGGCTTCCGAGTTGTACGCAATGCAAATAAATAACATACAGAGCAAGCACAGGCCAGCACTCCTGTTCTGCGCTTGCAACACCCCCTAACAAATGCTTGCAAGACCCCCTTGCGTGTACATGTCAGCACCCCTTGCAAAAACTAGGCGAAGAATCTGCTATTTTTATTGCACAGTTGCCATTTTGTGAACAAACGGCAATGTCTCAAAAGTTTTGTTTTCAAGCATACTTATTAACCTGCAGGCAGCCCCTGTAGGATGGTTTGTTCCCTTTTCCCAAGATTCAACTGTTTTTGTTGAAACGCCCATATAATCTGCAAAAAATGCCTGTGTCATGCCAACTGAAGCCCGAATCTGCTTAATTTGAACATTGTTATATTTTTTTACTGGCTGAATTTCATAAACAGTTCTTCTGCCCTTCAATTTGCCTTGTTCAATGGCAACAGCTTCATTAAGTCCAGTCATCAAATCATTAAAAAAACTACTCATGTTTTTCCTCCAAATTTTTAGCAGCTTCAGATTTCAAAACAGCAATACCTTTCCTTACTGCATTTTTTTCAGCATCAGTCAAATTAGGCTTTTCATCTTTTGAAAACACTTGAATCAAGTAATCTTTTTCAAAAGCCGCAAAATCAACATAGCAAACCCGAGTGCTTCCGCTTTTGCCTTTTCCCTTAAATGCAAACCTTAATTTTCTTAAGCCTCCAGTTCCAACCATCATATCGCCAGCCTCTGGATTTTCCACAAGAAACTGCTCTAGCTCTGCTAAATCATCATCATTGAAACCAAGCGAAAACCATCTTTTAGTAAATGACGGCGTTTCAATAAATTCTCTTTTCATTTATTAATTTTAATATACCCTATAAAATAGGATACATCAAGTACGGCAATGACAAGTTGTTTTACATCGTTCATTTTTTGCATGACGGATTCAACTTTCCTATCTGTGCAAAATCTTATACATTGGAGTTTGGCCAGGACAAAGTTCCAGAATGTTTTTTTCGCAGGCAAGAACTTCCGAAGGCTCGTGGGTTACGTGCAGAAGCGTTGTTGTTCCTGTTTCCGCGACGGTTTCTAGTAAGTCTAGGATTTTTCCGCGGTAATTTTCGTCCAATCCATGGCAAGGCTCGTCAAGAATAAGAACACGAGGAGACTTTACGGCGGCTCTAAGAATCAAAATTGCGCGCTGCTCTCCGTAACTTAAAGAGCCAAACGATTCCTTTTCGCGTCCAGAAAATCCTGCAAGTTTAAGCCAAGCATTTGCCATTGCAAGTTCAAAATCCGTGGCAGGCTCGTAAAGTCCAATGCTGTCCTTGAATCCGCTTATAATCACGCTTTGCAAGTCAGTTCCACCAACCATTCTGTACTCCACATGAAGCCTGTAGCTTACAATTCCAAGGTGCTTCTTTATGTCCCAGATTGACTCGCCTGAACCGCGCCTGCTTCCAAACAGATAGACTTTTTCACGGAACACTTGCATATTGTCGCCTGTTATAAGCTCCATGATTGTGGTTTTTCCAGAGCCGTTTGGTCCTCTCACAAGAAAATGCTCGCCTTTTTTAACTTCCCAGTTTAAGTTTACAAGAACCTTGTGATTGTCCCAGCCTACATTCACATCCTCAAACTTTATAAGGCTTTCTGGCACTTCAGAAAATTCTTCTGTTTCCAAGGCGAAATTACTTTCACTGCGGATTCTTTTTAGCTCGCAAAGGAATTCTTGTCTTTCTTTTTCGCGAGCAGCTTTTTTTTCAGTGTTTCTTACCTCAATAAAATTTTCGTATTCATAACGGCTTGCACAGAAGGAAATTTTTTTGTCCGAAAACTCAAGCACGCGGTTTATTTTTTCAGGAATTTCAGTAAACCGCTCCATGCACAAAATTATGCGCGGAAAATCTGTTCCAGAATTTTCAGTCTGCCGCTTTAGAATCATATTGAAAAATTCCATAAGAATTGAACGAGATTCGGCATCCAGCCCCGCAAAAGGGTCGCTCAAAATAAGCAGCTTGGCTCCAGACAAAAGTGAACGGCACAAAAGCGTGCGTCTTATTTCCCCTGTAGACATAAAGCGCAGTCCACGGTCAAGGATTTTTTCCACGCCGCAAAGTTTTACCTGCGGAAATGTTTCAAGTTTGTATGCGTCTTTTGCAAGGGGTTCAGATTTTCTTTTTGCGCCGCCAATAACTTCATAAATGTATTCACGGCCGGTTCTTCCTATGTCTATTTTATCCAAATATTCACTTTCGTCCCGCTCGCGTTCTTCTTCTATTAATCTTGCAGCTTCTTCAAGTGAAACTACAGCAGTGCTTTTGGCCAATTCAGAATAAAATGAACCGCCTTGCTCCGGGTAGAATTCCAAAGAGCCAGACAACGCCTTTATAAAGTCAGCCTTTCCGCCGCCGTTAGGACCTGTAACAAGCCAAGCTTCTCCTTCTTTCATTGTCCAGTCAATCTGCGGAATCAAAACAGAACCGCCTTTTCTTATCTGACATTTATCAATGCGAATCAAATCTTTTTCCATAAATATTCTCCAAATTATAATATCAATCATGTCATCTTCGGGCTTGACCCGAAGATCTAAATATATTACAAACATCTATAGATTCCCGCATCAAGTACGGGAATGACAGTTCATTCACTTTTATGAAATGCCCAATATTTCATTCACTGCAATGCGGATTTTTCTTGCGCTTTCACTTCCCGTGATTTTTGCCTTTTGAATGAATCCTATGTCATAAAAGCCTAGCGCGTTTCCTGCGTTATGAGACACAAAGCCTTCTTTGTACGGTCCGTTTTCCAAAACAATTTTTGGAACAAGTCCTATTCCAAGCCCAAGAGCGGCAAGAGCCATTACAGCTTCGTTTCCTTCTGTTTCCGCGGCAACCTCCGGATGAACATTGCGGCTTTTTATCCAAGAATCGAATCTTTTGCGCGCAAGTCCAGCTTTTGGCAAAATCAAAGGCACTGTGGAAACTATATCCTGCGGACTTCCCTGCACGTCAACATAAGGACCGTTCAATGCAGCCGCAAACACAAGAGGAGTTCGGCACACGGAAATGCAGTCAAAAAATGCAGAACGCTCGTCAGGAATTGCCGCCACCGCAAGTTCCGCCCGCCCTTCCCTCACCGCGCTCACAGCCCCGGCAGGATCTCCTGTTTCTATGGAAAGATGAACCGCCGGATATTTTGCAGAAAGTTTTTTTATGAACGGAGGCATTATCGTATAGCACGCCGTAACGCTAGCATAAATATGAAGAGTTCCGCACACGCTGTCCTTTAGCTGCGAAAATTCATTTACAAGATTTTCTTTTTCTTCCACGCACTTTGAAGCAAAACCAAGAAATTTCCTGCCTTTTTCTGTAAGAAATATATCCTTGCTTCTTCTGTCAAAAAGCTCAGCGCCGATTTCCTCTTCCAATCTTGAAATAAGCCGGCTTAATGCAGAAGGACTTAAATTGATTTCGTTTGCAGCACGAGCAAAATGAAGATTCTTTGCCACGGAAATAAAAGCCTTAAGCTCAAAAAAATCCATGCGTTTACTATAAAAATTTTTTGCTTTTTAGTCGATAATAAGTAAGATAAATTTACACTTTTAACATTTGGGGGATTTATGAAAAAAAACGCTTTTTTCGCTGTTGCTGTTCTTTCAGCATTTTCTGCTTTTGCCGACAATTTTTCAACTGGATTTACTCCAGCCGGAAACGTTACTTCCTACACAAAGACAAATTATTCTGTAACTTCTAAGTTTGGTGAATATTTCCGCTCTGTTTCAGAAAAAGAAGTTCACAATTTCAGCAACGGACAAGAAACGGAATATTCACTCTTAAACGCAAAAGACGAGCTTATAACAAAAACAACATACACTTACAACGCAAAAAAACTTGCAAGCATGGCTTACTTTGACGCAGAATCTGAAGCAGAACTCAAGACTGAATACGAATACGGCGTTGACTCAAAAATCAAGTCATACACAGTTACAGAAAGTGATTCCGGCAACCTTAGTTCAAAGACAATCTATAAATATGAAGGCAAAAAAGTTACGGAAAACCACTACGACAAAGACGGAAAACTCTATATGCGCGTAATCCAGACTTTGAATGACGACGGAATTCCTGTCCAGGAAACTGAATACAACGGAGACGGAACATTCAGTCTTTCAAGAAACTATTCATTTACAGAATCAAAAAAAATCGCTGCGATAGAAACTTTTGATGAGGAAGGAAACTGCACAAACAAAATTGCTTTCCGCTATGACGCAAACGACTTCCTTACAGAAATTCAAGTTTATGAAAATGCAAAAATCACAGAACGCCGCATTTACAAAAATGATGCTTTGGGAAATCCAGTAAGAATAAGCTACTACGATGTTGCAGAAAAATTCGGAACAACAGTAAACGAACTTTCCCGCATAGAAGATTTTTCCTATAACTACTAAAACTGATGTCATACTTTGACAAAAAAGATATTCCAATGTCATTTTAGGTTTAACATTATGTCATACTCCGGCTTGACCGGAGTATCTCTCGTATAGAGATTTCCCGATTAAACCGGGGAATGACAGTTAATTTCCATTTCAAATAGCCATAGACTTTTGAAGCAACCTCAGTTATTATTGTATTCTATGAACAAGCATTTTTTGGCGCATTTGGAACAGATTGAATCTTCTATAAAAAACTTTCTTCCGCTTGAAGCAAACAGCGAATGGAAAAAACTTTCATTTGGAAATGAAAATATAGACTCCAAGCACATTTTTCCGCTTATAGAAACAACACGCTCTTTAGTGGACCTTGGCGGAAAAAGATGGCGACCTCTGCTTTTAGTTTTATGCGCCCGAGCTTGTGCAAAAGACAAAGAAAAATCCCAAAAAGCGGCATATTTGCTTGCGCCTCTTGTTGAATTTGTGCACACAGCAAGCCTTATCCATGACGACATTGAGGACAGTTCTCCTGTTCGCCGCGGAAAACCAGCCGCATACATAACTTACGGAATCGACACTGCAATAAACGCAGGTTCCTGGCTCTACTTTGAAGCTCCACTCTGCATAGAGAAATTAAATTGTTCTATAGAGCTTAAAAATAGGCTTTTCAGTAATTATCTTATGGAGCTTAGACGGCTTCATTTGGGGCAGGCAATGGACATAGCTTGGCACAGGGACAACACAAAAGTTCCTTCTGTGCAGGAATATCTTGAAATGGTAAAGGGCAAAACAGGAACGCTGGCTTCTCTTGCCGCCAAAACAGGAGCACTGGCTTCCAATGCGGACGACGAAACTGTAAAAAAAGCCGGAATAATCGCTTCTGAAATTGGAGCCGGATTCCAAATTATTGACGATGTTATAAACCTTACAACAGGAAATCCTGGCAAAAAACGCGGAGACGACATTGTTGAAGGCAAAAAATCGCTTCCAGTCCTTACATTTTTTGAGCAGAACAAGGAAAATCCCAAGGAAACTCAAAAACTTAGCCATTTCTTTATTCAGGCTGCAAAAGAAGGAATTGAAAGTCCGGCTGTAGAAAAAGCAATCGCCCTTATGGAACAAAATTCTTCTATTGAAATAGCAAAGAAAAAGGGAATCGAGCTTATTTTTAACGGCGGAAACTCTTTTATTGAGCTTTTTGGAAAAGACAACGAAGATGCAATTCTTATAAAAGAACTTTTTGTTTCAATGATTCCAAAAGAACTTATGGGAGCAGAAAATAAAGATGCTTGAAAACAGCGAAAAACTGAATAATCAGGCGGTTCATCTTGCCTCAAAAGGCGAATACGAAGATGCGATTGCCTGCCTAAAAAGGGCGATAACTGTAGAAAATTCAAATTATCTTTTGTGGTTCAACCTGGGGCTTACTTACCATGACGCAGGAAAAATTTCCCTTGCAAAAGCCGCAATGGAGCACGCTTACAGAATAAATCCATACGATGAAGACACATTGGACAGCCTAGCTTCATTCTGTGTTTCCACAAAGACATTTGACGAAGCCATGCTTTACTGCGCAAAAGGCCTTGAGCTAAATCCAGTAAATCCGCATTACTGGAACACAAGCGGAGTTGTAAGTTTTCAGCAAGGCGATTATGTGGAAGCCGCCAATTTTTTTGAGCGCGCAGTTTCGCTTAGCCCGCATTATTACGATGCACTTTTCAATCTGCGCGACACTTATCAAGAACTGAACAACAAAGCCGGCGTCCAGGAATGCAACAGGATGCTTGAGTCAATAAAAAAAACTGAATAAAATCCGCAAGAAGGAAAGCATGACCGAAAAAGCTCTTATAATGTCGATAAAAGAAAACAAAATTCTTGCCGCAAGATTTGAAAAAGAAGAATGCGCAAGTTGTTCAGCCGGATGCGCCAAAAGAAACCACGCATTTGAAGTTGCAAATCCGCATAACATGGAAATTTCAAGCGGTTCTATTGTAATAATCGGGGCAAACAAAAAAGTGCAGGCAGCACAGGGAATTGTTTCGCTTTTTATTCCGTTTCTGTGCGCAATCGCAGGATATTTTGCAGCTTCGCCTATAATGAATTTTTTCGGAAAATCGATTTCAAGCGACGGAAAAGCTGTGTTTGTGCTTTTGTTTCTTCTTTTGTCTTCTGCGCTAGTTTTTGCAGTTACACGGAAAATTCCAATTCCTGGCAAACCTGAAATAATAGAAGTTCTGTAAACGCAAAATGCTCAAAGCCGCTTTTTTCCTTTTGCTCCTTGCAATTTCCTCCTGTTCCTTAAAATACGATGAAAATCCCAGCGGAACAGATTCTTCCCCGGAACTTGAATTTAAAGACGCCGATTACAAAAAATACGAAGACAACAAACTTTCAACACAGATTCAGGCGCAGACTCTTGAGCAGTACAAGGACAGTTCAGCTTATGCAAAAGACGCAAGATTCAAAACTTGGAATTCAGGCGGCGATCTTTTGACTGAAGGATATTGCGCTTTGCTTGGAATCAACAGCGACACAAAAATCTACACGCTGTTCAACGAAATTTTCATCAACAACATCGAGCAGAATTTCAAAATAAACGCGGAAAGCCTAAAATGGAATTCAGAAACAAAGCAGATGGTTTCCACAAAGGACGGAAATGTAAAGCTTACAAGAAGCGACATTGAAATTCAGGGAAGCGGATTTTCTGCAAGCGGACTTTCCAAAAGTTTTGAATTTGCAAATCCTGTAACGGGAATAATCACAACGGATGACAACGAAGAATCAGACGGAGAAAATTTCAGTGAAGAATAAAAAATTTATTTTATTTTATATATTGCTGATTTTTTCTTTTGCGGCAAGCGCGGAGCAGATAACGTTCAGCGCAGACTCAATGACAGGAACAGCCGGAAGCAAAAACAGCACGACAATTTTAAAAGGCAACGCAAAGGTAAAAACAGAAAACATGGAAATTTCTGCGGAAACAATAGAGCTTTCCGGAAAGAATTTCAGGCGGATAGTTGCAAGCGGGAAAGTTGCCGGAAAAAACACAGAAAGCAAAATGGATTTTACCTGCGAAAGGATGCAATACGATAGGCAGACAAAAATCGCAGTTCTAGAGCAGAACGTTGAGCTTTCTGACACAGAGAACGGCGTAAATGCAAAGGCTGAGCTCATTGAATACGACCAGAAAAAAGAAACCGCCATCATGCAGATTCAGGTGAATTTGACACAAAAGAAAAATGTTTGCACTTCCGCCTACGCAATCTACAGCAAAAACGAGCAGACTTTGGAAATGAGCGGAAATCCGAAAATCGTGCAGAACGGAGACACTTTCCGTGCGCAGGTAATTCTTCTTGACATGGAAACTCAGGAAATAACACTCACAGGAAGAGTAAAAGGCTCTGTTTCCACTGCGGAATCAAGCAAGCCAAATCAAAAAAATTCTGCTGAACCAAAAAACAGCGAGAATACTGAAGAAAAAAAAGAAATCTCGGAGGAGCAGAATGGAATCCCAGAATAAAGAAAAAAGCACGCTAAGAGTTTCTTCATTATATAAGTCATTCGGGAAAAAAAGTGTTGTAAAGGGCGTTGATTTTTCTATGCAAACCGGGGAAGTTCTGGGACTTTTAGGACCAAACGGAGCTGGAAAAACCACAACTTTTTATATGATTGTGGGATTTTATAAGCCAACAGCTGGCGATGTTTTTCTTGATGAAGAATGCATAACGCAGCTTCCAATGTACAAGAGAGCAAGGGCTGGAATTTCGTATCTTCCGCAAGAACCTTCAGTTTTTAGAAAACTTACAGTCGAAGAAAATATCTGGGCAATTCTTGAAACACGCAAGGATTTAACACGAATCGAAAAAAAACGGGAGCTTGACCAGCTTATAGAGGAATTCAACATCGGACGCATAAGAAAACAGCAGGCGTACACTTTGTCTGGCGGAGAACGGCGCAGAACTGAAATAGCACGCTCGCTTGCAATAGAGCCAAAATTTCTGCTTTTGGACGAGCCTTTTGCCGGAATAGATCCGATTGCAGTCGCGGATATAAAAGGAATCATAAGGCTGCTTGCAAAAAGAGGAATCGGCGTTCTTATAACAGATCACAATGTGCGCGATACTTTGGAAATAACTGACCGCGCCATAATAATTTCCACAGGAACAATTCTAGTTTCAGGCGGAAAAGAAGAGATTTTAAAGTCGCAGGAAGCCCGAGAAATCTACCTTGGAAAAGACTTTTCAATGTAAAAAAAAAGAGCCTAGATAATCTCCGGCACCACTGCAAACTGAATACCGTTGCTGCGTTCCCGCTCTGGCGGGGTTTTCCAGCTGCAATGTGCAGAGCATCTAGGCTCAAAATCGGAAAGAGGGGGATTCGAACCCCCGGTAACATTTCTGCTACGCACCCCTTCCAAGGGTGTACCTTAAACCACTCGGACATCTTTCCTAAATGTCAACAAAAAAAGGATTCATTCTTGCTGAATCCTTACAAACTGAAATCTAAATATAATTGAGACTGACACGATTCGAACGTGCGACCCCCACCTCCGCAGGGTGGTGCTCTAATCCAGCTGAGCTACAATCTCATAAACAGACCTTTTCTCTGCTGCTAAATCAAGTGAAACCTGTTTAGTAGCGGAGGCGACAGGAGTCGAACCTGCCCGGCCCTTTAGGGAACCGACGGTTTAGCAAACCGTTGTATTAACCGCTCTACAACGCCTCCAATTCCCTAAAACTCTGTTTAGGACGGAGCGAGAGGGATTCGAACCCCCGGTACCTTTCGGCACGCCTGTTTTCAAGACAGGTACTTTCGACCACTCAGACATCGCTCCATGAATGTGAAAACATACTAGCAAAATTCACATCAAAGTGTCAATAGGATTAATGCAAAAATTTAACTTTTAAAATGAAGTTTTCAGTTTATGGCTAAAGTTTCAAGAGCGGTTAAAAGGCTTACATTTTCTATGGGAACTTCGCTCGGAACCTTTAGTACACAAGGCGTGTAATTTACAATTCCCTTTATTCCGCAGTCAATAAGCAAATCAGTAAGTGGCTGAGCTTCATCTGAATCAACGGTAAGAATCGCATAGGAAATTTCTTCTTCACGGATAATTTTTTTCATCAAAGTCGTAGGATGAAGCGGAAACGACGAACTTAAAACTTCCGTCTTGTTCACGCTTGAATCAAATCCGGCTACAATTTTAAACGGCGAATCATAAAGTTCCGAAGTGTCCAAAAGGGCCTGGCCCATTCTTCCAAGGCCAACAATGCAGCACCGCAAGCTTTCTTTTTTTTCACCGAACATTTTTTCAAGATGAGACTTAAGCTCTTCAACCTTGTAGCCGTTCGTTGCTCCGCAGTTCAATTTTAACGCTGAAATATCACGACGGACAACGGCGGAAGTCCAGCCGGTAAGTTCCTGAATTTTTTGCGAAGTTATATTTTTTTCTTTATAGCCTGAAAGCAGCCGTTCCAAAAGAACAAGACGGCGTTTCGTAGGCAAAGGAATATCTTTCATCTTTTTAAAATATTTTATCAATTTAATACATTTTTTGTAAATATTCGAATATATATTTTTGGAGGAAATTATGAAGAAAATTAATTTTAACAAACGATTTAAAATTTATGCTGTTTTGTGGATTTTATTCATGCCGTTTTTTGCCTGCTGCGATTCTGCCAAATCTGAATTAAAAATTGCAAATTGGAATGTCCAGACTTTTTTTGATGCGAACAATGACGGAACAGAATATCCTGAATTCATTAAAAGCAAAACTTGGGGCGAAGAAATGTATAAGGAACGGCTCATACGGCTTTGTTCAGTTATAAAAAAACTTGACGCTGATATTTTTATAATGGAAGAACTTGAAAATTCAAATGTTCTATTCGACATAAGCAATTTTCTTGCAGGCGAATGGAATCCGCGGAAAATATACAGATACGCTTGCTTTTCAAAAAGTGAAGGCGGAGCAATAGGCTGCGGAGTTCTTTCAAGAATTCCATTGCAAAAAATGAATTTGCATTCACTCGACATAAGAACTGAAAATGAAAAAATGCCTCGCACAAGACCTTTGTCAGAAATTGAAATAAAATTAAAAGAAAAAACTTTGAGCATTTTCGTAAATCACTGGAAAAGCAAAAGCGGAGGAGAAGAAAAAACTGAAAAATGGCGAAACCGTGAAGAAAGCGTTCTTTCATTTTTTATGAGCCAGGCATTAAACGAAGACAAGGCTGTTTTTGCAGCCGGAGATTTTAACAAAGACATAAATGATTTTTGCATAAAGGAAAACGGAAATGTTTTGCTTAGAGCTTGGCACGGAAAACTTCTTGGCGATAAAGGACTTTTGGCAAAATCACCTTGGTTTGATGAAAACGGAAATTTAATTGAGCCGGGAAGCTATTATTTTAGAGAAGAATGGTCGCGCATAGACAATATTTTTTATTCAGGTAAAATAGAAGTTGAAGATTTTTTTCCTGCGACGGAAGGATTTTGGTGCGATGAAAATTCAATTCCACAAAAGTATTCGCTTTGGAACGGAAGAGGATACAGCGACCATCTTCCGCTTGTTTGCAAAGTGCGGCTTTTAAATTAGACTTCCGAAGTTTTCTTTACAAGTTTTTCATGCATAATAAAAAGAAGCGCAAGAGCAATCAAAAGATAAAATGGATATAATGCGATTGTAGTTTTTGATGCAATCATTCCAAATAACGGAGGCATCAAAGTTGTACCAGTATAAGCGCTTGCCATTTGAACTCCGATTATTGCCTGCGACTTGTCTGCTCCAAAATGTGCTGGAGTAGAATGTATTATGCATGGATAAATTGGCGCGCATCCAAGTCCAATTATTATCAATCCTGCAACTGTAGAACTTTGTCCAAAAGGCAAAACTACCGCAGCAATTCCTGCAAGCGCAAAAAACTGTCCCAGGCGAATCATCTGAGTATCATTCATTTTCATTGTTAAAAATCCGCTGACGGCTCGTCCAACTGTAATTCCAATGTAAAACATTCCTGCAAAAAAAGCGGCTTTTTCAGGAGAAACTTTTTCATAAAGCGCAAGATAACTTCCTGCCCAAAGTCCAGTTGTCTGCTCAAGCGTGCTATAGCAAAAAAACGCAATCATAACTTCCTTTGCTCCGGGAATTAAAAAAATCTGACGCAAGGAAAGAGGCTTTTCATTTTTTTCCGATTCATGAAAATCATTTTGCGGCTTATTTTTTTTCCAAAGCGGAAGAGAAGCTACAAGAACCGCCGTAAGAACTGTCTGAAAAATCGCAATATATCTATAGCCAGAATTCCATCCATGCTGACCAGTCAATGCAAATCCCATTATAGAAGGTCCAATCGCAGTTCCAACTCCCCACATGCAATGAAGCCAGCTCATGTGGCGACTTTTATAATTAAGGGCGACATAATTATTAAGGGCGGCATCCACGCTTCCAGCTCCAAGTCCATAGGGAATAGCCCAAAGACAAAGCATCCAAAATGAACTGCTTATTGAAAATCCAAAAAGCGCAAGAGCTGTTGTTGCAACGCTTATCACCATAACTTTTCCGACGCCGACTTTTTTTGTAAACCTGTCGCTCATAAGACTTGAAAAAACAGTTCCTGCAGCAATAACCATTGAAATAATTCCGGCAAAAGAAATATCCACGCCGAAATCTTTATACATTGAAGGCCAAGCAGAACCAAGCAATGGATCAGGAAGCCCAAGACTTATAAAAGCCACATAAATCACAGCAAGAAGAAGCGATGCCATACAAACCTCAATTAATTGTATTTTTCTCGAAAATTATAATGTAAGAAAATATTTTTTTCTTTAACGATTTTCCGCATCGATATAACAATCTTCCATACAAAAATATTTGACAACAGCTTTTCTTCTAACTAGAATTGTTTTTGCCATGAATATAATTGTAATCCAGCCACCTTTAGTTCAGCTTAACTCTCCATACCCATCAGGAGCATATCTAAAATCTTTTTTCAACAAAAACGGACACAAAGCTATATGGCTAGATTTAAGTGTGCAACTTGTACATTCAATTTTTTCAAAAAACGGATTGAAAAAACTTTTTGAGCTTTCAAAAGAAAACGCAATGAAAATTGCTTCCGCCGCAGAAAAAAACGGAGACTTCGCAACTGCAAAAAATTTAAGACGATATATTTTTCAAAGTGATTTGTGGATTGAATGGATTGACTTTATAATGTCAGTTTTATGCGGAAAACAAAATCCAAGTTCACGCGAACTTTGCCACAGATTTATTTTAAGCCCATATACTCCGCGTGGAAACCGCATGGAAAACTACATATCAAATCTTGACAGAGAACCAAATGTAGACGACACAAGAAATATAGCAAGTCTTGCCCTCGAAGATTTGGCGGACTACATTTCAGTTGCGTTCGATAAAAGTTTTTCACTCGTGCGTTACGCAGAAAGCATTGCTGTAAACGAAACTTCTTTTAATCAAATTGAAGAAAAACTTAACTCGCCGGTTTTGACAAATTTTTATGCAGAAGTTTTGGAAGATGAATTTTCAAAAATAAATATTTCTGAAAACGAAAAAACACTTGTTTGTATTTCTGTACCGTTTGCAGGAACTTTTACGCCAGCCCTATTTTCAGCAAAATACTTACGAGAAAAATATGGCGAAAGACTTTTTATATGTTTTGGCGGCGGATTCATAAACACAGAACTTAGAGAATTTTGCGACAGTTCATTTTTTAAATACGCAGATGCAATAAGCTACGACAGAGGCTACGGTTCATACAAAAATTTCTTTGATGTATTTCCAGACGGAAAAGTTTCAGAAGAAAATCAGATTTACAAAATGCGTCTGTTTGCAAAAGAAAAAGTCATAGAGCCATTGCACTCGTCTTTGGAATATGAAAAATTTGAAAACGAGCAGACAGCATTAATTGTTCCTGATTATTCAGAAACTGATTTTTCTATTTACCCGCGAGTTGCCGATGATGAAAATCCAATGCAACGTTTGTGGTCAGACGGAGCTTGGATGAAAGCTTATCTTGCGCACGGATGCTACTGGCACAAATGCGCATTCTGCGATGTAAGCCTTGACTATGTTGCTTCCTACAGGCTTGTTCAAATTGAAAATCTTTTTTACGAATTAAAATCGCAATCAGAAAAAAACGGAATACACGGAATTCATTTTGTTGACGAAGCAATGCCTCCAGCCGCAATGATAAAATTTTCCAAGTTGAGTCTAAAGCATTCCGCATCTTTTTCATTTTGGGGAAACGTAAGATTTGAAAAAATTTATTCCCGCGACATGGCAGAATTTTTATCTTTTGGAGGACTTATTGGAGTTTCCGGCGGAATTGAAATTGCAACAGGAACAGGCTTGGACAGCATAAGCAAAGGAACTGATTTGGATTCAATTGTAAGCGCGTGCTGTGCATTCAAGGAAGCTGGCATTTTAATTCACGCATACATGATTTACGGCTACTTTGGAGAAACTGAGCAAGACACAATAAATTCCATGGAAACTTTACGGCAACTTTATGCGGCAGGACTTATTGATTCGTGCTTCTGGCACAAATTTGTCTTAACAAGACATTCAAGAATTTATTCGGAATGGAAAGAAGGACTTCACAAAAACTTAAATCCATTCGCTCCAAAAAATTCTGGAGTATTTGCAAAAAATGGACTGCACTTTAAAGATGAAGAAAAATCTACAAAATTCGGAAACGGACTTTATACCGCGCTTCAAAGTTGGATGCACGGAGAAAATTTAAATGTTCCTGTTGAAAAATGGTTTGAATTTAAAGTTCCGCATCCAAATGTTTCAAAAGATTTAATTGCAAAGTCAATTGAAAAATATGAAGAACGCCGAAACAAAGAGTGGAATTTTCCATTAAATGCAAAAAAACTTTTTTGGCTCGCTGGAAATATCGTCTTATGTGAAAACAAATTTTTGTGGAACTATATGCATGAAGATTTTAAAATTTCAGTAACTATTTCATCGCAGGAAAAAGAAGAATTTATTCATGCGCTTTATTGCCTTTCACCTAAAAATTTTGACAGTTCATTCATGGAAAATCTTATTCAGAAAAATCCAGGAGTAAAAAAAATCCTTCGCACGCTAAGGGGCAAAGGACTTGTAATGCTTTAGAAATAATAAATTAACCTCAAATTAATTTTCCAGTTTTTGTCTATAGGCTTCGTAAAGAAGAACTCCGGCCGCAACAGAAACATTCAGGCTGTCAATTTTTCCGCAAGTTGGAATGGAAACAATTTCATCGCATTGTTCCTGCAAAAGACGCGCAATTCCGCTGCCTTCGCTTCCCATTATGATGCAAGTTTTTTTTGGAAATTTTATTTTTGAAAGAGTTGTTCCACCTGCATCCGCTCCATAAATCCAAAATCCTGCTGACTTTAAAATCTGAACTGCGCGAACAAGATTTGGAACTTTTGCAACATCAACCCAAGAAGAAGCTCCCGCGCTTGCACGTGCAATTATTTCATTGCTGTTTATGTCTGCGCTTCTATGATCTGGAACGACCATAAGATTTGCGCCGAACTGATCACATGAACGCAAAATCGCACCGACATTATGCGGATCGGTAACACTGTCAAGAACAACAACAACAGCATTTTCAGGACAGCAAGTAATCCACTGCTCAAGCTGAATTTGATTTTTTGAATTCTCTTTTTCGCCTTCAACTAAAAGAATAATTCCGCGGTGATCACGAGCAGTTTCTGGAAGCGGCAAAACCATTGAGTCAAGTTCTTTTTCATTCACAAGCGAAACTTCAAAATTTGAATCTTTTGCAAGTGAAATTATTTTTTTAATTCTTGGTCCTGGCTTTGAATAAAAAATTTTCAAGCTGATTTCTTTAGGCTTAGAAACTGAATACAATCTGACTTTTTCTTCAACAGCATGAAAGCCTGTATAAATATTTTTTGACATATAGATTTTATTTTTCAAAAGGAATTACTGGCTAATGCCGGTTTTTAAATATGGGTTGTTCCAAAAGTATTTTTATGTCATTTTCAAGCTTGACCCGAAAATCTAAATATATAATTATTTATAGATTGTTAACCGAGTTTCTTTCAGAAACATCGCAGTATCAAGCACGGCAATGACGTTTTAAACTTTTTGAACAGTCCCATATTATTTTTTTATCTGCAATTAATTATCGTACAAAATTGCTGCGTCAATTCTTGCCGCAGTTTGGTATTTGCTCCCGCTTGGTCGCAAACTTGTACAAAATTGCTGCGTCAATTCTTGCCGCAGCAATTTTTATATTTTTTTCCACTTCCACAAGGGCATGGTTCATTACGGCCGATTTTTCTGCCTTCTCTTACAACTGTTGTTGGGCGCATCATGCCTTCGCTATAAAGCCATTCGCCGTTTACTTTTTTGAAGCCGCCGATTTCGTGGTGAATGTCGTGCATTCCTTTTGAAGTGTATTCAGCTTCAAATTCAACAATGCCCTCATCGTCGTTTTCTGTTCCTTTTTCTGTGCGAAGAATTTTCAAGCCATGCCAAGTGCTGTTGTTGCTCCAATCTTCAGTTGCCTTGCGGTCAATTTCTGCAATTTTTTCGCCTTTCTCGCAGCTGTTGATAATAAAATCAATTTCATGCTTTACATAAGCTGTATAGCGCGCCCTCATAAGAGCTTCAGCAGTTTTTGCTTTTTCTGTGCCTTTTATAATTTTTTCGCAGCATTCAGCATAATCTTTTCCTGAACCGCATGGACACAAATCTTTTTTATCGCTCATAGTTTCTCCAAAAAAATTCTGTTTGTAAATATTTTTTTATTCTACCAATTTATCCAACTTGTTGCAAACTCTATTTCAGTTGTCGCGGTAGTCGGTTACACGCTTTGTTTTCTTTTCGCTGCGTGGAAGAGTGCCAACCGGAACAATTGTAATTTTTGGAGTTACTCCGATTTTAGACTTGAACATCTCGCCGATTTTTTTTGCAGTTTCTTCAAAGTTCACTCTGCCCTCGGCTTCCGCAGTAAGAATCATAATGTCCTTGTTGATTTCGTCATCGTGCGCAATTGCAATTGAATATTCGCTTGAAACTCCGTCAACATTTTGCAGTAACTCTTCAACTTGGCTTGGGAACATATTTACGCCGTGAACTTTAAACATGTCGTCGCTTCTTCCCTTTATCATGTCGATTCGCGGATAGCATCTTCCGCAGCTGCATTTTTCAGGAATAATTCTTGAAATGTCGTGCGTTCTGAACCTTAAAAGCGGTGCTCCTTCCTTTACGAGAGTTGTAATTACGATTTCGCCTTCTTCTCCGTCCGGCAAATTTTTTCCAGTTTTTGGATCAATTATTTCTATATAAATGTAGTCGTCCCAATAATGAATGCCGCTTTCTTTTTCGCAGTTGATTCCGATTCCCGGTCCGTAAATTTCTGTAAGTCCGTAAATATCGTAAAGCTCAATTCCAAGCTCGTCTTTGATATACTTGCGCATTTTTTTTGACCAGCGTTCAGAACCGAACACCCCTTTCTTCAAACAAATTTTGTCTTTGAGTCCGCGCTTGTTAATTTCCTCCGCAAGCAAAAGAGCGTAAGAAGAAGTCGCCGTGATTACAGTCGATTTTAAATCCTGCATCATCTGAAGCTGTTTTTCTGTGTTGCCCGGTCCCATCGGAATTGCCATTGCGCCAAGTTTTTCGCATCCAGCCTGAAATCCGATTCCCGCTGTCCAAAGTCCGTAGCCCGGCGTAATCTGGATTCTGTCTTTTTTTGTGATTCCGGCAGTTTCGTAGCAGCGCGCAAACATAATCGCCCAGTCGTCAACATCTTTTGCAGTGTACGGAATTATAACTGGCTTTCCTGTTGTTCCTGACGATGAATGAATTCTAACAATTTCTTCATCCGGCACAGCCTGAATTCCAAGCGGATATGCGTTGCGCAAATCATCCTTGCTGGAAAACGGAAGGGATTCAAATTCTTGCTGACTTGAAACGCTGGTAATTTTTTTCTCTTTCAAAATTTTCCCGTAGTAACTGTCGCCTGCAATAAGACGCTTAATCTGCTTGTCAACTTGAGCAAGCTGCTTTTCATTCAATTTCATATTTTTCCTCCAAAGCCTTTTTCCAGTGCCTTTATGTTAATGTCAACCAACGCAGGTTTTACCGTTGTTCTTAAAGCTTCCTTTATTTTTTCTATGCTGATTCCATTTATTCCACGTGAAGCCGCAGCGCCCAAAAGAATTGTGTTTACAACTTTTGAAGTGCCAAGCTCACAGCAAATTTTTTCTGAATCAACAACGCAAACAGAGTTACAATTTTTATTCAGAAATTCCAAAAGAGTATTTTCATCAGTTGAATTTTCTTTTCCGGCGCAAGCTGAAGACAACGTAACTTTTTTATTCACAACAATCGTTCCGCCGCGTTTTAAATACTGAATGTTTCTTACAGCTTCTGTCATTTCAAAAGAAATAATCATGTCCGCCTGACCAAGTGGAATGAGGGGCGACCAGCAGTTTTCTCCGATTCTAACGTGGCTTACGACTGAACCGCCTCGCTGAGCCATTCCGATTGTTTCCGCAGAGTGAACCGTAAGCCCGCAAAGAAGAGCCGCCTGATCTAAAAGTTTAGCGGCAAGAACAGTTCCCTGCCCGCCGATTCCGCATATCAAAATATTCACACTCATTTTTTCCGCCTTTAATTTTTTGAAGCAATCGCGTTCACCGGACAAATCTGCGAACACAATGAACAGCCAGTGCAGAGAGAAGAATCAATCTGGGCTTTTTTGCCGTTCATGCCGAGAGCTGGACAGCCGATTTCGTTTATGCATTTTTTGCAGCCGACACATTTTTCATTTTCAACGTAAAGAGCAGGCTTTCTGAATTCCTTGAATTCTTCCTTGCGCAAAAGTGCGATACACGGAGACTTGAAAATAACCGCGCTGACTCCTTTGTGCGAATCGCATTCTTTTACTGCCGCAATGCTTTCTTCCAAGTTGAACGGATTCACCGTAACGACAGGCTCAACTCCGACCGCCTTGAGGATTTTTTCTATGCTGATTTTTTCCGTGATTTCGCCCATCATCGTAACGCCTGTTCCGGGATGAGGCTGATGTCCTGTCATTGCAGTTGTGGAATTGTCCAGAATGCAGATTGTCTGGCGAGCCTGATTGTAGACCGCATTCACAACGCCTGTGATTCCAGAAGCAAAGAAAGTTGAATCGCCGATGAACGAAAAACAGTGCCTGTCGTTTTCCGCATGAAAGAATCCCTGCGCCATGGTTATGTCCGCGCCCATGCAAAGGCAAGTGTCGCACATATCAAGCGGCTTGGCGTTTCCCAAAGTGTAGCACCCTATGTCGCCGCAGTAGACTGTCTTCTCGCCTTTCATCGCCTGCTTTACCGCATAAAAACTTGCACGGTGAGGACAACCTGCGCACAGAACAGGAGGACGCACAGGAAGAGGAGGAAGCTCAATTTTATTTTCTGAAAGTTCAAGCCCAAGAAATTTTGCAATCGCCTGCTTTGCAATTTCTACAGAATATTCTCCAGCTTCTGGAATTTCTTTTGTGAGCTTTCCGTGAATTTTATTTTCAAGATGATTTTTCCCGCACAGCTTTAAAAGCGCGTTTTCAATAACTGGATCAAGCTCTTCAATTACAAGGACTTCTTCTGCATCCGCTAAAAAATTTTTTGCAAGCTCAGACGGAAACGGATAAGGCGTTCCGATTTTTAAAACAGGAATATTTTTTTTACCAAGAATTTCCAAAGCTTCCTTCGCATAACAATAGCTCACGCCGCTTGCAACGATTCCTTTTTTGCTGCCCGGAATTTTGTTTTCTATAAAATTAAATTTGCTTTTTGAAAATTCAGACGGAAGAATAAATTCGTTGCGCTCAAAAATCCGCTTGTGGTTCAAAAAAGATGTGCGTGGAAAAATTACCCAGCGGCTTGTGTCCTTTTCAAAACCTTCAATTTTTTTTGCCTTTGGAAGCTCCGGGATTTCCATGCTTGCGTATCCGTGGTCAACTCTCGTTGTAGGGCGAAGCAATACCGGCGTATTGTATCTTTCAGAAAATTCAAATGCCTGCTGAATCATCTCAAAGGCTTCTTCCGGCGAGCTTGGATCAAAAACTGGAATCTTTGAAAACGCGCCATACATTCTTGTGTCTTGTTCTGTCTGCGAGCTGATTGGTCCCGGATCGTCCGCGCTTACAATTACCATTCCGCCTTTTACGCCAACGTAGGAAAGACACATTGCAGGGTCTCCGGCAACATTCAGTCCAACTTGCTTCATTGTGACTAAACTGCGCGCACCACAATACGAAGCTCCAGCCGCAACTTCAAGAGCAGCTTTTTCGTTGACCGACCATTCTATGTAAGCGCCAGTCTGCTTTATATATTTTGCCGCAAATTCTATTATCTCTGATGAAGGCGTTCCCGGATAGCCGGAAATTACATTTACCCCGGCACAAATTGCGCCCAAGGCAATCGCCTCGTTTCCCATTATCATTTTTTTGGACATTGCGAAAAACCTCAAAAAGATTAAAAAGTGTATGTATCTTTTTATAGTAACACGAATATGCGGCTTTTACAATAGAAAATTTTAAAGACAAAAAAGGCCGCCAATTACTTGAAGCATATTTCAAGAACTGACAGCCTAAAAATTATTCAGTGAAGAAAGAGCTATTTTTTAAGCCAAGCTGAAAGCTCTCCATCACCATCAGCAGTAGTCATTGTGTTTCCACTGATTGTAGCTTTCCAAATAAATTCTGAAGCATATTCTGATGGAACATCAACAAGTTCTAATGATTCTGAATCCTCAAGCATGCCTTTTACAACTTTCTTTATTGTTATTACAACGTTGCCATCTTTTGTTGTATCACCAGTATAAGTTCCAGTCATAAAAGTAATATTTACACCTTCAGAAGATTCAACCACCTTAAATGTGCTGTCATCATAGAAATAAACAGTTTCTGTAACAACAGAACCATCATCCTCTTCCGTACAATACCAAGTTGTTATAACGCTTGGATCGTCATCATCATCGTCATCTTTGCAGCCTACAAATGCAAGCGCAAGGACCATAGCTGCCAATACAGCTGAAATTTTAGCAAACTTTCTCATAAGTTCACTCCTTAAAAAATAGATTACGCTGAAAAAATTCAGCAGTCTCTATTGTACCCCCCCCCGGGATTTGTCAAGTACTTTTATAAATTTTTGTTAATTTTTTTTCTGCTTATTCATTGGCATTAAACAAAACTTTTTTCCTAAACATCCGCTTTATTTTTTCCGAAAATCAGAACAAGGGAATCTTTTTATTCAGAGGGTGCAATATGAAGTCTATTGGAATAAAACTCGCAGACGGAACTTTCTATCCGCTTTTGGAAGAAGGAAATCCAGAAAAGAAAACTATTGACCTAACAACGGTCATGGACAACCAGACAAAAGTTCAGGTTGACGTATATAGAACAGAAACCGGAACGCTCGAAGGCGCAGAATATGTGGATACACTTGAAATTACAAATTTGAATCCGCATCAAAACGGAGAGCCGACTTTGTGCCTTGCAATCGACGTGGACAAAAACAACGAGCTTTCCGCAGAAATCCGTGACCTTGAAACTGGAAAGAAAAGCGAAATCCAAGTTACCCTCGCATCCCGCACTCATTCAGAGGCAAACCAGATAGAAAAAATTCCCCAGGAAGAAGATGCGCCAGTTACAATTTCTGACAGCGATCTTGCAAATGCCGGACTTGCAGATTTTGTTGCAGAGCAGGCAAAAAAAACAAATGACGACGACTTTCACTTTGATGACCTGAATAATTCTGAGCCGCAAACTTCACCAGAATCTTCTGCGGACGAAGAAATTTTTGGCAAGGACAGTTTGGATCTTCCAGAGTTTCCTTCAGATGCAAATGAAGAAATTCCTGCGGATTCATTTCTTGATGAAGATGACGACAAAACTTTTGTGCCGGACAACACAAAGCTTCATCCTGAAATTGAGGAAATAGAAAATTTCGACACAGAAGTTTTTGAAGAGCCGGACACAAGCATCCAGGAAGAATTCACAGACGAGCCAATTGAAGCAGAAGAACAAGAAATTCCAGAGCAGGAAATTTCAGAAATTCCATCAGAAGACAATGTGATTGACGTTGATCACACAGAAGTTGAACTTCCAGATGACCAGACAGAAATAAACGACCTTCCGGATTTTGACAGCACAGAATCAGTTGAAGATGAAGAACCGAAAGAAAATGAAACTCAACTTTCAGAAGAAAGCAATGAGCTGCCTGATTTTGATGACACAGAATTTTCACTTCCAGATTTTGAGGATGAAAAAACAGAAGAGGCTCTTTCCGATGAGGATTTTTCTCTTCCGCCGGAATTTGACGATGAGCCAGAACTTCCGCAAGAAAACGAAGAGCAGCCAAAAGATCCAACGTTTCAGCCAAACACAAATATGTTCAGCAATCTTTATGACAAAGAAACAATGCAAGGCTCGTCATCTTCATACAGCGAGGAAGACGAAATAAAAAGAAAAACAAAAGCGCCTGTAATAATCTGCGTGGTCTGCGCAATAATTTGCGTGATTGCGGCACTGCTTGTGCTTTTTGTAATTCCATCCAAGCTGAATATTTTTGGAAAGCACACTGAAAAAATTTCAGAACAGGAACAAGTAACAAATCTTCCTTCTGAAGAAATTAATCAGCAAACAGAAATTGCAGAGCTTCCGCCTGAACCAGAGCCAATTCCTGCGAAAGAAGATGAAATTGTAATTGCAGAAACTCCAGAAGCTGTTGTGCCAGAACCGCCAGAACCGGCTCCAGAACCAATTGAAGACATTCGCTACAAAATTGTCTGGGGAGACACTTTGTGGGACATTTCAAATGCCTACTATAAAACTCCTTGGAAATACAAGCGAATTGCAAATTATAACGGCATAAAAAATCCTGACCACATTATTTCCGGGCATTGGATTCTTATTCCGGCGGAGTAATTTTTTGACATTTAGATTTTTATATTATTGATGAAAAAAATACGTGTATTTATTTCCTGCCTGATTGTCTTGGTGAGCTTTACAGGATTTGGATGCGCACAAAATAATTCTCTGCAAAAAAAATATGGACAAGATTCCGCATATTTTATGGCGCTTCTTTCTCTTGAAAACGGAAACCAGCGTCAGGCGGAACATCTTTTAAAGCAAGCTGAAAAAAAAGCGTCTCCATTAATTGCAAGACGTTCAATGGAAAAACTTTCGCAGCTTGGAAATGTTCAGGAACGCATAAACAGAAGCTACAGTTTGTACAAAAAATTTCCAGATGAAGAGACAAAACTTGCAGCCGCAAAAGAATTTTTTGAAAACAAAGAATATGCAAGAGTAATCCGTTTTACAGAAAAGATCGATTTAAAAAATTGCCTGAATGAAACCGCGTACTACAGACTTTCTTCAATGCATAAAAAAAACGACTCAAGATTCAGCAAGGAATTTTTTGAATGGTGCGTATCAAGAACATTTTCTGATTTGCATTACAAGCTTTTTTGCGAAACATTCAAATCCGAAGAAACAGAAGAATCAAAAGTTATCCTGCTTCGTGCCGATGTTTTTACAAAAAATTATGTTGCCGCATATTCAAATGCGAAATCACTTCTTGAAAGTAAAAAATTTCTTTTTCCGCAAATTTTAAGCGATGCAGGAAAATCATTTTTATACGGCTCAAACAGTTTTTTTTCAAATGCGATTTATCTTGATTCCATAAAAAACAGTTTGCCTGACGACTGCAAATTCTACGCAGACTTTTATTCAGGGCGGCTTTATGACAAAGCAGATGCCTACAAAACAAGAGCTTTAAACAGATTTGTTCTTGCAATGCAAGAGTCTTTGTCGGACGCAAATTTTGACAATGCGCTTTGGTATTATTTAAATTGCCTTTTAAGAATTTCAGTTCCAAAAACAATCGATGCGATTTCTCAATACAAAGATGAATGGAAAACCCCATCTTACTTTGATGATTTTTTTGAGACACTTTCTGTGCGGCTTCTTTCGCTTCATGCCTGGAATGATTTTTTTAAAACTGCAGATCTAATTTATGGAAAAGCAAGCCCGGAAATTTCTGCAAAGTATTCATATATTTCTGCCAGACTCATTCAGGAAAATTTTATCAAGTCTTCAAAAGAAAAATCAGAAGAAGAACATAGGCTTTTTTCGCAGGTACTTCAAAGCGGAAGCGATTTATACTACAGATTTCTTGCAATAAAAAAATTGGAGTTGGACAAAACAAAAGCAGAAGAAATTATTTTTTCAGTGGGAAATAAAAAAGAAATTCAGCCGGACATTCAAGCTGAAAAACTTTTGCTTGGATATGCAGACTTCGGACTTAAAGAATTTATTTATCCTGAATACCAAAAACTTCAAGATAAAATCGGAATCGAATGCGCAGAAAAAATTGCAGAGTTTCTAAGTCAGTGCGGAAAAGGACAAGAAAGCATCCGCATTGCTTCCAGACGATTATTTTCAAAAGACCAGCCTTTTCAAAAAAAACTTTTGGAACTTTCATTTCCGCAGTATTTTAAAGAGAGTGTTCAAAAGTCTTGTCAAGATTTTTCGCAGCCGGAATATCTTCTTTACGGATTAATCAGAAGCGAAAGTTTTTTTAATCCGAATGCAAAAAGCAACGCGGGCGCAAAAGGTCTTACGCAGCTCATGGAAGGAACTGCCGCAGATGTCGCACGAAAATTAAAAGTTGCCCAATTCGATTTAATGGACAGCGCGACAAATATAAGGTTCGGCTCATTTTATCTTGAAGAACTCAGGCGCAGACTTGACGGCTCTTCCATACTTGCAATTTTTTCTTACAACGGCGGAATTTCAAGAGTGCGTTCCTGGGTAAAAAGCGCGAACCTTGAATTCGGAACTTCTGACTTGCCAAAAGATTTATTTTTAGAAGCGATTCCATTTTCTGAAACAAGAGAATATGGACGCAAAGTTGTTTCCGCGGCGGCAATGTACGGATATCTTTATTACGGGCTAAGCACATCGCAAGTTGTTGAAGAAATTATGAAATGAAACTAGAATACATTGCGCTTTAAAAAGCTCTAAAAATATTTTTATTCTTTTTAATTTTATAAACGGAGACAAAATTATGACTGACCCGTTTGCACAAGTTCTGCCTCAGGCATTTCATTTTTCACATTTGCAGGGAACTCAGTTTGTTCTTTTACTTGGAATCATTATGTTCTTTGGCGCGCTCGGAGGACGCATTTTTCAAAAGCTGAAAATTCCGCAAGTCGTAGGATATATTGTAATCGGAATTTTAATCGGCTCTTCTGGCTTTCAAATTTTGCGTCTTGAAACAATAAACGCATTGAATCCCGTAAATACAATTGCGCTTTCTCTAATAGGATTTTTAATCGGTGCGGAGTTAAAAATCGATGTAATAAAAAAATACGGCAAACAGTTCATTGGAATTTTAATCGGCGAATCTGTAACTCCATTTTTTGTAGTTGGAATTTTCGTCACGTTGGTCGCATACATTTTTATGAAAGATTTCAAGACCGCTGTTTCTTTCGGACTGATTCTTGGTGCAATATGCGCCGCTACAGCTCCAGCCGCAACAACTGATGTTTTAAAGGAATACAGAACGCGCGGACCTTTAACTACAACGACTCTTGGAATTGTTGCAATGGATGACGCAGTCGCACTGATTTTGTACGCAGTCGCATCTACGGTTGTTTCGCCCTTGCTTGGCGGACAAGGACAATCGTTTGGAATGCAGATGCTGAATATTGCAAAAGATATTTTTGGTTCTATCATAGCCGGAAGCATTTTTGGCGCGCTTGTAACTTTTGTTGTAAAAAACCTTATGAAAGATGAAGGCAGAGTTCTTTCATTCGGGCTTGGAGGACTTTTTCTTTCCACAGGAATCTGCATAATTTTAGGGCTTGACAATATTCTTGCCGCAATGTCCTTGGGATTTTTTATGGTGAATTTCGCACCTGCAAAAACACGCCCGATATTCAGCCTAGTTGAAAAATTCACGCCTCCGATTTACGTTTTATTTTTTGTGCTTGTGGGCGCAAAACTGAATATTTGGGTTGTTACGCCGGTCTTGGGAATTCTTGCAATTGTCTATGTTGCAGGAAGAACTTTAGGAAAATCAATAGGCGCACGTCTTGGTGCAAAGATAACAAAAGCTCCGCAGACAGTCCACGATTTTTTGCCATGGTGTCTTCTAAGCCAAGCCGGAGTTGCAATCGGACTCAGTATTGCAGCAAGCAACGATTTTGAAAATTCAATTGGTCCGTCCGTAATATTGATAATCACGGCGACAACTTTTATCGTACAGCTAATTGGTCCAGTCTGCGTAAAACATGGAGTTACAAAAGCCGGCGAAGTTGGTCTTGCCATAACAGAAGACGACATTTTAAAATCCTCAAAAGTAAAAGATGTTACTTGGGGAAGTGAAAAAATATGTTGCGCCGACAGCCATGCAATTGTCAGTGAAACAGAAAAAATTTGCCATATTCTTAAAAATTTTGAAACTCACCACAATCAGTCATTTGCAGTCGCTTCAAGTGAAACTGGAAAACTTTCAGGTATAATCACGCTTGAGCATTTAAAAGAAACTCTAATGATTGGAGAATTTGCAGACACGCTTCTTGCCATTGATATTATGGATAAGCCGATTTGCACTTGCAGCCCTGAAGATTCACTTCCTGATGTCTATAAAAAATTCAGCGACGCAGACACAGAATCAATGCCGATTGTGGATAACGATGGAAAGCCTCTTGGCATTATGGAAAAATTCGCCGCTGATCATTATCTTCACACAAGAATTCTTGAAATAAACCGCAAGCTCGAAAACATGGCATAAGCAAAAAAAACGAATCATTGCATAAATCTGCCAAATTTTGTATCTTTAGAAAAATAAAATTTTAGAGGTAGAAATGGCAGACGAAGCTCTCATTGCAAAAGTAAAAGAAACTTTGGAAGCATTCCGCCCGCAACTTAATGCAGACGGTGGCGACATGGAATTTATAAATATCGATGATGAAAATAAAGTTCATCTAAAACTCACTGGAGCCTGCGGATCATGTCCAATGGCAACAATGACTCTTAAAATGGGAATTGAACGCTACTTAAAAGAAACCTGCCCCGAAATTTCCGAAGTTGTACAGGACTAAGCAATGACAGTTGAAAATGACAAATATGTTTCTATCCATTATGTATTGAAAAATGATGAAGGAGCAGTCCTCGATTCTTCCACTGAAAAAACTTTGGATTATGTTCACGGACGCGGATACCTTCTGCCTAAGCTAGAAGAGCAGTTAACAGGAAAAAATCCCGGAGATAAATTCAGCGTAGTTCTTGAACCAAAAGACGGCTACGGAGAATACAGGAAAGAACTTGTTACAGATGTTGACCGTTCAAATTTTGAAGACGGAGTTCCTATAGAAGTTGGAATGGCTTTTCAAGCAATGACTGCTTCCGGACCGCAGATTGTGCGTGTTACAAAAATCAGTGATGACAAAATAACAGTTGACGCAAACCACGAGCTTGCTGGAACACGGCTTCATTTTGAAGTTGAAATTGCAGACGTGCGCAACGCAACAGAAGAAGAACTGAATCCACCATCTTGCGGTTGCGGCGGAAATTGCGGTGGCGGTTGTGGAGGCGAATGTTCTGACGGAGGATGCGGCGGTTGCGATGGAAACTGCGGCTGCGAAAATTAAAATTTAGCAGAAACAGTTTCGATTATTTTTGCAGCGTTCGCTTCTTTTGAAGAGCCGGACATATCAATAACAACATCAGCTAGCTGTTCGTAAATAAGTTCACGTTCAATAAAAAAATCATGGAAAATTTTTTTTGCATCAGCTATTGAGCGTGGATTTTTTTTTGCAATAAAAGCAGGAACATTTGAAAGCGTTCCATCTTGAGCTACAGAAATTTCCCTTAAAACACGAAAACTAGCAATTCTTTCTGGAGTCTTTAAAAAAACAAAAGTTCCTATTTTTTTTAAAATATCGAGAGCTTTTTTATTTGTGCAAATTCCACCGCCAGTCGCTATAACTGCATTTTTTTTAGCGGAAGAATTTATTTTTTCCTGCAAAAGCAAGCAAGCTTTTTGTTCAGCTTCCTGAAAACCTTCATTTCCAAGTTCTGTGTAAATTTGCCTAGGAGTTTTTCCTGTCATTTCAAAAATCACATCGTCTGTGTCAAAAAATGGCACTGAGAGTTTTTTGCTTATTATGCGGCCTTGAGTTGATTTTCCGCAATGCTTAATGCCCATTAAAATTATGCTCAATTTTTATCCCCGGTAAATTAAAAAAATTGCTGGGACTTTGTTTATAGGCGGCTCATTTGTTTTTTTCCATTCAGCAACAGAAAGCGTCCTGATAAACTCATGCTCAGTTGTAAGACCGGCGGCGACACAAACGCGGGTTTCATTCCGGCAAGAATTTAAAATGGATTCCAACATCTTTAAATTTCTATACGGAGCCTCTATAAAAAGCTGAGTCTGTTTTTCATTCCAAGCGCGGTTTTCAAGCTGCCTTATTTTTGCAGCACGTTCATTCGGCTTAACAGGAAGATAGCCGTTAAAAGCAAAACTCTGTCCATTCAGTCCGCTTGCCATTACAGCCATAATCATCGAAGACGGGCCGGAAAGCGGAACAACTTTCAAGCTTTTTTTCTGCGCCATTTCAACAACAGCAGCTCCCGGATCGGCAACAGCAGGACATCCAGCCTCTGAAATAATTCCCATCGGCAGTTTTCTCTTTAAAAGCGGATCAAGATAATTTGAAATTTTTGCAAGGTCTGAATGCTCGTTTAGTTCAAGAAATTCCAGCGAATCAATATCAATAGATGAATCACTAAGCTTTAAAAAGCGGATTGCAGAACGCCGGTTTTCAACAATGAAATTTTTTATTCCGAGGATAATTTTTCTGTTATATTCAGGAAGAACTTTTTGGTATTCAGTTTCACCCAAAGTTACAGGAATAAGATAAAGTGCAGGCTCAATTTTTTCCATTGCAAATCACCGTGTAAAAATTGAAATAAAACTTGCGCCGCCAATAAAAGTTCCAATGCTGCTTCCAATTGAAGACAAAAAGAAAACAAGCAGAACGCGAAGAATTCTATTTTTATAAAAGCCTTTTACACTCGAAGCATCAGCCTGCAAATTTTCCATGTCTTCAACCGCCGGCTTTTTTACAAGAGCCTGAACAATTCCAGAAACAAATCCAATTCCAATAAACGGACAAAGCGAAGTAAACGGCGCTCCAAAAGCAGAAGCTAAAATTGCAAGAATGTGTCCGCCTGCAACAGCAGCTCCAATAGCCGCAAGAATTCCATTCCACAAAACCCAGCTGCCAATCAAATCCGCGCCTTTTTCAATTCCGCCTACAATAAAGCCAGCAGCAATAAGTCCCAAAATCAAAATCGGAATTATCCAAGAAGCAACTTTTGCTCCAGCTGATTTTTCTGGAACTTTCTCAATTGCACTTACATCAGGAATTTCTTTTCCAGCCGCAATTTTTTCAAGATGAGAAGAAACTCCAGGCAAATGTCCTGCTCCTAAAACCGCAAGAATATTTTTTTGGGGACAAGACCAAATTTTTGAAGCAAGATAAAAATCACGTTCGTCAATCAGAACTTCTTTTACAGCCGGAAGATAAGACGAAAGTTCCTGCATCATTGTATCCATTTCGCTGGACTGCTTTAAATTTTCAATTTCAGTTTCAGAAACTTCTTCCTTGGAAAAAGCAGTGGCAATAAGCAGAGAAAGCAGTTTGCATTTTCCCATAAAAGAATTTTTTGCCCAGGCACGGCGCAACGTAACTGTTACAGGACGGTCAACCATTATTTGCGGAATTCCAAGTTCCTTAGCTTTTTTGATTGCGGCAGCCATTTCGTCTCCGGGCTTTATTCCAGCGTCTTCTCCCATTCGTTTCTGATAAGCTGAAAGGACAATGTTTGCAAGCAAAAGAAATCCTTGTTTTTTCTTGAGAATTTCAATTATGTCCATTTTTTTCCAGGACTCTTTATCCTCCATGTTTTTCAAGCGGTTTTCGTCAAGCTCAATTGCAACAGAATCCGGCTTCTGCTCTTCAATAGCTTTTTCAACTTCTGAAATACTAGCTTTTGAAACGTGCGCTGTGCCAATGAGAATAAATTTCCTTCCATTAAGCTCAAGAATTTTTTGTGTTGACTTGTTTTCTTCCATAAAAAATTATTTTAAAGGAACTTTTCCTTTTGTTCTCCATTCTGCCAAACGAAATTCAAAAAACATTGGGCTGTTCATGCTGACAACCTTTGCATAATATTCATTGGCAAGTTCTGTTCCTCCAAACATATCATAAAAAAGCGCAAGATAATAGTACATTTTTCCCTGCAAATTTCTATTCGTCATTGCTGAAATTCTCTGCGGCAAAGGACGCTCTCCAGCCCTGTCATGGAAAACCCGAAGCATAGAATACTCAATCGAATTTCTGTCCATTTTTCTAAGAACCTGATTGCTGAAATTTTTTGCTTCAGTTCCATTGCCTTCTTTGTAATAGCAGTAAGTAATCATCAGCGGATAAGAAATATTATTCTTGTTGGAATCATAGCACTTCATAAAAGCTTCGCGCGCAGTTGTCCAATTTTCTTCGTGAAGGGCAAGAATTCCAAGGCTTTCGTAAGCGTAGTAATAATTTGGATTCAACTCAATGACTTTTTTGTAGTCTTCCATTGCCTTTGCAAAAATATCCTGCTCATCATAAAGCCCTGCCCGGTATGCGTAAGCTAAAAAATAATCCGGTTCAATTTCGGTTGCCTTTGTCCAGGCAGCTTCAGCATTTTTATAGTGCCCAAGATAACGCTCGTACATTCCGTAATCCATGTTGCATTCATAGTTTTCAGAATCTGTATCGAGAGCCTGCTTTGCATAATCAGAAGCGATTTTATATTCATTTGCAGCGTATGCAAGTTTTCCTAAATACAAAAAAGCCTGAGTGTTTTTCGGGTCAATCTCAAGAATTTTTTTGAAAGTTTTTTCAGCTTCATCATCATTTTCAAGATAATAGTCGCATTGTCCAGCACCGCGCAAAGCATCAATGTTTTCAGGCTCGCGGACTAAAGCTCTTTTATAATAAATTTTTGCCTGCTTGTAGTTTTTCTTTAAAAACATATCTTCGCCAAGCTCCACATTTGCGGCGGAATTCAGCTTGTCTTTTGCCAAAAGCGAATTGACTTGTTTTGCACGTTCGGCATTGTCGCCTTTCATTTTTGCAATTGCAACCGCAAGGGAAGCAACATCATCATTCTGTGGATCACGTTGTGAAAGCTCATTGCAAAGAGCCTGAGCCTCATCAAGATTTTCCGCACTCACATTTATCGCAGCCTTTAAAAAAAGCAAATCAAAATCATCCGCATATTTCGCTGGAAGCTTGGTTTCATAAAGGGAAAGAGCCGATTCTGGTCCGTCTTTGTTCAAAACCGACTGCAAATCTTCCATAAAATCAGTTTTTGAATATTCAGCTTTTTTCTTTGTTTCTGATTTTTTTTCAGTTTCAGCAGCTTGAGCCGGCTCTACAGGTTTTTCAGTTGAAGCGCAAGAAGAAAGCCCCATGCTCAAAATAACAGCAACTGCCACAACAAGAACAACCGCAGCCAAAAGCTCCGTCAATGTAGTTTTTACCGAACTTTTCATAATTCCTCATATTCCAGAATGCTTATTGCCTTTTACACTTTTTAAATATAAAATAGCAAAGTTATGCGTAAACATCCTGTAAGAAAGTTTTTTGGACTTACACTCCTTTATTCAGCTATTATTGTCGGCATTTTTGTTATTCAATTTAAGTCCAACTCTGTATTTTCCAAATCTTTGGGAGACTTGAATTTTTCAATTTCCCAGATTCAAACAGAAAACAACGGGACAAGTTTAAAAAATCAAATAAAAGTATCTTTTAAAGGCATCACATTTTCAGCAGACGACAAAAATCCGGTGACTGCAAAAGATTCTAACGGAAACTTAAGGCCTCTTTTCCTTGAATCCTATGAAGAGCTGGCTGATTCCGTGGAATTTTCGTTTAACGGAGGCGCGCACATAATGTTCCGCCAAATTCAGGATGAAGAAAATTCAACTGCGCTTTCGATTCTTGCAGTTCCGCCTGAAAACTGCACGGAAATTTTCCTTCCATATAAAATTGCGCAAACTTACAGCACGGAAAATGTTTCGCCGGCAAACATTCTTGTTACTTCAAAAGACGGAATTTTCAGTTTTACCTCCCACGGATTCAGCGCGGAAAAAATTGCATTTACAAAAAAAGATTCCGCGGCGCAATATTCGCATTACAATCCTACAAAAAAATTCACATTTGATCTTGTTGCCGACCTTAAAGGGACCAACGACAGCGAAATCAAGGAGCTTACAACAAAAATCCGCTACAGCCTTGTTGAAAAAATTCAGTCTGCATTAGCGCAGGCAAAAATCGACTCGCTTTCGGAAATAGACATAACGGCTTATGTTGCGGAACTTGCTTCACAAGGAAAATACAATCAGGCAATCGATTCAATTCCAGACTCGTTCAAAAAGGGAAACAAACGCACTTACATTTCTTCTCCGTATTTTGACAATCTCGTTTCAATGAGCAGAAGCCTTTCAGTTCAAACTGAAAAATATGCGTCTCTTGTGCAGTCGAATTCGGCGGAAGTTTTTACAGTCGAAGGAATTTCCGATTATATTTTGCGCGAAAAAAAATCTCTAGCAGTAAAAAATCTCATAGAAACTGTTTCAAAGGCAAGCGAATTTTCTCCGTTTCAAGCAGCCGGAATTATAAGTGTCTATGCAAACCTCAAAAACAAAGACTCCGCGCTCGTTCAGCCGCTTGAAGCCGTACTAGAAAACTGCGTAAATTCAATTCAAGAAAACTGCAAAATTGAAAATGGAATTATAAAAATTCAAAAAGATGCAGAAAATTCAATGGATATTTATGAAACGGTCTTTACTGGAGACGCTTTGCAAAAACTTGGAAACTTGCAGGAAAACAAAGTTCTGGTTCAAGCCGGAAATTTAATGATTTATTCAAGCCTTTCTGGAGCAGACGCAAGCATAAGGACAATCGCAAATATTTATCCTATTATAGTAAAAAATAATTATTTTTATCCGCACACAGAAATTCTTGGCTGGTACGAAAACACTTGTGTTTGGGCATGGACTTGCGCAAAATCGATTTTTTACACGCAGGAACCGGCAAACACAGCAAATATTTTTATAGACTTCCCGTTGTCGCTAACGCATTACATTATGCTGAATGGAATTCCTAATTTCCACGGAAAAATTGAAATCCAAAGCCAAATGTTCAGAACTGACCCACGTTTTGAAACTTACAATTCATCTGGCTATGTTTACCAGAATTCTTCACGCTCGTTATTTATAAAGTCACGCCATAAGTCAAAAATGGAACTTATAAGGCTTTTCTATGATGGCCCGAGAACTTTTGAGACAACCGCAGACTTATCAAAAGTTCCACAGCTGCCAAAACCGCCAGCACCAGAGCCTAAAAAAGCAGAGCCACAAGCACAAAATCCAGTTTCCGCAGAAGAAAATCCAACGGAACTTTCAAATTCTGAAAGCAACGCGGCGAATTTAATTTCCGAAGAACAGTAAAAATTCTTTGCCAATCTAAATCCTCGAAACTGAAGCGAAAAAAAATAAATTTTTTCACTATTTTTTGTCATTTTAAAGAAATATGTGCTATAATTACCCAAAATGCCGTTATATCAACTTTTTGAAAAAAAGCAGCAGGAGCAATTGTGAACAAACGTGATTTCCCTAAAATCCATTTTTATGATCAGGATTTTGTAGATATTTATGATAAAACTTGGAACTGGCTTTCTGAATATTGGATTAACACAGAAACAGGCGAACAAGACAGCGAAGGGCTTTTTGTTTATCCTGTAAATGGAAAATATATATTAGATCAGCTTGAAACAATTTTTTCATCGTTTTTCCTCGTTTACTCAAATAGAAATTATCCGGCAAGTAAAAACATAGATTATTTTTACGCGCGCCAAGAAGAAAACGGAGCAATCAGATGGAAATATGACGCGGCTACAAACAGTCCCATTATTGACAAAAAAAATCCAGAGGGAATAGGACTTCCGCTTTTTGCCTGGGCTGAATTCAATTTGTATCACAAAAGCGCAAACAAACGCCGCATAAAAGAAGTAATGCCGGTACTGCAAAAATACATGGAATGGATTGACAGAACTTTCAAACAGCCAAACGGACTTTATTCAGTTCCTCACGAATGTTCAACAATGTTCAATTCTCCGCGGAAAGGCGCATTTTATCCGGTCGACTTCAACAGCTGCATGGCAATCAATATGGCGCACATGTCAGCTCTTGGCGATATTCTGAATGACAAGGATTTGAGCTTTCAGTATAAAAAAATGTATTTCAGCCTAAAAACCAGAATAAACAGCCTTATGTGGGATGTAGAAAGCGGTTTTTACTACGATTTGGACAAAAATGAACAGCGTCTTTCGCAAAAAACTATAGCCGGATTCTGGCCTTTGCTTGCGGAACTTCCTAATGCGGACAGAGCGGACACTCTTATTGCGCATTTGAGCAATCCAAAGACATTCGGCACAGACCATCCATTTCCTACTTTAAGCGCAGATAGTCCTGATTTTAAAGAAAACGGAGAAGGATTCAAAGGCTCTGTTTTGGCTCCATTCAATTTTATGGTTATAAAGGGTCTTGAAAAATATCAGCGTTACGCATTTGCACGCGAATGTTCAATCCGACATTTGTATTATATTCTCGAAGCATTAAGTCCAGCGGATTCAAAGCGGAAAGGCGACTTGTACGAAGCATATCTTCCATGCCAAGAAGGTCCTGCAACCTGCCGAAGCGAAAAAGATTTTCCACGCAAACGTTTTTTGCATTTTACCGGACTTTCAACAGTCGCTCTCATGATTGAAAACGTAATCGGACTGAACATAAGCCTTCCTAGAAAAACTGTAGACTGGATTATTCCAAATCTTGAAATCATGGGAATTGAAAAGCTTTCATTAAAACGAAACCTTATCACAATTCTCAGCAACAAAAGCAAACGCGGCTGGGAAATTCAGATGGAAAGCGAAAAACTGTACTATTTTACAATCAATATTTTGGATCAAAAGAAAAAAACGCTTCCTATTCCAAGCGGAAAATGTTCGATGCTTATCGACAAACTGTAACATATTCCGCTCTGAATGTTTTTAGAGCTAAAAATGCAAAATAGTTTTTAGAAAACGCTGAATTTAACATTAAATTAACACAAATCAAAGCGTTTCTGAAAATTAATGGAATAAGGTAATTTTTAAATGAACACACCTCAAGCTGTAATTGAGATTGGCTCAACAGGAATAAGGCTTCTTGTTGCAGAACCAGTTGAAGTCCAATCGCAAAAAAAATTTAACATTCTCGACCGAAGCGATCAGCCTGTAAATTTGGGACGCGATGTTTTTACCACACGCTCAATAAGCCGCGAAACTCTTTTAATCTGCCTTCATATTCTTGAACGTTACGCAGAGCAGCTGGCAGCCTGGGGAATCAGCCGGGAAGAAACAATTGTAATTGCCACAAGCGCAGTCCGCGAGGCAGAAAACAGAGATCCATTTGTTGACCGAATAAAAGTAAAAACAGGCTTTATTGTCCACGTAATCGACGGAATTGAAGAAAACAGGCTCATGTACCTTGCCGTAAGCGAATGCATAAAAGAAGGAAGCGTTGCAATACGGCAAAACGACTCTATTTTCCTAGACATTTCCGGCGGCGCAACAGAAATGATGCTCATGGAAAAAGGCAGAATAATCGGAGCGCACAGCATGAGGCTTGGAACTGTAATCATTGAACAGATGATTCATTCCATGATGGGAAACCTTGACGATGCCCGAAGATTCATTTCAGAATTTATACGTAATACAAAAAACACGCTGAACGCAGAAATAAATTTGGACAAAATCCAGCAGTTTATTGTTCTGGGCAACGACATGAAAATTGTTTCACTTTTTGTCGGAAAGCCAATTTCACCTTTTTTGTGGGAAGTTGAGCGCGGAGCATTTGAAAATTTCGTGGATGAAGTTCAGCATTACACGCCTGAAGAATGCATTGCAAAATTCAAAATGAGCTACAATGAAGCTCAGACATTTCAAATTTCTTTGGTTGCCTACAAACTTTTCATTCAGCTTACAAATGTAACAAAATTTATTGTTCCAGATACTTCAATCCGCGAAGGAATTCTTTTAAGCCGGAATCAACTTTCCAATCCTGAAATTCAAAACGACTTTACTCAGCAAATTTTAGCAGGCGCAAGGGCGATTTTGAAAAAATATCAGGGCGACGAAAACCACGCTGAATATGTTCGCAAAACCAGCCTTGAAATTTATGATGCGCTCCAAAAGGAACTTGGCTTTGATTCCCATGTCCGTGTGCTTCTTGAAATAAGCGCGATTCTTCACGATGTTGGAATGTTTATCAGGGCAGAAGATCACAATATCCACGGAAAATACATTGTAAACAATAGTGAAATTTTCGGACTGAACCGCGACGACAAATCCATTGTTGCGCAGATAATAAGTTTTCACCGCGGAAGCAAAATGCCGCAGGAAGACGAGGAGTTCAGGCTTTTATCCAGAAGCAGAAGAATGACCGTTTTAAAGCTAAGCGCAATTCTCCGTGTAGCAGACGCTTTGGACAGAACGCATAAACAGCATTTGTACAACTTCAACATTTCTTTTGCAAAAGACAGCATAACGTTCAGAACAAAAGGACATAACAATCTTTCCTTGGAAAAACTTGCCGTTTCAGAAAAAGGCGACTTGTTTGAAAATATTTTTGGCTACAAAATAGTATTGGTATAGCTTATGGCAAAAACAAAATTTTTTAACAGAGAATTAAGCTGGATTGAATTCAACGCAAGAGTTCTAAATGAGTCATTAAGAAAAGAAGTTCCGCTTTTGGAGCGCCTTCGATTTCTTGCAATAACAGAAAGCAACTTTGACGAATTTTTTCAAGTAAGAGTCGCAAGTATAAAACGCCGCCTTCAAAATTCCCAAGGGAAAAATTTTGCTGACTCAAGCGGACTGACTGATTCCGCTGTGCTCAAAAAAATTTCAGAAAAAACACGCGCGCTTATAAAACTGCAATATTCAACGCTTATGAACGATGTCTTGCCGTCTCTTGCAAATGAAGGCTTTGTTTACGTTCCTTCAAAAAACTACACGCAGGCGCAGGAAGCATTTGCAGAAAATCTTTTCAAGCATGAAATTTTTCCGCTTTTAACGCCATTAAGAACTGACACAGATGTTTTTCCTCACGTAGGTGCGCTTTGCCTGACCGCGGCATTTCTTCTTGAGCCAATGGAAGGCGTAAGAAAAATCAAAAATGCGCTTTCAACTTCGCAGGAATCAGATATTGTTGCGCTGGTTCAAATTCCATCTGCAATCAACAGAATTGTGTGGCTTCCGTCTTCAGGAGGAACAAAGCAGTTCGCGCTTATTGACGACATAATCCGGCTTTACGGAACAAAACTTTTTTCGGGCTACAAAGTTCAGGAAACAATGCTGTTTAAAATAGCACGAGATGCGGATTTTGCAGTAAATGAAGATTCCGGAGAACATTTTATTCAGGCAATGGAAGAAGTTCTTGAAAAACGTCAGTCTTCATTCGCAGTAAGAATGACTTACGATTTTGCAAGTGAAAAGCTTCTAAAATTTTTAAAGCAGCAGCTTAAGCTTTCAAATGAAGATGTTTACGAAGCCTGCGGAATTCTTGATCCTTCATCTTTGGACGATCTTTTTAATATTGAAGGTGCGGAAAAATACATTTATCCTGAATGGGAGCATTTCTTTCCAAATTCGCTTCCAGAAGAAGGAACTTACTGGAACGTTTTCAGGCAGCAGGATATTCTTTTAAATGTTCCTTACGAAAGCTATGATCCGGTTGTAAACTTTATACACCAAGCGGCGCACGACGAGCAGGTTCTTGCAATAAAAATGACTTTGTACAGAACAGGAAGCAATAGCCCGATTGTAAAAGCGTTAAAAGAAGCGGCTCAAAACGGAAAGCAAGTTACAGTTTTTGTTGAACTTAAAGCCCGCTTTGATGAAAAACGGAATATTTCCTGGGCAGAAGAACTTGAAAAAGCAGGTGCGATTGTTGTCTACGGAATTGTAAATTTAAAAGTCCATGCAAAAATATGTCTTGTTGTAAGACGTGAAAGCGACGGAATCCGACGTTATGCGCACATAGGAACAGGAAACTACAACCCAAAAACTGCAAAGCTTTATCAAGACTTGTCAGTTTTTACAACAAACCACGAGCTTGTAAACGATGCAACTTTATTCTTTAATGTAATCTCTGGATACAGCGCGCTTCAGACAATGCATCATCTTTACATGGCGCCTGTAACTTTAAAAAGTCGTCTTCTTGAGCTTATCGAACGGGAAATTCAGCAAAGTACAAAAGAAACTCCAGGGCATATTGTTGCAAAAATGAACAGCCTTTGCCATCCGCAGATAATTGAAGCGCTTTATAAAGCAAGCAATGCAGGCGTAAAAATAGAGCTTAACATCCGCGGAATCTGCACATTAGTTCCCGGTGTAAAAGGCATGAGTGAAAACATAAAAGTTGTAAGCATTGTGGACAGATACCTTGAGCATTCAAGAATTTTTTATTTCCAAAACGGCGGCTCTGAAGAAATCTATTTAAGCAGCGCAGACTGGATGGAAAGAAACCTTGACAAGCGTATTGAACTCATGTTCCCTATTTCTGATAAAAAAGTATTCAAAACAGTCAAAGAAATTTTATTTTTGTATTTCCAAGACAACACGCACAGCCACATTTTGCAAAAAACAGGACTTTGGAAACAACTTTCTCCAGAAAAAAATGAGCAGGCAGTCCGAGTTCAGGAAGTCCTTTATAAAAAATATAAGAAAAAAGCTGATATAAAAAAGAATACGCCACGTGCAGAATTTATTGTACGTCGCAAATAAAACTGTCATTCCTGCACTTGATACGGAAATTTCTTGCTGTATGCAAATCAAAACCACCGGCTCAGCCGGTGGTTTGCTCTGCGGGTATAACCCTTTGTT
>ERZ808252.265-NODE-265-length-53773-cov-18.115027_pt1 | contig 53773 bp, 53 predicted proteins | sample MGYA00521242_ERZ808252 | MGnify/ENA primary metagenome ERZ808252 (study PRJEB31516, sample SAMN03275581) | gut metagenome | biome: mammalia-associated habitat; material: feces | host: Papio cynocephalus | place: Kenya | collected 2012-08-07 ... | reverse complement strand
TCTCGTTACGGGCTACATCAAATCTCCACGGTTTGATTTCTTTTTCTGCAACAAAGAGTTTGTCTTTAAACTCATCGAGCTTTTGTTTCTCTTTGAAGTACGCGTAATTCGGGTCGTTAAGTTTTGTAACAAGCACCCAAATGTAGTCTGCTCCTCTCATCGAGGAGAGCCAACGGTCAATGAACTCATTTGGCTCACCTGAGGAGATGGCATATACGCCAATTTTTACGTCTTTGTAATTTTTCATATTTGCTCCTTATTATACTGTTGTTACTGTGTCTACAATAGTTAAAGTATTAGCTGTTGCAAAAGCAAAGGATGTCGGTGTCGACCCATCGCGAGGTACATACTGTAAACCGCTTTCAGTTATCCCATAAATCACAGAAGAATTGCTTGCTTCACCAACGTCATCTTTATCTACAACATAACCGTTAGCATCCCATTGAAATGTATTACCAAACAATGTCTTTAAATCAGTGAGACTATTTACCTCTAAATTGTTTGAACTTGTTCTCTTTACAAAAGCTTTTGCATGTTTACCGATTTTAGCAGTTTGCATAATAATTGTAATAAAGTGATTGTACAAATCAATATTCCCACTGCCAACAATGTTTTGATTGCCGAAGAGAGTTTTGAAAGAATTATTGGTGGTCATTGTGCCAGTAGTGCTTGGCCAAAAAACATGTATATATTCATCATTGTTTACGCTAGTAATGGTAACACCACCTGCGCTTATTGAATCTATAACACTCATCGTATATAAACCACTTAAACCAGTAATACCAGTTAAAGAGCCGTCAACGGCAATCGTCGTTCCGTCAATTACAATATTGTTGCCAGCAGTATAAGTTGTTCCGCCACCAGTTGGGATGTCGTCCATAGTCGCTATTTTTTTCCAACCAGAACTGCCCGCAGCATCAAAGCAAATGTTATATAATTCTTGTGTGTCAACATTTTGTGCAAATGCCATCACATGATAACCATCCCCACTACTACGAGAACAATCATTATTAACAATAACATAATATTGCCCAGTTGGCAAGATGGGGTTGATGAGGCTGGGCTGCGGAGCACGGGCAATGTTTGAACTTCTTGCATCTGTAACAGTTGTGTTCGAACTATTTGCCTCAATATAATAAAAGCCTGACTTAACTTCTTCAAGCATACTTGGGCTGTTTAAATCAGCCAACGTGATTGTTTTGTATGCTGTAACTATATCATCCGTTGTTGCAAGAGTGCCGGATTTGTCAGGGAGCGTGTGCGTTATCCTACCACCAGTTTCAAAACCACTAAGATTAGGCATGTCAGGGGTCATAAGTATATAACTTGATACCCCAGAACCCTGGTCTTTCGCATTCCAATCAAAAGCAGCTATCATACGTTTACTCAATGTCTTTGGGTCTGTCTCATAAACTCCAAACCTATCGATTGTTTTTACTAATACGTTTGCAAATATATCAGTATCTTCTGGCGTTTTCCAAACAATCTCTGTCGCACCAGATTGAGCGGCATAGCTCGTTAAAACCGCCTCAGTGCCACCGGCGCTCGGAGGGTTTGGTATATCTGCGGAACTTGGTGCCTCTGCCGATAACCACACTTTGCCCTCGTTGTCGCGATAAATACTCATATTGGAGCCACTGCCCGCTTGAATACTTTCTTGATTAAGCAAATATGATACACCTGGGTTTGAACCGCAATAAGGTAAAATGTAAATTTGATTGCCACTATTATTGCTTCGCGTCATAGTAATCATTGCATAAGCATTCACATCATAGTTATTACTATCATATGCATTCGGCAAAAATATGCCTTGATATGTAGTTGTTGCACTTGTATTGTCAATGATATAACTATCTGTGGCTCCAATGATAGGAACAATACCTATAGGAAAATGACCATTTACATAATCTTGGCCAAGAGGTGTCGAATTAGGGAACACATACGTAGTACCCGTCGAATACGCTGAACCAAGATTAGTCGAGTTTAATTCGACGCCACGCTGCCCTTCAAAGGTCATCGGATTTTTTACTTTTACTTTTCCATCTGTAACCTCAGTCGTTAAGCCGTCGCCCGTAACGCTCTCGTTGACCTTAGCTTGTAAGTCACTATCTAAGTCGCTCTCCGTGATAGACCCAACTATATTATACTCTGTTCCAACTGGAACGTCTGATTTATCAATCGCATCGAACTTTGCTTGTGTTGTGTATTTCTTTATATTTTGTTTAGAAGTATAAGTATTATTATCAGCCATTTTGTACCTCCTTAAATAGTTTTGCCGTTATTTACAACAAGTTCCGTCTTACAACTCTTAACCCAACATCTCGGTGAATAATCGTACAACTCATTCGGGAATTTTGTTCTGAACTCTTCAACTGTTTTAGGCTCGTTACCTGCTCCGTACATTTCTGTGAGGTCGAAGAGTTGAGGCTGTGCATTAAAATTGTATGATGCAGTTTGGTTCGAATATACACCAACAGCTATTGATATATATTTTACGTTTAAATTTGTAGTTTGATAAAAAAAACCCTTTGAGTGTATATATCCCACATCGGCCGCATAATGATAGATACTGCTATCTTGCCACCCTCCAACAAAAATATACGCACCACTTGGAACATCTTCTGTTGTTAAACCTAAATATTTATGTTCGGGATTTATGCGAATAAAATTATCTTCGTTAATACTGTAAACCGCTCTGCCTGCTGAGCTGCTTGCTATTTTCCCGCTTACCGTAATCGTCCCATCACCATTATTGGTAAAAGTCACGCCGTTCGTAGTTGTTGTCGCGGGATATTTTGACTTATCCAACAACTGACAAACATCAGAAACTTTTAACATTTTTTTGTAAGAGGTTAATGAACCGTTATTTACTATCAATTCTCGTTTATAAGCCATATTAGCCTCCTAAAAATGAAGAGTCGATGAGGACGGCTGTTGCACGTGTTATGTCGTCAGTTGAGGCGAGTTGATGCCAACCTATAGTTACTGAACCGCTTAGTTGGCTATAAAATGCATATGTTTTACCACTATCTTGTTCTTGGGCTATAAAGGTGCCGTCTCCATTATGAACCGTTGCGTTGTTCTTAATTATATGGTAATAGCCTTGAGGCAAGTCGGTAGTATTTCCTTTTAGTATACAATTACTTGCACTATAAAAGCCACTTTTAAGTGCAAGAAGCTCCTCTACCGTAATCGTTTTAACAACGTCTGTATTATTCAGCTGAATTGGGGTTTTGGGCATATAAGTATTATTAGCATATTGCAAATTAACGCAGTCTAAATCATTTGTTGGGTCGTTTGATTTTAAAATTCCTGATGTATTATACAAAGGAAAATAATTATTGACAGGAGTAGTACTATATCCTGTATGAATATTTTCTCCAGTTCTATTAGTACAATAAACAGTATTTCCTAAAGTTGTTTTCTTAACTAATCCTTCAGCTTCAATAACTATCTTCTCTGAGTCAGAAGCTTTGGTGATTGAAATGTTGTCGCCTTCAGTGATTGCTGCAAGAGTGTCACTTTTAATGTCATCAACACTTTTACCAGCATCTACAAATTTTAATGCAGTTGCATCCCACTTAATAAGATGTCCGTCGGTCATAAGCGAGCCGTCTGCTCTTACTGCTACTGCATTACCCTCACCTGCATTAAATGTGAATTTGCCATCAGTAATTTTACCTTTACCAAGCTTAACGCTTTGTGTTGAATGGTCATACATTATGCCATAACAATCGGTTGCGTTAAGTCTAATTACAAAGCCTGCAAGTGTTGCCGTTAAGTCTGTACCGTCGGCATTAGTTACAACGATCGCGTCTTTAACATTAAGCGTTTCTTCCTTTGTTGTAATAGTTGTGCCACGTACCGTTAAGTCGCCTTGTATTGCTAGGTCACCACTAAATATTTGGTCTGAGCCGTCGTTTAACAAATAGTTAAGAAGTTTTGTAGTAAGTTGACCAAGATTTACAACACCATCGTTTGTAGTAGCTTCAAGTGCAACAATTTGTCCATTATCTTTACGACGAACAATCGCACCAGTAGTTACTTTATCAGATACATTAAACAACGTTTGCGAACCAGCTGCTGTTCTACCATACACTTGGTCATATCCATGTATTCCTGTTATTATAGTTACTTTAGTATCTAATGCGTCTGTTACAACTTTTTGTGATATAACCTTATCGGTCGCGTTACCCATTCCTTGAACAATCACTGATTTGTCAAGTTTATCGTCCACTGCTGCCATCGCGCCCTCGGCCGTCTGTTGTGCCGCTTCTGCTTTATCTTTAGCATCATTTGCCGTTGCAATTGCACTATCTGCCTTACCTTCAATACCTTTGGCAATTGTTTCAGCATTGGTTGCAATACTCTTTGCTGTCTCAGCGACGGCTTCTGCGTTATTGGCTGTGTCGTTCGCAGTATCTATCGCGTCCGTTAATTTGTCAATACTGTCTTTCATAACACCAGTAACATATGTGTCTTTAATAGATACTTCACCGGTGTCACTGATTGCAAATTGGTCTTTATTAAGCTCTTCTTCTCTAATAAATTTAGCAACAAGCGATACTAAGCCATCGGCACTAATCGTAAATTCTTTTTTATTAAATTTTGCAATACCTGGATTAGTAAAGCTTGCTCGCGGTACATATACATACAATTGCTCACCAGGTATTACTTTAGGAACTTCTGGTACAGCAACTGTATAAATTACATTATTATCTGCCATTAAAAACCTCCATTGATGCTACTAAGCACTGATAGTTTCGTTGGTGTAAGTATTGGTTGTACTGAGTTAAATGATGTATACTGCGGCTCGTTTTCAGCCGGAGTGTTGTTCCATTCTCCTGATACAAGACTTATACTATACACATAACTTTGTTCAATCCATTGCGACGTTTCGTCTTGTGTAAACGGACAAGTAATACGAAATTCATATTTTGACCAACTACCTTTGGTATCAGTAGTGGATATCCAATAACGATAATCTCGTACTCCTTCCTCATCCTCTACATAAAATACACAATCGTCATAATCGTAATATACGTGCTGTGTTTCCAGCCAACCTTCTACAATATACCATCCAATTTTATTACCATTTTCATCTAACAATGGATTACCACTATTATCTTCTGCATATTTGCGTTCTGTTATATCAGTAAAACCATTAGGATATTTTAATGTTGTTCCATTTGCTTCTGTCATCAAAGACATCAAATCAAACGGTTCAGTAGAATTAAACAATTTATTTGTAAGTCTCAACCATTTATTCAATACGTAACGATCGGTCTGGTCGTATCGTGTTGTTGACACACTAATAAGTATACTCGGATTACTCAATTTGTTACTCACAATATACGGAGACCCATCTTTATTCTGTACAACTTTATCCATAGAGAATGTTTCGCCTCTATGAATAGTTATCTCATTATTAAATACTTTCATTGAGTACCTCCTTGTGTCTGACCACTTGCTATAACCTCACGATTACTCGCTCGATTACGCTCATTGGTTCGCTCCACATTACTTGCATGTGTTGCACCATTACCTGCCGGTCCGCTGTTAGGTCTTGCTCCACCACGTTGTTCAGTACCAGCTTGTAATGTCTGGGCTACAATTGCTTGCAACTGAGGATTGTTCAATATAGCTTGCTCGACCTCAGCAGGTAAATGCTGTGCATTCTCTTTAATACCGGCGAGTACTACTTTTGCTAACGGATATTGCAACGAATCCATAATATTCCAGAATAGCTCAAGTACTCTGCTATCTGACGGATTACCAAATGCACCTTGTACAAATTTATCTTGTGTTTCTTGCCACATTTGAACTCTATTTTGACTCAATGTCGCTGCAGGGTCACAATCAAAATGTAAATCATCACGATAATAAATATTGCCGTATTTGTCTTTACTTAGGAACATATATTTGTTCCAACATTCTTCTTTCTCAGAACCATTTGGCAATATACGTACGAAGCGTCTCGGCTCGTCGCTAAATGCTAACAAATATTTAAGTACTAACTCGTACAATCCCGCAAATGCAGCAGACTTCATTACTCTCAAGCTCTCAATACGACCAGCAGTCATTGCTGCAGCATATTGTTTAGCTTTACCACTCGTAGCAGACGAGTCTTTAGCACCCTGAAAGCTTTCAGTAACACCTGATGAAGCTTTACCACTCTCGTACAATAGTGATGCCATCACAATATCTTGTGACGTATCAGCAACAACCTGTTTAGATTGTATCATTGCTGCTTCTTCAGCTGTACGAACACCGAGTATTTTAAATGTTGCATCGCCATCGGCAAGTTTAATTTTCTCAGGTTTTGTCAATATCGAACCCGACTTCATTGTCTTGTCGACTGCTTTAGTAAGTATCTTGTTAATAGCATCTTGTGACTCAAGAGTTATCTTAACTTCACTCGTACCATATATATTATCCAATGAACTTACTGCTGGACGAGGTATGAACGGCAATTGACGTACTTGATAAAATGGTATCTCAGTGCCGGCTGACAAAAATACCTTAGACTTATATTCATCTCTACGGTCTTCGTCATCCGTCTCGCCAACTTCGTATGGATTGTATATTTCCATTAAGTCTTCTTCGAGTATCTCGTTTGTAGCATCTGCATATGCGAACTGCTTACTACCACAATTACGACAAGTATCACCTTGTGGGTTAATTGTTCCACACACTTTGCAAGTACGTAGTTTACGTATCTGCCAGCTCTCTTCATTACAAATGACTTGTCTACTATGTGGCGCGTACATAAATAAACCAACAATACGCTCGTCGTTTAAATAATAGCAAGATATGACTTCTATAACATTGGTGTCCATCGCTACTGGTACAATGCGACGATGATATAAGTCCCATATGCGCGACAATGATAACTCACTACGCTCAAATATGTACTCAAGCTTGCGGTAATCGCTTACACCTGGTTGAGGTATTATCTGGTCTGCACGACATATATCTATCTTAACGTTACCACTACGCTCATACGTGTTATCAAGTGAGTCCCACCATACCTTGTACCAACAAGTACCATCAACATATGTAGCACGCTCACTCTTGTCGTTTAAGTATTTAGTAAAAATGTTACCAACCTCGAACTTAAGGTATTCTTCTGTCACATTGACAAGAGGTAAGTCACTCTTGTATCGAGGTATTATCTTAGGCTGTGGTATCGAGTTGTCAATCTTGCTCTCAATTAACTCGTATACCATCTTACGTAGCTGACGACCCTTGCGATTACTCTCTGTACCATCTTGTTTAAGTGCACCGAGTGTACCGTAATAAGCCTTTCGCCACTTCTTTAAATTCTCTGGACTAACTTCCTCACAATCATCGTGTGCCGCTTTAGCAAGTGAATACAAAGTAGAGAACTTACTAACCAGTTCTTCTTCATGTTCTGTATTCACATAACTGTCGGCCACTTGCTCTTGCAAGTACATGTTCAGTCGTGATAAAATGCTTGACATCTGTCACCTCTATCAATAAAATGTGCGACCCTTAGGTGGCACGTAATCAGGCGGTGCCCACTCTAACGGAGCGCCATACCGTTTAATAAACTCTTCTTGCGACTTAGCATCAAGCGACTCATAGTCATCCCACATGTCAGGGTACCACTTATTAAACACCAAGTAACGTCTATCTGGCACAGGTTCTTCACCTGTAGCTAACTTAATAAGTCGTGCAAGTGCTTGTGTCTCAGCGTCGACCATATCGTCGTGCTTCATGAACGGGAACTTCTTATGCTGCAATATGAACTTCTGCGTACCGCTCAAACCCTCGTTAGTGTCCCACTCTATCTCACTATTCTCACTCTCAGTGAAGTCACGCGGTATATGTACTTTAAGTGCTGATACGAATGGTGCTACTGCTTGTGCTCGTGAGAACTTACCGCCGTTAGGGTTAACGCCTACAATAGGTGGTACGTCTTCGCTGTAACGCAATGTGTCGATGATAGCTGAACCATTGGCCTTGTCCTCGATGATGAGCTCGTCAATGCCAGGATAGTCTCGTAAGAAGCGCTTGATGCGCTCCATAGTAGCCACGAAGCCCATACGTTTGTTGACTAAGCTGTACAAGAAGGCGTGACCCTGTCGTAAGCCCCACAGCTCCATTGCTACCATGTCGCTCGTCTCGGTCTTCTTGAAGGTAGCGTCGATGCTCAAGCAAGTAAACTCAAAGTCCTCGAACCGCACGTCACGCCGGTTATACAGCTGCCACCAGCTCTCAATGAACACGTTGCCGTTCTCAGCCGAAGGATGTCCTTGATACAGTGCGTTCCATGTGTACTCACCGTCGGCTGCAATAATAAGCTTCTTAGCGTTAACCAACCACGTGTTATCCTTGCGTATCTTCTGTGGCAGGTCGTTGTCACCCATGTGAGCACCCATCATAGCCTCGCCTTTCTGTCTGTGCAACGGGTCTGTCTCAGGGTCCTCGCACTCACAAGGTATGTTAATGTCTGCCCAGATGTACTCCTTCCAGTTAGTTTCTATCCAGCCGATGATGTCATTCTCAACCCAACGTGTCTGTATGACAATAAGCTTGCCACCAGGGTGAATACGTGACTGAACCGACGGTGCCATCTCTGCGTGCAATTTAGCAAGTAATGCTTCGCTCATGGCTTGCTCACGGTTCTTGATGGGGTCATCGATGATGAAGAGCTCAGCAGGATAACCAGTGATACCAGCCTTAAGACCAGCAGCTCTACATTTGCCGTGCTTAGCTGTCTCCCACAGCGCAACACCTTGCACATTCTTATTAGCCTCAACGCCAAAGATGTCGCACGCATACTCGTTGAACTTGTCTCTATTGCGTCTACTGAAGCCCTCAGCAAATGTACCCTCGTAACCTGCAATAATGACTGCGTCCTCGGGATTTTTGCCGAGGAACCAAGAGGGCAATGTCTCTGTGACGGTAGTACTCTTGCCGCTCTGTGGTGGTACCGAGAGTAGCAATATGTCAAACACGCCGTTTGTGCAAGGTGTCTCAAGGAACTCCTGTATCTTGTCGCACAAGAAGCGATGGAAGTGACTCATGTAGAAGCCAGGTGTGGTGTACGCGACGTACGCACCGTAGTCCTTGCGCAGCTTGCGACGAAGTAACTCACCCTCGAGTGTGTTAGGTATCATCGCGCTGCTCCTTGAGCTGAGCTGTATACTCTGCAATATGGTCAGCTACGCTGGATGGGTCTGCAGGTGGCTCAGCGCACTCTATCTGAGCCGGTTCGCGTACCTCAGCGAGAGTCTTCTTGCGTCGCGTCTCTGCAATTAGCTCGAGCTCTTCGTCGGTGAGTTGCTCGTACGGGTTGCTCACAGTGGCGTCGAGCTTGCTCTCGTCGACCGGCTTAGCACCAAGTGTATCACGTATGAACGTGGCGGCAGCGGTGTCTGTACGTGCTTTAATCATCTGACAACGTAATATCATCTCAAGCTCTGTTGGTTCGCGTTCTTGCGTATCTGGTGTACGCAAACGAGCAATGTCTTGAGCAAGAGTGTGATAAGTATATGTCTCAAGCTGCGAGTTGTATGTCTCTAAACCGTCTTTGTCAATGTGTACAATTGGTTTTGCGGCTGGCTGCAAGAGTATTGCTTGACCGACGGACTTAAGTGCTTGACGAAAGAATTTTGGGTCTGAGAACAAATTGTCCATTTCTGCCCAGTTGCGTCGATATTTGTTTGCCATGTGTACCTCCTTTGTTGTATTTTCTATTTTTATATTACGCAATTTTTGTGAAAATATAACCTTACAATTATTTGAGTGCGCGAACTTTAATATGGTTCAAAACTTTTTGATGGTTTTTAATATATAATATTGACAAATTTGACGATTTGTAAATATTTGGATGGATTAATTATTTTTGACGATTTATTATATATTAGAATGATTTAGGGATTGATTGGGAGGGATATTGGAGGATTATTTTGGAAATAGATGATTGAAAATCTATCTACCTGCGAAATAGACAGCGCACCCGTACCTCGTTTTTTAATATGGTTCAAAATTATTTTATTATCAATTGAAAACACAAAGCAAAACATAACCAAACCACATTGCAAAAACGATACAACTAAATAACAAGTCCATTAGTAACTATCTAACCTAATGGCAGGTACTTGCAGGTATTCCATACCGAAACTAAGGTCGGGTCGTTCCGGCTGGATAAGGCCAAAATAAACCACAAGCAACCGAAGTCCTAACCAAAGCTCAACTAACGACTGAGTAAGTAGTCATGGCGCTACATCCGGAACAGTCCCCGGCCGAGCGATAGAACAACTCGCGGCCGCCAATCGTGCAGGCATTATTGTCAAAGGCGGTATCAATGGCACGAGCATCGCGTAATCAGGTAGCGCGATAATACTACCTTCTGGCAGAGTTTGACAAACAAAACCAGTAAACTACAACCGGCACACATAGTTGTGCCAACATGCCTCAGTGGATAGGCCAAATAATCTGTTCGAGTCAGAGCGAGGTAGAGGTATCAAAATGAGATACATTATCAGAAAGCAAGAAGGCACAAAATATGGCTATGCATTAGTAGTCGTCGATGAACAAGGTAACGAGACCATTCGTGAACTCAACCAGAAAACCACAGATAATTGTCTTAGATTACCCCAAGATGTCTATGACGCAATTAACAGACATTACATCAGTCTCAAATTGCTCAGCACAATAGATGGCGATTATGAGGTAGAACCGAAAGCAGCCAAAACTGCAACCAGCACAACCAGCAAGACTAGTAAATCGTTCGACATTGCAAAATATCTTAACGACGAAGACCGTGAATTATACAACAAGCTCATTGCAAAAGCAATACATGCGTACAATGTAGAACAAGCTAAAGCCGCTCTCGCAGCAGCACAAGCGTTGGTAGATGAATTGGAGGCTAAGCAATAATGCAATTTCCATCAGCAATAGCATCATATCAATGGCCCGCATCAGTCACACAAACTAAAGATGCATTACAATATTGCAAAAAGTTCTATTCAGAATATTACGAAGACTACTGGGTAGAACGCGAGCTCAGAGAACAGAACCCTGGCACAATCGTCGACCGTCTTAAAGCATTACTTAAAGATATCGACTACGCATTCGCACTCATACCGCGTGAGACAATATATCACAAAGTGTTACGTCACGAGCGTAACGCGTTACAACAAGCAATAAAACTATTGGAGGCACAATATGCAAATAAATAACTCGACAGTTATCATTCACGGCGACCATAATGCACCATACTTCTCAATCTATAGCACACCCTATGACTGTGAGCATCCCTTCCATCATCCTCATGCACTCACGTGGCAGCAGTTCACTGACTGGCTTACCACTCAACCTCATCGTTCACTCATCGCATACGCTCGCAAAAGCAATAAGCAGCGTGCTGTGTACGTACTAACTAAATGCGACTTAGACTATCACGTCACAGATAAACACACAGGCGTTCTATACGCCATCGCAACAATAAACAATGAACATACAGAGTACACATTACGCTGTCTGGACTGCCGTCGCAAACGCTCACTCATACGCTTTCTTAACCGACAATTTTACTACGAACGCATCAAACACGCACAAAAATATTAAATCGCGACCCACAATAATGTCTATATGCCCTCGCGACATCGCCTTATAGACGCGCACTACCTACCCGTGACCTACGCCTGACGTCACCTGTACGCCCCTGTAGGTCACCTGTAGGTCACCTGCACCTGCGTACACGCCTATACCTGTGTAACATATTCAGCAAAAATCACAATTATAACCTTAAAATATTGCACAAATTATACAAAAATGTGCGAAAAATCTGGTATCTGGTCATTAATTCTGGTCAGAGACTCGTTTATTTTGGATAATATATAAAAAATTAGATGCCCCCCCTAAAATATTATTATATAAATATATAATACAAATAAGTATATTTATATAGTGTAATCTGGTCACTGGTCACTAAAATCTACCTTTTCTTTTTTAAACTATTGAAAAATATTTATATATAGGGGCTATATAGGGGCATTATTTTTTAGGGGGGGCATATATTTTTTATTATATTATAGAAAAATAACGGGTTTCTAATCAAAATTAGTGCTCAGAGACCAGATTACGTATTAAATTCGCCGGCTTATTGCTACCATATTGTAAACCCGGAGGATTTAAAATGAACATCTACTGCACACTCACTCAATGTAACACTGATTACACAACTTTTGTATATTACAACTATCATCAAAATATACTTTACTTATACTATCCGCGTACAAATCGTCACAAACTACTAAATGAATATGACTCACAACTACACACATTGTAAGTGGCTCATGCAACATCAAGCCGACCAGCTAGCACATAGCATATAGCATATTGTATATGTACGATTATATCAATGACATCGACACCGATGACGAGTATAGTTGTTGGAGCTACAACTTATGTACTAACATCATTAAAGCACATTCACTCTGGCACATTGTGTTAGAGTAATTACTGATGACTTTATTGATGTTTATTGTGACGAATTTACGTTTTATATATTTGATACACGTAAAAATAGATTATTTATGTGGTGATAAATGTAAAAAATATATAGAATTATATTGTAACTTTTTGCAATCACGTTGTATGTCAGATATTGCTACAAAAATAATATATATGTATGATTACATTGTAAAAACCAATCGCGATGCTGATGCTTGGTATTACAACCTTGATAATAACATTATTGACAGTTATCAAATAACACATACTCTAAAATGTGATGGTTGTGATGGTACTGCAGATGAACGAATATCACATAATTATGCATTTTATAAACAATATGATGCAGACGGTAAACCTCAATTACAGCGTGGAACACGCATAGGTGATGGCAGATTTGCAAAAATAGTATATAAAGACGGTAAAACCACAATTAGTTAAAGGTAACAAAATTTTTAAAATTGAATATATTATAAATACAAGACGATGATAAATCGACAAAAGAGTGTAGTCTTTGTCGATATAATCAATATATAATAAAATAGGAGACTATTATGGAACAAATTGAAACTTTTGACCCTACTGTTGTCTACGCACAAATTGTAAAACGTGACGACGGCTATCACGTCATTGACTTTGACGGTACTGAAGGACCTGTGTGCAACAAGCGCACGAGCGACGGTTACATCATATTGTCGCCCAATAAAGCGAACCGCAAATGCTATCGCGAGTCGCTCGCTGAGAAACAGTTCGCTGACGGCGCTGAGAGCATTCCCTTGTACTACAAGGCTACGCGCACTATTACTGCCAGCTCTCACATGCCTAACGAGAAGCTCATTGCTTACTTGCCTGAGGACCTTCAGACTGAGTACAAGGCTATCATCGACCGCGCTATTGCAGCTCGCGAGGCTGACAAGAAGAAGCCCATGACCGAGCTTGAGAAGGCTCAGGCTAAACTTGCTAAGGCACAAGCGGCACTTGCTAAACTAATGGAGGAACAAGAATAATATGAAGAAATCACTCATTGACTACATCATACCGGAAGATTGGGACAGATACAACGAGCTGCTTACACTTGCTGGTGAGGCTAAAGCAGCTGCGCCTAAGAAAGTTGCTAAGCGTGGTCCGATGACTGCTGAGCAGAAGGTTAAGGCTGCTCAGAACAGACTCGCTGCGGCTCAAGCTAAGCTTGATGCCTTACTTGCGGCTGCGAGCGACGCTGAGTAATATTACATGAGAGGTGCTACACCGCCTCTCTTGTTTAATACTCTTTTGTATAAATATATTTATAATGACTATACTTACTCACGAGACCTTTTGCAGACTACATCCTGGTATGGATGACGTCATACGCCTTAACCCTACGTTCACGTCATACCGCCGGACGAACGAGACAGTCACGCCACCGCTACTCATTGAGTACTACACTCGCCTGCCTAATGGTACATGGCGTGACGACACTGAGATAGAACGCGCGAGACAAGAGCTCGTCGCAGCACAGGAGGCACTACATTGTATAAAGTAACTATTGAGGACATAGACGCTAAACGCAGCGCGCAAGCATTAGCTGACTCATCACTACAGGCATTCATCGACGCTCAGAAACACATGGAGGCAGAACCTTGTTACATCCCTTGCATGTTAACCATTGGTGATGACACTTATAAGGGCATCTACTGGCATGATGCGTTTATATGCAACTATCGCATATATGGCCTTCATGACAACCTGCGAGGCATATTGTCTGAGTCAGACGCATCAACGCTAATACATTCTGCACCTCGCAGTCCAGGACGCGTGCTGCGACTAAAAGATACATCGTGCTTAAAACTGACGGAGGCACCTAGTTCACATATTGTAGTACGTGAAACACTTGTGCCTGATGATACCTTTGAATTAGGTTCACTTGTCATATATAATGATGAATCGTGTTATATTAGTGGTATTACGTATTCTATACGGGATGACAGTCCACAGTACCTAATATGTAATTGCAAGACCAATGAATATACAGGTATGCTATTAGCTAACGCACTTACAGTAGACCCTTATAATTGCTATTTTAAATGGAGGTACAAGAATGCCTAAATTTACTTTAACCGTGAAAAATAACACTAACAACAGGCAACATTGTATAATTGGCGACACTTTTGCAGAAGTCGTTGACCAGTTAAACAAAAACAAGCTTGACATTTTTGAGAGCATTAAGAATGTTAAACCTTATACAGTACAAATAAAATATTGCGACGGATATCTAATAGGTACATATTTTGATGACTTAGATGGTATATTTATATCTCACGAACACGTTGACTATTTGCACAACGCAGTATTTGATAATGATATTGTAGCAATAGACATTCCTCGAGATACCATAGGTCGTTGTTATTACGTCAATCCTGCTGACACAGAAATATTGTATAAAAAAGATGTACCTTATAAACTTAAATTGCGTGACAAATTTGTATCAGCTGATACATATGACGTTGGTGCTATTGCGTATTATTGTGGCAAAACCGTTGCGGTAATCGCAGTACATAGTACTATAGAAGACGAAACAATATACGATTTATGTATGGTAAATGATGGTATCATATTTAAAAATGCCTTAGCTGACAATTTAACGCCAGACCCGTATAATCAAGCATTTATGTGGGAGGTTAACAATGATTAAAAGTTCACTTGATAGATATGAAACAAGAATAGGACGCAGAAACTTAGTATTATCTGCACACTTATATAAGAACCAAATACGTTTTAATTGCGGCATTATTAAACAATTACAATGGAATGTCGGCACTCGCATATATATAGAATATGACGACGAAGCTAATACATTACATTGTATACAAGCTAGCAAATTTACCGACAATGTTGCTGGTATATATACACTTAACTCACCGTGCTTAAGTCAACATGTTAACAATTTGTACTTTAGCGATAGCAAATTATGGGATTACTTTGGTTTACGTGATATACACGGTACGTTTATTGTAAGATTAGACCCAAAAGATAAACACGCATGTTATATTATGCTTAATTTGCCTACAATATTACGCAAAAGAAATGATAGAACTTGATAAAATAGACATTAGAACATATGTTTTAGCAGGTAATGCTATCGTAACATTGCAAAGTGATAAAACGCAAAAATATTATACATATAAAGTTAAACGTAATAAAAATAATGCTAATTTATATGCAATATATTCACTGCGTGGTAGTGACAACACAAATGATTATTACTATGTAGGTTGTTACTATTCAGACAACAATTATTTTCACGTTGCTCGTCAGTATCAAACAACTGGTCACTTTGCTTGGCCTAAAACTGTTCGAGCAGTACATTATTTGTTCGAGCACTTAGATACATTGCCTGATTGGTTACATGTGTATCATAATGGTTATTGTGGTCGTTGTGGTCACTTGTTAACAACACCTGAGAGTATTAAACGTGGACTTGGTCCATATTGTGCAAGGAGGTAATTATATGAGATGTGATACTTGTAAATACAAAGTCTGTATACATCGTAATGATGATATCGGATGCTTTGATTGTGAACATTTTGCAGGCGAACATTTATCTTGTAAATGTTTACTTTGTAGCGAATTGAGAGGTAATATAGCACCATATTCATATTATCGTGGAGGTAAATCTATGGAAGATAGTCAGATAGGTCCTAAAAATATTACAGCACGAGTTGCGTTATATTGTGATGAATGCGGCGGTGAAATATATGAGGACGAAGAATATTATTATATTGACAGTTCGAACATATGCGATGCATGTATAGACGAACACATTAGCAATTGTAAGAAAATAGCGGAGGTAGATGATGAATAAACACGAATTTATTCAAGAATTAAGTAATTTATTTATTAAGTATAATGATGACTTTGGTATTGACTGTATGGAGTATCGATCACCAGGTCAACAATATAATGAAGAAGTGGTAATATACTGGAAAGGCAATACTACTACGGTGGTAAATGTAACATGGGATAGTTATATCGGTATGTTACGAGATGTTGTTAAAAGAGGTTTTAATGAATGAATTTTGCAGTATTATTTGTAGATTTTATACTCGCAGCATTGGCTTTTGCAGGTCAAGTTGTTATTGTAAAATGGTTCTCAGATACAATATATAATAAGCGTGAACCTAAACAATATAATATAATATTGTTAATGATAACTTTTGCAATATTAACAATAGTTGTATTCATGTTCGGAGGTGCATTGTTAGCTTATGGTTGTAAAGGTACGAATTAACAAAGAAACATACGATATATTAAAAGCATTTGGAGACATTTCAGACGTAACAAATCGTATACTTGAAGAAGCGGCACAAGGTAAATTTGATATAATGGATTTACCGCCAGTGTTAGATGATAATTCAAGTAGATATAATATCAATATTGTTGAACCAGAGTATCTTAAACTATATAGTATGTATGGTCCAAAGTCGGTACGTATATCACTTAAACGCATATTACAAACATTTGTAGATTTAGATATGTATGAACGATTAGGTTGGAATGTACCTAAATATAATGCTAAAGAACTTGAACAGCAGCGGCAATTATATTTACAACGCGCAATATATAATCTTCGAAAAATGTATGCGCTATATCCTGAATATATGATAACATCACGTCAATATATTCTTGATACTTGTACGAGGTTAGAAAATGAACGAATTACATAAAATAACATTACGTATAAATGTCAATGAAGACATTCGTAATGTACTAACAGAACATCTAACAAATATATCAATGTTATATTCATATATTGTATTACCATTATATACAAATCATAATTTTGTGGGTATTAAAATCGAATATTGTATATCACAACGTAAACAATACAATACAATTGTCGCATCTGCAATAATCGATAAAATAATCATTGCTGTAAATAAATATGATAAGAATACATATAATACAAAAGCTATATGTTTTGAACAACCTCCTTTGGAGTTAATGCTTAAAATATATGAACCGCTAATTTGTAAACTCGCAAATTTACAACATACTCGTTGGTCACTAATTGAATACGAAGATGCGAAACAAATATGTCGTTTATCAATGATTAAATTGTACAATAAAGGTTATTTCGTTCATAAGTCGTTACTCATACGTACTTATAACAATGATATACTTACTTATTTACGTCAGCGTAAAAATGAACCTGAATACATTAGTCTTGAAGATATGATGTATTGTAATGGCGATGACGATGTTATTGATATTATTGATACAATTAGTGAAGATAATTATGACGATAATACATTACTTGATATATGGCAGCAAGTTAGAGATTTATTAGTTCAATGGATAGGCGAACGTCAATTAAGTCAGTTGTTGCATGATTATGGTACACGCAATACAACAGAATGGTCACGACGCAAAGTTCAACGATTAAAAGAAAAACTTAAGAAACAAAACATAACAATATATGCATTTTATAAGGAGTAATATGGATAAAGATAACATATTTATTATTGTAATATTCATATCATTTATTGCGGCGTTAATCGGTTTTATATTTATTGCAGTTAGACAATTATTGTTATTGTCAGCTAATGGCAGCGAAATATTTACAATTATACTTATTCAATTGGGTACAGCAGTTTGTGCAAGCGGCATAACTGCACTAATTGCAATAATATCACAAAATTCGGAGAATAAATAATGATAAGTTTACCAGTATTGTTATTTGTAGTATTTTTAATACTTAAACTTTGTAACATTATTGCTTGGAGCTGGTGGTGGGTAACTGCACCGCTTTGGATTGGTGTAATAATTATGACCATATGTTATATAGTAAATTGGTGGTTAGGAGATAAATAATGTCACACAGTAATTCTTCATTAAATTGTTTTGCCTCGTGTATGGCAAAATATGAACACAATTACATATTACACACACCACCTTCAAAACCAGTATCGCCGCATCTCACGTTTGGTACAATGGCACATGATGTATTATACAGAGCGGGTAAATTGCGTGATGAGTATGAAGATGGTGTATCTGAAGGTTATAGTACAATAATACCATCTGAGGTAATATATCAAGATTTAAAAGAAACATTTAAAATAAATAGTTGGCAAGCGTATTTTGTACCTGTTATAAAACAAACAGCAGAATATGAACAACAACTAATTCATAATTTAATTGAAACACAAAGTGGTCCTATCACAGTTGAACGCGAACTTAAATTACAATTAACTGTTGAACAATTACATCAGATGGGTTTCACAAAAATACAACAACCTTTTGTAGGTATAATTGACTGCTTAATATATACACCGAAATATGCAACAATAATTGATTATAAGTTTAGTTCTAATCGTAAGTCACAAGATGATTTTGACATGAATAGTCAATTGCCACTATATGCATTTTTTGTAAACAAATTGTATAATATACCATTGATAAATATACAATATGGTTATATTGATATACCTAAACAAGCACCTGATAAACCTACAATATTAACTAACGGTACTTTATCCCGGTCAAAGTCACAAAATGTCACTCAGAAAATGTACGAATTGGCGGTTAAAGCCATTCATGGTGATGACCCTTATTATAATTGTAAACCGAACGGTTATTATTATGATTGCTGGTGTCAAATGGCTTTTAATAAACCAGCGTATCTGAGTATGCAATGGTTAGACGGTGATGTTTATAAAGGTGTCATGCGTGATTTATTAAATACTGCAGAAATGATAGATTTTATGAAAGAAAATAAAATGCCATTTTTGCATAAGTATGATAGTTATTCTTGTAAATCATGCGAATATTTAACAGCATGCAAACCATGGTTAGAAGTAGGCGATAAATGGAATGGTTAATAATTGTAATTGCGGTATTAAATTTTGCATTCTGGATAACTTTTCCAATACTTATGACAATATTATATAAAAGAGGTAATAAAAATGGCAAAAAATAAAATGTCATTATTTAATTTTTACATAACAGATGAGTTAAAAGATGACATACAAGATAAACTAGCTGAGTTATTAGGCGAAAAATCAAAAGGTCAAATGGCTGCGTTAATACGTGTATTATTAAAACAATTTGCTGCAACTCCTAATAATAAAATAAACCCATTGGTTGTTGCTGCAATAGATGCAGAGTATACTTATTCTAAAATTAAAAATAAACGGAGTGCGTTATGAAAATACTTAAACCTGGTAATTTAACATTTCACAAGATGTGCCCTGTGTGTGGATGTGAATTTGAATATAATAAAACTGATGTTTATTCTAATAGTGTTCATTGTCCTTGCTGTAATGAAGTACTTATACATAACAAAATTGAAATAATTAGTACAAGTGCATTGCCAGATGGTGTTTACATTAAATTACTCGATGATAAAACTATTGGCGACGTTAATAAATTGGAGAAATTTACATCATGATTGACGAACATATATCTTATTTATCAAGAATATTTGATTACTTAATGGCAACAAACTCTCGTTTAGAAAAAGAACAGCTTGTTAAAAATATTTCGTCAGAGTATAAAGAAGATTTTAATTATATTCTTGAATGTCTCGCAGGTGAACACATTTTTGGTTATACATTGTATAAAACCAATAAAATTATATCTACAAGCAGGTTTTCAAATACTGATACGAGCGTAAAAGATATATTGTTATTTTTGCAGTTACCTCGTATGCAAAAGGATTTGTCACACGATAATATTGAATTTTATATACAGCATATACAGCCGTGGTATGACTTTTTTGAACCTATTGTAAATCGTACGTTACGTCTTGGCATTGGTAAAAGTGTATTACCTAAAAGTGGTTTAGCACCAATGCTTGCTAAAAAATTTGAAGGACAAATTGCACAAGATATTGAAGGTTATTATGTAACTGAAAAACTCGATGGTAATCGTTGTATTGCACATTTCGACGGAATTCGTTGGATATTTACATCACGTAACGGTAAACAAATGCATGTTAATTTTAATATGGATGGTTTACCTACAAATTATGTATATGATGGTGAAGTATTATCGGTAGAACAAACTGCGAATTCGATGCTTATAGCTAATGGTTTATTTAAAGAAACTACTATAAGTTTATTTAATGCTACGTCTGGTATGATTAACAGACATAGTTTAGATAAGAAACTTGTATATAATATATTTGATATAATGGTCGATGATGTTAAATATCATGAACGTAGACGTGAATTAGCAAATATTAGTAATAAAATATCTTGTATACAAAACGATGTACGAATATTACCTACATTAGGACATTATAAAACAATCGATGAACTTTGTGATAAAGTTTATCCACTACTTGATAATGTTACTTTTGCCGGCGGCGAAGGTTTGATGATTAACTGTGGTAATGCAAAATATAATCATACAAGAACAAATGATTTATTAAAACTTAAAAAATCTCAGAGAATGGACCTTAAAGTTGTCGATTTTGAATATGGCAATGGTAAATATATAGGTCAAATAGGAGCATTGGTATGCGAAGGATATTTCGAGAACGGCGAACACGTAGTTTGCAGAGTAGGAAGCGGTCTATCAGACGAACAACGACACGTATGGAGTCTATATCCAGAGAAAATAATAGGAAAAATAGTTGAAATTGAATATTTTGGTAAAAGTCAAAATATTCGCACATATGATAGTACAACATATTCATTAAGATTTCCACGACTTAAAAAAGTTCGTGATGATAAAACGGAGGTAAGTAATAACTAATGTTTGAAAAGGAATTAGAGTTAATTAAAAGTGATAGTATACGTGTTAAAGTACACACAGTGCTTGAGCACGTATCTGATAAATTTTATGAAGTAGGTGCCTCAAGTACTGGTAAATATCATCCAAAATTTGCGCAAGGACCTAGTGGTTTATATAGACATACTCGCGCAGCTTGTCGAATAGCTCAAATGTTCTTTGAATGGCAAGATGAATTAGACAAAAATGTCGATAAAGCAGACTATGATAACGTGATGTATGAACGTGATATTGTAATTGCAGCACTTATTTTGCATGATACTTGTAAATATGGTCAAAAGTTTGAATATAAGTATACTCAACATGACCATCCTGTATTGGCTTCATCGCTTATTTTAGAAGTTCTTGGTAATAATGATGAAGAAGCGCAAGATATTGCAAATTGTGTTATGTCGCATATGGGTCCGTGGACCACTTCAAAGTATTCACAAATAGTATTACCTGAACCTCAAACGTCAATAGAGATATTTACTCATCTTTGTGATTATATCGCGAGTAGAAAATATATCGAAATTGAACTTAATGACTGATTTTAATATATAATATTTTTATTATGATAGAATATTCAATTATATATTTTATTTGACTCTATTATATATTAAAATCATTATATGATATATTTTTGGGTTATAAAATATAAAAAATTGAATATATTATAAATACAAGATAAAAATTTTAGGAGGCCGTTATGGACGACAATGAAAAGAAACTTTTGTTAGCAGTCGCGTTCGACGAAGCTAATAATACCTACACTGTAGATCTTGGAAAAGGTTCAAGTGTACCTGAAACAGCATTTGTAATGAGTGTTGTAATAAGATGTTTGTTAAAAGATGGTATAATTAAATCTGCAGACGAAGTAACTACGTTAATTACCAAATATCTTACCGACTCTCAATACGATGAGGTACAAGAGGTACAAGATGACGAACAAAAAACTGAATGAAATTGTATCGAGTCGTATCAAACAAATTCAGCAAGTATTAACTAAAAAAGGTATTGAATACACATCGTCAACTGATGATAGGCTTATAAATTTTAAAATTGCAGCTGATTATCAACAAATTACAAATAAACAAGCACTCATGGGTATGTTGGCAAAACATCTCGCATCAATTTCGCAAATGATTAAAACTAATAAACAATATTCAAATGATGTTTGGAATGAAAAACTTGGCGATGCGATAAATTATTTAATACTTCTTGAAGCAATGGTATACGAAGAAAATGATAACAGAGCAAGCAACTGATTTTCAAAAATTATACTGTAATCTTATTGATGATGTATATGATTACGGTAAATTAGTATGTGTTCGTGGACAATTTTGTAAAGAATTAACTCCTTGTTATTTTGAATTGAAAGATGTTAATACTCGATTACTCAATTTTTCATCTAACGTTCGCAAAGATATTAAAAAATATATTTTTGGTGAATTGATGTGGTACTTGTCAGGTAGTAATAAAGTTACAGATATCGAACGATATTCAAAGATGTGGAGAAAATTGAGTGACGACGGTATAACAAATAATTCAGCATATGGTTATTATATTTTTAATAAACAACCAAATGGTATTTCACAATGGGATTGGGTTAAAAGTAAACTCAGAGAAGACGCGTTTACACGTCAAGCAATAATTCATATTAAACCGATACAAACATATGATAGTAAAGATTATGTATGTACATTGACATTAAGTTTTTATATACGTGAAGGTAAATTAAATCTTATTGTCAATATGCGTAGTAATGATTTGATGTTTGGCACGACATATGATGTATTCATGTTTACATTTTTACAAGAATTGATGGCAGTTGAATTAGGTATAGATGTTGGTACATATTCACATTTTACTAATAATTTACATTATTATCTTAAAGATGAAGAAAAATTGTTAGCAATGTCAAAAGAATGGGCAAATGATGTATTTAATATGCCTTTAATTCCTGTAAATTTCAGAGAACACGATTTACCAATATTATTACAATGTGAAAAAGATTATTGGAGTGTTAAACCGTTACAAAATGTAGATAAATTATCTCAGTGTGGTTACTTTATTTTATGTTTATTAACAGGAGAAAATTATTATGCGGTTTGAACGTGGTTATCAGAACGATGCGGGTATTGATATTGTACTTGATAAAGATGTAACATTATACGCCGGTCGAGTACAAATAATCGATTTAAATGTTGTTTATACACCACAATCAAATACATTTGCATATCTTGTAGCTCGTACTTCAGCAGCAAAAAACGGAATAATTGTACAAAGTTGTCCTATTGATGCTGATTATACTGGTACAATAAATGCAATAGTGTTCAATGCTGGTACAGAAAATGTAAAGTATATGGCAGGTAGTTCATTTTGCCAACTCGTAATCGTACCGTTAGTTCGTGATTTTCATTTAGAAGAAGTTGTGTGCATTAAAAAAGAAGGTCGTCGTACAAATGGTGCATTCGGTTCAACAAATAAATAGGAGGTATTATGGAATACGATAACTTTATTACTCATAGCATAGACATGTATATGGGTAAACCAAAGTCTGGTAAAACTTTAATAAGCGGTAGTTATCCGAAGCCGATATTGTATATATCGGTCGGTAGTGATGGTGGCGGTCGTGTATTATTTACAAAGTATAAATCAGATGTACAAAAAGGTCTCATTAAAGTTAAAAATTTAACTAATGACCCAATGATTGGAGGTAAAATAAATAAAACTTCAATTGAAAAATTAGCTCAATTGCTTGCTGAACTTAGAAAGCCTGGAGCAGATAAGTTTAAAACAATAGTAATTGATACAGTAGGTGCTTTACAAGATGATTATAAATCTTATATGGAAGCTTGTAAAGGTGGCAGACAATTATCGCAACAAGAATGGGGCGATGTATCAAAAATGATGTTATCAATTAAAGATAACATGAAACGTTTTAGTGAACAAGAAGGCGTAACTTTTGTATGGTTATTTCATACGAGTGAACAAGAAATTACTGAAACGAGTGGTTTAAACAAAGAAATACGTATTGTGCCTGATGTAACAATTAAAACTGGCGTAAAATATATGAAGGATGCTTCAAATATATTTTATTGTTGTCGTAAGACTGTTATTCTTGAAAACGGTGAGAAAAGCGTTAAGTTTTTAACTTACGTCGGTCCGCATCCGTTAATGGACACCGGTACAAGAGACATGTTATTAACAGCTGGCGATTTTGTAGAAAATTTTAATTACAATAAATGGCAACAACTCGTGGCGACAGGCAAATTAGATGGTGCTAATGTAATGGTACCCGAAACTGAAGAAATTGAAAAAATAAAAAACGACGAGAATGTCGATTAAGGAGTTTAAATTATGGTTGAAAAATTCAGCGATTATGAAAGTGCAGGTTTTCTTTCTAAGGAAGGCGATTTCGAATTTGAAATTACTTCGTACGAATTGAAAGATAGTAAGAGAGGCGAACCGATGGCAGTGTTTACTGCGAAATCTGAAGCAGGTCAAACTACCATTTATCATTCGCTTAATCCGAAAGCAAGATGGTCATATAATAATCTTATTAAGTGCTGCCTCAGACTCGATACTAAAGAAAAAATTGCGGCATTTGAATGTGATTATGAAACGATTGGTAATCAATTGATTGGTAAAAAGTTTATGGGTCATGTTGAAGCACAAGAATATCAACAGGACGTTAAAGTGCCTCTCGATGACGGTACATTCGAAACGACGACTGTTACCAAACAGAATTACAAAATCATTGACTACGATTTTGTATAATCATATTGATGACTGCTTCGGTGGTCATCGTATAGGCGTGTGGCGAAATTGGTATACGCATCAGACTTTGACTCTGAGTATTACAAGTTCAAATCTTGTCACGCCTGCCACTCACACTCCTTGTTCATATCTTCCATGGTGCTAATATCAGCTCGGTTGGCCACCGTACGAAACCATAAACGTAAAACGGCTATTTATTTTTGGAGGTAACAAATGGCTCAGACTGAACGTGAACGAAAAGTTCAAGAACGTGCAATGAAAGCTATCCGTAAATATGGTGGTTATGTTTATAAAAATGCACAAAATATGTATACTGAAAAAGGTCGTCCTGATTTAACAGCATGTATTCCAGTATCTATTAAAACATTGATTAAAGAATTTGGTGAAGATGCGATAATTGGTATTTTTGTAGGTATTGAAATGAAACGTAGTGGATATTTAGGTAATGTATCTGATGCTCAAGAAATTGTAGGTAGACAAATTAAGAAAGCACATGGCATATGGTTTGCAACAGATGATGATAATTTAGTAGAGTCATTTATGTTGCGTTTAACGGAGGATAATAATGTTATATAATGAATATTTGCAAAATCGCCGAGACTATCAAGAGCTCGGCTATTTGTTTCTTTTGGAACGTAAACATTGTTGTTTATATTATAAACCAGGTAAAGGTAAAACATATCCGTGTGTTGATGCAATACGTGATGTTGATAAAATGAAAAAAGGTAATGCAAAAGTACTGATTTTGTCAACAGCTGATGCAATTAAAAATATGTGGAATGCTGAAATAGTACCTCAAAATATTTTACCTAAAAATACAGTGTTAATGAGTTTAAATGCAGCAATACAAGATAAAACAAAAGCAAAATTGATATCAATAAAATGGGATATTATTGTAATTGATGAATGTCATAAAATTAAATCTCACAATGCTAAATCATCAAAACTTGTATTTCAATTATCTCGCAATACTGAATATGTATGGGGTCTATCGGGTACACCACGTGGCAATAATGATGTTGATATTTATTGTCAATTTCACAACATGCATATTAGCGATTGGGGTTCAATAACTTATACTCAGTTTGTATCACAATGTTGTGATGTTGATAAGAAATTTTTTCATGGTCAACAAGTAGTTGTACCAATAGGAATAAACAAAAAATATAAAGCCGGTTGGGAAACGAATATTGCGAAGTATACACAACGTATAGGTTATAACGACGATGACAATATGCCTGATTTGAATGTAAATTTAATCGAATTGCCTTATGTACCAACTAAAGAATATTTGCAAGCCGAGCAAGGTGTTATTCAAATACCAGAGTATGAAACAACAATGACTAAACTTGCCGCGATACAGAAATTACATCAAGCAGTTAATGGTTATTTGTACACATATGATGAAGATGGTAATCGTAAAACTTATCATATCGAACACAATAAAAAATTAGATTGGCTATATAAATATATACCGAACGAACCGACTGTCATTATATATCGGTTTGATGAAGATAAGCAGCAGTTAATCAACGAATTAACAAGTCTCGGTTGTATTTATACTGAAATTGTAGAAGATTTTAAACAAGGTAATGCGCATATTTTGTTATTACAATGTTCTCGTTGTGAGTCGTTTAATTTACAAATGTGTAAGCATATGATATTCTATACGCTTGATTATTCCTACATTAAATATAATCAGATGATACATCGTGTGTGGCGAATGGGACAAACTGAAAACGTTCAAATTGATGTTTTAACATTTAAAGATACGATTGAAACAAAAATATGGAATGCTGTAAAAAATAAAGAAAAATTGGCAGATTTATTTATGTCGATTAAGGGAGCATAATATGGACGATAAAAAAGAACAAGATAAACAAACAATTGACCCGATGAAACTACCGTGTTATAAATGCAAATGGCGTTATTCGTATGTTTGTCCACAATGTGAATGGAACAAAGATGGTAAATATAAAACTTATTGAGGTATAATATGGATGAGAAACTTGCAAGATTAAATAGAATATATCCTAACTCAGGTTTTGTTAAAATTGCTCCCTATAATACAAAGGCTTTTGAAAATAAAGAGTATGATAGTGCGTTTGATACAAAAGCTGCAATGAATAGATGGAGTACGAAACCATTATCATATGAAGAAGCGCAAGCTTGGTTAGAAGAAGGTGGTAGAATAGGTTGGGTAGTTCCACAAGGATATGTTGTTGTTGATATTGATAACATTGATGATAAACATTCACAAGAATATCTTGAACGATTGCTTGATAAATTTGAAGTAGCATACTCATATAATTATACAAGTAAAGGTATGCACATATTATTGCGTGATACAACAGAAGCAATTAAATCTGAAGCGCGTATTAAATGTGCATTAAATATATCAATTGATACACGTGCAAATAAAACAGGTTATATAATATTGCCATGTAACGACCCTCATCGTGAATGGGGCAAATGGAGTGATATTGTAGAAGATATACCATATTTTTTAAAGCCAATATTAAAAGATAATACTCCGTCGTTCATTGGTATGATTGATGGCGATGGTAGAAATGATGCATTATTTAAATGGCGTACACAATTAGAAAAATGTGGTAAGTTAAATAAAAAAGAAATTGAAAAAAGCTTACGCATAATCAATGAAAACTTATTTGATACGCCAATGACAAATGCAGAACTTTATAAAACAGTACTTCGTGAAACAACAAAATCTAAAACACTTGAAAGAAAAACTAAAGCTTCTGAGTATAATGAATTGGCTGAACAGTTATTAGCTAAAACAGACTTAATATCATATGGTGATACATTCTATAAGTTTAACGGTGTTTATTATAAACAAATAGACGATATTGATGTTGAACGAATGATACACTATGAATTAAGTCCCGATTTAGGCAGTACTGCTCGTAATGAAATTATACAATTTTTACGTTTGAAAACGCAAGTAAGTATTGACCAATTTAATAAAGAATGGCACAAAATTGCAGTACAAAATGGGATATTAAATTTATTAACCGGAGAAATTGAAGAACCTAATAAAACTGAAATAAATACAATTGCTATTCCATGGTCATACAATCCAGACCCTGCTTATTCACCACGTATTGATAATTTCATGAAAGAGTTAACAAATGGTGATATAAACAAAATAGACTTTTTATATCAAGTTGCCGGTTATTGTTTATTGAAAAAGAATTTATTTGAAAAGTTCTTTTTGTTTCAAGGTGAAGGTGGTACGGGTAAGTCAACATATACCAACTTGTTACATAAACTCGTTGGTGGTGATATCAACTGTTCGCATGTCGGCTTAGACGCGATGGATAAAGATTATTATCTTGCAACACTTGCAAATAAAATATTAAACATCGATGACGATGCTGTTGATGGTAAAATACTCGAGTCAACTGGTCGTTTTAAATCAATTGTATCAGGTAATATTGTTGCTGTTCGACAAATATTCAAACCAGTATTCAATTTTACACCATACGTTACGCTTGTATTTTCTTGTAATCGTTTACCTCGCTTAATGGATAAAACGAGTGGATTGTATCGTAGACTTATTCTCATCGAACTCAATCACAAAATTGAAAAACCTGACCCTCTATTTATGAATAAAATAACAGATTTAGATATGGAATATTTCTTGTTTAAAGCGGTTGAAGGTATAAAACTTGCTCTTGAAGAAGGTAAGTTTAGAATAACAATAAGTGATAAACAATTATTAAATACATTTAAACGTAAACAAAGTGCTGTTAGTGAATGGATATATGATAATGATATCAGAGCAGGTGATGTGTTAGATGTTAAATGTTCAACATTATACGCAATGTTCTCTGATTGGGCAGTAGCAAATGGCTATAAAAATAGACCTACATCATATACATTCAGAGAAGATATTTGTGCACTATATAATGCTGAAATCTGTAGTAGTAAACCAGAAGCAGGTAAATTACCAACATTAGTATTTCACATTAAAAATTGTAATAAAGATTTTAGACCGTTTTAAGAGGTAATATTATGAAGATGAGATTTTTCGACTTTGAAGTTACACCAAATTGGTGGTTATGTGTATTTGGTGACATGCCAGACACACAATACAATGAGTCTATTAAAGAAGATTTCATATGGGTATCGAGTGATATGCCAAATGCTCGTGATAAATTACTTACAATATTACGTGAAGATGGATATGTAATGTGTGGATATAACATTAAAGGTTACGATTTAATTATTGCAAATGGTATATATCAAGGTTTTACACCACAACAAATTAAGATTATAAACGATATAATTATCAATCCTAGTTTAGCCTATTCAACAAAAGAACATATTCATTTACAATCTTTTGCAAAGAAACGTATTAGTGGTCTTTGTTATCAAGACTTAATGGATGACAATGATGGCACACTTAAAGAAAAAGAAGCAATATTAGGTCTTAATATCCTTGAAAGTTCTGTAGATTTTAATAAAGAAGATTTGACAAAACAAGATAAGGCAGATATGCTATATTATTGTAAACAAGATGTTTATGCATCGATGGTTTATTGTGATAAAATAATGCATACATATATTGCAACCAAACTTGCAATTGGTCGTAAATTCGGCATATCAGAACGCGAATGTTATATGTGTACAAATGCAAAACTTGTTGCAAAAGCTCTTGGTGCCGTACGCACTCACTTTTTAGATGAAGAAAAAATCGAAATTGATTTACCTGCAAAAATACGTGATTATTGTTATGATAATTTACCTACAAATATTATTGACAAACTACGCACATCAAAAGATGCATTTGCAATAAAATTATTTAATAATGATGTATCATTTGGTAACGGTGGTATACATAGTGTATATGCAAATAATTTGTATGTAGAGTCAAATGATGAATGGATGTTATTAAATGTAGATGCTTCATCATATTATCCATCGATGTTAATACAATTTGATTGTCTAAGTCGTGCAGTAAAAAGACCTGAAATATTTACTGAAATATTTGAAGAACGTATTAGACTTAAAAATAAACCTAATCGTACTCCCGAAGAAGACGATATACAAAAGGCGGATAAATTAGTATTAAATACAACATATGGAGCGTCTGGTAATCAATATCTTGAATTATATGACCCATATATGTGTTCTCGTTGTTGTCGTCTCGGACAGATATTTTTGGCAACTCTTGCAAATAAATTAGTATATAATGTAAATGGTTTAAAAGTAATTCAAACAAATACCGATGGTATACTCGTTTATTGTCGTCGTAAAGATTTAGATAAAGTAAAAGCACTACAGGCTGAATGGACTGCTATATCTGGTATCAATATGGAATTTGATTATGTTGATAAAATATGGCAACGTGACGTTAACAATTATCTACTTGTTAAAGAAGGTGGTAAAATTAAACGTAAGGGTCTTTGGTTATTAGATGATTATCATAAACCTGGTACAGTTAAACTTGGACCGTTAACAGCATTTGTTTGTCAAAAGGCAGTAATTGATTATTTGATTAAGGGTAAAGATATTGTTAAAAGTATTGTTAATAATACAAACGTTTCTGATTTTGTTCTTACTTGTAAAAAAGGTCCATCGTTTAGAGGTGTTGTACAAAGATTATCAAATGGTATGGAAATACCTCTTTATAAATGTAATCGCGTGTATGCGAGTAAAGATACATCACTCGGACAAATATATAAAGTTAAAATGTATAAAGGTAAATTATCATATACTACAATGACAGGTGTACCTGACCATTGCCGTCTTGTTAATGAAGCTTTGCATACTTATTCCTTCAAAGACATTGCAAAAGATATTGATTATATGTTTTATGTTCAACGTTGCTCTGAGTTATTAGATATCAATTGGATTGAAATTGATGGATTGAATATCAATAAAACAAATAGATTTGATTATTTTAATATATAATAGAGACAGATTTATATTTGATTTGATAAAATATATTGATTAAAAATATTATATATTAAAAAAGGAGGCCTATGGAAATTCATACTGCAAAATATGCACCATATCAATATGTTACGCGATATGAAACTCTCAGATACGTTGAGTCACGTGCACAAAATCTCAAACATTCAATACGTTTAATACAAAAAGATAACGAGCACCTTGTGTTAAGATGCCCGCTATCCGGAGACTATATTGATATTATCGGCGAACCTTCCGATATAGAATGGTTAAATGATAAGCTCAATGAACGTAAATGGTATAGACTTACTTAATTGCTACAAATTTAGACTCTTTAGCTCGGTATACATTTTTAGTTATACCGAGCTTTTTTAATGCGTTGTATTCAGCATCGGTAGCATAATATTTGTATTTGTCAGTACTTGTCAGTATATAAATCTTAGAGTACTCAGCATTATCACTCATAATACGTTGAATAACATTTGCTTTTTGAGCATCTGTCATACGTGAATAAGTAATTTCAATATATTTACCAGTCTTTTCGTCTTTGACTTTATATTTAACTTTATTTTTGAAAAGGTCGTCTAATTCACTTGCATTAAGCTTGCCATAGAATTCATTCAAAGTACTTCTATCGCTCGTACTTAAATTTACAGAAGTATCATTAACAGTGTATTTACCAGTCAATTCGCCTTTGTTTACACCAAGCGAAATTGCTTCTTTCTCAATGTCACTTATATGGTAAGGATATACTTTAAACGGTAGCAGCTTATTAGCAAGATTAGTAATAAACTGTGCGTCAAAGGTAACTTGAGCTTCGCCTGTATATGGGTCGTAACGTTTAGGCATTGCGTATGCAAGGAACGGTATTGAACTTACTGCTGCATATTCGAATTTACCAAGAATACCTTTGCTATACTTTACTTTATACACATTCGCAATATTTGCTATTGTTTTTACAAAGTTTGGTACAAACATATTTAATCTGTCGAACACAAGCACATCTGCCATAGCTTCACCGAAACTATTTGCATATCTGAATGAGTTATACATATCACTAAATAATGACTCTTCAAGCAATGTACCTAGTGCTGTACTAAACATACCCCAAGGATTACCACCTTTACACGTACTAACTAACGCCATACCCAAAAGAATACCTTGTGAACCAAAGATATTTGAAATATCAATGTAAACATTACCGACTTTTAATTTGTATTTGTCATCTTGTTCATCGATACCAGCGAATCCACACGCAGCCAATGCTGCACCGATAACTAAACCGATTGTACCAAGAACACCCTTACCAATTCTACGTTTAATCATATAATCAGCAAATCGTGCAGATACTACCTTCTCACCTCTTTGACGAGCTAATTCAAGTTTATCTACAGTATTCTCAAGTTTAGCATAATCGACAATAGCTTTTGCTAACCCGATAGGTGTATAGTTCATTCCTTCAAGTAACCAATTGGTAGACGCAGATAAGAAAGGACAAAATTGTTTATAAGCAAAGAAACCTACAGGTCCGAGTTTTTCACGCATAAGTTGTTCAAGGTCGTTAATGAAATTAGGTTTATGCATGTAATCTCTTGCTGCCATTACATACGCGTCAGCAATATGTTCAAGAACTGCTTTATTTTGAACACCCTTACTCAAATCGACATTATCTTCAGTAAGTATTTTACCTAAATAACGTATCGTTGATTTCTTTATCCAAAAGTTATCAGACATCATTTTTGCAATAAACTTATTCATTACTGTAAGAACTTCATTACCCGTAACTGTTTGATTTTGATAAATATCAGCTTGTACAGCATGCATTATCATCGCCACCATATTGTCAGAAGTAGTAGCTTCTTTAAAACGAGCAGGATTGTATTTACTCAAACCGTCTGATATAAGGTCAATAAACTTACTATCGATGATTTGCGTTTTTATCCATTGTTGTGTTTCAGTACTTACTTTTGTGCCGACAATTTTATATTGTTTGCTTTGAATACTTACTTCATCGCGTTTTTTAAGCCATTTCTTAGGAAGTAATTTACGTACAAAATTAGTAACTTGATTACCGAGTTGTTCACTTGCTAAATTAGTACCGGTAACTAATACGTTGGATGCTTGATTTCGTACCCAAGTACCTGGTCCACTTAACATCGCCAAACGCTCAAATTCATACAATTTATCTAAGAATGATTTCTTACGACCTTTGTAATCTTTCATTGCGTTATCATACATCTTTTGCTTAACTGTTTGTATACGAGTAACATCTCCAGTTTCTAAAGCTTTAGATAAGTTATTGATGTCTTCTTGACGGAATTCAATACCTGTCTTTTTAGCAAGAGATTGTACTAATGCTTTTACTGGGTCAAGCATTTTCTTAGCTGCTTTCCATGCGGCGAGTTCGGCACCAGCACTAGATACAATAGTTTCAAGTTTCGTTTCTAATGCATTACGTTGTTCTTCCGTTAATATAAATTTACCAAGTTTAGCACCTTGTAATAAATACGTTCCAAGATAAATCTCTGTAGCCATATATTGACGTGATTTATTAGTATTTACAATAATATCACTTGTTGTGTAGAAATCTACTATAGCATCAACATCTGTCTGAGTTAAAACTGTTAGTAATTCTGCATTATCTTTGATAAACGTTTCTAAGTTCATCTTAATATGCATTTCACCATCATTAGCAAGATATTGCGTTTTAGACTCAGCATACTTCTTAAAGGATGTAGCAAGAACACGTTTCAAAATATCAGGTACTTCTTTAGTCGCATCTATTGTTAGAACATCGTCTGCAACAGTAACGTTTATTACGGTCTCTTTACCTTTGCCAATTTCACGAGCCAATTTTTCGTTTTCGGCTTGTAACTTAGCAATTTGTTTATCAAACTTTTGTCTCCAATAAAGTGCTTGTTTAGAAGAGTAATCACCAGCTTGTACGTTTTTACTTAATTCACGTATTCTATCTTCAAGTGCTTGAATTTCATCTACGCTTTTTAAAACAGTTCTACCTTTTGAGTCAGTAGTTTGATAAAGTTCTTTCTTAACATAACCTTTGTCATCAAAGATATCACTGTTTTGTTCTAAGAACAGCTTCTTCGATTTAGCACTCAAATTAGCACGAATAGTACGAGAAATACTTTTAATGTTATTTACAATTGCAGTATTATTACGAGTAACTTTTTTAGCAACGGTTTTAGCAATTTTTTCTAACTCGTCGTTTTGCTTATCAGACAATTTATTTACGTCAATACCTGTGGTTCTTGCAATAACTGCTTTAAGATACAATGCATTGAAATCTTCTTCAGTCATATTACCAACATATTTCGCATATTGTTTAGCAAATTCTTTATCTGATAACTCTTCAAGTTGCATCTTCATTTTAGCAGCGTATTTTGCAAATTGCTGATAACTTGCATTTGGATGCTTTTCGTGTGCTCTACTAATTAAGACTTGAAGTATTTCACTCGTTTTTTCTTCACGTGATGCTCCACCCAAAATCTTAGAGAACGCATCTAACGCTGTAGTATCTTCAGTAACATCGGCGAGAGTCAAATCGTCATCACTACCGTTTTTATTTTTTGCACTACCAATACCTGCTTCAATTGACTTATCTGCATACACTCTACCAGATACGCGATATCCAGCAATAGCAATTGCTCTTGCGATAGTACCAATATAACCAGCCATTTCAAGTGTACCGTCATAATACTTCATCCACAAATAACGTAAATATTTTTCATCAATTTTTACATCTTGTGAATGTTGATACGTTTCATAACGAGCAACAATTCGATCAAATACTTTTTTAAGATTTGCATCACCATCAATGATAGCCATCACCTTTTCAAATAACTGAGGACTTGCATTATTGAGCAACGCTTCACCAAAACCTGCTGCTCTTATAACAGCGCGCATTGCATAATATTGTGAAGTATTTGTTACAAATACGTCGAGGTCTTTAGCTGTTTTAATTTTACTATTTTTGAAAAAAGTGTCATTTATTAGTTTAAACGTGTTGTCATCAAAGTTTTCAATACTCGTATTACGCAAATAGTCAAAAACGTCGTTCGTAGTTAATTTACCCGATTTTACTTTTTCCCAAAGTTCGGTTGCAATTTTAGGCGATGCTGCTACAATGAAGTTTTTAAGTTCTTCACTCATCTGAGTACGTTTATATTGTTGAGTATAACCATACTTTTCGAGATTAGTACCTACAGCTTCTTTTTGTGATACGTAACGAGATTTTGTAGGATATATGTAATTATATACAATTTGACCTTTATCATTACGAATAACATTACCGTTTTTATCCAGTTTAGGGCGCTTTTCAATCCACTTACGTGTCTCAGATACGTGAGTATTTTTTATTACGTCGGTTTCTCTTACACCTTCTTGATACATACGTGACGCAGGTAAACGTCTTTCACTACTGGTTATTTTCTCAGTCTTAGCAGCAAGAGTTTCAAACTTTTTATTCGTTTCTTCTTTCTTTGCGTTAATTACACTATCTTCTTTTAATTTATCTATTGTAGACATAAATATATCAGTAAGTACATCAGTAGAAACATCACTATATTTTTGTGTCAATTGTTTTACAATAGTGTTTTCGTCAAGACCTTGTTTAAATAATTCGTTAATTGTAGTTTTTATTTCATTTGTACGTCTATTATTACGTTTTGCAAGAGACATACGATTACCAGATAACGAGTTTATAACTTCACCATTTTGTAATTCATGTAATTCATTTTGAGCAAAAATGTACTGGTTATTTATTGTTGCATCGTTAACTAATAAACCAATAGCTTGAGCTTTTTTAATTGCAAGAATATCTGTGGCTTTAATTGAACCATTAGCAATAAATATAGCAGAATTATCACTAGACATTCTGCGTGCTATCACGAATGCGTTTTTAATATTTGTAAATGAAAACGCCGGAAATACAAAATTCTTATCGTAGTTATCAGTATCACTCATCTTGATGAGAATTATAGGTATATCTGATTTCATAAATTCTGAATAACTAACGTCACCTATTGCATTTCTATACCATTCGTAAACTGCCTTTTGTGAAGCTTCACGAACGTGCTTAATAGACGGGTCTTTAGACAACGTAACTATGTCAGTATTATAAAATTGTTTTTCAAATAAATAACCAGCTCCACCTAATATTTTACTCAGTTTGTCATTTACTTCACTCATCATTGAAGCATACGTTACTTGAGTATCAACAGCGTTCGTATACGCTCTTATCGATTTTTCAATATCTAAATGTGGTGCAGTTAAATATAACTTATTATCGAAACACAATTTACTGGCGACCGCGATATCTTTTTGTATTTTTTCAATCGTATTACTACCTTTATTAACATATACTCGTCCAGCAGTAGTGCCATATCTACGCGCATCTTTATCTGTTGTTAACGCGGCACGTTCTGATAAGTTCAATGATATTTGTTTAAAATTGTTAGCCGTATTTATATCAATCAATACCTCAGACAATGGAGCAGAATACATCAATATATCCTTCATCGTGATGAGACCGTATGATATGTATACTTTATCAAGTAATTTCTTATCACGTTCTATACCATTCTTAATTGATGCGTCAGCCCAAGTAGTAAGTATTGGATATAAACTATCAAAATTGTGTTTACCATCGGCGAGAGTAGGAAACATTGAATACGACAAAAAGTCGCCATCAGATATTCGATTGACTTTATTTTGTTGCCAACGAACAATGGGAATTTTCATACTTTCAACTTGTTTTCTTGATAAGAAATGAGAACGGTATTTTTCAAGTATATCGATTTCACCATCATTTAATTTGTAATATTTATCATAATTATTATCAAATGTACTCGGCTGCTGTGATATTTTTGTGAGACGTACAAGTTCTTCATGTGTTGGTAAACCACCTAATTGTATTAACACATTCATTTGTGACGCAAATCGTATGTCGTCATTATTTAATGCATTTCTCGCTTTAATTTTAATATCATTTGCGATTGCATCTTTAGATATAGGTGCTACCAAATATGCGGTAATATCTGCATTGTCTAATACAGTATTTAAAGCTACTTCTCTTAATCTATCATATACGTCTACAATAGCACTCGGTAATAATTTAAAAGCTTTCTGATACTGTGTTTCAGTATAATCTTTATATTCATTCTCTGGTATTAACGTTATTAAATTATTGTAAAAATCTTGTACTTGCAAAGACATCGGCATTGCAGTAGAAATATTGTATTCTTTACCCCAAGGAGTAACAATAGTTGTACCTTTGATAGACTCTGTTACTCGTATAGGATAAAAATTCAATAATGTAGAACCACGCATACCGTACGCATCGCTTTCACCAGATGCATAATAAACTACATCATTTGCTATTGATAACTCTTCATTACTGCCTTTATCAACATTTTTAAATAAATCAGGATAATGATTTCGTATATCTGTAATAATTGCTTTACGCATTTTTACAGATACTGATTTACTGTTGAGCCATGCAACATTTATACCCAAATTCATTCCATTTTCAATTTGTATCGCGTGTTGAAATTCGTGCAATAATGCAAATGATAAATAACTATCATTTTGTTTTGCAAGTTGTTTATTTATATAAATTGTATTATCATTAGCAACATATTCCGCTACACTTATTTCATTGGTTAAAACAATATCAACATCTTTTAAACGACCAGTTAAATATTCTTTTTTAACAATATCTGAAATTTTTGTATCGTCAGTAATCTCAAATTTATCATTTACAAGTAATGATTGCATTGATTTAACATCACCAAAAGCATATGTACCATCACTTAATACAATTATTGTACGTGTTTTATATTGTTTTACAACTGCATCACGCAAGTACAAAAAGGCAGTTTCACTATTTAATGTTCCGTATTCAGCAATTATTTTACTCTGTATATCAGGTTTAAGCAATGACGTGTCATTTATGATGTTATCAATTGATAAGTATGCTTTTGTCGCTAAATCAATGTTTTCATCAACAAATTTTATTACGACATTATTATCCTTTTGTCCCTTCATTACAATTTGACGTTTATCTAATGCTTCGCCTGATGTAATTAAATCAGTGTTCGCTAAATATGTCGAGAAACCAACTTGTTCACCTGTTTTCTTTTCATATATAGAAATTGTATTTTGTTTACCGATTAAGAATGAATAACGTTCATTACACGATTGTTCAAAACTATCAATATAATATTTATATAAATTATCTTGATTAAATTCGCCATATAATGTAGTTACATTTTCTTTAATATCACTGCTGACAACATCAATATTGTGTAACGCTTCAATAGTTAAACCGTTATTTTGCAACCAAACATTAAACGCTCTATTCGCATTGTTTGTATCTGGCATATATATTTTACCATCATATGCACTCGTAAACATTGCATAACGTACAGTGTTAATTCTATTCATTGCATTTTGACGGTCTTGCCAATGTGCAGATTTTAGTAAATTTAAAATATCGTTTTTCTCTTGTGTACTAATAGATAAACTATTTACACGAGCATTCAAAACGTTCCAATCATTTTTACTTAGTTGCTTATACGTATTATCATTTATTACGCGTGCATATAAATTATTACACCATCTTGCTGCTTCAATTTTACGTTGTTGATTTTTAGTAAGTATATCGATGTTAATATCAGCATAAGGTTGCAGTATACAATAGTTATAAACCGCAGTAGACATATTCTTAACTATTGATTTCATTTTATCAACATACGCAACTTCACGTTTATCTTTAGCAATGGTCTTTTCTGCAATATTTTTAAGTGAAGTAAGCAATTGATATATATCTTTATTAGATACCGATAACATTGCTGTGAAAAAACTTTGGTTAAATACAAGGTTCCATACCGCTTCGTTAAGAGTTGCATCTTCTATACCCGATATCTTACGATATGTTTCTAAGATACTATCAAGAGCCAAACCTTTGAAATCACCATTACAAATACTTTCAACTAATTCACCTTCGGCTATTGTTTTGTAAATAACTGTGCCATCTGCATTTTTGGCGTATTGTTCAGGTATAAAAACAATGTCGGTATTATCAAGAGTTTGTATAGCAACAATTTTATTACCGTCTTCTGTAAGTACTGCCTTTTGTATTTTTTCACTACCTTCAAATAAATCTTTTAAGTTTTTCTTTGTATTATCAGATACATTAAGCAAATCAATATTTTGTCCACGTTCTACGACTTGAGAAATTTCAGTAATAGCCGCATCTTCCAAACGCTTTATTACCTTTTCTAAATCGTTAACGCCAGATACTTTTACAAGATTACCTTTGCTATCATATGCAAAATTTAATATTTCATTAACTTGTGCTTTTAAATCAGCGCCAGCTTTTACGATGTCGGTGCCACTCATACTATCAAGTTTAGCAATTATTGTTTGTGTTTTAGCAAATTCTTCATCGCCAAGTTCTGTTGCAACTTTAGCAAGTAAACGCAATGAACCGTATGCTGCTTTAAATGCTGTAATATATTCAGATTTATTTGCATCAATTTCAGATTTATGAATACTGAGTTCCTTTTCAAATTCACGTTTAAGACTATTATACTCTGTACGTAATGCTTTAACTTGTTCATCAATTGACAAATTTACGAGTTCTGCTTCTTGGTCAATTGTACGTTTAAAGATTATCGAAGTTAGTTGTTCAGTTTCTTTAATCGCGGCATCGAGTTCTTGCTGTAATGCAGTTATTTGTGTTTCGTCTGAGACTTTTTGTGCTTTTGCGATTTTAGTACCTAACTCATCAATTTTTGTTTTTTGAGCCAGTAATGTCTTATATTCAAGTCCAACTTGTGTACTATCAACATTACTATAATACTCAGATAACTTATTTAAATTTTCGAGCATACTCGATAACTGATTATTCAACGCATAAGATTGAAGCTTGCTAAGTTTTTTGTATTTAACATTACTATCTTTATCAACTTTGACGTTACCATCTTTATCGTATTTAACTTTACCAGTACTAACTCTTTTTGTTCCTGCAATAGCAATAGTACTACCTACAACAGACGTTAATGCAGATACTAAGAAAGTATTTATTAGTGACTCCATTGAAATTTCAGTCGTATTACCAAACTCATCTGCAATCTCAGGATTACCCATACAATCATTGAGAAGTTTGAAGGTTCTATCGACAAACCAATCGGACACATCTTGTAATACTTCTTCGATACCCTCGTGCACTGCATCAACTAATACTTTTTGAATACCGCTGAGCCGTAAATTTCCACCTATATTACCTACAGTGGAAGTTTTACGTCCAAATATCCAATTATCTAATTGCGTAGCACCACCAAATATTTTATCAACCGCCAATTCCACAGTAGCTTGTAAAGCTGATTTAAGTGTAGCGTTTATAAGTATCTGACCATTAGGTACAGATATATCATTTGCTGCAAAATTGTTATACATCTCAGCGATGTTCTCACCTGTGACGTAAGTATAAAATGTTGCAGTAGATACGGCTTGAGCAATAGTGTTGTACGATGGCAAATATGTAGGAGTAGAACCAGCACCAAAATTGCTGAGAATACCCATACTAACAACTCTACTCATTGCACTTTTAGCAAGAGTATCGACAGCGGGTACAATAAAATTCGTATAAAAATTATCAGCAGGAGTACCATCGACATCATATTTATCTGTATGCTCCATTTCCCATTCAATTAGTGCTTCATACAATTCTGGAGATAGCATTTTTTCAAGACTTATTTGTCCTTTTGCATCTGCATTTGCTATAACAAATCTATCTGCAAATTCGGTAAAATATTCTCTAATATTTGTAGCACTACTATCTAAATTAAACAATGCGTTAACAGCACCTTGTCCTAATGCTAATGCACCATCTAACCAACTAAGTACAGATTGAGCAGCAGACCATGCTAAATCTCCAGTATCATAAAGAACTTTTATGAACCAATTACGAGCATCTTTAGCTTCTTGTTGTTCTTGAAGTAATATATTTTGCATATTATGATTATTTGCCTCTCTAATGTTATATGCATAATATTCATAATCGGTCATTTCTACATCTTCATAAATAGGCGTACCATCTGCTAATGTGGCAACCGAACCGTCGTCATTGTATTTTAATACCGACCGCTTCTTTCTTGATGTCAATGATTTATCGGTATAAGTCTCATTGTACTTCATTGCCAACATCGTTTCAGGTGTAGCATATGCCGAATTATATTTTTTTGTCATTGCATCCCAATCAAAATCATTAGATTGTGATAACATTCCAATATACTGGTCAAGGTTACCTTGACGTGCTTCTTGTTCCCATTCACTCTGGTCAAAACCTTTTGTACTACCATACCGATGATATGCCGCTTCATATGCATTCAAATAATTTTGACTTTGTTGTTTTAAAACTGCCATACATACTCCTTTATTGCTCTTCGCAATTATAAAATATCTTTGTTACAAAAGTAACAGTGTATGAATAAAGGTTGAACGAGTAACCATTCAACCTTATTCATTATATTATATTCAATTTTATATTGTTTAGTAACCTTCTTGCGTTAATCTGCGTTGTTGTTCGGCATACGCAGTAAGTGACGCAATAAGTGTTTCCGTTTGTTTTTGAATGCGTTGACTAATTTGCATATTGTTGGCTTCTGACTCTTTAGTAGCATTTGAAGCATCTATTGCACCCGCGATACCACCCGCGATACCACCAATAACTGCGCCAGCTATTGTACCTAAACCCGGCAGAATGAAACTACCTGCGACAGCTCCCGCAGCCATTGTTGCACCTGCACCTGCAACAACGCTTGTAGCTTTTTGTTTACCGATATCTATTATAAAATCGCTATTGTTAGATATGATATCAACGAGTTCATCAAATGATACGCTTGTTCTATCACTGCTTATTATACCGGCTTCTTTTAAAGTAGTTGCAAAAGCTTTTTCAAGTTCTTGAGTATCAAAACCCAACATTTGTGTAACAAATTTAATATCATTCGTTAACGATTTATAATCATTAAGTATAGCTTTAGTATCAGTACCACCTTTTTCAGTTACACGTTTTGCAATATCATTAGCTTTTGTTTTAATGTTACTAAATAGTCCTTTAACTTCATCTGAACTCATTCCGCCATAGCGTTCTACAAACTGATATTGTTGGTCAGTAGACATCATACCGAGATATTGTTGAAACGTACCCATATTGTTACTACGTAAACTATAATTAAAAGCGTCATCACTTGTTGCCCAATTGTATAAGTCAGCATCTGAACCTTTCAACCATTCACCAAATGACGGTAAGCCCTCAATGTTTAGATTTGCAGCTTCGTTAATCATTTGGTCAAAGAAGTCTGTACCCGCAACAGTCAATGCTTGATTTTCATCATAGAACCCACGAGCTTGAGCTAATTCATCCCACGTCATTAAATCATAATATGCTTCACCTGTATCGACGTCAGTACGTTGTGTTAAATATTTTTGCCAATTAGGATTGTTGAATATGTTATGTAAAGACGCTTGCATTTCTGGATGCTGTTCAAGGAAAGCTGCTTTAAAATTATCATCTAATGCAGTGTACTCATCCCACAAATCTTTGTTATATGTGTCTTTATATTGTGCCCATATCGATTGTAAATATTCATAAGGTTTATCAGCCATCGCTGCTACATTTTCAGCTTGTGTTTGCTCTGCTGATGCAATAGCTTCTGTTTGTTGTGCAATAGATGAACTTACTTGTGATGCACTAGACAAATAATTTGCGTGATATGTTTCAAATGCTTCAGCTAAAGCTGCGTCGATATCTTCTTGTGCTGCAAATTTATACCCTTGTCCAATATTACTTGCTGCGATTGCTTGTTTATTTTGATATGCACTTGCATAAGCTTCAGCAACGTCAGATGCATAATCTTGTGTTAACGAACTCATCGCTTGTTGTTCTTGTAATGCAACATTACCATACAAAGATTGCCAAGTTTTACGTCCATAATAATCTCTGTTCGCTTCACGTAGCATTGATTTTGCTTGGTCTACACTTACTACAGTACCAACTGCCATTATCTAACTTGACCTCCTACTTTATATTTTACTGTAATACTATTTAAGCTCAATGGAATTTCAATCGCATTTTCTGGGTCATATGACAACCTATATTGAAACTCGCATACTTTGGAAAAATTAAGTCGTTGAACAAATGTACGAATAACCTCGATTTCATAGTTAACACTAACGTAATCATTTTCACTACCAATGTTACTATCAAGACGTTTACGATATGCAGCAGTTTGTAATTTAAAATCAAAATCACGCTGATTATCATCGCTATAACTACCTTGCGCAAGTATGCGTTCGTCATGCAATGATACAAAAGTCATATTAACAATGTGTTTATAATTGTTCAATGCATTTAAATGTAACTTCTGACTTAATATAAACCAATCTACTTTTGCTTGAGTTTTACCGTCGTAGTCATAATATTTAGTATCTGACTTATCAAAACGGTGCATGTTACCTTTACTTAACAAGTTAACTTCATTATCAATAGTAATAAATTTTATAGGATTATGCTGTAATTCGAATGGCCACCACGAGTTGTTGCGTGTATCATATACATAACATTCTTTTGTATCTAATTTATATGCAAATATCCAATATGAATATTTATACAATTTTATACCAGCATTATTACTAAAGTTTATAAAACGTTGATAAATACTATCAGATACATAAGTAAGCGCTTGTTCAGTACTTGCTACAAAGTCTTGATAACTCATAGCAACTAAACCTCTATCACTAGCAAACATTGTATATTTACCATCAAATGTTGTTAATACGTCACTATCTTCTCTACAACCTACTTGAACACGCGTTTTATAATAACGATACGCCGATACGTCACTATCCCATAAACAACGATAAACACCATCTCTAAAAAATATAGCCATAGTATCTTCTGTAATAGGATGTAAATTACTAATAGCATTGTCGAACACTTGTGTATTTATTTTTGGAAAATACCATTTAAAATCTTCACTATCTGTAAGTTTTGATATGTACAATGTGTTACTACGTGAAAAATAATAATTGTCAAGTTGACTATCTGTATGGGGTACAAATAATTTATTATCGCCTTTCGTTAATCTATCAATTTCAAATTGTCCATTAAAATTAGAAGAATATACACCATCGGTAGTTGCTAAATATAATGAGTCACTTTGATTACCAGCATAATAACTTTTTAAAGGAAACGCTTCAAACAATAAGGGTATTGATGCTTCTTCAAAATCCGTACTTGCAAATAATTCTGACTCTGTTAATAAATAACCAGATCGTATAGTATATTTTAAACCCCATAACGCAGTTTTATCGATACTATATTCAATGTTTGTTTTAATATTTTTATCTATTCGAGTATCTAATTTATAATCTGATTTTAGTTTAAATATACTTTCAATAATATCATATGTATTTGCCGTTGAATTATATATTCTATATACAAATTTATAATTATCTGTATTTATTAACACATCGTTGCGCAATGATATCGATTTATCAAATATCAATGCACGTTCTAATAATTTTTCTTGCACATTGATAGTGTTATTATATTCAATATGATACACAAAATTACTATATCCTGTTACGTTTCCTGTTAAATTATCAACAACAGCAAATGCTATTGTTGAATATCTATCGGCTCTAATTATACCATTCTCGTCAACATATTCAGGAATTTTTCGTATTTTAATCAATGGAGTTTGACGTAATAATAAATATCTATTTGCAATTGTAGTACCATTTATGCCTTGTCCAGAGTCTGGTACAAAACAACCAATCTGAGTATTTACTACATCTGCGCCGTTACGATAATCGATAGTAACCGTATTTGTAGAATAATCTATACTTAACTTAAATAAGTTAAATAGCCACGTATTATTAGTCGATACACTTCTACTTGTACTATAGTCATAAATAGTGTAACCGTTTGCAGTAAACTTGTAAGATATATTTAATATTGTCCTATTTGCTTCACGTGTAAATTTGAGTGTATCGAAATGAAGATATGCACTATCATTGGTACTACTATATGTATATGTACTTGGATTAACACTAACTTCATCACTTGTAGTAAAATTGACGGTATCGACTTGACGAATAGTATTTAAACTATATATCTTATCTTGTCCACCAAATATTTTATATTTTTGTAATTTGTCTAAAGTACACGTTACAATAAAATAACTACCATATATGGGGTCATTACTTTGCGCTTTAAAAACCGCTAAATTATTGGTATATATACTTGCATTCGCGCCATAGCAAAATGCAAATAGCGTATCATCTTCAAAATATCCGTTTATTACTACAGTATTATTATATGCTACTGGTTTAGAACTACGATTATTCAAATGAAAACCACTACTAACCCATGACGCATATGTTGTAGCATCTATGGTTTTTAATAAATTAGTCCACGATGTATATTTTCTTTTCAAACTACCGTCGCTTTCTTCGGTAGCGAGTATAGAATAAATATACGGTCCGTCATCTTTAAATGCGATAACAAAAGCTCCGTTTTCGCTTAAGATAGGCGGACAAATTATTTCTTCTAATGCAGGCAACAAATTAAAAATTTTACCGTCGACACTATAATAGATTGACCATTGTCCATGAGGTATTTTATTTTCATCTAATGTATAGGAATAAGAACTTAAAATGTAATTGCCCGTTGAACTTGTTTGTACGTACGGTATACCCTTTCCACCATCACCATATACATAATCATCTGCGATATTAAACTCATTAAGTGAAAATGCTTTACCAACAAATACAAGCTGATTATTTTTTACAAAAGTTATCGAATAAGATTTACCATCTACTTTAATTGTTACTTGCTCACCAACAAAATCATCAAACGTAGCAACATTAAAATTATCATACAAATAACGAGTAATATATGACGTGGTTAACTCATTTGGCGAGTCTACAGTAGCTGCTGATGACTCTACACCGTTAACAATAACTTTTGTTACAGGAATATATATCTTATTATCAGTATCATTAGCTAAATTCCAGGTATTATCAGCGATATCATAATAATATAAGAATTTAGGTGTAAATACAAAAATTTTATTATCGGCCAACACTCCTTTCGGTGCTTCAGTCCAATCATAAGTAAAACTTATACGTATATTACCCTCATTTACAAAAACCAAACGATAAGTCGATGGAGAAGTTCTATAGCATACATATACGACAACATCACCATACGTCCACACGTCGCTAATAGAATAGTCTTTACCAACTAATGTTGCAACATCTATTAAATTTTGTTTTTTAATCGACGGTCTACTTTTAAGTACTGCATCATTGTCCATATAAACGTTCTTCGCGTCTTGAAAAGTTTCTTGGTCAATAGATAGAACATTTTTATCTTCAGTTATACCTTTCCAATTTACGTGATTAAAAAAGTAATTTTTTATATCGTCACTATCTGGTGTTTTAACTGACACAGGAGTATTATTGTACGTTTTAATCATTACCAATCACCTTCTATTTCAATAGTACGAGTATTACGATAATCGGTATTATCGATACGAGCTAACATTATTTCATATTCATTACGAAATACCGATGCTTTGTACTCATCATCAATTTTATAACATTGCGATGCAATATATGACGGAATACATTCTGCTATGTCCATAGGAAAATCTAATATAGTATCATCTGACACTTGTTTAGTGAATGTATACCAACGCTCATTGTAAGATATAAAAAAGTTGCCAGGATGCTTAAACACAACTTGATTATAACCAACATACTCAAAATCGCTATCGTGTATTTCACGCTTTTTAATCATCGATGATAACTGTCCATATTCGTTATAATAATCACAAGTAGTAAGTTCATAACAAATATCGTCACCAAAACTAATGAAGTCAGTAGGTAACGTTTTTGCTACTCCAACGTCATCTTTTGTAATTACAAAATTTGCAAATGAATATTTCGGTTTGATTGTAGAACAGACTTGCGTTATTACTTCATTTGCATAAAACGGAAATCTACTTAACAAATTTTGTACAGTAGCTTCATTTTCCGTTAAATCAAGTTTAGCAAGCGCCGCATCTTTTATATAGCCCCAAGTATACATCTAAAATGCCTCCTAAATAATTTTAATATATAATAGAGACAGATTTTACTATCTCTTTATAAAATATATTGCCTAAAAATATTATATATTAAAAAGATTGATAAAGTAATCGCAATTGCAAGAGTCGAACTTGCTAAAACCTCTAATTGCGATAAAAGCTCGCCAACATTTCTATCGGCGAGCTAATATGTTTAGATTACGTTAACCTTCAGCTTTTGTGGTAACAGTACCTACAACAGATACTGGTTTAACAATAGTTTCGGTCGGCGTAATTCTTGTGTAGTTGGCAAGTTTGTTCCAACCGTCGCCAGCTCCGGTAGGAGTACCAAGTCTTACGTAAGCAACACCTCTCCAAGTAGCTACGTTGATATCAAATCTCTGTCTACCTTCGTATTTAATACCGCGAGGAGCTTCTTTCTTTTCGAATGCGTTAAGCGTAAACGGAATACGTTCGGTAAGTTCAAGACCGTGATTTTCTTCATTATAAGATTTATCTACAATAAAGAAACCAGCGCCGTCTTTGCACATGTCGATATCGAGGAAGTACGGAGAAGTTTTAAGAGTAGCACGTTCTCTCGCGGGGTTCGGGAATTTCGTTTCGCCTTGCATAAATACTTCAGCACTAAGTGCAGTAGCAAGAGCAGCTTTAAGATGAGCGTCGTTGCCGGTTACAATAGTCTTAGCATTAAGAACACCTGCTCTCTTACCATTGTCATCCTTCAAGTTTTCCATATGAGTAATAACTTGATTGATTACATCAGCAAGTTTAGATATCTGACCAGCGTCATTACCACCAATTTTAAGGTCGTCAGTAGCGACATAGAAAAGGTTAGATTGATATGCATCTTGTATTTCTGCGGCAGTCATACCTTCACGTTTTACAATAGTGTGTTTGTTATAGAACAACGGATTTTTAGTCGTGTCCATAATATCACCAGTTGCAGTATCAGCAGAAGTAAGTCTGAGTCTCGACTTAATACCGTCGCCTGCTTCATAGAACGCATCTTCACCAAAACCACCAGCAAGAGACTTAATAGCGTATTCAACAATATCACCATGCCATCTTTTTACAAATGCTGTGGCATCGTCTTTAACACGTCTTACTTGACCATCTTCGAGTACTTGCTGCGATATAATGAAACCACCTTGGAAAGTTCTCGTTCTGTAAGTAGCCGAGAAACCTTCAGCAGTATTAAAAATAGGACCAACTGCATAATCAGCAGTTTCAGCAAATGCGTGTGCAAAACCTATGCTCGACGTATAGGTTTCTTGAAAAGATGCAAGAGAACCACGACTAAAAATAAAGTCAATGGGGTTTTCTCTTTCCCAAGCTTCTTGCTGACTTCTCATCATTGCATGAAGCGGTTCTTTAAGAATGTTGTAATCGCTACGAAGTTTAAGTGCTTCGTCAATATTTATAATCATACCCATAATGGTGTGCCTCCTTATGCTTCAACGTCATAAGCAATGACGTCGTCTTCGTTTATTATTTTGAATGCTGCAATTTTCTTAGTGTTTACTTTAACATTTGCATCTGCCCACGCGTTGCTACCGTATGCATATTTTTCATATACGCCATCAGATACGAATACCAATGCTGTATCACCAGTAGCAGGTTGACTAATTCCAGCGAGAGCAGCGGCGTTTGCATAAAAACCTTTGAAGTTTGCAAGAGCTGCAACAGACACTTTAATTTCGTCAGAGTATTTATAGTCTCTGTATTCTACGGGAACATGACCATATTCCATAGTCGTATCAGATTGAGCCATAATATGAGTAGCCTCAGTGAGTGCGGTGGGTACATCGTTTGCAGTAACAGCTTCTACAATTACGGGATTTTCACCATAAGAAGATACTACTGCGAGTTCGCCTACTTCAAGAGCGTCATTACCAACAACTATGGCATCCATAACTACTTCTCTCTGTAAGTACGCAGTTCTAAATTTTGCTTTGTACATAATAAATACCTCGTTTTATTTTTCGTCGACCGTCATTTTATTTAATTCCTCATCGGTCATGTGAGGATTGAAAAATTTCCAGGTTTGTTTCTCTTTATCTGTAAGTAATCGTTTACCAGTAGGAGTTGGTGAGTCTCCACCTGCACTACGCAAATGCGACGTGGAACCCTTACTCTGTTCACTTCTTATTTTAGTAATAAGTTTTTCGCCTTCTAATTCTAAGTAGGCCGATTTCAGTGAACCTTTCTGTTTCCATAAATCAATAACTTCTTTCGGCAGTTGCGATAAAGATGTGATTTCGCCGTTCGTAAGTTTACTGATTTCTGCAAGTTCTTTCTCACCGAATTCTTTTATACGTTGTTTCTTAAATTCTTCAAGTTCTTTTAACCGCGGGTCAGAATTTAAACGTTGCTGTACAATTTCATCGATTGCTCCAGATGCCTGGTCAGGGTCTAAGCCCTTATCTTCGAGTACTTTTTTCTCACGACTCTTTTGTAAATCTTCGTAAGAATTATACCCAAGTTCTTTTGCGATTGCATCTCGTTCTTCACGTCTTGCTTTATCAGTAGACTGTTTTAAACGTTGTGCAAATGCTTTAGTGGTATCAATTTCAGGTTTAGTACCTTCATTGCTTGTCTGAGCTTGTGTTTCTTCCTTTGCAGGCGGCGTTTCCTGCCCTAATTCATCGCTGAACAATTGCTCAAGTTCGGCAGCGGTGAATTCGTTCACGCCAAATTCGTTGGACATAATAGTCTCCTTCGGTAGTTATGGACGAGGTTGGGTTACCGGCCCTTTTGCAGTCTCATTATATATTATTCAAAATACAAAAAAATATTACCTTATATAGGTAATATTTCTTCAGTTTGCTTCGGAATATAGTTAAGATATTGTTTTAAAATATCTGTTTTACGCGTAAGATGCGCTGTCAATGATATTGTAGCATCGTCGTAACCTTTAAAATACGACATATAACTCGCTCCGGCAAGATATGTAACTTTAAATATTACAATTACTATACCCGCCCAACCCCATTGAGTGATATCTTTAACAGCAATTAAAGACATAATCAGCGTTGTTACAATATACTTAATTGCCATAATACCATATTGACTACTTGCTAATGCGTGTTCGCCAAAACCAAGGTTTGTGATATCTCGCGTATTTATTGAACTAAGCAACACGTTAACACTTATACCTTTGATATTTACTCGTTTTGCTTTTTTAATTACTTTGTATTGTTCAACATTATAGCCAAGCGTTAACAATTGTGTTTTTGTTAATGTTTTCAAAGGAGGAACGTCGTCGACACCATTTTCAAAAGCCTCATACGTAACACCTTCTTTGCGCAATATATTACGTTGAATTTCCTTTAATGCTTCAATATTATATTCATCACAAAACGGTGCTAAGTTTTTAATCTGTTCACCACTTAACGAATTTGCAATATCACTATAAGCGGTAGCAACAGTAATAAACTTATTTGTACCTTTTCCTACGAATATACCTTTTTTATATAAATCAGTATTTAATAACATTGCCGCAAGAAAGTAAGGTAACCAACCAATTAAAAATTGTCCCCAATCTGTTTTAGTTGGGTCAGCAATATCAAATATATCAAGTGCTGCAGCAACAATAGCTACAACTATACCTGCTGCCACCCAGTCGAATATTGATTTTTTTAATTCGTTTTTAACATTTATTTTACCATCTTGTAGTTTATCTTCAACTCTTTTCAACTCCTGCTACCTCCATCAATTTGTCGGTATTTGTAAACAAAAAACCAAGATGTTTATATGCTTCTGCTTCTTTGGGTAAAAGTATTTCAATAGTTTTATAAAAACGTTTAAATGTTAATTCATCAACACCAGTTGCTATCATTGTAGTTAAACAAACATAACGTACTGGTATCACAATATGTTCTAACAATAATGTTAAAATAAACATTGCAGCTGACAATACAAACGCAGAAGGCACTTTCCATTTCTCAGCTATTTTATCTTTAAATATACACATCAAAATGATTATACCTAAAATACCAGCTGCCGATATTGCAGTTTCTGAGCGATGAATAAATAAGTCGCCACACGCGAACAATGTGGCAATGGGAGTACCCACAGTAAGTGCTGTGGATATTCCCTTGAATGTATTATATTTTGCCACTTGTTTCATAGTTAATACCTCGGTACAGATGTTTTCTTAGTAGATGCACCGGTTTGAACTTTAACGTCGTTAGTTATTTCAGTAACTTTCTTACTTGCATCTTCTATCACTTTCTGTAATTCTTTTGCTTGTTCTTCAACTTGTGTTTTAAGAACAGTGATTTCATCTTGCAATTTTGCTTTTGCAGTCTGTTCAACATATTTAGCGTTAGTTAAAATACTTTGAACATTAGTACGAATACTTTCATCTTTAATGGTTGAATATACAAGAGATTGAACTTCAACAATAGCTTGTACCTTTTCGTTTACGGCACTGAGTTGTTCCGTTATCTGACTTAATTGGTCGTTAGTTGTTTGTATAAAACCATCGAGTTTAACTTCATTAGTTTTGCAACAATCGTGAGTCAAATTTACTTGGTCTATCATTTTCGCATTTTCAATAAGTGAATTTGACAAATTTTGCGATACACTGTTAGTACTCTTGTTAAATTTCATTTGACGTACAAACATTACTATTGCCGTAACAAATGCCATAAAGTTGCCAGAAGTAAAGAACAAAAGTATTTCATCTTTGTGTTCAACAAACCAACTGCCTATGTTTCTTACAAATTCTACCATGTGATTTCCTCCTGTTCCAACTTTTGATTTAACCATATGGGTTTAGTTGGAATTTTACGAGTTTCTGTTACATTAAGCCAATCGAAGTACCATTGACGAAGCTCAAGATAGTGTTCTTCTGAAAGTTGGTCGTACCACATTTTACCTCTATTGATAACAGCAAAACATTCTGTGGCACGACGTTCTTTCAAATATCTAACCTCGTCTTCATAAGACAAGATTTTCATAACTTCTTTTCGAGCTCCCTCAATTCTTCAACAAGTTGCTTACAAAGTTTTTTCTTTTCGTCGTAGTCCACTCTCGTCATACTGAAAAGGTCGACTTGTTCTACGTCCTCACGGTACTTGGTGAGCATTGCTTTCTTTGCATTTATTTGGTTTAAAAGCGTTCTACGAGCGGCTTGTGCGACTTTCGTTTCATCAATCTTAGATACGACTTTGCCATTCTCTACAAAAAGTGTGTGATTTTCACCGCCGATAGTAGGTACTTCGTCAACGATTATCTCGTCCATAGTAGCCTTATCGTAACCTATCATAGGTTCGGTTTCAACGGTTTTAGTTTCATGCTTGATAAGAGTAACCTTTCTCGTTTCATAGATAGGTTCGCCTTTCTCGTCAAATTCACCCGTTCTGACACTTTGTTCTTCTTCATACGGAACTTTTTCAAGAATGTTTCTATCATAGAACGGATAAGTGTTAAAGACACGATTGTCTTTCTTGTAGAATAGAACTTTACTTTTCATAACTTACTCCTTTATTTTGTAAATGTTTTTCTATAAAAGCTTTGTCGATGTAGAATTGTTCTGCCGTCGCAAAGGCTTTATCGTCTGTTGTTTTGATATCTTCTTCGGCTTTAAGCATTACTTGCATAGCCTCTTCATATTTGCCTTCCCACGAAAGTGCGTCGGCTTGTATTTGCAACCACTTCCAAGCTCTCCAACGATAAAGGCGTATTCGCCAATCAACAAGTTGTTTGCAATTCTTTTGCGCTTGTGAAAGTACATCTCTACTTTGTTGCGGTCTATTTGAATACGCATAGAGTTGTGCCAAACAAACATAGCCGTCAACAAGTGTCGGAGAAGCGTTTATTGCCTTTACAAAGAACTTTTCGGCTTCATCGAGTATTCCAAGCTTTGCGTAAGAATTGCCCGCCATAATGCAAGTTGCGGCATACATAAACGGGTCTTCACTTGCTCTCGCAACCTCAGGTATTTTAAGCTCTTTCGGCAAAGACAAAAGATTGTAAAGCGGTAGCAACGCTTTTAAGCTATGCAACCAATCGCCGTAGAATGTGTATTCTCTTGCTAAATAATAGTAGCCATATACATCTCTTTCGTTCTCTTCGTTACGAAGCTTTAAAAGGTCGAAGTACCAAGCTCTTGTTTTCTTGCTATCGGGATAATGATGTAAATAGATTTTATTCTCGTCGAGGAAGTATTGCCCCTTATAGCCATATTTGTCGGCTTCGCTAAGCAATGCTTCGTGTACCGCAAAATGCCATTTGTAACCCTCAACGTGTTGTGTCTTATCATACCAAAAGATTGTTGTAGGCTCGCCACTTTCACTGTCGTGTTTCCAAGCAAACTTGTAATACACTCTTTCAAAGTCGGGGTGTTCAAAAACAACTTTCCGATAGTCATCCCAAAAGTCTTCGATAAGTACTTCGTCGATATCCGTACAAATAAGTGCGTCGCAAGGTTTATCAACAAGTGCCATACTCTCGTTACGGGCTACATCAAATCTCCACGGTTTGATTTCTTTTTCTGCAACAAAAAGTTTGTCTTTAAACTCATCGAGCTTTTGTTTCTCTTTGAAGTACGCATAATTCGGGTCGTTAAGCTTTGTGACAAGCACCCAAATGTAGTCTGCTCCTCTCATCGAGGAGAGCCA